>CENP01239170.1_pt1 | contig 43397 bp, 41 predicted proteins | sample 361281 | NCBI WGS metagenome assembly CENP01 (sample SAMEA2591122, study PRJEB7988) | marine metagenome | biome: marine biome (ENVO:00000447); feature: deep chlorophyll maximum layer (ENVO:xxxxxxxx); material: saline water (ENVO:00002010), including plankton (ENVO:xxxxxxxx) | depth 70 m
TGATTAACAGTCAGATGCTCTAACCAACTGAGCTAAGGAGGAATTTTTCTTTTAAGGGGTGCAATAATACGAATAGACTCATATTACTACAAGCTGCAAAGGTATATTTGTACCGATCATAAAAAAAATAAAAGAATATGAGCTTACTTGTTGTCGGTACTGTGGCGTTTGATGGTTTAGAAACTCCTTTTGGAGTTCGCGAATCCATACTTGGTGGATCAGCAACATACATTGGTATTTCTGCTGGCTATTTTGTAGATAAGGTAAATCTGGTTTCCGTAGTTGGGGGAGATTTCCCAGAGGCTGACATTGAATTACTGAAAGAAAAAAATATTGACATCGAGGGCCTTCAAATCATAAAGGAAGGAAAAACTTTTTTTTGGAAAGGGAAGTATCATAATGATATGAATAGTAGAGATACTCTAGAAACCCAGTTAAACGTTTTAGAAAGTTTTGATCCCCTTATCCCAGAGAATTATAAGGATTGTAAGTATTTAATGTTAGGGAATTTAGTCCCCTCGATACAATTAATGGTCTTAGAACAGTTAACACAAAGGCCAAAGTTAATTGTGATGGACACCATGAATCTTTGGATGGATGCAACGATGGATGATCTCAAGAAAATGTTAAAAAGAGTCGATCTATTGACAATTAATGATGAAGAGGCTAGACAGCTTTCTGAAGAAAATAATTTAATAGAGGCAGCAGAAAAAATCAAAACGATGGGGCCAAGCACCCTGATAATAAAAAAAGGAGAGCATGGGGCTTTGTTATTTGGCAAAGAGCAAGAAATCTTTTTCACTCCAGCTCTTCCGCTTCAAGAGGTATTAGACCCAACCGGAGCGGGAGATACATTTGCTGGTGGACTTATGGGATACCTATCTCAAACAGATGATATTTCTTTTTCCAATATAAAAAGAGCATTGGTTTACGCCTCGACAATGGCTTCTTTTTGCGTTCAAAAATTTGGCCCAGAAGGCTTAGAAGACTTGAGTACTGAAGTGATCGAAAGTCGAAAAAACGAACTTTTAAGCCTAACAGACTTAAGCTAAAATACTTCATGCGTGCTGATAGTTTTTTGTGGTTTGTAAGGTTATATAAAACTCGAAGTTTAGCATCCACGGATATTAAATCAGGCCGAGTGACTATTGACAATTTGGTTATTAAGTCAAGTCGAAATCTAAAAATAGGAGACACGATAAAAATTAAACATAAAGGCTATTATTCAAGATTTGTAGTTTTAGATTTCCCAAAATCTAGATTGGGAAATGCTCTTCTTGAAAACTTTATAAAAATCACAACACCTGATGAAGAATTGGAGAAGAAAAAAATACTGGATTTAGCTTTAAAAACTAACAATAATAAAGGATTAGGAAGGCCAACTAAGCGCGATAGGAGAGATTTAGAAGGTTGGTATTAATTGTTCACTTTCACCTTTATTTAACCTTTTCTTAACGATTTGGAAATAAAGGGTTCAATCTTTTGTGTTTTATTTGTGCGGTAACATCTAATAAACTAACTCAATAAGTTATGAAACAAAACTCGACGTTTTTAAAACAATTTACCCTTGGTGTTTTTGGGGCTTTAAGCTTTTCGGCTTTCGCGCAAACATCAGATCTCGATGCCATGAAAAAAATCGATTCATTATACACAGAGCTGGATGAAATTAAGATTATTTCATCTTTTGCTGTGGGCAGGAAAACACCTGTTGCGTTTTCAACTGTAGATAATAAAACCATTAACGAACAATTAGGCTCTCAAGAACTTCCTGAGGTCTTAAAAATGACCCCTGGAGTATACTCCACGAAACAAGGTGGTGGTGTCGGGGATGCGCGTATTAATGTTCGTGGGTTTGATCAACAAAACATTGCTGTTCTTATTAATGGAGTTCCTGTGAACGATATGGAAAATGGTAAAGTTTACTGGTCGAATTGGGCAGGCCTTGGAGATGCCGTTGAGTCGATTCAGGTGCAAAGAGGTTTAGGAGCCTCTAGATTAGCAATTAATGCTATTGGAGGAACCATGAATATGATTACAAAATCTACTTCTGCTCCGCAATCAACCTTTGCTGAGTTTTCTGCGACCGATTATGGGAAGTTTAAAACTTTAATAGGATATAATTCGGGAAGACTAGCTAATAATTCTGCTATATCCGTTGTACTATCAACAACGCAAGGTCGAGCATGGGCTGAGGGAACATATGTTAGAGCGTATTCGTATTTTTTCTCTTATTCTAAGGAGCTCGCCAAAAACCATCGTCTTGTATTTACAGGAATTGGCGCCCCTCAAGAACATGGGCAGAGAGATACAAAACTTACTCGAGATGATGTAGCACGCTATGGAGGAAGATATAATAAAGACCTTGGCTATATTACCGAGAACGGTTCATACAGAGAGTTAAGCTATGAAAACAATTATTATCATAAGCCACAATTTGCGTTAAATCACTATTGGGACATAGATAGTAAATCTAAATTAAGTACTTCAGCATATTTTTCTTTTGGCCATGGTGGTGGAACAGGAGATCTAGGAGACGGAGCTGAAAGGTTTGGAAACGGAGCTGGCGATAGGCAGGGTTATTATGATTTTGATGGCTTACGTTCAGCGAATCAAGCGTCATCGGATGGTTCTGCAACTGGAATCATAAGAAATTCAGTAAATAATCATAGCTGGGTGGGCGCATTATCAACATACAGTCTAGAGATTAATGATAATTTAAAGTTGATTTCAGGAATTGATGCACGTTTTTATGTTGGAGAGCATTTTAGAGAGGTGCGAGACTTGCTTGGTGCGCAATACTATAACGAGACGTTTAAATACGCCGTTGACTCTCGGCCTGCTGAGCAAAGAACTGTTGATGCCAATTCTACTTCATATTGGAACGTATTTGCTGAAACTCCTGCTTCAAACCGTATCGCCTATGATAATGATGGTAGAGTTGGATATGGCGGAGTATTTGCTCAATTGGAGTATTCAAAAGACAGATTATCTGCTTATGCAACTGGAAGCTTATCCTCAACATCTTACACAAGGGTTGACCGTTATAATTATTTAAACGTCGAGGATCAGACTTCAACTAATGCCACCTTACCAGGGTATAATGCTAAATTAGGGGCGAACTACAATATTGATGAAAACAATAATTTGTATATAAATGCGGGCCTCTATTCAAGAGCTCCATTCTTTACATTTGTTTTTCAAAACTATCAAAATACCCTCGCGACGAACCTAGTTAATGAGAGGGTTCAAGCTGTAGAATTAGGATACGGATACAAAACAGAGAGAACTTCTTTAAATGTAAATGCATATAACACAGTTTGGCTTGATAAAACTATTGAATCAGCTGAATTTACTGGACCGGATGGCAATGAAACTAGCGCTCTGATGAGTGGCTTGGGGGCGCACCATAGAGGCCTTGAAATGGAGCTTATGAGCAAAGCCACAGATAATATCTCCTTTGGAGCCATGGCATCTCTTGGTGATTGGACATGGACTGGCGATGGCGAATTCCAAATCGTCACAGATTTTGATCAATCAATAACGGCAACTGCAACCGCATATACTGACGGTTTAAGAGTTGGAGATGCGCCTCAAACTCAATTTGGAGGACGAGCTATTTGGCAATTTACCGATGCTATTGACTTTGGAGCAACATATATCTACAATGACAGATTATATGCTTCTTATGACCCCACAGATTATGAGAATGAAGCAGACAAGGTGCAACCGTTTCAATTGGACTCATATGGTCAGTTAGACCTTAGAGTCGGCTTTAAAACGGGAGATAAAGGGTATTTCCAAATTCATTGTTTTAATGCTCTTGATTATCAGGGTTTTATTGAGGCTGTAGACAATGGTTTGGGCACCGACATTCAAGAAGGGTGGACAAATACTGGAAGAAATTTTAGTTTTAGCTACAGATTAAAATTCTGAGAATTATAATTTCGAAATAAAAGGGGGCAAAATGCCCCCTTTTTTTGTTAAGAATCAAAAGAGACCATTAAGGAGTTTTTTTCAATAGACTCTCCTTCTTTTACATAAATGTTTTTTATCACTCCCGTGATTTGAGACTTTATAAGATTTTCCATTTTCATAGCCTCCAGGATTAAAATTGTATCCCCTTTTTTGACCTTATCACCATTGGAAAATTTGACACTTAAAATTAATCCAGGCATTGGTGCATAAAGTTCATTAACTTTTTTTTCATTTCCTGAATTCATGCCCAGCTTTTTAAGAAGTTGATCTAAATCTGTTTGGGAATTAACGATATATTTTTCTCCATTAATCCACCAGGAACTGGTTTTTAAGTTTGATTTCGATTTAATTAAGAATACCTGAAGGTGTTTGGGCCCGGACTGGATTCGATATTCGGAATCTTTAATATGTGTTATTTCTATTTTTTCAGATAGTTTTATCTGATTCAATATTTTTTTATTTACGAAGTGCTTCATTTTATTGCCGAAGTTAAGAAGGCATTGTACCTTCGCCGCACTTTTAATTATGATAATACAAATACTTCAATTTATTCTCGGCTTATCCTTATTGATCGTACTTCATGAATTAGGCCACTTTATCCCTGCAATTGCTTTTAAAACGCGAGTAGAAAAATTTTATCTTTTTTTCGACCCATGGTTTTCTCTGGTAAAAACTAAAATTCGAGGAACAGAAGTCGGTATTGGCTGGTTGCCTCTTGGAGGGTATGTTAAGATTTCAGGAATGGTAGATGAGTCTATGGATAAGGACCAAATGTCTAAGCCTCCAAAACCCTATGAGTTCAGATCAAAACCCGCTTGGCAAAGATTAATTATTCTCTCAGGCGGTGTTACAGTGAATTTCATTGTAGCCATAATGATTTATTCAGGAATGATGGCATATTATGGTGACACATATGTTTCAAATGACAGTTTAAAAGATGGTATTTGGGTTAATCAGTTAGGACAAGATCTAGGTTTAAAGACAGGAGATAGAATTATCTCAATCGATGGTAACGAAATAGAACGATTTTCTGAAATTAGTATTGAAATGCTTCTCGGGGCGGGCTCTGAAATGCAAGTAAATAGAAATAATGAGATAATAAATATTCCCATAACTAGCGAATTTGTGGTGGATGCAATTAAATCGAAGTCTCCATGGATGACCCCTAGAATCCCTTATTTTGTGAAAGGCTTTACAGATGACTCTCCAGCTGAAATTGCTGGTTTAGTTCCGGGAGATAAAATTATTTCTTTCAATGGTGCAAGCATGCTCTATTTTGATCAGTATATACAAGAAATTCCCAAGTATGCCAATAAAGAAATAACTCTGGGGGTGCTAAGATCTGATAGTGTGTTGTTTTTTAATTTTACTGTGGCTGAAAATGGACAAATGGGTGTTTATTACAAGAACGATTTGTCTCAGATATTTCCTTTAAAAACAATAAAATATAGCGGCTTTGGTGCAGTTAAGCAGGGCTGGAAAGAAGCGGTTTCAAAATTGAGTTTTTATGCGCGTCAGTTAAAGTTGATTGCTCAGCCTAAAACTGAAGCCTATAAGGAGGCAGGTGGTTTTATAACGATTTTTCAGCAATACCCATCAGATTGGGATTGGCAATATTTTTGGGGTTTCACCGCATTTTTAAGTATCGCTTTAGGTTTTTTAAACATTTTACCGATTCCAGCGCTTGATGGCGGTCATATAGTTTTTGTAATTATTGAGATGATTACGGGAAAGGCACCACCAACTAAGGTTATGGAAGTGGCTCAGATGGTAGGGTTTATTCTTTTACTAAGCTTATTCATATTGGTTAATGGAAATGACGTTTATAAATTATTTCAATAGATTAATTATCCTAAACCTACGTCAAGACACATCATTATTATAAATCCAGCGATAAAGCCCAACGCTGCAACATCTGTATACTTGTCACGTTGAGTTTCGGGAATAACCTCTTCAATGACAACATATATCATGGCTCCTGCCGCAAATGCTAGTGCAAAGGGCAATAAGGGCTGCATATAAAATACAGCTACAGCCCCTGCCACTCCTGCTACAGGTTCAACTATGGCACTAAGCTGACCAAACCAAAAACTTCTAAACCTTGACACTCCCTTTCGTCGTAAAGGAAAGCTAACTGCAACTCCTTCTGGAAAATTTTGAATCCCAATACCTATGGCTAGTGCAATGGCTGCTCCGAGAGTAGCCCCATCAATTCCTGCAGCAAAGGCCCCGAATGCAACACCTACTGCAAGTCCTTCAGGGATATTGTGAATTGTTATCGCTAAGACAAGTAAGGTTGTAGATTTCCAGTCTGTTTTTACACCCTCTGCTTCACTTTTGTTGAAATTAATGTGAAGGTGAGGAATGAGTTTATCTAATCCAAAAAGAAACATTGCACCGGAGAAAAATCCTATTGCTGGCGGAAGCCACGGAATATAGCCTAAGCTTTCAGACATTTCAATAGATGGAGCTAGAAGACTCCAATAGCTTGCAGCAATCATGACTCCTCCTGTAAAACCTAGCATTCCATCAAGCCATTTTCGGGGCATTTCTTTGAATAAAAAAACTAAAGCAGCTCCGCATGCAGTTAAAAGCCAGGTAAATGTTGTTGCCATTAGGGCAGCGAGTACAGGATTTTCTAGAGCAAACTCTTTCATTTTTTTTATTGAAATTTTATGCAAGTTAGTCATTCCTAACTTTTTATCATAACTTCAACAAATTGATATGGTAAGAACTCACTTAGGCCTATTATATTTGTGATCTATGCCTGCCAATTTTAAACTAAACCGAAATAATAAAATATATTTCGCGAGTGATTTACATTTAGGAGCTTATGAAATAAGGGATTCTCATGAAAAAGAACGCAAATTTTGTAATTGGCTAAATAAAATATCTATTGACGCTCAAGCGATATACATTGTTGGGGATCTTTTTGATTTTTGGTTTGAGTATAAGAAGGTAGTTCCAAAAGGGTTTACTAGGGTTTTGGGGAAGTTAGCAGAAATGTCAGATCAAGGAATCAAGATTTATTTTTTACCAGGTAATCATGATTTGTGGGTTAAAGATTATTTAGTTCGTGAAGTGGGTTTTGAGATTATTCATGGCCCTGCAATTCACTCTTGGAACGGTCATAAGTTTTATATTGCTCATGGTGATGGATTGGGCCCTGGAGATAGTAGCTATAAATTTTTAAAGAGGATTTTTCTTTTCAAAACCTTTCACTGGGCATTCAGAATTTTGCACCCAGATCTTGGAGTCAAATTGGCATCATGGCTATCCAAAAGTTCACGCTTGCGTTCTGGCGAAAAGGACCTGATAGAACTACCCAAAGAAAAGGAGCCACTTTTTCAATTCGCAATTCAGGAGTCAGATAAAATAGATATTGATACATGGATTTTTGGACATCGCCATTTACCTATGACAGAAAAACTTCCGAATGGAAAGAATTTTATAAATCTAGGTGATTGGATATATCACTTTACTTGGGCATCATTCTCTGAAAAAACAGGAACAATTCTAAGGAGCGAAAACGAATATGAACAGAAAGGGTTAGGTAAAAATTGATTATGTAAAATCAATTTATTATTTACTCTCTTCAAATCTTCTTTCCACCTCATCCCAATTAACAACTTCAAAGAAAGCATTAATATAGTCAGGTCTTCGGTTTTGATATTTCAAATAATAGGCATGTTCCCAGACATCTAACCCCAAGATAGGGACACCTCCACATCCAACATTTGGCATAAGAGGATTATCTTGATTAGCAGTACTACAAACTTCTAATTTTCCACCTGGATGGACACAAAGCCAAGCCCACCCAGAGCCAAATCTAGTTGCAGCAGCTTTTGAGAATTCTTCTTTGAACCCATCTAAGGAGCCAAATGTATTATTAATGGCTGAAGCCATTTCCCCAGACGGCTTACCACCGCCATTTGGGCTTAATATTGTCCAGAATAATGAGTGATTAAAATGTCCTCCCCCGTTGTTTCTTATTGCCGGAGTATCTGTATTTTCTTTTATCAATTCTTCTATGGTTTTTTCAGATAAGTCTCCACCTTCTAGGGCAGCATTTACCTTATTAATGTATGCTTGGTGGTGCTTAGAATGATGAATTTCCATTGTTAATGCGTCTATATGTGGCTCAAGCGCACTGTAGGCAAAAGGAAGATTTGGAAGCGTAAACATTTTAATATAATTTTTTAAGATTATTGTTTTATAAAGGTACAAAACCATCAGTTAGCATGGCTATCTTTAAGGGATGGGGGGGCTACAAATTCGTAAAGAACCAATTTCAATTTTTAGCGCAAGCGCTGGAGCTGGAAAAACTTTTAGACTTGTAGCAGAATACCTTTCGGTAGCTCTTTGTAATGTTAATGAACCACATAAATTTCGTGAAATTTTGGCTTTAACATTTACAAACAAGGCTGCGAATGAAATGAAACAGAAAATACTTGAAGCCCTAAAAGAGTTTTCAAATAAAGATAGATCAGGTAAATCCAAAGGAATTGGAGAAACAGTTTGTTCTATTTTAAATATTTCGACTTCAGAGTTAGAGTATAGGTCTCGCTTGGTTATTGAGGAGATGCTTCATGATTATGGTTCGATAGCAATAGGAACAATAGATCAATTCACACACCGGTTGGTAAGAACTTTCTCATTGGAACTGGGACTTCCCGGAAGATTTGATGTTGAAATCGAAAGTGATCTTATTTTAGAAACAGCAATATATAATTTGATTCAGGATGTTGGGCTGAATCATTCTTTAAGTGAATTATTAGTTGATTTTGCAAAGTCAAATGTCGAGAATGAAAAAAACACAGACATATTTCCGGCCTTGTTAAAAATATCATATCAATTAACCAAAGAAACCGCCATTGATCCGATGAAAAGCATGGAGGAATGGTCATTGGATAAGCATCTATCGTTTCAAAAGATACTCACCTCTCTGGAGAGAAGTTATATTAAAATCGCAAGAGAGCATTCAAACGAAATAATTAAGCTTTTAAAACAAATCCCCAATGAAAAAATGTATCATAATGATTGGTGGGAAAGTATTATCAAACGCTTAAAATTAAAAGATCCTTTAGGTTGGGCCCCAAGCAAGAGTTTAAGTGCTATTGGAAAAAATCCAGACCGGTTGCTTAAAAAAGAATATCTATCAGAAAAAAAGGAATATTCAATTCTTATTGGCCAAATTATAGAGCAACTAAATCAAGTTTCGTTGCTGGCCGCAAAAGCTATTTTATTAGATGAAGTCAGAAAAAATGATAGATCTTCATCAGTATTGACAGAGATATCAAAAAAATTAGAATTGATATTTGATCAATTAAATATTCAACCAATTTGGAAGTTCAATGGTTTGATTAATGACGAGATAAACAAGGCGCCTGCATCATATATTTTTGAAAGAATCGGTGATAGATATAAACATTTTTTCATAGATGAAGCTCAAGATACTTCTGAATTACAATGGGAAAACTTATGGCCCCTTTTAGAAAATTCGACATCAGATCAAACCCTGGGTGGAACTGTAATGATTGTGGGAGATGCTAAGCAATCAATATATCGTTGGAGAGGGTCTCGTGCCGAAAAATTTTTAAGCTTAATGGAGCATTGCGGGAGAAATGACTCACCTAGCTTGAACTTGCCCTCTTTGAAAGGTCGAACTGAGCATATTCGCTTGAATGAAAATTGGCGAAGCGCTAAGAGTATTGTAGAGTTTAACAATGATCTTTTTTCATCCATTTTAGAGGCTAAGGATTTTTCAAATGATCTCTACAAAAACACATACAAAGACTCTACACAAATCCCGAGGCGTTTAAAAGAAGGTCGAATTCATTTAAGACTTCTAGAAAATGATCATTCAATTATTGAACTAAATGCATTAGATATGCTGGTTAAAGATATTAGATCAGCTCAAGATCGGGAATGGTGCTTAAGTGACATGGCAATTTTGGTAAGAACAAAAAAACAAGGCATGGAAGTAGCTAATCATTTAGCTAAGGAGTCGATTAACATAATCTCTCCAGAGCTTCTTTCTCTCGCTTCTTCAAGGTATGTTTTGACAATGGTTTCATTAATGGAATGGATGATTTATCCAGATGAAAAATCTCGACAATGGGAATTGATTTTGAGATTATTTGAGGCAGGTATTTGGAAAGCAAACGAGGATGAGCTTCATTATCAAGGGCAAATCATATCAGATAATCATCCAGATAACTTTAAACAATTAATTAAAGAAATTCTCCCAAATTTTCACATGAAAATAGCATCTCAGCTCAATTTATATGAACTCGCAGAGTACATGCTAAGGGCAATTGGAGTTGCAAAAAAAGCAGATCCGTTTATTATTTCCTTTTTGGATAAAACACATGAATTCTCCTTTAAAAAAGGAAACTACTTGCAAGAATTTTTGATAGAATTTAAAAAGAAGAAAAAAGATTGGAGTATATCTTCTCCTGATATAGTAGATGCAATAAATGTCATGACGATTCATAAATCAAAAGGTTTAGAATTTCCTATTGTATTCGTTCCATTTGTTTCTTTCCCTTCAAAAAATGATGAAAAGAATTGGTTTGAATTAAATTATAATTCTGTTTTTGAGTTAAATTCTGAACATCCACCAAGAACTTTACTTTCTCTTAAGTCTTTTAAAGGAAGGGCTCAACCCTTAAAAGCTTCAATTAGCCAAATTTATCCAGACTATGTGAATAGATCCTCTGAATCACAAGATGAGCAAATTTTTGATGATATAAATCTATTATATGTTGCTTTTACCAGGCCTCAAGAAAGTCTAACAATATACTTAGACAAATCAGTTTATGGTAAAATGATATTTAATGAGCTCTCTAGAAAATATGAGTTTATAAATGGAGAGTTAATTATTGGCAATTATCGATCTACAGAAATAGGAACAAATGAAAAGGGAGAAGATTCGTTTTTTGTAAAATTGAATAAGTGCTTTTCTTCAGATTGGACGGAAACGGTAAAAATATTTTCTAATTCTCAATCTGGACGAGAGCAACGTATGGGAAACTCTATACATCGTGTTCTAGAGAGGGTACGTGTGCCAGGGGATATGCCAAAGGCAATGGATATGGCGAATCAGGAATTTCAATGGTCAAAAGAGGAGTATAATTTTATTTCTAAAAAAATAAATTCAGTTTTAGATGATTCAAGGTTAAGTATGCTTTTTAATGCTGAAGAGATTTATTCTGAGAGGCCATTAATTGTTCCTGGCCAAGGAATTTATCGCCCAGACCGTTTAGTTAAGTGTAAAAATGGGTCGTGGGTTGTTGTTGATTATAAAACAGGAGAACAAAAGAAGGAACATCAAAAGAAAATTAATAATTATGCCATAGGGATAGGGTCAGTAATTGGTGTACAGCCACAAACAATACTGCTTTATATTGGTGATAAAATCGTAATACATGAAAACTAAGGAAGAATTTTATTTAGAGCTTCAGGAAGAGCTTGATCAGTTGAGAGCTGAAGGCCTTTTTAAAACGGAAAGGGTAATTTCATCTTCTCAAGGATCAAAAATTGAATTAAATGATGGTAATAAAGTTTTAAACTTTTGCTCTAACAATTATCTCGGTTTAAGCAGTCATTCGACCTTGCTAAATGCCGCAAAAAATGCCCTAAATTCTCATGGTTTTGGGATGAGTTCAGTACGATTTATTTGCGGAACTCAAGACATTCATAGGGATCTTGAATTAAAATTAGCAGAATTTTTACACACTGAGGATACAATTTTATATGCTGCAGCTTTTGATGCCAATGGAGGTGTTTTTGAACCGCTACTTGGAAAAAACGATGCTATTATTAGTGATAGTTTAAATCATGCTTCTATAATTGATGGTATAAGGTTGTGTAAGTCTATGCGTTTTAGGTATAAAAATAACGATATGCTAGATTTAGAAAATCAACTGATTGAAGCGGATAAATCTGGTGCAGAGACAAAACTAATAGTAACTGATGGAGTTTTTTCTATGGATGGTTATGTTGCTCAGTTAGATAAAATTTGTGATTTGGCAGAAAAATACAATTCTTTAGTTTTAGTTGATGAATGTCACGCTACTGGGTTGATCGGCAAAACAGGTCGAGGGACTATAGAATTAAAGAATGTTTTGGGAAGGGTAGATATAATTACGGGAACTTTGGGCAAGGCACTCGGAGGAGCTATGGGTGGTTTCACCACTGGAAGAAAGGAGCTTATTCAAATATTAAGACAAAAATCAAGACCCTACTTATTTAGTAATTCTCTTGCGCCATCAATTGTTGGTGCTTCGATTGCAGTTTTAGATTTATTGAGTAAGTCTACTTCATTAAGAGATAAGCTTCATAAAAATATAACTTATTTTAAGGAAAGAATTAAGACTGCGGGTTTCAAAATTAAAGATGGAGACTCGGCTATTGTTCCAGTAATGCTTTATGAAGCTGAGTTATCGCAAAAATTTGCAGAAGAGCTTCTTAAAAAAGGCATTTACGTAATAGGGTTCTTCTACCCAGTAGTGCCTAAAGGCCAGGCCCGAATTAGGGTTCAACTGAGTGCTGAGCATGAGCGGGAGGATATAGACTTATGTATTAACGCCTTTATTGAAGTTGGAAAAAAACTAAATGTTATTTAATTATGCTTTAGTAAATACTCTAAAATCATTTGGTCCCAAGGTCAGCGTACCATTTTTTTTCAAGGTTATGTTATCTCCTGTAAACCAATTCTTAAATTTTCCTTTGACAGAATTTTTGTAATTAATTTCTATTTGCTCATCACTGAAATTGATAAAAACAACAACCTTATTGCTCCCTTTCGATCTATAAAAAGCATAAACGGAGTTGTTTTCAACTAAAATTCGGTCTTGCGTGCCCCCCCAATTACCATTAGCAAGAGAATTTTGGCTTCTTTTCAGGCTTAGGGCTTTTGAGTAAAATTTTTCCTGAGATGGAGTCTCCCAACTGATTGTATCTCTTGAAAAAAACCTTAAACTTTTATCTAGTCCAACTTCTTGACCCGAGTACATTAGAGGCATGCTATTTAACATTGTACAACACAGTATAAATGCTGGATGTGCATTATCTCCAATTCTGCTCTTTACCGTTCCATTCCAAGAATTTTCATCATGGTTATCAATGAAATACATTCGATATCCATCTTGAGGAAAAGAAGTCCTTTGCTTTTCAAGATAGTCATCTAATAATTTTACACTTTCCATATCCCCTGCAACCTTGTTTAAAAGATGATGAAACTCCCAACCATAGGTCATGTCAAAGCCAGAATTGTGTAAAGGGAGATGTTCGGATTCAGCCAGCATAAAGAGTTCTTTTTTAACACCTCTTAGAAATAAAATGGTCTCTTCCCAAAATTCATCAGATTGTCCCCCTGCCATATCACATCGGAAACCGTCAATATCAAATTCTTCAAGCCACCAGAGCATTTCTTGCCTCATTTCTTCTTGCATAGCGGGGTTGTCATAATCAAGCTCTGCAACATCGGTCCAATCTGTTGGATTATTATGATCATCGAGCCCATTTGATATGATTCCTGTTTGTGGATCTCTAAAATAAAAATCAGGAGACTCGCTCATCCAGTGGTGATCCCACGATGTGTGGTTAGGTACCCAGTCTAGAATTACTCGTATTCCAAGATTATGAGAAGTTTTGACTAATTCCAAAAAGTCTTCCTTTGATCCAAATTCAGGGTTTATGGCAGAATAATCACTGATGGAATAATATGATCCCAAAATTCCTTTTCGCTTTATTTTTCCGATAGGCTGAATTGGCATGAGCCACAGTATATCTACCCCCAATTCTTTTAATCTTGGAAGATGTTTTTCAAAGGCATTAAATGTTCCTTCCGGAGTGTATTGTCTTATGTTAACTTCATAAATATTGGAATGCTTGGACCATTCAGGATGAAAGGGGTGGTGGCTAGAGTCATTCACAATAGCAGCTTGATTACAAGCAAATGAGTTTAATACGATTATTAATAATGCTATTTTTTTCATTGAGATTGAATTCTAGGTTAAAAGATAAACGAAGCCAAAGGCAGGAACCGTTACTTGGCTAATGCCTAAATTACCATTACCAGCAATTACTCGGGCTTTGGAATCTATTTTTATTGTGAAAGGCAAATTACTGTTGTTCAAAATAATATCAATATGTTCATTTAAATAGCTTCTTTTGATATTAATTACGCTTTTATTTAGACTTATAATTTCTGTATTGCCATAGTTTAAAGCCATATGTTTTCTTCTTGCCTGAACAATTTGACGAACTAAAATTTTAAGATTCATCTCTTCAGGGCTGTATCCGTCAAATTTCATCATTCTTCGGTTATCGGGATCGTTTGCTCCAGGCATTCCAAACTCATCGCCATAGTAAATTATGGGGACACCAGGAATAGCATGATTAAATGCATGGAGTAAAGCAAGTTTAGAATAAGCGTATGGGGTAGTTTTAGTTCCAATTTGTCTCACATACCCAGCTAATTTCGTGTCTTCATTGGGACTCACCTCTTTACTAGCCAATGAAATAAATCGTGGCTTGTCTTGATTTCCAGAAATATTACCCATCAGGTGATGATATCCATATTTGTTCAGACTATTGATCAGTGTCTCTTTTAATTTTTCAGAGTCGTTATCAAAGCCTGCAAAAAAATTTACAGCGGCGTCATAAAGATTAAAGTCAAATTGTGCATCGAGAAGCCCAGGTCCTAAATAACTAGATATTAGATCAGGACTTCCATAGGTCTCGCCAATTTGAAATACTCTTTTATTTTTTTTCTTGCTTATCTGATTTTTAATTTTTTTTGATAAAGTTCTCCAAAACAAGATGTCAACATGCTTTGTTGCATCATGCCTAAATCCGTCAAAGCCATAGTCTTTTAGCCAAATAATGGCTGAGTCTGTCATCGGATTAACAACATCTGGCCTTCTTAAATCGAGCGTAGGCAAATGGTTGTCAAACCAAGTTGTTAAGCGATGAGAGTCCCACTTTTCTGTATTTGTACTTCCGTCTTTAAAGTATAATTCTGTTGCCCAATCAGGGTTATTCTTAAATACAGGATGTTCAAGGTGTACATGATTTGCAACATAGTCAAGTAAAACATTTAAATCTCGACTATGAGCCGTTTCGATTAAATTTGAAATAGATTCTTTAGAGGCCAGGCGATTATCGGGAAGGGTAGAGCTAATTGGCCAATACCCATGATAACCTGAAAACTTTGTCTTAACTCCCCCTTTATTCCATAAACCCCAAGCGCCTTTTGGGTTTTTGGTTATTGGAGATAGCCAAACGGTATTAAAACCAAAGTCTTCAAAATAATCATTGTCAATCATTTTATTTATTCCCTCCAAGTCTCCCCCTAAATAATCAGCTAAAGGCAAAACATCATTTTGCTTTAATGGCATATCATTTGAAAAATTTCCATTTGCAAACCTGTCTACCATAAGGAAATACAAAGTAGCAGCTTCCCAATCTTGTCGATTGAGCTCATTAACAGATTTAATAACATCATCTTGACTAAAAGGGATAAGCAAATCATTACTAATTTGACTTCCATTATCTGAGTATATGTGAAGGTGATTTCTGACGTTCCAAAGTGATTTTTTGGGAAGTTGAATCCAGAACTTACCATCATTTTGATGTGTAATTAGCTCTTTTGAAATTAATGATGTATTCCAGAATGCGTAAAGAGTTTGATTCTTTGGAAGACTGTCAATAATAACGCAGGGTTTCGAAAACCCCTTGAAGTTTCGAACGCCAATATCGAAGACCCTTAATGGGTCAGACTCTTCTCCAGGTGGATTAACAACTAACTTATGATTATAACTGCCGGAACCATTTTTAACTAGTTGATATGGACTGGTATTATCAATTCTTTCGTTCCCATTTACTTGGAATTTAAATTCATAAATTCCCGGGGAAAGGTTTAAGTCATAAGTGAAATCTTGTTTATCTGATGACAAGGAATTATTTTTTGGTCTCATCAGGTTTGAACCTCGTTTCCAATTATTGAAACTCCCAAAAATATATACTGAATCGCCTGAATTCCCCTTATATTCAATTTGAATAGTCTCAAAATATTTTTGCTTGATTAAAATGGAGATATCTCTATCGCCGGTATTAAATTTAGCTAAATCTAGAGGCCGACTCATTTTCCCTGTTATTCTGTATATTGAGGAGTCTTTCTGAAAAGTTGAATACAACCCCTTGGGCCACCTTACGTTTTTTATTCTTGAAATTGAGAAATCATCGATAAAAAACTTACTGGTTTCAGCATTCAGCTCAAATGGTCTATATCCAAGGCTATTTCCGTCAACATAGCTATTTTTAGTTTTGCTATTCGAACAAGACAAGGAAATAAAAATGGTGAAAACAATACAAAAGATTTTTTTCATTTCACTAATGGAGATTTTAATTCGAAGACACTATAAATATCATTACAATTTTACAACTTTTGAATAAACTTCTTTAAAAGTTGAAGAAATGAAATTCTATGTTTCGGGGATCTATACTCGACTATCGAAAATTTGATCAACTTCTAGGGTGTGATCTTTTCCATAGACATTGAAATTAATTTTATTTCCTTGGATATTTTCAATGGAAAACCCATTTGCATCTATGATAATCTTCAATATCGACTTTCTCCATCGAATATGAAATGATAGTTTTTCCCACTGATCTGGCAATTTTGGTTCAAAGCATAACATTTCTCCATTAATTTTCATTCCACCAAAACCATAAACGATGGCCATCCACGTTCCTCCCATCGCAGTTATATGAAGTCCCTCATGAACTTCATTGTTGTAATCATCAAGATCAAGACGTGCTGTTCTTAGATACAGTTGATAAGCTTTTTCTTTATAATCAAGACGGCTTGCAAGTATACTATGGATACTCGGGCTCAAGGAGCTTTCATGTACCGTCAGAGGTTCATAAAAATCAAAATTTTTCTTCAAGACGTTCATAGGGGTTTGGTCTTCAAAGAAAAACATACCTTGAAGTGTATCTGCTTGTTTAATATATGGAGATCGTAGAATTCGATCCCAACTCCAATTCTGATTTATGGGCCTTTGATCATTGGGAATTTCAGCGGCGGGAGTAATGTCTTTATCCAAAAACCCATCTTGCTGAAGAAAAATATTATAGCTTTCACTGTAGGGTATAAAAATATTTTCTTGTATTGCTTTCCAATTTTCTAGCTCTTTATTTTTCAGGTTTGTTTTACTGATAATTCTTTTACAGGAGTGACTTTTTTTATTTTTTAATGTGTCGATAGAATCAATACCATACTTCAAGCACCAAGAAGCCATAAAATTGGTGAAATAGTTATTGTTCACATTATTTTCATATTCATTTGGGCCAGTGACCCCTAAAATGACATATTTTTCTTTTTCATCGCTCCAGTTAACTCTTTGAGCCCAGAATCTTGCAACGGCAATAATAACCTCAAGACCACCTTCTTCTAAATAGTTATAGTCTTGGGTATGTCGTATGTAATTGTATATCGCATAAACAATTGCGGCATTCCTATGAATTTCTTCAAAAGTAATTTCCCACTCATTATGACACTCCTCACCATTCATAGTCACCATAGGGAATAAGGCAGCGCCATTTTTAAATCCTAACTTTTCTGCATTTTCTATAGCCTTATCGAGTTGATTATATCGATATACCAATAGGTTTTTAGAAATTTCAGGATCTGCAGAGGCAAGGTAAAAAGGAAGACAATAAGCTTCTGTATCCCAGTATGTAGATCCCCCGTATTTTTCACCGGTAAAACCTTTGGGTCCAATGTTCAGCCTAGGATCAACACCTGTAAAGGTTTGTAATAATTGAAAAATATTGAAACGAATGGCTTGCTGGGCCTTTGGGTCTCCATTGATTTTAATATCCGCATACTTCCACTTTTCTAGCCATTTATTTTTATGTTCGTTTATCAGAAACTGATAACCAGTATTCGCGGCGTATTCAGCTCTTTTTTTTGCATAATTGCCTATATTTTTTTTTATGTTTTGTGAACTGACTACTGAAACATATTTGTATAAAATATATTTTTTATGACCTTTTGCTGAAATATTATAGCAAGTTTTTACTTTGTTATTAGCTTCATCAGGTACCCCTTTGACTCCCTCTAAACGACACTCCATGGAAGCGCACACATGGAAATCTGATTTTTTTGTTTTATTCTGAATGAATGCACGTTCTTCATTAGCGCCTTGTTTAATAGGCTCCCAAAATGTTTCATCCCAATTCGAATCTGAGTTTTTGATATTAAAGTCTAAAAAAGGCTCTATATCTATTATGCCATTTTTGTCTATCTCAATTTGGTAACGCATAACCGCAAGATCATCTTGTGCGATACTTAAAAAACGTTCAGCATGCACAGTAACATTAATGCCACTTTTCATAATTACCTGAAATTCTCTTTTGAGAATTCCTTGCTGCATATCAAGTTCTCGTTTAAAAGAATTGACATTGACTTTATTGAGATCTAGGACTTCTCCATCAATTAAGAGATGTAATCCTGAAAAATTGACTGAGTTTAGAACTTTAGCAAAGTATTCAGGATATCCATTTTTCCACCATCCTACTTTCGTTTTATCTGGATAATATACCCCTCCAATATATGATCCGAGTAGATGCTTACCGCTAAAACCTTCTTCATTATTTGCTCTCTGACCCATTCTTCCATTTCCAAGAGAAAAGACGCTTTCTGAAATGATTTGGTGATTTGAGTCCCAATGGGATTCAATTATTTTCCATTCGTGAATATCAATATTTGGCCTCATTAGGTTTTGGGTTTCTTATCGGCTAGATCATTAATTAAGGCAGAAATATCTGAAATTTCATTTAAAGAATTTACTTTTTTGTGAGCTCCAATTAGGTTTCCTTTATTTTCAACGGCTATGCAATACATTCCGGCATTTAAGGCTGCTTGGATACCAGATTGAGCATCTTCAAAAACAAGACATTTTTCTTTGGGAACACCCAATAATGATGAGGCTTTTAGAAAAACCTCAGGGTTAGGTTTTGAAATAGAAACTAAATTTCCATCAACAATCTCATCGAACAAATCGAATAATTCTAATTTTTTCAAAATTGGTATTGCATTTTTAGAGGAAGAGCCTAAGGCAATTTTGTAACCATTCTTTCCAAATGTTTCAATCAAATGGTAAACTCCGGGAAGAAGATCTTTTGAAGAGATTTTGGATATAAGATTCAGGTATATTTTATTTTTATAGTCTAATAATTCTTGCTTTTTATCCAGACTAATTTCCAAATCACCCCATTGAAGGATTTTTTCTAATGAATTGGCCCTTGAAACGCCTTTTAAATCTTCGTTTTGATCTTCAGCGAAAGGTACATTTAGTTTTTTAGCGACTAGTGACCATGCTTTGAAATGATGTTTTGCAGTATCTACGACTACACCATCTAAATCAAAAATTATCGCTTTTATCAATTGTTTAGTTCTTTAGAAAGAATATCAAGCGTTTTTAAATGATATTGCACTAATAGATTGACGGGCTTAGCTTGAGTTCTTCCGTATGAGAGATTAAGCCGCTCACACTCCTCTTTTAATAACGGCTCAAAAGCTTTTGCGACGGAGCCTACAAAATTCACAGGAACACCAATTTTCGCTTCTTCGAAACACATCACGTGGATTTCTAAGAATTTTCTAAAGCCATCTCGCACAATTTTTTGAATATAGGTATTTTCAGAATGATTTCCAGCGAATCGGGAAAAGGAAGCTAGATAAACATTGGCATGCTCACGATGGTAAACATTTTCTAATATTTCCTTTTTAGATGTTTTGAAAGATTCATTGAAATCATCAATTAAACTTTTAGGCATCAATTTATACATCCAGTCTGCGCATAGCTTTTTCCCAATCGAACATGCAGACCCTTCATCTCCAAGTATGTATGCGAGAGCTGGAACTTTTTCAGTTAATTTATTACCATCAAAATAACAAGAGTTTGAACCTGTCCCAAGTATGCATACTATATGAGGCTCTTCATTATAGGTTGCAAACGCCGCAGCCTTTAAGTCGTGATCAACTCTGACCATTGCATTCTGAAAGACAGAGGTCAAACCGTGGAAAACAATTTTGTTCAATGATTCCGAACTACACCCTGCACCATAGAACCAAACTTGGTCTACACTTTCTTTAATTTGACGAATTTCAGGATGCTTTAGTAATGTTTGACTTATAAAATTTGCAGAATGAAAGTATGGGTTAAAGCCCATGATAGACCATCGGTCTATCTCGGCACCGGAATTATCAAGACAAACCCAATCCGCTTTAGTTGAGCCGCTTTCAATAATTAAAATCATAGCGGGGTAATTATAAATTCACAAAATGCTCCGTAATGTCTGCCATTCTTGCAGAGTAGCCGGCTTCATTATCATACCATCCCATGATTTTAACTAAGTTTTCATTTGCTGAGGTAATACCTGAGTCAAAAATACACGAATGAGTGTTCCCAACAATGTCTGATGAAACAATAAGGTCTTCTGTATACTGCATCACTCCTTTTAAATAAGTTTCTGCAGCAGTTTTCATTGCGACATTCACCTCTTCTTTTGTAACGTTTTTATTTAATTCCACAGTTATATCTGTGGCAGATCCGGTGATGACAGGAACTCGGATGGCATAACCATCTAATTTCCCTTCAAGTTCAGGCAAAACAAGACCTACAGCTTTCGCTGCACCTGTTGTTGTTGGAATCATATTTATTCCGGCAGCCCTTGCTCTTCGCAGGTCTTTATGGGGTGCGTCTTGAATATTTTGATCATTAGTATAAGCATGAACAGTTAACATATATCCTTTGTTAACCCCGAAGTTATCGTTTAAAACTTTCATCATTGGCGCGAGACAATTGGTTGTGCACGAAGCGTTACTTAATATCAAATCTGAAGATGTTAAGAGATGATCATTTACTCCAAGAACTATAGTTTTGACATTTCCTTTTGCTGGCGCTGACAAACCAACTTTTTTAGCACCTGCAGCAATGTGCATCTGAAGTTGTTCTGCGGATGTAAATAGTCCAGTTGACTCGACAACCATATCGATATTTAACTCTCTCCAAGGGAGTTCAGATGGGTTTTTTATAGCTGTTATTTTTATTTCTTTACCGTTTATGATCAAGCTATTATTGGTATGTTTAACATCACCGGGGAAAATTCCGTGAGCACTATCGTATTTAAGGAGATGCGCAAGTGTTGGTGTATCTGTAAGGTCATTAATGGCAATTACTTCCAGGTTTTTTTTCTCTAATAAATTTCTAAAAGCAAGTCGACCAATTCGACCGAACCCATTGATTGCGATTTTTTTCATTTTTTATTAATTTAATTAGGTAGATAAAATTTTAGATATTCTTTCAAGCTCGAAATTAATTGAGGCATTGTTATTAATTGATCTCTCTAGCGATGTGCATTTAACTTTATTATTGACAATTCCGACCATCACATCAGACTTACCATTTATTAGATTTTCTACAGCTGCAACCCCCATAACACTTGCATTAACACGATCTAATGTTGAAGGAGAGCCTCCGCGTTGAACATGGCCTAGAACTGTGACTTTAATATCTAAATGAGGATACTTATTAATAAGTTTTTGAGAAATTTCAAATGGCGTACCTAGCTTATTCCCCTCTGCAACAACAATTATATTACTTGTTTTTTTATTTTTGACTCCCCTTTGCACAGCATCAAACATTCTATCGAAGTTGGTCGCGGTTTCCGGGAGTACTACATCTAATGCCCCAGTCGCCACTCCAGCGCTAAGGGCTATAAATCCGGAATCTCTTCCCATTACTTCGACTATAAAAAGACGGTTATGACTATTAGCCGTATCACGAATTTTATCAATGCATTTTACAACTGTATTGTTAGCAGTGTCATACCCAATAGTGTTATCAGTTCCATAAAGGTCATTATCAATTGTTCCAGGGATTCCTATTATGGGGAAACCAAATTCTTTATGCAATAAATGAGCCCCCGTAAAAGTACCATCCCCACCAATTACAATTAGTGCGTTGATATTGTTTTTATTCAAGTTGTAAGCTGCGGCTTCTCTTCCTTTTTTTGTGCGAAATGCTTCGCTCCTCGCAGATTTTAATATTGTTCCACCTCGAGAAAGTATACCCTTTACACTTCTCGCGTCCAAAGCTCTAAAATCATTTTGGATTAGCCCATCATAACCTCTCTGGACTCCAAAAACTCTTTTTTTATAGAACACTCCAGTTCTCACAACAGCTCGAATGGCAGCATTCATGCCGGGGGAGTCTCCTCCTGAAGTTAAAATAGCTAAATTATTTAATGTCATAAAAAAAGAATCCTCAAAGATAGTGTAAAATATACCCTAACTAATCAAAGGGAAATGAATAGTGTTGTAATTACATTTGTAAGTACGTATGATAAATCCCAATATTTCTGTTGATTGCGTTGTTTTTGGTTTCGACGGTCAAAACTTAAACGTTTTGCTAATCGAGCAAAAAGATGTTGGGCAATCTAGAAAATTTGCACTGCCTGGAGATCATCTAGAAGAAGATGAAAATTTAGATAATGCAGCGCAACGTGTTTTAAGGGAGTTAACAAGCTTGAGCGGTCTATACTTGAGACAAAGTGGTGCATTTGGAGATCCAGACCGAGTTAAAAACATAAAGGATTTACCCTGGTTACAAAGTAATCGAAGTAATCCGGAGGCTAGAGTTATTACAATTGCTTATTATGCTCTTGTTAAGATGTCGGACTTTAATCCATCAGCTTCAAGTTTCGCTGAGCGTGTTCTATGGCAGGAAGTTCAAGACATTCCAGAATTGGCATTTGATCACTCGGAAATTGTGACCACTGCATTAAATAAGCTTAGAAATGATGTGAGAGAGTTAAGGGTAGGCCATGAATTACTGCCAGAAAAATTTACATTGACGCAAGTTCAATCATTACATGAGTCGATTTTAAACTCTTCATTTGATAAAAGAAATTTTAGGAAAAAAGCATTGAATGACTCTTGGGTTATCCCTTTAGATGAGAAACAAACAGGAGTCTTTCATAAGCCTGCCCGCCTTTATTCCTGGAATAAGGATCGACTTTCATTATAATAATGAGATCTAATTCAAAAAAAGATAAGCTAACCTTTTTCCAGATTTGGAATATGAGTTTTGGGTTTCTAGGAATCCAATTTGGATTTGCTTTACAGGGTGGCTTTATGAGTCGGATATTTCAAAATTTAGGAGCTGGGGAGGAAGAAATACCTATGCTATGGATTGCTGCGCCCTTAACAGGACTGATTGTTCAGCCAATAATCGGCTATTTAAGTGATAATACCTGGAGTTCTAGATTTGGGCGTCGCCGACCCTACTTTCTAATAGGGGCAATTCTTGCTAGCCTAACTCTCTTTTTTATACCCCACAGTCCAGCTCTCTGGGTTGCTGCTGGTGGGCTATGGGTTTTAGATGCCTCCATTAATATATCAATGGAGCCCTTTAGGGCTTTAGTTGCGGATAAACTTCCAATTTCTCAAAGAAGTTATGGATTCGTAACACAAACACTAATTATTGGGGTTGGCACATGGGTAGCATCAAGCTTGCCGCTAATAATTAATAAAATGGGAGTAACAAATATTTCTCAACCCGGAGAGGTCCCATTATCAGTAAAAATGGCTTTTTCAGTAGGGGCTTTTGTTTTTTTGATATCCATTATTTATACAGTACTCACGACTTCCGAATCTCCCCCTGAAAACATAGCTGAATTTAAAAAAGAAAGAAAAAAGAAATTAAAAATTTCTCAAATAGCATCAGAATTAATTGGCAATATTTTGAATATGCCTTTGGCGATGAAAAAATTAGGTTTAATTCAATTTTTTTCTTGGTTTGCATTTTTTAGTATGTGGGCTTTAGCTATTCCTGCTCTCACTGAGCATGTTTACGACGCTCCCAAGCCTGCCCAAATAATTTGGTCGAATTCTTCTGAATCAGAAAAAATAATTTATGAAGATGCAGATAAATCATATAATAATGCAGCAGATCAAGTGGGGGCTCAAATGGGTTACTATGGTCTAAGTTCTATGTTTTTTGCTTTATTATTAACTTTTTACACTGCAAAGAGATCAATTAATAGAAAACTACTACATTTTGGATCACTTACGATAGGAGGTATTGGTTTTTTAAGCATGTATTGGATAAATGATTCTAAGATTTTATCTCTAAGTTTCATAATGATTGGGATCTCCTGGGGTTCAATACTTAGCATGCCATACGCCATGTTGAGTTCATTTATTGAATCAAAAAAAATGGGTGTTTACATGGGAATATTTAACATGTTTATTGTTTTTCCGCAAATTTTGGCAGCAAAATTTCTAAGCCCACTATATAAATTTCTAGGTAGTGAGGCTATTTATGCTATGGTTCTAGCAGGCATATGCTTAATGATTGCTGCTATATCTACATTTTGGATATCAGATGAAAAAGCTATTCGTGGATAAAAAAAAGCGCCTATTAAGGCGCTTTTAATTTTTTGATAGAAAATTTTTTTAAAGTTTGCGAACATTAGCTGCCTGCATACCTCTTTTACCTTCCTTCAACTCAAACTCAACTTCATCGCCATCAGCGATTGGTTCGAGTGTTCCCGTGATATGAACGAAGAAATCTCCTTCGCCATCATTATCCTTGATAAAACCAAAACCTTTGGTTGCATCGAAGAATTTTACTGTTCCGTTTTTCATTTTATATTGGTGATCTGAGAAATTAATGTGTGCAAAGAAAAGTCTTTTTTTCTGAACTCACACTAATAAATTTTTAAAAAAGACAATTTAACTTTATATATCTTAAATTTTTTCTGTATTTAAAAGAGTGCTGTCAATAGAAATTACTTTGACTTTATCTCCTTTTGAAAGGGGACTATTGCATATACAATCCCATGGGACGCCATCTATTTTTGAATAGAAGCGATCGCCCGCTTTTACATCAAATTCTACTATACTTAATTTCCCAATCATCCTATCTGCATTGGTTTTTGTTCCGGTAGCTTGCAGATATTTTCTAAATAATGGACGAATAGATATTAATGAAATTCCCCCACCAATAACAAACGCCAGAAGTTGATAAATTGGTTCACCCCCGAGCCTTGCAGTAAGGGAAGCTAAGAAAGCACCTAGCGCTATGCTCGCTAAAAAAAACCCAGGTGTAAACATTTCAAGAACTAATAAGATAACTCCTATTGCAAACCAAATTGTAACATGTGAAAATCCCTCTATCATTTTATAAATTTAATCATTAATTGGCTTGCCTATTATTTTTAATCGTCCCTTTTTCAAAATAATCAATAAACAAACTGAAACAAGTATTGCTCCTGCTATGAATGGGGCTCCAGGAAAGTAAATGGGAGAGTTATTTGAGGTGAAATAAGAGAAAATGGATGTCATCAGCAAGGGGCCAAAAATACCCGTTGCAGACATCATACTTGTAAGCGCCCCTTGAAGTTGGCCCTGTTCGTTTTCTGGGATCTGATTAGAAAGTATTCCCTGAATGGCAGGCCCGGCAAGTCCACCCAATGAATAAGGGACTATAAAGCAAAACAACATCCAGCCTTCAGTCGCAATTGAAAAAAGAATACTCCCTAGGATATTTAATATTATTCCAACTATCATCGTATTGTACTCCCCAATTTTTGGGATTATTACTCTAATAAGTACACCTTGTACAAGTGCACTCATAATTCCTACAAAACCAAGAGAGTAGCCGACTACACTCTCAGACCAATTAAATTTCTCCATAGAGAAGTATGTCCATGTTCCTTGAACAGCATAAGAAGCCAGATATATAAATGTTAAGGCTCCAACCAGGCCTAAAACACTTGGATATTTTTTAAGAGTATTTAAAGAGCCTAAGGGATTTGCTTGAGACCATTTAAATTCTCGCCTATTTTTTTTCTCTAATGATTCGGGAAGGATAAAATAACCATAAATAAGATTAAAAAAAGAAAGAAATGCAGCAGTGAAAAAAGGTATACGAGGACCAATTTCACCCAATACCCCGCCCATCACGGGCCCAACAATAAATCCTAAACCGAATGCTACTCCTAACAATCCGAAATTTTGCGATTTTTTTTCAGGTGAGCTTACATCTGCAATGTAGGCAGCACCAGTTGTAAAAGAAGCGCCAAAAAAACCTGCAATAATTCGTGCTAAAAAAAGCCAACCAATTGAAGGTGCGAATGCTATAACTAGATAATCTATTCCAAACCCAAGTAGAGACAATAGTAAAATAGGTCTTCTACCATATTTATCGCTTAAAGACCCAACAATTGGAGCGCACAAAAATTGAATAATCGCATAAGATGCAATTAGCCAACCGCCATATCGAGAAGCTTCAGATAAACCCTCCCCAGTGAGCTCTTGAATCAAAGATGGTATTACAGGTATAATTATACCCAGTCCAATAACATCAAGTAAAAGGGTTACGAAAATGAAGCCAACAGCGGCTTTACGATTTTTCAAATAAGAAAATAGTTTTTAGGCAAGAGCTAAAAGGTTAGAAATAAAATCTTTTTATTTAAATGAGTTTATGATTTTCCTTCTAAAATTCCTTTTATACCTCCTAACGAGCTCAGAACTCCAGAGGCTTCATATGGTAGGTATACCGTTTTGTTATCTTTACCAGAAGTCATTTCTTGTAAAGTTTCAAGATAGCGTTGAGCAATTAGATATTGAACGGGGTCTCCTGAAAATCCTTTAATCTCATCAGAGACAAGTTTTATGGCTGCAGCTTCTGCTTCTGCAATTCGTATTCGCGCCTCTGCTTGACCTTCAGCTTCTAGTATGGCTGCTCTTTTTTCACCTTCAGCACGTTGAATATCGGATTCACGCTGTCCTTCCGCTGTGAGTATTTGGCTTGTCTTCTCTCCTTCTGCTTCTAAAACTGTAGCTCGTCGGTCTCTTTCAGCACGCATTTGTTTTTCCATCGCTTCACGAATTTCTTGAGGTGGATTTATGTCTTGCAGCTCTACTCTATTCACTTTTACACCCCATTTATTGGTAGCATCATCAAGAATAGTGCGAAGTTTTGTATTAATAGTGTCTCTGCTCGATAGAGATTGATCGAGATCCAGTTCACCCACTACATTTCTTAAAGTTGTTTGAGTGAGCTTTTCGATTGCACTTGGAAGATTACCAATTTCATATACGGACTTAATTGGGTCCATTATTTGGAAATATATAAGAGCATTAATCTCCGTAACTACGTTGTCTCGGGTAATAACATTTTGTTTTGGAAAATCATAAACATTTTCTCGAAGGTCAATTCGATCTCTCATTTTAAAGACGGAGATAACGTCGCCATTGAAACCAGTTTCACTATATCTCCACGAAATTTGTCGCGGCTGGTCAATAATAGGAATGATGATATTAATCCCAGATTCTAATGTTTTATGATATTTCCCTAGCCTTTCCACAATCATGGCTTCAGATTGCTTAACAATTCTAATGCCTTTGGCCAATAAGAAAATCACAAAAATTGATAGAAAAGAGAGAATGATGAGGCTTTGTAGCATGAGTTTTAATTAATAGATTTTGAGTTCAAAAAGATACGAATTTGCAGCTTAGAAATGTCACTTTATTTATCAATAACTTTAGGAACTGTAAAATAATTAGAACCTTGGTTAGGATTATTTTTCATTACTTTTTCTAAGCTTAATCTAGAAGAGATAATATCATTCCTTAGTACATTTTCAGAATCTGTCATGTATACCAAGGGTTCAACATTTTTAATATCAATTTCCTCAATGGCTGCTACGAAGTCTAAAATTTTGCTTAAATCTTTTTTCATTTTCACAGATTCCGACTTATTTAATTCTAGTCTCGCAAGGTGTGCCAAATTTTGAATTTCATTATCTGTAATCTTCATCTTTTTTTCGATATGTTTCTAATTCCTTCAAAAGTAATGAATGAACTTTATCACTCAATAAATTGATATCTTTTTTTGACATTCCTCCCACGTTAATAGGTTCGTGAACGGTTGCGCGTATGACCCCCGGTCGTCCACCCTTAAAAAAATCAGGAAGGTGTTTCCGGTTATTAGCAAAAGTCACAGGTAGAATATCTACGCCACTTTCAATAGCTAAACTAAAAGCACCTTGTTTGAATTTACCTAAAATAATATTTTCATTTTTTGGTATACCACCTTCCGGGTAAACACAAACCCCAATATCTCGCTTTAAATATTGTCTCGATAATTCCAAAACGTTTTTTTTACTTTTTAAAGACTTTCTATCAACCAAAATACTGGACCGTTTAAAGAAAAAACCAAAAAGAGGGATCTTTGATAATTCTTTTTTTCCAATAAAAACCGTTGGTGATTTTATTAGTCGGTAGCAGTACATAACGTCTAATTCGCTCGTATGATTTGCAACAATGACATAAGGCCTATCCCAAGGTATTTTGGCTTTATATTTCACACTTCGAATTAGGAACATACCATTAAGGATCCAAGCGCTCCATAGTCTTGCGAAGCCATAAAATTTCTGAAAGCTGCTGGATTTATGAGAATAGCTGTAGAGCCAAGGGGATAAGCCACATATGCTTATCAACATCAGAAAATAGTACCAAATATGGTAAATACAACCAAAAACAATCCTAAGTCCTGATAGAATCATAAAACCTTATCCCGTTATTTTCTAAATGTAGTTCTTTTTATCTAGGGCTTTAAAGCTTAAGTAAGAACAAAATCTTCCATAAACTTTGTGGTGTAATTGCCAGAGATATAGTCAGGGTGATCCATAAGTTGTCTATGAAAAGGAATAGTTGTGTTTACGCCTTCAATTATAAATTCATCTAAGGCTCGTTTCATCCTCTCAATGGCTTGTTTTCTTGTTCGCCCCGTGACAATGAGTTTTGCAATCATGCTGTCATAATTGGATGGAATAACGTAACCCGCATAAACATGGGTATCAATTCTGACCCCATGTCCACCTGGCGCATGAAATGCAGAAATTTGACCTGGACTAGGCCTGAAGTTATTGTGAGGGTCTTCGGCATTAATTCTACATTCTATAGCAAATTGCTTAGGCTCATGATTTCTCCCAGATATTTTTGTTCCTGAAGCAACTTTTATTTGCTCTCGGATTAAATCATAATCTGTGACTTCTTCAGTTATAGGATGTTCTACCTGAATGCGAGTATTCATTTCCATGAAATAAAAATCTCTGTTTTTATCAACCAAAAATTCGACAGTACCGGCACCTTCATATTTAATAAATTCAGCTGCTTTAATGGCAGCATCACCCATGGCTTTCCTCAATTCATCTGTCATGAATGGAGACGGAGTTTCTTCTGTTAACTTCTGATGTCTTCTTTGAATGGAGCAGTCACGTTCACTCAAATGGCTTGCTTTGCCATATTGGTCTCCTATTATTTGAATTTCAATATGGCGAGGCTCTTCAATGAGTTTCTCCATATACATACCATCGTTTCCAAATGATGCTGCAGCCTCTTGTCTTGCTGATTCCCAGGCTTTTTCCAACTCGGAGGGCTCCCAGATTGCTCGCATTCCTTTGCCCCCTCCTCCTGCTGTAGCTTTCATCATTACAGGGTATCCAATTTCTTCTGCTATCATTGAAGCGTCTTCAATCGATTCTATAAGACCTTCAGATCCAGGGACACACGGAACCCCAGCTAGTTTCATAGTGGTTTTAGCTGTGGCTTTATCTCCCATTTTTTCAATGTGTTCAGGCGAGGCGCCAATAAATTTTATTCCATGATCCGAACAAATCTTTGAAAATTTTGCATTCTCTGATAAAAAACCGAACCCGGGATGAATGGCATCCGAATTTGTTATTTCTGCAGCAGAGATTATGCTAGATATTTTTAGATAAGACTCAGTAGATGCAGGAGGCCCAATACAAACTGCTTCATCAGCAAAACGAACATGAAGACTGTCCTTATCTGCTTCCGAATAAACAGCTACAGTTTTAATTCCCATTTCTCGACATGTGCGAATAATCCGCATTGCAATTTCTCCGCGGTTGGCAATGAGTATTTTTTTCACGATGATTTATTCAAGAGGGATCAACTAAGAATAGCGGTTGGCCAAATTCTACTGGGGTCATATCATCCACTAATACTTTTACAATTTTGCCAGAGACTTCGCTTTCAATCTCATTGAATAGTTTCATTGCCTCGATAATACAAATTGTATCACCGACATTAATGTGTCCGCCAATTTCTGCAAAAGATGGTTTGTCTGGACTCGGCTTTCTGTAAAATGTTCCGATCATAGGTGATGTTACAGTGGTGCAATGAGCATACTCATCTTCAGATTTTGATTCTTCAGCCGGGCTCTCAGGAGAAGGAGGCGAGGGAATCGTGGTAATTATAGGTGGAGCTTGAGGAGGAGTAATAACAGTAGGCTGATCACTACCACTTTTAACGGTTATTTTATATTCTTCTGTCTCTAACGAGACTTCAGAAGCCCCTGATTTAGTTACGAATTTTATAAAACTTTGTACTTCTTTGAAATCCATAATTCAAAATTTTAATCTAACAAATGTGCTGATAAAAAAACAAAATTCGAAATGAAATAGTGTTTTATTTCAAATTATGCGGTCTCAGATTTGTCAATAACGACTTTCCCCTTGTAATACATTTTTCCATCATGCCAATAAGCTCGATGCATTAAATGAGTTTCTCCTGTAGTTGGACAAACAGTTAATTGAGGCAAAACTGCCTTATCATGAGTTCTTCGTTTATCTCTCCTTGTGCTTGACTGTCTGCGTTTTGGATGTGCCATTTTTAATTATTTTAATTCGATTTAATTATGCTCAACTATGCTTTGTCTTTTTTGATCTCGGTATCTTTTTTTATTTTTTGAATAGGAATGGATAAAGCAATTAATTCATAAAATAATTGTTTCATGTTTATTTCAAATTCACCTCTGGGTAGTATAAGAATTTCAGGATTTTCATCATTAAAACTTTCTCCAAATTTAACAATTAGTGAAAAATTATTCGAAATTTCAAGAGTGAATGGATCATTAGAGACATCACAAAATGTATTCATAAAGCCTCTAAAGGAAAGCTTCATTTCCATCATATGGTTTGACTTATTAAGCTTAACTTTTACAATCAAGGGCTGAATCCTTTCATATTTAAGGAGATCAAAAGAAGAAAAGAACGTTTCGCTTAATTCGTACTCAAATTCATGATCCCCCAACGGTAAACCTGAAAATTCCAAAATGTTTTCACGGCTTTTCATGGATTAACATAAATTATAGCGCGCAAATGTACGCTCATTTTACTAATCGCCCAATAGTTTTAACCCTCGTTAATGCGGGAACGATTTTTAGATCTTTGGATTGCATGAATCAATGACTCTTTAAAACTAAGTTCACTTGCTATATTTTTCCCAGCGATATCAAAAGCCACCCCATGGTCCGGGGAGCTTCTCACAAATGGTAATCCAAATGTATTATTAACCCCATTTTCAAAAAACAATAACTTAAAAGGAATAAGTCCCTGATCGTGATATAGGGCTAAAACACCATCAAAAGCTTTGAAAACCTTATGCGTAAAAAAACTATCTGGGGAGAAAGGGCCTTCCAGCAAAATAGAGCTGTTTTTCATGGATTGAACAAAAGGTATTATGGTTTGGCTTTCTTCTTTCCCTATTGCTCCGCTATCTCCAGCATGAGGATTTAAACCTAAAATAGCAACTTTGGGATTGTTTATACCGAAATCAACTTTTAGTGCTTCATTAAACAAAAATAGTTTTTCTTTAAGTAAATTTTCATCCATATTATTTGGGACATCAGATAATGGAATATGTTCCGTTGCAAGAGCAATTCTAGTGTTATCTGAAGCCATTATCATTAGAGTTTTTGATTTGAATCGTTGACTTAAATATCTGGTGTGTCCTGTAAAAATCTCATTTTTCTTTACCGGAATATTTGATTTACAAACGGGACTTGTCACTAGAGCATCCAATTTTTTTAACTCCATTGACAAACATGCCTTATTCAAAGACTCTAATGCCGCTAATCCTCCATTATGATTTTTTTCCCCTAAACTGAGATGAATGGAACGTCGCCATGGATCGCAAAGCCCAACAGTATTGGGTGGGAGATCATCACCAGGTTCAATTTCAATAAAAGGAACCTTTGCACACGTTAAATAATTTTGATGTTGTTCGATGATCTCTGCTGAACAAAAAAGATAAAAGTTAGCTTTTTTAAGAACCTCATGAGAAGATAAAGTTTTGAGAATAACCTCTAACCCGATTCCATTAATATCACCAGAAGTTATGCCAATTTTTAATTTATTCATGAATTAATATTGCTAAAAAAGTCATGTAAAAGCCGAACGCCAATACCTGTCCCCCCCTTGCCATAATAACCATGGGGACTAGTTAAAAAAGCAGGCCCTGCAATATCAAGATGAATGTATGGGTAATTAGTAAAATGTTCTAAAAATTTACCTGCTGTTATCATTCCAGCTTCAGCTCCTCCAATATTTTTTAGATCCGCCACATCACTTTTTAGGAGTTCATTATATTCATCCCAAAATGGAAACTGAACGAGCCTTTCATGAGTGCGGTTACCGCTATCAACTAAATCACTCCAGATTTCATCACCAGCATTCCCCATTGCCACTATAGCGTTAGGTCCAATAGCTCTTGAAGCCGAACCTGTAAGAGTAGCTAGGTCTATGACTAATTTAGGGTCGTACTTTTTTGCATAGTGTAAAGCATCTGCAAGTATTAATCTTCCTTCTGCATCTGTATTCAAAACTTCAACACTTGTTCCATCTGAAATTTCAATAACATCGCCGGGTGTTATTGCATTTCCTCCTGGTCTATTATCCGTTGCCGGTATCAGGCCAATCACCCAAGCAGGAACATTATCATCAGCAAGTGCGCAAAAAGTACCTATAACAGCTGCTGCACCGGCCATATCACACTTCATAGTGTCCATGAAATTACTGGGCTTGAGACTTAACCCCCCGGTATCATATACGACTCCTTTCCCCACGATCACATAAGGCTTTTTGTTTTTTGCATTTCTCGGTTTATGCTCGAGGATATTAAAAGTAGCTGGATCAACAGAACCTTTATTTACTCCAAGAAGACCTCCCATCTTTAATGATTTAATTTTTGCTTGATTAAAGATTTCAGTAGAGAATCCGAATTTTTCTCCAAGCGTTTGAATTCTATTACTTAACTGTGATGCATTTAAGCTCAGTAAAGGAAAATTTACTAAATCGCGAGTTTCGTAAACTGCATTTTTTAATGACGTAAGTTTTTGAAATTCTTTAGAGCTCAGTCCAATTACTTCTAGTGTACTCAACTCCCATGCAAACTGGGCATTCTTCTTAAGAAGTTTATTGAATCTATATGAGGCTAATATTAGACCTTCTGCGATCCAAAAAGAATTTTCTCCAGCATCAAGACTTAATTTGTCAATTTTATTTTTTGCTAATTCTTTGGAAAGTTTCATACCAAGACTTCGGAGTCGATGTTTACCTAAATGATTATTGTTTTGAATTAGATCTATGGAACCAAAAACATCATAGTCGCCCTTTGGGAAATAGGTCCAAGTACCTTTTATATTTGAGGATCGACTGATAATAGTTTCACAATCATTATTTTCCAGACCTAGGTCTTTTATCATTTTTTTATTGGTTCTAAAAATGGCAATACATTCTTTAACGGATTGAGCAGTATTTGTTATCAATTTCATTATGCTAAGTTAGTCATCGTACATTTGGTTTATGTTTACAGGAATAATTGAAAATATTGCTTCTATCGTTGGCGTGGTAAAGGACAATTCAAATATTCATTTTGATATTGAGACTCCATTGGCTTCTGAGGTTAAAATTGATCAAAGTATTTCACACGATGGTTGCTGCTTAACTGTTGTAGCGCTAAAAGAAAATCAATATGGACAGGCAGTTGGATATAGAGTAACGGCTATTGATGAAACCCTGAAAAGAACAAACCTTCAATTTCGTAAACTTGGGGATTTTATTAATCTCGAGAGATGCACCAAAATTGGATCTCGATTAGATGGCCATATTGTTCAAGGGCACGTAGATTGCCTCGGGCGCATTAATGAAATTATTGATGCAAACGGAAGTTGGAGGATTCTTGTTAGTTATGATAAGAATGAAAATCACCAAACGGTTGAAAAAGGCTCTATCACTATTAATGGGGTGAGTCTAACTGTTGTTGAATCTGGACCAGATTCTTTCTCCGTAGCCATTATTCCATACACATGGAATAACACCAACTTTTGTAAAATGAACGTCGGTGATTTTGTGAATTTAGAGTTTGATATTATTGGAAAATATGTGGCAAAAATTTTGAAAACCAATGAATCTTCAAAGCTCTAGAGTATCTCTAAATGGAATTTCAGGGTTTAATATGCTCTCAATTAATGGGACTAATACGAAGTTTTCGAAATCGACCAAGTCTTTATGTTCTAAATCTGCTTTGCCATCCCAGTTCAAATAAGAAATGGCTTTAGTAGGATGCCTCATGCTGGATATTCCAGCTTTGAATTTCTTGATACTTTCAAATTTTTCTTGCCGACTCAAAAGCCATGTATACATAAGTAATTGAAAAGCTTTGTCTTTTTTCTTCGCTCTATCTAAAAGATCACTCCATTGATTAAATTGAATATCATTTTTTTTAAAGGATCCAGTTTTGAGGTCAATAATAACCCAATATTTTTCCCACTCTTCTATTCGATCAGCTTTTCCTCGGATTTTAATTGTTTTTCCATTACTTAGCTCCAAAGAGCTTTCTAAAAACTCTTCAACAAAAGAAACTTTCCACTTTTCGCCTTTTTCTTTTTTTCTTTTTATTCTTCTTCCTTCATTTTGGGACCAATCGTTTGCAATCTTTTGTATGACTTTTTTTTCGAGAAGTAAATGTCCGGATATATTAGATCCAGGAAAATATTTTAATAAACTTTTCTCTAACGATGTTTTTACTTTGTTAAAATCCCATAGAAGTGTTGAATTATAGTTTGTGTATAAATCTTGATGCAAGTCGTGTAAAATATTGCCCCGAATATTTGCTGGGAGGCGGTCTTCAATAGTTTTTTCTTCTTGAATCCCTAAAATAAAAGTCAAATAAAACTTGTATGGATTTCGAATGTATGTCGATCCTGAAGAGGGGCTTAACCCTTTCTCAATCAATTTTTTTAAGGTCCTTTGAATAACTCTTGAGCTATTTATTATTTCCCTATCCTGATCTAAAGTTGAAGGGTTTAGCTCCAATTCGAGCTCATGATTTTTCCAACTTACTCCTGAATACTGGGATAATTCGAATTCCATTTGTTGAACAAAACGGCTAGTTTCACTTGAGTGTAGTCCTTCTGAATTATTATTGACTAGGAAATAAACTTGTTTTGCTCTTTGAATTAATCTGTAAGTATGATATGCAGTTATGGCTTCATTATCTCTGGGTAAAAAGATTTTATGTGCCTTTCGGATATCATTAGTTAAAAAAGATGAATTTCCACGTTGGCTAGGTAATACCCCCTCGTTACAGGGGGCAATTATTACAGTTTCAAAATCTAAATTCCTGGTTTCCAAGAGTCCCATAATTTGAATTCCTTCAAACGGCTCCCCAATGAAATTTATCGGACTTTCTTTAGCAAATTGACGAAAAAGTTGTCTTAAAGTATGGAATTTTAATGTTAAACTTCCATTCCAGCCTGAAATTCTTCGTATTGCTTTAATGCACAACTCTACGGGTTCTTTTTCCCATGTTGAAAATAGATTTGAGGAATATGAAATTAATTTTTTTTCTAAAGCTTTTAAAAAAGAATTGCTGTTATCGAAACCTCCCCAAAATTCTGAATGCTTTCTTAAAAGATCTAATGTTTCATTTACTGACCAATAAATTTTTTGAGAATCTCTTAGTGCTTTTATTTGAGCATTCATATTTAAAGATTGTCCACTAGAGCTCGGGCCATAATATATGTAGCAGCATATTGAGTTTTTAAAGCTAGATTCTAATAATTTAGAAGAATAGGACCCAGAGATTTCTTTTGCTTCCTGAAGTTGAAACAGTACGTCTAAACTTGAATAAAAATTGGTTGAATGCAGCGCCATTCCCATAGTCACATTTGCTTCAAAAATTTCATCAGGAAAGGCCTGTAAAACAGGAATTAATAATTTTTCATCGGTTAATACAACTGCACATTTGTTGTAATTTGATGTTTTTAATTTGGGACTATCTAAAATCTCTCCAATTGCTTTCGCGATAGCAATATTTCCATTTGCTTTGAGAACGGAGAATTCAATTTTTGATGTTAAAAAGCTTGCTGGGGGATTAACAAGATCTTCTGTCATTGCCTTTGGGAGTTGCTTGATGTTATCTCGCAGGTGTTTCCCCGCTTCAGCTTTTGGGTTATGTATGTAGTGCTCATCTACATCCCAAAATGTTTGAGTTTTATAATTCTCCTCAATTTTTTTGAATAGTGCTAATTCTGGTTGGGGTAATGCATTAAACCCAACAAACACAAAATTGTCAATTTCATTTTGTTTTGACCAATTTTTAATTTTTTCTAGACTCGGGCCAGTATTTGCAGGGCTCGCAGAATTAAAAATATGCCCTGGCGTTCCAATTCTTTCATTTTCCATATTTTTTTGAAACACTTTAAATAATTCGGGAATCTCTTTCCATAAATTTATACGGCGAGTCATCAATTTAGTCGGTTCTTCAAGGCCCCATTGGGAAATTGATTCTATCTCTTTAAGATCTTTATATACCTTGTCAATATCGACTCCAAAACGTTGTATTTCGTCAAAATCTTTTAGAACAGTAGGGCTCCATTTGAGGAAATCCTCGAGGCTTTCCGCGTTATTATTTTTTATTTTCTTGTATGAATCATAAAGAACAATCAATTGATCCATGGTATTAGCTGTGCTCAAGCCGGACAAATCCATCATGAACTGTTCAATGGTAAAAATTGCTGGTGAAATTATCGGAGAAGCTGCTTCATCCATTAAAGCTCTTCTAAGTGCCCGCTCAGTTCTTTTAGATGTAACCAAAATAGCGACTCTATGAATTTTGGAAAAACTTTCCAAAATATTAACTGCAACGCGAGATAAGAAGTCAGACATTAAAATTTTAATTAGTATGATATAGCCCTTGCGACTGAATATACATTTTTACTTCTTTTGGGGTATCATTAATAGCATCAAATTTCTTATTTGTTAAGGATTCTCGAATTAGAGTGCTTCGATTTTTAAATAGAGGTGCTTTAATTATTTCAATTCTTGAATCGTCTATCAATATTTGGTTTGGTGACATTTGGCTTTCGCCTCTTGGATATACTATAATATTTACTAGATCTAATATCTTTTTCGAATTTTTCCAATTATGAAAATTCTCAAAATTATCTGTACCGATGATCAAAGAGAAACTTTTTTTGGGATGAAGTTTAGTAAGTATTTGGATTGTATTAAAAGTATAATTGGGCTTAGCAAGCTTAATCTCTATGGTCTCTGCTAAAAAGTTATCATGATTTTTTATTGCGAGTTCTACCATTTTCACTCTATGGGAATATGATGCTAATGAAGAGGAATCTTTTATTGGATTTTGAGGTGTGATTACAAACCAGATTTCTGCAAACTTTTTTTGATTTAATATTTCTTTTGCAATTTCAATATGACCATTATGAACTGGATTGAAGCTGCCAAAAAAAAGCCCCACCTTCATGAATCTAAAAATTTTGATGCGATTTGATGAACTTGCTTCTTGGCAGCTTTAATGTCGTCATTGATTACAACATAATCAAACTTAGAAGAGAACCGAATTTCTTTTTTTGCCTTAGATAAGCGCTGATTAATCTTTTCAATATTTTCAGTTTTTCTTTTTTTCAGGCGAGATTCAAGTTCTTCAATGGATGGTGGCATGACAAATATGCACAAGACATTACTACCATACATCTCTTTTAGGTTTAGCCCTCCTTTCACATCAATATCAAAAATTGGGACATGATTATTTTCCCAGATAGTAGTAATATTTGATTTTAATGTTCCATAGAATGTTCCGTCATAAACTTCTTCCCATTCCAAAAAATGATTGAGCTTAATTTTCTTTTGAAAGTCTTTTTTTTCCAGGAAAAAATAATCACTGCCATTTTTTTCATTTTTTCTAGGCGGGCGTGTTGTAGCGGACACGCTAAATCTTAATCTAGGAAATTCTTTGATAAGACTTTGTACTATAGTTGTTTTGCCAGCCCCTGAAGGGGCAGCGATTACCAGCAGTTTCATAAAATATTTAGCAATTGCTCCTTTATTTTTTCTAAGCCTTCTTTCATCTCAATAACAATTTTTTGCATTTCGGCATGATTAGACTTGCTGCCAAGAGTATTTATCTCTCGACCTATTTCTTGACTTATAAATCCAAGCTTTTTACCATCTCCTTCTTTCATGGATTTCTTAAAATGGCATATGTGAAGCTCAAGTCGCACTTTCTCTTCGTTAATATCTAATTTTTCGAGATAATAAATCATTTCCTGCTCAAATCGATCTTTATCAATTTCAATGTCACCAAGTCTTCCTAAGATTTTCTTTTTTAACAAACCGATTCGTTCATTTTCAAAGGGGGAGATTCTTGTAAGATTTTTCTCAATTTTTGAAATATTTTTATAGATATCCTTGTTTAAAGATTCTCCTTCTTTGAGCCTGAATGCTTTTACGGCATCTATGCTTTTAATTAATGCCGATTCGATAGCCTCCCAATCTTCATTTGAAGCCTCATAATTACTGCTAGGTTCAGGAATTTTTAGAGCCATCATAAGCAAATCAGATGATGAAATTGTATCCGAACTTAGTGATTGCAATTCTTTCATTACGCTTTTCAACCACTTGTGGTTTATATCAGTTTTACTTTGTTCAGATTCATAGTTTATAAAAACATCTATTTTGCCTCTTTCTAGTTTTTCCCGAATTTTTTTTCTCCAGGTAAGTTCTTTCTCACGATAGAAATTTGGATATTTTATTGAAATATCTAACCCTTTGCTATTGAGAGTCTTAATCTCTACTTTGAATTTTTTCAAGTTAGTTTTTGACTCACCTTTTCCATAACCGGTCATTGATTGGATCATAGCTACAAAGGTAAAAAGTCAGAAGAATATACAGAGCTTTTATTCCAATCATATGAGCCAAAAGAATTAATTAAATAATTTGCCGAACAAGGGGATTTGTCTTTTTTTAGATTTAAACCGGCTGCGATGGCTCCCAATAGTGCTTCCGGGCCCCAACCTTTCTTAAAATAATCTTTTAAAGAAATTGGCCCATGTTTTTTGGACAGTTTCTGCCCACCTGGACCCAACCAGATAGGGGCGTGATGAATTGAGGGTGACTCAAAGCCTAACAATCCCCTTAAATGCTCTTGAAAAGAATCACATTCTTGAAGGTCTGCGCCTCGAACAATATGAGTTACTTTTTGGGATGCATCATCAATGACAACCACGAAATTATAAGACCAAGCTTTATCAGATCGTCTTATTACTGGATAACCTTTCCAGGTTTTAAGTCTAAGGGAGTAAGGCCCATCCAAAGGAAGATTCTTTTTAATGCAAGCACCCTGATAGTATTTTGAGTCCTTATTTAGAATGGATTTTCGAATCATCTTTCTATTGCATGAGCAAGCAAAAACCAGGTCTTTTTGGATTAAGAAATTCAAAACCGATAGATAATTTTCGTCCCTATCTGATTGAAACAAGGGTTCGCCATCCCAATTAAGTCCCATTTTTGATAAATCTTCAAAAATAGATTTTGTATATTTTTTTTTACACCTTTGATAGTCAATGTCTTCAATGCGTAAAACAATTTTACCGCCAAGACTTTTTACATGGAGCCATGATAGTAATGCCGTTGATGCATTGCCAATATGCATATAGCCAGATGGGGTAGGAGCAAATCTGCCAGTCATAGTGTGAAAATACAACGGAGCAGCAATTGATTGCTTTGCTTTCGGTAACTTTATCCTATGAAATCGAATTTTTTTGGAACGAATGCAATTCATGGAGGACAACACCCAGACCCATCTACTGGTGCAGTGATGCCTCCTATCTATCAGACATCTACATATGCTCAAGCATCTCCAGGAGATCATCAAGGATATGAATACAGCAGAACAGGGAACCCTACTCGCTCGGCCCTCGAAGCATCTCTTTGCTCCATAGAAAATGGCAGTTATGCTATGGGTTTTAGCAGCGGTTTGGCGGCCGTGGATGCTTGTATCAAACTTTTATCTCCAGGCGATGAAGTAATTTCTACCAATGATTTGTATGGAGGGACATATAGACAATTTGTTCAAGTATATGAAAAGTATGGAATTGTTTTTCATTTCGTCTCCATGTCGGATCATTCTGAGATAGAATCAAAAGTATCCAATAAAACCAAAATGATTTGGGTAGAAACCCCAACTAATCCGATGCTCAATGTAATAGATATTGTAAAAGTTTCGGAAATTTCGAGGCGTATAGGGGCTCTATTAGTTGTGGATAATACTTTTGCGACACCCTATCTTCAGCAGCCATTAAACCTCGGAGCAGATATAGTTTTGCATTCTGCGACAAAATATTTGGGGGGCCACAGTGATTTGGTTTTGGGAGCCTTGGTTGTACAAGCGAAGGATATAGCTGATAAACTTTATTTCATTCAAAATGCATCAGGAGCAGTTTGTGGCCCAATGGATAGTTTTTTAACCTTGAGGGGTATAAAAACTCTTCATGTGCGTATGGAAAGACATTGTGCAAATGCACGTGAAATTGCTTTTTATTTAAAAAGGCATTCAGCAGTTAGTCGTGTTGTTTACCCTGGCTTTGAGGATCATCCGGGTCATCAAATTGCTAAGCAGCAGATGAAAGATTTTGGAGGGATGATATCATTTTCTGTAAAAAGTGATCTTGGTTTGGATGCCAGTAAAGTTGTTAGTTCTATGAAAATATTCACTTTAGCTGAGTCTCTTGGTGGAGTTGAATCTTTATCTGGCCACCCTGCGTCTATGACGCACGCTTCGATACCGAAACAACAGCGTGATGCCAATGGAATTACAGATGGCTTAATACGCTTAAGTGTGGGAATCGAAGATGTTCGGGACCTTAAAGAAGATCTAGATAGCGCACTCTCATTAATTTTATAAAGTCATGGTTGAAAAGTTTGCAGTAATAGGTTTAGGCCAGTTTGGAAGAGCAATATGTAAAAAACTTTCTGAAAAGGGTGCTGAAGTTATTGCGATTGATATTGATGAGGATAGAGTTGATGAAATAAAAGACAATGTTTCATATGCTGTGCAGCTAGACTCAACGGATAAAGGTGCATTAGAATCCCAAAATATTGGAGATATGGATGCTGTGATTGTATCCATAGGACACAACTTTGAAGCGATGTTGCTGACCACCGTTAAATTACTTGAAATGGGAGTAAAACGTTTGGTTGCAAGAACACAAGGAGAGACTCAAAGGAAAATACTGGAGAAAATGGGAGTGACAGAAATTTTATCTCCTGAAGAAGAGGTCGGAATAAATATTGCGGAAAGATTAATGAATCCTTCTATGCTGATGTGCATGCCGTTGCCAGATAATTATGAAATTGTGGAAATCACTGCCCCTAAATCTGTAATTGGGAGATCAATTAAAGATCTCGGCTTAGTTACTAAGTACCGTCTGAATTTAGTCACATTAATTGAAAGTAATGACGACAAAGAGCTTCATATTAAAGGTGTAGTTGAGGATGATGAAATAATCCAAAGTAATTATGTGCTCGTTGTTTTTGGACAGACAAAAGACGTTGAGAGATTTATAGATATCAATGTATAAAAATTGTTATGCTTAAAAATCATTTTATTTATTTGATCTGTTTTCAAATAATCTTTATTCTTAGTTGCGGAAGAGCTGGAGAGGGCGAGGGTTTGCCAGATAGAGCTACAGGTCCATTTGAAGAAAGGCTAAAAGATGGTTGGAGGGTGCATGCAGTCTCTTTTGAGGGTGAAATGACAAACCCATTTGACTCTGCCACTCAAGCAACATTCCAGGGAGATGCAGATGGAGTTGAAGGTGAATTTAGTTTTGAAGATCGAAATGATTCTGCAATTGTTGATTATCGAATTGATTTTTATCTAAACCTTATGCTTGGGATGGCTCCGATAAACTACTTAAATGAAGGCGAAGGGATCTGGGCCTTTGATTCATCAATTCAAACACTTTGGTTTTATGATTTTCCCGATACTTTGACGTTTGTTGTTGACTATGATGCTGACACATTACAACAATGGCATTCTAATGTTCTAATAAATGATGCTTCTTTGGGAGAGGATATCAATGCTCGTTTAGATATTGAATTGAGAAAATGATGGCAAAAAAAAGGGCTCCAATTTGGAGCCCTTTTCTATCATAAACCTCAGAATTTAGTCTTCTTTGCTTACAGCTAAAGCATAAACAACAAGTCCAAATCCAATTTTGTTAATGGCATCAGCAATGTTGTAGAATATATCTACACCACCGTTGTAACCCACCATCTCGGCTAGGTCCATTCCAAACAAACCACCTTCGGTTCCAAGGATGTAACCAATTGGGTAAATTGCCCAACCGATGATAACAAACTTCGCTAGGTAGTCAACAGCTCTTTGAACTTTTCCACCTGCTGAAGCTGCTAATTCGGCAACTTCGCCTTTCCAAACTAACCATACAATATAGAAGTATGCTGCACCTGAAGCAGCTCCGAATAACCATGAAGTAGATTCTCCTGCATAAAAGGCTTCACCAATGTAACCAAGAACTAACATGGCCACAGAAGCGTAAATTAATCTCCAAAGTAAGCCAATTTTAGCACCAGCTTTTTTGGTTAGTAAGTAGAACTCAACACACATCAACGGAACTGTCAAAGTCCAATCGATATATCTTAATACTACAGGGGTCTCACCCGTGCTCATATAAAAGTCACGCATGTAATAATAGTGTACTGCTGCAATACCTGTGATCAAAGCAGAAACTAAAAGTGATAACTTCCACTCATCTGCAACGCGTCCGCGCTCAAACAGGAAGAATACAGAAGCAGCAAACATGGCCATGTATCCTGTGAAGAAAGTAAATCCTACATAGTCATCTGGTTGAAAGTTTGCTAAATCAGCGGCTAAAAAAATGTCTAAAAAACTCATAATAAATTTAAAATTAAGTTGAATGTGTGCGGCTAGGGCTGTTTTAAGAACGACTAACCGCTGGTTTTGTTTAAGGTTTATTTTTAATGATTAGTCAAATATATATTCCATAAACTTAATACCAAAATATAATTAAGTATTTGATTAATAGTTATTTATAATAATTTCTCACTGAATTTGTTCATTAAAGCTGTAAAATAAAGGGAATAATTGTCATTTTGACAACTTAGAAAATTATTAGTCC
>CENP01037647.1_pt1 | contig 43158 bp, 43 predicted proteins | sample 361281 | NCBI WGS metagenome assembly CENP01 (sample SAMEA2591122, study PRJEB7988) | marine metagenome | biome: marine biome (ENVO:00000447); feature: deep chlorophyll maximum layer (ENVO:xxxxxxxx); material: saline water (ENVO:00002010), including plankton (ENVO:xxxxxxxx) | depth 70 m
AAAAAAAATAAAGGTCCTTTAGAATTTGTTGGTCCAATATGTGAAACGACTTGTAAATTTGTTAAATATAATAAATACCAAAGTCTAAATCAATCTGATTACGTTGCAATTGCTGATGTTGGAGCTTACGGTTCTTCTTTGTCTTCTAACTATAATACAAAACCTTTAATAGCTGAGATAATTATAAATAAAACTAAAACAAGAGTTATTAGAAAAAAACAGGATATAAAAAGTTTACTCAATCAATAATGCATTTTATAAGATCGTTCTTATTTACCATATTATTTTATGTAACTTTGATACTGGTTTTTATATTAGCTATACCAGCATTAATTTTACCAAGTAAAGCTACGTTAATCTGTGGAAAGATATTGGCTCATATAATTATTTTTTTATTAAGATTTATCTTAGGAGTTAAGGTTTCTTTTTCTGGAATTGAAAATTTAAAAAAAAATGAGAGATTTTTTGTTGCAAGTGCACATCAATCTTTGCTTGAAACATTTATACTCCAAGCTCCTTTACAGTATCCTATTTTTATTCTTAAAAAAGAACTTCTTAAAATTCCCTTATTCGGTTGGTATTTAAAAAAAATTGGTTCAATTGATATTGTTAGGGATACAACAACAAAAGACAATTTAAATTTTTTCGATAAAATTAAGAATATTATTGAAATTAGTAAAAGACCTTTATTAATTTTTCCTCAAGGAACAAGAGTTAAATTTGGTGACAGACTGCCTTTCAAAAAGGGTGCGGGGAGAATTTACGAAGCATTAAATTTACCTTGCGTTCCTGTAGCTTTAAATACTGGAAAAGTATGGCCAAAAAATAGTTTTTTGAAATATAATTACGATATTAAAATATCTTTCTTGGAACCTATTGAGCCTGGAAAAGATAAAAATGATTTTATTAAAAAACTAGAAAATAATATTTATTCTGAAATAGATAGATTAAATTAGTTTTTCTTTCTACCAAAATCAGGTTTGGCAGTATCTTGACCCGCCTTCACAATCTCTTTTCTAATTTCTTTTGTTGAAGAAAATATTTTGTTTAATCCCTCTGGATTTTTTGAAGATATTGCTTTTTTAAGTTCTTCAAGGCTATCTGAAAACTTATTAAGAACCTTTAAAATATTTTCACTATTATCAATAAAAATATCCCTCCACATTATTGGATTTGAAGAAGCAATTCTTGTAAAGTCTCTTAAGCCTCCTGCGCTGTATTGAATAATATCATTTCTAAATTTGCTATCATTGCCAATTGCAGTTCTTACTAAATTATAAGCTATAGCGTGAGGTAAATGACTAGTTAAAGATAAAATATAGTCATGTTCTTCCATTGACATAATCTTGACTTTGCTTCCTAACGACTCCCAGAATTTTTTTAATTTTTTAATTTCATCTTCTTTACTCTCTTCTTCAGTAGAAATGATACACCATCTATTTTCAAAAAGTTTTGAAAAACCCGACTTTGGGCCACTTTCTTCTGTGCCTGCAATCGGGTGTGAACTTACCCAAACAATATCTTTCAAATTTAGATTTTTTATAATTTTATTAACCTCTTTTTTTACTGATCCGGTATCAGTTAATATTGCATTTTTTTTTAAGTTACTTTTCATAGACAAAATTATCTCTTTATAGCTACTTAATGGAGCAGAAATAATAATTAAATCAGAATCTTGAATGCATTTTGTAATATCATTAAAAATATTTTTACAAAGATTTTCTTGTTTTATAAATGAAAGCACCTCTTTCGATTTATCGAAAACATTAACCTCGTTTGCAATTTTTTTTTCATTAATTGCTCTTAAAATTGATGAGCCTATTAAACCACACCCGATAATTGATATACGATTAAACATTGCAAAGCTTTTTAATTTTAGAAATAAATTTTTTGTTCTCGATTGTATTCCCTATTGTAACCCTAAGAGAGTTTTTAATATTATAAATATTCATTCTTCTTAATAAAATTCCTGAGTTTAATAAAGCTTTAAATGCATTATCAGATGTAATTTTTTTTCTATTAAAATTCAATAGAAAGAAATTAGCGTTTGTTTCATTAGTCTCAATTTTAAGATCTTTAAATACTTTAAAGAAAATTTTTTTCCATTTATCTATGTGTTTTATTTCCTTTTTTGCCCATTTCTTATCTTTAATACTGGCAGTACTTGCAAAAATTGCTGGAGTATTAATATTAAAGGGCGGTCTTATTTTCTCTAAATTGTGTATTATGTTTTTTGGTCCATAAGCCCAACCGACTCTTAAACTAGCTAATCCATATAGTTTAGAAAAAGTTCTGGTAATAATCACATTTTTATAATTTAAAAACAACTGTAAACCAGATGAAAATGAATTTTCGTTTACATATTCAAAGTAAGCATCATCTATTACTAATAAAATATTACTTCTAAGTTTTTTTCTAAGTCTGAGTAATTCTTTTTTTGGAATAAACGTACCGGTAGGATTATTTGGATTAGCAATAAATACGATTTTAGTTTTTTTTGTTACACAAGATAATATGCTATCAACTGAAGTATTATAATTTTTTTCTTTAGCATATTTTACTTTTGCTGCATTCATCATGCTATACATTCTATAAATTATAAAACTGAATTGAGAAACTATTACCTCATCATTTTTTTTTAAAAAAAGTCTACAAATTAATTCAAATATTTGATCAGAACCAGCACCTAAAAGAATTTGTTTTGAATTTATTTTAAAATTTTCAGCTAGGGTTTTCTTTAACAAAAGACCTTGTGTGTCCGGATATCTTTTAAGATTTTTTAATACTCTTTGGTATTCTTTTAATGCCTTAGGGCTTGGTCCTAAAGCAGACTCATTAGCTGATAATTTGACCTTTATTAATTTTTTTTTTAAAAAGCTCATATCACTTGAGTATTTCTTAGTCTTGATATTTGTAGGTTTAGGTAATTTCATAAATTTATTTATTTAATATATAAAAAGTAGCTTTATTTCCATATTTCAATTAATTCTTATAAAAAATTGACAAGTTTGTGTCTATTTAGTACATATACAAAGCGCCAATTTAACCGAATTGCAGGCGTGGGAACAAATGTAGCTAAATAGGGTTTTGCCCAGTTTAGCTGGGCTTTTTTTTTATATGAACTATAAAACTGAAAATATAAAACGAATAAACGTCTCTAAACCATTAAAACTAGATTGTGGTCAAACAATCCAAAATTTTCCTTTAGCTTATGAAACCTATGGAGAGTTAAATAAATCGAAAGACAATGCTATTTTAGTTTTTCATGCTCTCACTGGAGATCAGTTTGTTAGTGAAATTAATCCAATCACCAAAAAAGAAGGTTGGTGGGTATCGGCTGTTGGGCCAGGTAAAGCGATAGATACTAATAAGTATTTTGTAATCTGTGCAAACGTTATTGGTGGGTGTATGGGTTCATGGGGTCCCAAAGAAATAGACAAGAATACTAATGAACCTTATGGATTAAATTTTCCAGTTATAACAATACGAGATATAGTAAAAGCTCAAGAAACACTTTTGGATCATTTAGGAATAGAGAAACTTCTTTGCGCTACTGGTGGATCAATGGGAGGAATGCAATCTCTTCAATTCTGTGCAACTTTTCCCAATAGAGCTTATTCAGCAATTCCGATCGCTTGTAGTTCAAGTCATAGTGCACAAAATATTGCTTTAAATGAACTTGCAAGACAAGCCATCATGGCGGATCCAATTTGGGACAAAGGAAGATACTTAAAAAAAAATATTCAACCAAAAAATGGTCTAGCAGTAGCTAGAATGGTTGGTCATATAAGTTATTTATCAGAAAAAGGCATGCAAGAAAAATTTGGAAGAAAACTTCAAGAAAAAGCTGATTTCGAGTTTAGCTTTAATGCTGATTTTCAAGTTGAAAGTTACCTAAGGCATCAGGGTTATACATTTGTTGAAAGATTTGATGCTAACTCTATCCTATATATCACAAGAGCCATGGACTATTTTGACTTATCAAAACAGTTTAAAGGTGGTCTTGTTGAAGCTTTCAAAAGTCAAAAAACTAAGTTTTTAGTAATTTCTTTCTCATCAGACTGGCTTTATACAACAAAAGAAAATAAAGATATTGTTATAGCTCTTAACGCCTCAGGTGGAGATGTATCATTTGCTGAAATTAAAACAGATAAAGGACATGACTCATTTTTGGTAAATGAGCCTGAATTTTTGAAAACCATAAAAGGTTTCATTGACTCAATGCATACAAAATTTAAAAATGAAAAGAGAATTTAAAATTATAGCTGACTTATTGCCAAAAAATTCAAGAGTTCTTGATGTTGGATGTGGAGATGGAACTTTAATGGAATTTTTATCTAAAGAGAAAAAGATTGATGTTCGAGGTTTAGAAATTGAGGAAGAAAAAGTTAAAATCTGTATTAGTAAAGGATTGTCTGTAATTGAGGGAAACGCAGAGACTGAACTTGACCAATTCCCAGATAAATCTTTTGATTATGTAGTTTTAAGTCAAACTCTTCAGGCTTTTTATAATCCAGAAAATGTTTTGAGTCATTTATTAAGAATAGGTAAGGCTTCAATAGTTTCTATTCCAAATTTTGGATACTGGAAGGTGAGAACAAATTTATTATTGTTTGGAAAAATGCCAATAACAAAATCTTTGCCATACAATTGGTATAATACACCTAATTTGCATATGTGTTCCATAAAAGATTTTTTTCATTTTTGTATAAACAAAAAGATAAAATTAGAAAAAATATTAGGTATTAATAAAAGTAAAATTTCAAAAATAAATTTGTCAAATCTAGAATATAAAAACTTATTCTCAGAAGTAGGAATTTTTTTAATTAGCTGAAGATGATTATAGATATTATTCCATGTTTGAGTGATAACTACAGTTATTTAATTAATGACAAAACAAGTAATTTAGTAGGTATAGTTGACCCTTCAGATTTTGACGAAGTTAATAAAATTATAAAAAGAAAATACGGAAAACTTGACTATATTCTAAATACTCATCATCATAGTGATCATGTGGCTGGAAATATTGAATTAAAAAAGAATTATAAATCAAAAATAGTTGGATCAAAAGCTGATGGAAATAGAATACCTGGAATAGACATTCTATTAGATGAGGGAGAAATTTTTAAATTTGGGAAAGTTAATTTTAAAATAATCACAGTACCAGGACACACTAAAGGTCATATAGCCTTTTATTCAGAAGATGAGAAAACTATTTTTACAGGTGATACGCTTTTTTCATTAGGCTGTGGAAGAGTTTTTGAAGGAACAATTAAAGAAATGTTTTTATCTATAAATAAAATTAAAAGTTTACCTGGAGATACCAAAATATATTGTGGTCACGAATATACAAAACAAAATTTAGATTTTTGTTTGAAATTTGATGAAAATAATCAATTTCTTATTAAAAAGTTAGATTGGGTTAAAGAAAGAAATGATAACAAAATGCCAACCATCCCAACAACTTTAGAAGAAGAAGTAAAAACTAATATATTTCTTAGATGTGATAATTCATCTATAAAAAACATTCTTAATATGAATAATTCAAGTGATGAACAGATTTTTGAAAAACTACGTAGTTTAAAAGATCAATTTTAGATCATTAATCTTGACTTGAAAATCTTTCAAGTTATATTGCCTTAAAATTAAAGGAACACAATTTATGTCTTTTGCGATTATAGAAACAGGTGGGAAGCAATATAAAGTTTCTCCTAGCCAGATCTTAAAAGTTGAAAAATTAAATATTGAAAAAGGAAAAACCATTCAATTTAAAAATGTGCTACTTTTAAATGATAGTAAAAATACAGAAATTGGTAACCCAAATATTAATGGAGCTATTGTTGAGGCGAAGTTACTTGATAATATTAAAGATAGAACAATTTTAGTTTTCCATAAAAGAAGAAGAAAACATTCTAGAAAAAAAAATGGTCATAGACAAACTCATTCAAAAGTACAGATAACAAAAATTTTATCAGGTGGAGGCAAAATAATTGCCGAAGCAAAAATTGAAAAAAAGTTGACTAAACCTACACAAAAAATTGAAAAAGATAAAATTGAAGATAAAAAAGTTAAAGTTAAAAAAGTTATAAAAAAATAGGTAATTTCAATGGCAACAAAAAAAGCTGGTGGATCATCGCGAAATGGACGAGATAGTAAGGGAAGACGTCTAGGCGTTAAAAGGTATGGAAGCCAAAATGTAATACCAGGAAATATAATTGTTAGACAAAGAGGTACCAAAATACACCCAGGTGAAAATGTTGGTATGGGTAAAGATCATTCAATTTTTTCATTAGTAAAAGGTAAAGTAAAGTTCAAAAAATCTAAATTAAATAGAACTTTTGTTTCTGTAGTTCCCAATTAAATTAAAAATAACTTAAGTTATTTTATATTCCAAAATGAAATTTTTAGATCAAGCAAAAATTTATATTAAAGCCGGTGATGGAGGTCCTGGATCTTCTAGTTTTAGAAGAGAAAAATTTATAGAATTTGGCGGGCCAGATGGAGGTGATGGTGGAGATGGTGGAGCGATTATTTTTGAGTCAGAACGTAATTTAAATACTCTAATTGATTTTAGGTACACTCAACACTTCAAAGCTGGATCTGGAAAGGCTGGCAGTAAAAGAAATAAAACCGGAGCTAACGGAAAAGATTTAATTATAAAAATTCCAGTAGGAACTCAAGTTTATGAGGAAGACAATAATACTTTAATTTATGATTTTACAAAAAATAAAGAAAGATACTTAATTGCATCTGGTGGAAAAGGAGGATTTGGAAATTTGCGTTTTAAAAGTTCAACCAATCGAGCTCCAAGAAAAAAAACTAGTGGAAAAATAGGTGAGGAATTTTGGATTTGGTTACAGTTAAAGGTTATCGCAGATATTGGAATAGTTGGTTTACCTAATGCAGGAAAGTCTAGTTTACTATCTGCATTAACTAGAGCTAAACCTAAAATTGCTAGTTATCCATTTACAACTATCAATCCTAATCTTGGAGTTGCTTTTATAAACAATAAAGAAATGACGCTAGCTGATATACCTGGGCTTGTGGAAGGGGCACACAAAGGAGTTGGTTTGGGAGATAAATTTTTAAGACATATAGAAAGATGTAAAGTTTTATTGCATCTTATTGATTTAACAGAGGAAGATTTGATTAAAAATTATTTAAAAATTAGAAATGAACTTGAAAAATACAATGATTCACTTATTAAAAAAAAAGAATTGATTGTTTTTAATAAATCAGATCTTGTAACTAAGGAAGAAGTAGATAAAAAATTAAGAATATTTAAAAATAAAATAAAAAAAAAGTATGAAATAATTTCTACTTTTTTAGATAAAGACTTAAAAAATATTAAAAAAATATTATTGAAAAATGTTATTAAATAATACGAAAAAAATAGTGTTTAAACTTGGGTCTTCAACAGTTGTTGATAAAAAAGGAGCTTTCAAAAAAAAATGGCTTTCCTCTCTTATTCAAGATATTAAAAAAATTAAAAAAAATAGAGATATTGTAATAGTTTCCTCCGGTGCGATAGCTTTAGGTCAAAGTTATTTAAAAATTAAAAAGAGTAAAATAAAACTTGAAATGAGCCAAGCAATAGCATCCGTAGGACAAATTCATTTAGTTGATGAATTTAAAAAATTATTTAATAAGAATAAAATTAATATTGGACAGATTCTAATTACTCCTGACGATACAGAACAAAGAAGAAGGGCGTTAAATGCTAGAAGGACTTTTGAAAATTTATTTAAACTTGGGGCAATACCTGTTGTAAACGAAAATGATACTACCGCAACTACAGAGATAAAGTATGGAGATAATGACAGACTAGCAGCAAGAGTAGCACAGATAATTGGTGCTGATACCTTGATAATTTTTTCTGATGTAGATGGATTTTACGACAATTCAAAAAAAAATAAAACTTTAATTAAAGAAATAAAAAAAATTGATAAAAAATTATATTCTTTAGCTAATAAAAATATTAATACTTATGGATCAGGAGGAATGATAACAAAATTAGAGGCTGCAAAAATATGTATGAATTCCGGCTGTAGAATGTTTATAGCAAATGGTCAAAATTTAAATCCATTAAGAAAAATGATAAAAGATAAAATATATACTTCTTTTATTCCAAAAATATCTACGCTTGACGCAAGAAAAAAATGGATCGTAAGCTCCTTGAGTTCGTCGGCAAAGATCTTTGTAGACACTGGTGCAGCAAAAGCATTGTCAAATGGTAAAAGTTTATTACCTGCAGGAATAACCAAAGTTATAGGTGATTTTAAAAAGGGAGAAAATATTTTGATTGTAAATGAAAATGGTATTGATTTAGCTAGGGGTCTCTCATCTTTTTCATCAGTTGAAATAAATAAAATTAAAGGTTTACAAAGTAACCAAATAGAAAATATTTTAGGTTATCCTAGTAAATCAGAGATTGTTCACAAAGATGATATGGTAAAAATTTAATTATGAAATATTTAAAAGATATAGGTAAAAAAGCAAAAGAAGCACAAAAAAATTTAAATATTGCTGATCAAAAAAAAATTAATTTGGTTCTCAGAGATTTTAGTAGGTCACTTTTTAAAGAGAGAAGTAAAATTCTCTCCGCAAATAAGAGGGACATAAATAAATCAAAAAAGAAAAAATTATTAGATCGATTAATTCTTGATGATAAAAAGATTGAAGAAATCAGAAAATCGATAAAACAAATAGAAAAATTCAAAAGTCCATTGAATAAAATTTTAGAACAATGGAAAAGGCCCAATGGTCTTAGTATCAAAAAGGTAACCACTCCAATTGGAATAATAGGTATCATTTACGAGAGTCGCCCAAATGTTACGGCTGATGTTGCAGCACTTTGCCTTAAATCAGGAAACTGCTCTATCCTAAGAGGGGGGTCAGATGCATTCGAAACTAATAAAGTTTTAGCAAATCTTTTTAGAAAATCATTGCAGAAAAATAGGTTAAATAAAAATTGTGTCCAATTTATTGAAAGGAAAGATAGAAAAATTGTAAATTATTTATTGTCTTCGATGACTAATTTTATTGATGTAATAATACCTAGAGGAGGAAAAGATTTAGTCAAAAAAGTACAAAAATTTTCTAAGGTGCAAGTGATTGGGCATTTAGAGGGCCTATGTCATATTTATGTTGATAAAGATGCAAATTTAAATGCCGCAAAAAAAATTGTGATAAATGCTAAAATGAGAAGGACAAGTATTTGCGGTGCATTAGAAACCTTATTAATTCACTCTAAGTGTTTAAAGTCTCATGGGGTGCCAATAATTAAAAAATTAATTTCTTCTGGTTGTGAGGTATTGGTTGATAATAAAATAAATAGGCTATTTAAAAATAAATTAAAATTAGCTAAAAAAATTGATTGGAAAACAGAATATTTATCACCTAAAGTTTCGATAAAATCTGTAAGTAACGTTCAAGAGGCTTTAGATCATATTTCAAAATATGGCACTATGCACACTGATAGTATTATTTCAAGAAACTATAAAACAGCAAACTTTTTTTTAAATAAGGTAAATAGTGCAATAGCAATGCATAACGCCTCAACACAATTTGCAGATGGAGGTGAATTTGGTTTTGGAGGTGAGGTTGGAATTTCAACAAACAAACTTCCGCCTAGGGGTCCTGTTGGAGTTAATCAACTAACTTCATACAAATATATTGTTGTTGGAAAAGACTCGGTGAGATCATAGTTTAAATGGCTTTATCTAAAGAAAAAAATATTGGTATTTTTGGAGGCAGCTTTGATCCTCCACACAAAGGCCATCTGATAATAGCACAACAAGTAATAAAAAAGATAAAATTAAATAAACTATTTTGGCTAGTTGCAAAAAAAAACCCATTTAAAAAAAGGACACACTTTAGTCTTATAAAAAGAATGAAATTAAGTAAAAATTTAGTGAAAAATGAAAGAAAAATTATTGTTAAATTTTTAGACAATCAAATTAAATCTTCAAGAACAATAAATAATATTATGTATTTAATAAAAAAAAATAAAAACTCGAAATTTTTTTTAATTATTGGTTCTGATAATCTAATAAATTTTCATAAGTGGAAATCTTGGAAAAAAATTATAAAAATCACAACTTTGGTTGTATATCCGAGAAATAAATTCGAAAATAGGGCTAAAAGATCAATTATATCAAGATATCTTAGTAACAAAAATGTAATATTTATAAAAAGTAAAAAAATAGATATTTCTTCTTCAAAATTGAGAAAAAATTATTTAAAGTTAGTATCTTGATGAAAATTGACAAAATAAAAGTTATCATTGAAAAAACGTTAAACGACAATAAGGCCAAAAATATAATATCAATTGATTTAAAAAAAAAATCATTTGTAGCAGATTACATGATTGTTGCTTCAGGTACTTCGTCTAGACATTTGCAGTCTTTATCGGAAATTTTAGTATATGAGTTGAAAAAATTTGGAATTGAGAATTGTCGAATTGAGGGAAAAGAAAGTGAACACTGGAAATTAGTAGATGCTATTGATATTATAGTTCATATTTTTCACCCTGAAAAAAGAAAGTTTTATGACCTTGAGAGAATGTGGTCAGAGCCTATTCCTAAAGAAAAGGCAATAATATGAAAAAACTAATTTTTTTTACTTTAACATTTTTATTTATATTTAATAATTCGTATTCAAACACTGACAATCTCTTATACGAAAAAATTGATTTGTTCGGTGAAGTCCTTGAAAAGGTTCAAGATGAATATATTGATGAAGTTGACCAGGCAGAAATTATGGACTCAGCAATTAACGGTGTCCTTCAATCATTAGATCCTTATTCTTCTTATATGAGTCCAGAATTATTTAAAAGCATGCAAACCGATACAAGAGGAGAATTTGGTGGACTTGGAATTGAAATTGGAATGGAAGCAGGAGTAGTAAAAGTTATTGCTCCTATACCAGATACTCCCGCAGACAGAGCGGGCGTTAAAGCTGGTGATTATATAGTTAGAATTGATGATGAGCAGGTCCAGGGCAAGTCTTTAATGGAAGCAGTGAAGTTAATGAGAGGACCGGTTAACACAAATATAAAATTAACAATTAGAAGAAAAGGTAAAAGAAAAGCTTTAGAATTTAATATAAAAAGAAAAATTATAGAAGTTTCTTCAGTTGACTCTAAAATTCTTGGAGAGAGAAAAAATATTGGATATATTCAATTAAAATCTTTTAATGAGAAAAGTGATAAACAATTTTTCAAGATTATTAAAGATTTTGAGAAAAAGTCTAATTCACCGATTGGATATATCTTTGACCTTAGAAATAATCCTGGGGGTCTCTTAAGTCAGGCAGTTAATATTACTGATTTATTTTTAAATGATGGTGAAATAGTTTCAACTAAAGGAAGAAGAATATCTGAAACTCGAAAGTTTTTTGCACGCAAAGGAGACGCAATAAATGGAAAACCTATAATAGTAATTACTAATAGTGGCTCAGCTTCGGCGTCTGAAATTTTTGCTGGGGCATTGAAAGATCATAAAAGAGCAATTATTTTAGGAGAAAATACATATGGAAAAGGTTCAGTTCAATCAATAATCCCTCTTAAAAATGGAGGTGGAATGAGGTTAACTATTTCAAAATATTACTTACCTTCAGGAAAATCTATCTCAGAAGTAGGTGTAACTCCTGACATTATTGTTGAAGAAAAAGGAGATAGTTTTAAAATTAATAGCGAAACAGATAATCAATTAAACTATGCTATTAACCTATTGAAATCTTAAATATGCAAAAAAATCCATTACCTTTAAGAATTGGGGTTGGAGTTGTTGTGTTGAACTCAGATAACATGGTTTTTGTCGGAAAAAGAAAAGACAATCCTGTAGATAAGTGGCAAATGCCACAAGGAGGTGTTGATGATGGAGAGACTTTATTTGCTGCAATGAAAAGAGAGCTCCTAGAAGAAACTAGTATAAAAAATATCAAAGTATTGAAAGAATTAGATTATTGGCTTGAATATGATTTACCAAAGAATCTTATTGGGATAATTTGGAAAGGGAAATTTCGGGGGCAAAAACAGAAATGGTTTATAACAAAATTTTTAGGTGATGAAAGTGAAATAGATTTAAATACTCAAAAACCCGAATTTATAGAATGGAAATGGTTAAATATAGAAGATTTGCCAGATGTAATTGTAGATTTCAAAAAACACATCTATGAAAAATTACTTATTGAACTAAAAAGAATTACTGAGCAATCTCTTTGAGTGACTCTATTTTGTAGGCTAGAATATATCTTTCTTTATCGTTAATTTCGTTTGAGTTTAATTTAGTCGTAGACTCCTTTATAATACTCTCTTTTATTGCACCAGTTAAATTTTTTATATTTATAACTGTAGATGAAAGTATAAGAAGATTGTTTTTTGAAAATTCTACTATGCCTTCCTCTACAAAAAAAACTTCTTTTTTACCATCGGTGGAAACTTGTATAAAACCTGGTCTTAAATACGTAATCAAGGCTATATGATCTTTAAGAATTGTCATTTGACCTTCAAATGAAGGTATACTTACTTCATCCGCTTCAGATTTCAAAACCATTTCGTCTGGACTAATGATTTCTAAATTAAAATTTTCTGACATTATTTTGCTGCATCCTTTGCCATTTTTTCAGCTTTTTCTATAACTTCTTCGATAGTACCTACCATATAAAATGCTGCTTCTGGCAAATTATCATACTCTCCTTTGCAGATCGCATCAAAACCTTTAATGGTTGAGTCCAGATCAACTAATTTGCCTGGAGATCCGGTAAATACCTCAGCAACAAAAAATGGTTGAGATAAAAATCTTTGAATTTTTCTTGCTCTAGCAACTGTAAGTTTGTCCTCTTCTGAAAGTTCATCCATACCAAGAATGGCAATTATATCCTGTAAAGATTTATATGCTTGTAATATTCTCTGTACTTCTCGAGCTACTCTATAATGTTCTTCTCCAACAATTCTTGGGTCAAGAATTCTGGATGTGGAGTCTAAAGGATCTACTGCTGGATAAATACCCAATTCGGCAATCTGTCTCGATAAAACTGTAGTTGCATCAAGATGTGAGAAAGAAGTAGCTGGAGCAGGATCAGTTAGATCGTCTGCAGGAACATAAATAGCTTGAACTGATGTTATCGAACCCTTACTAGTTGTTGTAATTCTTTCTTGTAGATTTCCCATATCAGTAGCTAATGTTGGTTGATAACCAACAGCGGAAGGAATTCTGCCTAGTAGAGCCGATACCTCTGAACCAGCTTGAGTAAATCTAAAGATATTGTCGACAAAAAATAAAACATCTTGACCCTCTTTATCCCTAAAATATTCAGCAACTGTTAAACCCGTAAGAGCAACTCTTGATCTTGCTCCAGGAGGTTCGTTCATTTGGCCATAAACTAAGGCTGCTTTAGATCCCTTGCCATCTTTTTTTATGACACCCGATTCAATCATCTCATGGTATAAATCGTTTCCCTCTCGAGTTCTCTCACCAACTCCGGCAAAAACTGAAAAGCCTCCATGTGCCTTTGCAATATTATTTATAAGTTCCATAATAATTACAGTTTTTCCAACTCCTGCTCCGCCAAATAAACCTATTTTTCCACCTTTTGAATAAGGAGCTAATAAATCTACAACTTTAATTCCTGTCGCCAATATTTCAGTCTCAGTAGACTGCTCTGTAAATTTCGGTGCCTGCCTATGAATTGGCCATTTTTCTTTTGTCTTTACCTCCCCTTTCTCGTCAATTGGTTGACCTATTACATTAATAATTCTTCCTAAAGTTTCAGGACCTACGGGTATACTGATCGGTGATCCAGTATTGATAACTACATCACCTCTTTTCAATCCCTCAGTAGAGTCCATTGCTATTGTTCTTACTCCGCTCTCCCCTAAGTGTTGAGCTACTTCTAATATTAATTTATTTTTTCCAATATTTACTTCTAACGCAGTTAGTATTTCTGGTAAATCTTGTTCGAAACTTACATCGACTACTGCTCCAATTACTTGAGTTACTTTTCCATTTTTGCTCATATTATAAACTTTCAGCTCCTGATATTATTTCTATTAATTCTTTTGTGATAGAGGCTTGTCTGCTTCTATTATAATTTATAGTTAACTTTTCAACCAATTCACCAGCATTTCTGGTAGCATTATCCATAGCGGTCATTCTAGATCCTTGCTCGCTTGCTGCATTTTCTAAAAAAGCTTTAAAGATTTGAGTCGAAATATTTTTGGGTAAAAGATTTTCTAGTATTTCGTCCTCATCAGGTTCAAATTCATAAAAATCATCTGCTGCGGGTTCGCTTGATGACTTCTCCTTTTTAGCTGGTATAATTTGTTGAGCTTGAGGAATCTGAGTAATGACATTTTTAAAATTATTGAAAAATAATAAACATATATCAAATTCATTTTTATAGAAAAGATCCAAAATAATTTTACCTACTTCCTCAGCTTCCCGAAAAGAAATTTTTTTTCTATCTTTAAAACTTAATTTTTGAATAACATGTTTGCCATAATCTCTTTTTATCTGGTCCAACCCCTTTGAGCCAACAGTTATAATTTTTAATGTTTTTCCTTCCTTTAATATTTTTTCAAAATTTACTTTTGCTAATCTGCAAATATTTGTATTGAAACCTCCACAAAGCCCCCTGTCCGCAGTCATAACAACGCATAAATAAGTTTTGTCCTGTCCTGTTCCAGCAATTAATTTTGGTGCTGTCTCTTTTTCTGTTATAGAATTAGCAAGATTATTTATAATATTTTTCATTTTTTCACTATAGGGCCTGCCCTTTTCAGCATTTTCTTGAGCCTTTCTTAATTTTGCCGCAGCTACCATCTTCATGGCTTTTGTGATTTTTTGAGTAGATTTTACGCTCGTTATTCGCTTTCTAAGATCATCTAAACTAGGCATAATTTATAAACTTTTTTTATATTCTTCTATTGTTTGCATCAAAGCATTCTCTGTATCCTCTTCTAACTTTCCAGTTGACTGAATTTTCTCTATCAGTTCCGGCTTTTCACTTTTTATTTTCTCTATAAGACCTGCTTCGAATGATTTAATCTTATTTAAATCTACATCGTCTAAAAAACCTCTAACTCCTGAGAACACTGCGATTACTTGTTCTGCAACTTTTAATGGTGAGTATTGGTTTTGTTTCAAAATTTCAGTTAGTTTAGAACCTCTATTTAAAAGTTTTTGTGTAGAAGCGTCTAAATCAGATCCAAACTGGGCAAATGCCGCCATTTCTCTATACTGAGCTAATTCTAGCTTAATCGATCCTGCCACTTTCTTCATCGCTTTAGTTTGAGCGGCTGATCCTACTCTAGAAACTGAAAGACCAACATTAACGGCTGGTCTAATTCCTTGGTTAAATAATTCAGTTTCAAGGAAAATTTGTCCATCAGTAATAGAAATTACGTTCGTAGGAATGTAAGCAGAAACATCACCTGCTTGAGTTTCAATGATCGGTAAAGCGGTAAGTGAACCGCCGCCATTAGCGTCACTAAGTTTTGCAGCTCTTTCTAATAATCTGCTATGTAAATAAAAAACATCACCGGGATAAGCTTCTCTACCTGGAGGTCTTCTTAATAAAAGCGACATCTGTCTATAAGCTACAGCTTGTTTAGATAAATCATCGTAAATTATTAAAGCGTGCATTCCATTATCTCGAAAGTATTCTCCAATTGTACAGCCAGTATAAGGTGCTAAAAATTGTAATGGAGCAGAGTCTGAAGCTGTTGCAGAAACTATAGTTGTATATTTCATGGCTCCTGCGTCTTCTAAAGTTTTAACAATTTGTGCAACTGTTGATCTCTTTTGACCTATAGCTACATAAACACAATACAACTTTTTTTTCTCGTCACTAGACTCGTTAATTTCTTTTTGATTAATTATTGTGTCAATTGCTACAGCTGTCTTTCCTGTCTGTCGATCACCAATTATCAACTCTCTTTGCCCTCTACCTACAGGAATTAAACTATCAATTGCTTTTAAACCCGTTTGCATTGGTTCACTTACAGACTGTCTAGGAATAATTCCTGGGGCTTTAACTTCTACTCTTTTTCTTTGAGCTTTTTCGTTTAAATTACCTTTTCCATCAATAGGATTTCCTAATCCATCAACAACTCTTCCTAATAAATCTTTTCCAACAGGAACGTCAACAATAGACCCTGTTCTTTTTACTGTATCGCCTTCTTTTATTCTTCTGTCGTCACCGAATATAACCACTCCAACATTATCGCTCTCCAAATTTAGCGCCATTCCTTTTGAACCATCATCAAATTCTACCATCTCTCCTGCTTGTACATTATCAAGACCGTATATTCGAGCAATACCATCTCCAACAGTCAAAACTTTTCCTACTTCTGTAACTTCTGCCTTATCACCAAAATTTTTAATTTGTTCTTTTAAAATTTTTGTTATTTCAGATGGATTAATTGACATATTATGACTCCAACATTAATTTTTCAATTTTTTTCAATTTGTTTTTTATAGAAGTGTCAATCATGAGACTTCCTATCTGTACTTTAAGACCTCCTAAAAGACTCTCATCAACCATATTATTAAAAATGATTTTAGAACCAATCGTATGAGATAGTTCATTATTTAAACTGCTTATTTCCTCAGACGTAAGTTTTTTTGAAGAGGTTAATGTAGCAGTTAGCTCTCCTCTTTTTTTTGAACTTAATATTAAAAATCTCAAAAAAATTTCTTTAATATAAAAAATTCTTCTCTTTACAACCAAAATTGATAAAAATTTTTCTAGTGTTTGAGAAAATTTCATAATTTTTGAAATTTCTTTAATAACTCTTATTTGATTAGCATGAAGTTGAGTGGGATTTTTTACAAAATTTTCTAGATCTTTACTCGATCTATATAATTCTAAAAAATCACTTACATTTTTTTCAACAATTTCTAACTCTGAATTTTCTCTAGAAAGCTCAAATAGAGCTAGAGCATATCTCTCCGATGTTTCTGTTGAAAAAGATTTATTTGAACTCAATTTTTTACCTATTAGTGATTATTTTAAAGAATTTTATGAAGTTTCGTATCATATGAGAATATACTCTTCAAGATGACAGAATAATTGAATTAAGTAAAATTTATTGGGTCAACATCAACTGTAAGTTTAATTTTTTTCGAAATTTGAAGATTCTTAAAAAATAATGCTAGTTTCTTTTGTATCAATGCTTCACTTTTGGTTTTTAACAAAAGCCTAGTTCTATAATATTGTCTAATTTTAAAAACTGGAGAAGCTATTGGACCTAAAACTTTAATCTCCTTAATATTTAAAAGTTTTTTTTTTATTTCTTGCGCTCCTCTAAAACTATTATCATTTGATTTTGAAGATACAATCAGGGCTATTAATCTTGAAAACGGAGGAAGATTATTTTTTTTTCTCATTAAGAGTTCATTTTTTAAAAATTTATCTGGATCATTAGATATCAGATCTTTTAAAGTTTCATTTAATGGAAAATAGGTCTGGTAAACAACTAAGGATTTATTTGAAAATCTTCCTGCTCTACCACTTAATTGATTGTAAAGCTGTATATTTTTTTCTGTAGTTCGTAAGTCATATCCCATGCCAGAGAAATCTGCATCTACAACAACAATACAATTTAATTTGGGGAAATTAAAACCTTTTGAAATTAATTGTGTTCCAATAAGAATATTTATTTCATTTTTTTCAATTTTTTTCAAAATATTTTCGCTTTCTGATTTTTTTAATAAAAAATCACTAGAAATTATTTTGGATACTTTATTAGGAAAAACTTCTTTTAATTCATCATATATTTTTTCAACACCTGGTCCATACATTTGAAAATCACAATTTTTTTGAATTTTGCATTTTACCTCTCTTTTAGTTTTAAAACCGCAGTAGTGACAAACCAATTTTTTAATAACTTTATGATAGGTCAAATATATTGAGCAGTGAGGACAAATATGTTTAAAGCCACATTTTTTACAAATTAAAAACGGAGCATAACCTCTGCGATTTAAAAAAAATAAAACTTGTTCGCCTTTATTCAAATATTTTTTAACGAGCTCTAAAGTTTCAAGTGCTATAAACTGATTTTTTTTTAAAGATGAATGGTTTAAATTTATTACCTCTGTATCGGGTAAGGGAAAATCGCTATATCTTTTTAAGATTTTAGTTAAATTATATTTTTTATTTTTTATATTGTTAAATGTTTCTAAAGATGGAATTGATGAAACGAGATGTATTGGAACGTTCTCAATAGATGCTCTTGAAATAGCCATATCTCTCGCGTTATAAATAAGTCCCTCTCCTTGTTTGTAAGAGGGATCATGTTCTTCATCTACAATTATCAAACCTAACTTCTTAAAAGGTAAAAATAGTGATGACCTTGCTCCAATGACTAGTTTTATTTTATTGTTTAATATCCCCTGCCAAATTTTTCTTTTATTTTTAACAGTTATTTTTGAATGCCAAATTGATGGATTAAATCCAAAAAAATCTATAAACCTTTGTTGAAATTGTTTGGTTAAAAAAATTTCAGGCAACATTATCAATACTTGTTTTTTTTTATTTAAGATTTCTTTTATTCTCTCAAAATAAACTAATGTCTTTCCAGATCCAGTTATACCTTGAAGCACCGATACATTAAAATTACTACCATAACCTTGAAGATTTTTTAAACATTTATTTTGCTCTTTGTTTAAAAAAAATTTTTTTTTTTCTTTTATTGTCTCTATACTTGTTTTCTTTTCAATCTTAAGAAGGTTGCTTTTATTTCCTATACACATTTTTAAAACCATTCCTTTAGAAACTAGATTGTACATTGAAAACCAGTTAATAAAGTTTATAAGATTCTTGTTAATTGAAATTTTTTCCAATTTTTTTTCAATGCTTCTAATTTTTACATTTTTAGGCGTGGGTTGAACTTTGTCCCAAATAACACCAATCTCTTTACTTTTTCCAAAAGGTACTATTACGAAATCTCCTTCTTTTAAAAGAGTTTCATTCTCAGAGCGATATGTTAATGGGTAATTAAATATCCTAGGAATTAAAACAGGAATGTGCATTTTTAGATACTAATTAAAAATTTAATTATTAAAAATGAATTGGTCTTTTATCAACAGATAACGCAGCTTCTTTAATTGCTTCAGTATGAGTTGGGTGCGCGTGGCAAGTTCTAGCTATATCCTCGGCGCTTGCTCCAAACTCCATGCCCAAGGCCATTTCAGCTATCATGTCTCCGCTATGAGGTCCAATAATGTGAACGCCTAAAACCTTGTCAGTTCTAGCGTCAGCTAAAATTTTTACAAATCCATCTGTTTCATTATTTACTTTAGCTCTTGAATTAGCCAAAAAAGGAAACTTGCCAATTTTGTAATGTATTTTTTCTTTTTTTAGTTCTTCTTCGGTTTTTCCAACTGCTGCTACCTCCGGGGAAGTATATATCACTCCAGGAATAACATTATAATTAACATGCCCTGCTTGACCTGCTAAAATTTCAGCTACAGCTATGCCTTCTTCCTCAGCTTTATGTGCCAGCATTGGTCCTTTGATAACATCTCCTATTGCATATATATTTTTAATTGAGGTTTGAAATTTATCATTAATTTCTATTCTTCCTTTTTCATCTTTTTTAATTCCAATTTTGTTTAAGTTTAATCCCTCGGTGTAGGGTTTTCTGCCTACAGAGACCAAAACCTTGTCACAATCCAGCTTCGTTTTTTCAGAGGTTTTATTATCAATGAGTTCGATGGTTGCTTTATTAGAATTACTAGAAACACCAGTAACTTTACAATTTAATTTAAAATTAATTCCTTGTTTTTTTAAAATTTTTTGAAATTCGTTTGAAATTTCTCTATCCATTCCAGGAATTATATGATCTAAGAACTCGACTACAGTAACTTTGGACCCTAGTCTTGACCAAACTGAACCCATTTCTAAGCCTATATAACCTCCCCCAACAATTACTAGAGTTTTTGGAACTTTGGACAGAGACAGGGCGCCAGTAGATGAAATTATGTTTTTTTCGTCTATTTCTACCCCCGGAAGTGAGGCAGGGCTGGATCCAGTAGCAATTATAATATTTTTTCCTTTGTAAGAATTCTTTTTTCCATTTTCATAAACCATAACATCGTTTTTAGAAAAAATTACTCCTTTGCCTTTTAAATACGTGACTTTATTTTTTTTAAACAAGAATTCAACACCTTTGGTTAAAACTTGAATTGATTTATTTTTATTAACCATCATCTTATCGATATTAAGTTTGATATCAGAAATTTCTATACCTTGATCATTGAATTCTTGTTTTGCTTTTTTATAATTATCAGAAAGATTTAATAAGCTCTTTGAGGGTATGCAGCCAACGTTCAAACAAGTGCCGCCTAAAGCACCTCTAGACTCGATGCATGCAGTTTTTAAACCTAATTGAGCGGCTCTAATTGCGCAAACATAACCGCCAGGCCCTCCACCAATAACAATGACGTCAAAACTATTTTCCATTTTATAAATTTAAAAATAATCTTTTCGGTTGCTCTAAACTTTCTTTTATAGTTTTTAAAAAAGAAACTGCCTCTTTACCGTCTATTATTCTATGGTCATAAGACAATGCTAAATACATCATCGGTCTTATAATTACACTCCCGTTTTCTACGATTGGTCTTTCAATAATATTGTGCATACCCAAAACTGCAGATTGAGGCGGGTTTAATATTGGTGTAGATAACATAGATCCATATATTCCTCCATTAGTAATTGTAAAAGTTCCGCCTTGTAAATCATCAATATTAATTTTTCCATCTCTAGCTTTTTGACTTAATAAGGAAATATTTTTCTCAATATCTGCGAAAGACATTTGGTCAGTATTTCTTAAAACTGGAACAACAAGTCCTCTATCTGTTCCAACAGCTATACTAATATTATAGTAATTTTTATAAACTGTTTCATCGCCTTGAATTTCAGCGTTAATTACAGGATAATTTTTGAGTCCAATAACACATGCTTTTACAAAAAAAGACATAAATCCTAACTTGGTTGAATATTTTTTTTGAAATTCATCTTTGTAGTTATTTCTCATTTGGATGACTTCTTGCATATTAACCTCATTAAAAGTTGTTAACATGGCTGCGCTGTCCTGAGCATCTTTAAGTCTTTTTGCAATCGTTAATCTTAATCTAGTCATTTTTATTCTTTCTTCAGGTCCATAAGCTAATCTTCTTTTAGTTGGCTCTGGTTGAGTACCCATGAGTCCTAACAAATCTTCTTTTAAAATAATTCCATTTCTTCCAGAACCTTCGATATCATCTAGGTTGACATTTGTTTCTGCAGCTAATTTTCTTGCTGCAGGAGAAAATGTTTTTTCAACTTTTTTAGTTTCTTTTATTTTTTTCTTTTCTGGTAAACTATTGAGTATTAGTGGCTCTTCTGCTTGATCAATATTTTGCTCTTCTAAAATAAGTGGTTGCTCTTCTGTATATGATACATCTTCTTTTTCTAAAGTAAGAGGCTCAGAAATTACTTGTTTTTTTTCATTTAATGGTTTTGTAGCTTTTTCTATTTTTTCTTGTTTTTTTACTGGAGGAGTATATTTTTTTTCTTCTTTTACTTCTTTTTCTGCGGATTTGATTTTAGAACCAATAGTTCCTAGCACCGAACCCACATTAACTGTTTGACCTTCTTTAACTGTTATATTTTGCAAAGTTCCATCAGATGGTGAAGGAACTTCAACATTTACTTTGTCCGTCTCCAATTCGACAAGAGGCTCATCAGAAGTTACTTGATCTCCTTGATTTTTTAACCACTTTGATACTGTCGCCTCGGTTACTGACTCGCCTAAAGTTGGAACTAATATTTTTTGAGACATGAATTAAAACTTTCCTACTACCTTTTCTAATATTTCATTTTGCTCTGCAAGATGTTTTTTTAGATATCCACTAGCTGGGGACGCCGCAGGCTTTCTACCAATGTATTTTATTTCTTTATTCTCCGCTTTTATATAGTTTAAACTCCACTGGATATAGTTTCTTACAGTATTCCACGCACCCATATTTTTAGGTTCTTCTTGACACCAAAAAAATTCAGTTTTCTTTCTAAATCTTTTTAATATTTTGGCAAGTGTTTTTACGGGAAATGGATATAATTGTTCGATTCTTATAATAAATACATTTTTATTTTTATTTTTTTCTCTCGCTTGAAGAAGATCAAAATAAATTTTTCCAGAACAAATTACTACTTTTTTTATTTTTTTATCTTTTGCAAGTTCGATTAAATTATTTTTTTGTAAGTCTGCGTGATCAATGAGAACTCTATGAAAAGTATTTTTTTTAGTAAAGTCCTCAATGTTTGAGGTGCACATTTTATTTCTTAATAAGGATTTTGGAGTCATAATGATCAAAGGTTTTCTAAAATCTCTATGAATTTGTCTTCGCAAAGCATGAAAATAATTGGCTGGAGTTGTACAATTTACAACTTGAATATTTTCCTGGGCACATAATTGCAAAAATCTTTCTAGTCTGGCTGATGAATGCTCAGGTCCTTGTCCTTCATAACCATGTGGTAACAACATTACGAGACCATTGGCTCTTGCCCATTTTCTTTCAGCTGAAGCAATAAATTGATCTATAATTACCTGGGCACCGTTAGCAAAATCTCCAAATTGTGCCTCCCAAATTACAAGAGTGGTTGGTTCTGATAGAGCATAACCATATTCAAAACCAAGAACAGCCATTTCAGATAGCAAACTATCTATTACTTCAAATCTTTTTTGATTTTTTGAAATATTGTTTAGTGGAATGTATTTACTTCCATTTAATTGATCTTTCAATACAGAATGACGTTGACTAAAAGTTCCTCTTGCAGAGTCCTGTCCGGAAAGCCTCACTGGATAACCTTCATCTAACAAAGTCGCAAATGCTAGATGTTCTGCTGTTGACCAATCAAAACCTTTGCCAGTTTGAAACATCTTCTTCTTATTTTCAAGTATCTTTTTTAAAGTTGGATGGGCATTGAAAATTTTTGGTGTAGAGGTAATTTTTTCACCAATTTTTTTAATTTTTTCTGATGACACTCCTGTAATACCTCGTTTATCTTTTCCTCTTTCGGGTTTAAATCTTGACCATACGCCCTCATACCATTCTAGTTTAGGTTTATATTCTTTAGCGGTTTTAAACTGTTCCTCCAAAAGATTTTTAAATTTCATCTTCATGCTATTAAATTCTTCAGAAGTAATTACGCCTTCGTCGATTAATTTTTTTGAATAAATACTAAGTGCAGTTGGATGTTTTTTGATTTTTCTGTACATGGTAGGTTGAGTAAAGGATGGTTCGTCTCCTTCATTGTGCCCAAATCTTCTATAACAAATCATATCTATAACTACATCTTTATTAAATTTTTGTCTGTAGTCGGTAGCAATTTTTGCACAATGTGTCACTGCCTCAGGATCATCGCCATTGACATGTAAGATTGGTGCGTCAACCATTTTTGCTAAATCAGATGGATAAGGTGAGGAACGAGCAAACTTAGGACTCGTTGTAAAGCCTATTTGATTATTAACAATTATATGTATTGTACCTCCAGTATTATGACCAGGCAGACCCGACATAGCAAAACATTCTGCAACAACACCTTGTCCAGCAAAAGAAGCATCCCCATGAATTAATACTGGCACTACTTGTTTTCTTTTTTTGTCTTTATGGAAAAACTGTTTAGCTCTTACCTGTCCGAGCACGACAGGATTTACAGCTTCAAGATGTGAAGGATTATCAGTTAAAGATACGTGCACTAAGTTGCCATCAAATTCTCTATTTGAAGAAGCTCCTAAATGATATTTTACATCTCCAGTAGAATCAGAGCTGTAAGAAGCATACTCTCCAGTAAATTCGTTAAACATTCTTTTGTAAGATTTTTGTAAAACGTTTGCTAGAATATTTAATCTACCTCTATGAGGTTGGCCTATTTTTACCTCTTTAAAACCAAGACTCCCACCTCTTTTTATTATCTGCTCCAAAGCGGGTATTAAAGCTTCTCCTCCATCAAGTCCGAACCTTTTAGTTCCAACAAATTTTATAGCTAAAAATTTTTCAAAGCCTTCTGCTTGAATAAGCTTATTTAAAATTGCTTTTTTTCCGTTTTCTGTAAATTTTAAATGATTTTCATTTTTTTCCATTCTTTCTCTAAACCATGTTTTTTCAGCTGGGTCAGAAATATGCATATACTCAACACCAATTGACGAACAATATATTTTTCTAAAAAAAGTAAGAATCTCATTTATCGTGGAGTAGCCACCTTGCATGTAAGCACCTACATAAATTTTCTTATTGTAATCTTCTTTTTTAAAACCGTGATCACTTGGATGTAAGTCTTCAAGATATTTTCTCTCCATCATTCCCAATGGATCCAATTTTGCTATCAAATGCCCTCTTATTCTGTATGCTCTTATTAACGCTATAGCTTTTACGGACTTGTTTGTATCTATTTTAGTTTCATCGTCATTTAATAAATTCTCTTTTATATTTTTTTCAATAAGTTTTTTGCTTAAATGATTTTTTTTAACTCGAGACCAACTAGGTCCTTTTAGGTTTTTTAATATAATCTCCTCATTATCTTGAAGCCCATCAAAAAATAGTTTCCAGTCTTCAGGTAGATCCTCTGGATTAGATAAATAGTCTGAGTAAAACTTCTCAATAAAAGAAGAGTTTACTCCAGTTAAAAATGAAGTTTTTTTGAAGATGTTGTTATCTTTAGAAGAAGACATTTAATGGCTTATTTTAACATAAATTTATAAAAATCAACCATTAAGTTTATCATACAGTGTTTTGCCAATATCAGCTGGAGATTTTGAAATGGTTATACCAGCCGATTTCATAAATTCTATCTTATCTTCAGCTCCACCTTTTCCTCCAGATATTATTGCGCCAGCGTGCCCCATTCGTCTGCCTGGAGGAGCTGTTAGTCCAGCAATAAAACCAACTATAGGTTTTTTAATTTTTGACTTTTTTAAAAATTCTGAAGCTTCTTCCTCGGCTGAACCACCAATTTCACCAATCATTACAATAGATTGTGTTCCTTCGTCTCTTAGAAAAAGCTCTAAACAGTCAATAAAATTTGTTCCATTAATCGGATCACCACCTATACCAATACAAGTGGATTGTCCCATTTGATTTGTGCTTGTTTGAGCAACAGCTTCGTAGGTTAAAGTTCCTGATCTGGAAACAATTCCAACTGAACCTTTTTTGTGAATGTTGCCAGGCATAATTCCAATCTTGCATTCTCCAGGTGTTATTATTCCAGGGCAATTAGGTCCAATTAATCTGCTTTTACTTTTAGATAACTCACTCTTTACTTTTAACATATCATTAATAGGAATGCCCTCGGTTATACAAACAATCAATTCTATTTTTGCTTCTATTGCTTCTATTATTGCATTTGCAGCAAATTTTGGGGGCACATAAATCATTGTAGCATTTGGATTAGTATCTTTTTTAGCTTCCTCGACTGAGTTAAAAACTGGTAGACCCAAATGCTTCGTGCCTCCTTTTTTTGGTGTCACGCCACCAACTAAATTAGTGCCATATTTTATTGCTTGATCTGAATGAAACGTTCCATGAGTACCAGTAAAACCCTGACAAATTAGTCTTGTATTTTTGTTAACTAAAACTGACATTTATTTTATTGCCTCAACCACTTTTTTTGCTGCATCATTTAAATCAGAGGCAGATAAAATTTTCAGTCCAGATTTATCTAAGATTGCCTTACCTTCAGTAAAATTTGTTCCGGCTAGTCTTACAACAAGTGGTATACTTAATTCACTTTCTTTAGCTGCATCTACAACTCCTTGAGCAAGAACATCGCATCGCATAATACCTCCAAAAATATTAATCAAAATAGCTTTAACATTTTTATCGGAAAGTATGAGTTTGAATGCAGCAGAAACTTTTTCCTTTGAGGCGCCTCCTCCTACGTCTAAAAAATTTGCAGGCTCTTCCCCATAAAATTTAATTATATCCATAGTAGCCATTGCCAAACCGGCTCCATTAACCATGCATCCTATAGACCCATTAAGCTTTATATATGCCAAATCATAATTTTTAGCTTCAATCTCTTTGGGATCTTCTTCGTTTAAATCTCTAAGCTCAAATATCTCAGGTTGTCTGAACATTGCATTGTCATCAAAATTCATTTTGGCATCTAAACAGATTATTTTTGACTCTGTAGTTATAATAAGTGGATTAATCTCAATCAAACTAGCATCCTTATCTTTTAAAATTGTAAATAAAGAATGAATTAATTTTTTTCCCTCTCTTTTTTGTTCCTCATTGAAATTGAAGGGTTTAATAATTTGTTCGATTTGTTCGTTTTTAATTTCTTCTGTTGGGTTTATCTTAGTAGTTATAATTTCTTCAGGATTTTCCTTAGCAACTTTTTCAATATCTACTCCACCTTTAGTACTACTTATAAAAGCAATTTTAGAACTGGCTCTGTCAACTAAGCAAGAAAGATAAAATTCTTTAGCGATATTTGAGGCTTCTTCAATATAAAGCTTTTTAACTTCTTTGCCTTTGGGTCCTGTTTGGTGGGTAACTAAAACTTTTCCAAACATTTTTTCAGCTTCATCTTTAATTCTATCTATTCCCTCTACTAACCTAATGCCTCCAGCCTTTCCTCTGCCTCCAGCGTGAATTTGGGCTTTTAAAACAAATTTTTTTCCTTTTAATTGAATTAGCTTATTCTCAATTTCAGAGGTTGAGGAGATTACAAAACCATTTGAAACTGGTGCGCCATTATCTTTTAAAATCTTTTTGGCTTGATATTCATGAATGTTCATCTGATTGGGTTTATACTTTAATTGTTTTCTTTTTTATAGTAAATTTTCTCTTAATTTCAAATGATTGAAAAAAATATTAATATTTCAAAAAAAATTACATTTTTATTATTTCTGTTATTTTTCTTAGTAGGCACTTTGACCTATAAGGATTACGGTATATCCATTGATGAAGAATTTCAAAGATCCTCTGGATTATACTGGTTAAAATATGTATTAGAATTTACTCCTTTTGAGGAATTGAGTAGAGAAGTGGCTGATAAATTTGCTCTATCAAAAGATTTTACTGTTTCACATGTTGAGGATCATCCGTTTTATGGAGTAATTTTTGATTTACCAGCAGCTTTTTTAGAAGTAATTTTTGAAATAAATGATCCAAAAAATTATTTTCACTTAAAACATCTTTTCACTTTTTTTTTATTTTTTATCGGAGCAGTTTTTTTTTATAAAACATTATTAAATAGATTCTCTAGCTATAAGGTAGCTTTAATTGGAGTATTATTTTTTATTTTATCTCCTAGAATTTACGGCAATAGTTTTTATAATCCAAAAGATATAATTTTCTTATCGCTTTTAAGTATATCAATTTATTTCTGCTTTAAATTGTTTGATAAAATGAATTATAAAAATTTTTTACTTTTTGCCTTTTTTACTGCATTAAGTACTTCACAGAGAATGTATGGAATTTTTTTACCACTATCATTTATAGGGTTTTATTTTTTAAGTATTTTATCAAAAACAGAAGATGTAAAATATTTAAAGGGTTTAATTTTTTTTTGTTTTACATTTTTATTATTTTTAACTTTATTTTGGCCGTATCTATGGAGTAACCCATTTGCAAACTTTATAGAGGCTTACAAATATTTTTCTCATCATTCTCATCTATCAGGGATTAAAATGCTTTTTAATTCTGAGTACATCAGAGGCAACTCTGTACCTTACAGTTATATAGTAACTTGGATAGGTATCACTACTCCAGTTCTTTACTTAGTTTTATTTTTTATTGGTTATTTTTACATCATAAAAAGATTTTTTTTAAAATTTTTAAATATCAAGAAGGAAAGTTATTATTACGACTTATGGAGAAGTAAAAAAGAAAAAAAAGACTTATTTATTTTATTTAATTTAACATGTATTATTTTTTATTTGATCTTATTTGACGTAAGTATATTTACTGGATGGAGACATCTTTATTTTAATAATATATTTATTATTTATATCTCTACTTACGCGCTCTATTTAGTTTTATTAAGTTCAAATTTTAAATCAAAACAAAATTTCATTCTTTTCTTTATATCTATTTATCTAATTTTCATTTCATATAAGATGATCGTATACCATCCTTACCAAAATATTTATTTTAATAGTTTTTTTAACAAAACTTCCTCAATTCACAAAAAATTTGAAGTAGATTATTGGGGACTTTCTGGAAATAAGTTTCTTAGAGAAATTTTAGAAATTGAAAAAGATAAAAATTATATATCAGTCGCTTCAGCATCCTATCTTCCTCTAGAAAGGAGTAAAAAGCTGTTGAATGTAAAAGATAGAAAAAAAATTAATATAGTAGGACAAGATTATCAAAATGCCGATTATATTTATACGAATTTCACATCTGAGGTAGATAAAAAGTACGATGATAAGTACAAAATCCCGTCAAACTTTTCAAAAATAAATACATTCGTAATTGATAATGTTGTAGTTTATGAGATATATAAAAAAAATTAAAATATGAAATTATTTGTTTACAAAACGTTATTTATTTTTGGTTGTATATTTATACTGTTCCAATTAACTTTTGGAGTAAAAATCAAAGAATTTAAGTATGAGTTAAATGAAATTAAGTCTAGAGAAAATATAATTTATTTTAAAGATAAATTAAGAAAAGAACTTAAAAATGCAGTTGAAAAAGAAAATTATTTAAATCCTGAAGATGCTAAACTAATTAACGATTTTATTAACAAAATCAAATTAGAATTATCAAGAAATAATCAATAAGTATTAGGGCATTGAATTATATGCTTAAAATTTTAAAAAAAATTAAATTTAAAGAACAAGACGATAGGATGTCTAATGTTGGAGCAGTCGAAAAAGTGATTGAAAATTTTGAAAAAGATCAAAATAAAAACTTAAAGTATTTGTTGTCAAAAAGGTATTCATGGATGAATAAATTTATAAAAGACAGCGATTTAGGTCTTGAAGTTGGAGCTGGCGCGGGTTTATCAAAAAAATTTATTTTAAATAAAAACTTAAAAATAAGTGATTTTTCTGAACATCAACACTTGGACTTTAAAAATATTGATGCACAAAAAACTCACTTTAATGAAAATTCTTTTGACTACATCATTGCATCAAATATGGTACACCATATTCCATACCCAATTAAGTTTTTTAATGAAACTCATAGAATTTTAAAAAAAGGTGGTAGGTTAATTATTCAAGAGGCTTATTGTTCGTTGGTCTTGCAAATGGTGATAATTTTAATGAGACATGAAGGTTTTGATTTTACCGTCAACCCTTGGAGTAAAAAAGAGCCAGTTACAGAGGAAAACAATGTCTGGATGGGAAATGCAGCAGTGCCTAACCTGATTTTTGATGATGTTAAGTTTTTTGAGAAAAATATAGGTAATTTATATAAAATTGAACATGAAAAAATATATGAATGTTTTGTTTTTTTAAATTCAGGAGGTGTTCATTCTACAACTTTTTACGTACCTCTTAACACTTTATTTTTAAAGATTTTGGACAAATGTGATAATTTCCTAACAAAATTATTCCCTAAAGTTTTTGCAACTGGTAGACAAATTGTACTAAAAAAAGTTTAAATCATTACAAAACTTCAATTCATAAGATTTAACATTTTCATTTATTTTAGTTTCTTCAAAACAATCTTTAGATATGTAGTTGTAAATATTTGAGTTTTTAATTGGAGTAATTGAGTAAATAACTTTAATTTTTTTCTCTTTTAACACTTTAATAAATAAATCTTTGTAACTTGAATAATATTTATTTCCTATCTGTGGGTAGTCTGTGCCATCAAAGGTATGCCATCTTGTTGTTGAAGAAAAATTTTTTTCCAAAATAACTGACAAAAAAGGGTAATTACCTAAAACCATAATATTTCTTCTGTCATTTTTTAAGATTTTTTTAATTTGATTTAGAAGCACAACTTCTGTCTTTGGGTTTTTATATTGAGGTGAAATCCATTTTAAACCTTTCAATTTAGCATCAATCTTTTCTGCCTTAATTGCTAATTTAAAATCCACTCCCGTAAGCTCATGAAACTTTCTGCCCTCATTAAATCTCAAATGATATTTAAGCGTTACAAATAAACAAAATATAATAATAAAGTAATTAAATAAATTTTTAACTTTTCCAATATAAATATGAGAAAAGGCTGTTATTAGTGGAACTAAAAAAAATATAAATGTTTGATTCTTGGTCAGCACTTGATGAAATATTAAACATGCAGAAAAGATGAATATAATTAAAAAGTAATAAAAATCATTATTATTAGAGTAACCACTGCGAGAAAAAAGTCTTTTAAGGTTAATATAGACCAATGGAAATAGGGCTATAAAAATAAATTTAAAGTGATTTAAAAAACCAGGAAGTGAAATTTTCAAATTTTCAATTCTACTTTCTCCTATGCTTGGAGGATAAAAAATATACTGTTCCATAAATGATAATAAATCAATTCCACTAATGTATCCTATGATTATTAAAATCAATGATATTAAGACGCCACTTAAAAAAGTTATTTTTATGAAATGATATTTTTTTTTTCTGATTAAATAGAAAATAGAGATAGGTAAGATAAATAAAATTATATATGAGGCGGGAACTTGTTTAGATAAAAAAGCAAATATAAAAAAAATTGGAAAAAAAATCCAATAATGTTTTTTGTTATTTTTAATACCTAAAATCAAAGCATAAATCCCTAATAAAGAAAAAAAGGTAGAATGATGATCTACAAATGGAGTTCCGCTAGATGGATAGGCGAGTATAGAAAAAAAAATTGAATAGATAAAACTATAAAAAATATTTAAGTTAAAATTTCTTAGAAGAATAAAAGTTGCTACTGTGACTAGGCAATTAATTACAGAGGCATGAAAAACATAACTTTGCCAATTAGTGCCTAATATTAAAAAAAACAGGCCTTGTAGATAATCTATAAATGGACCAGATACTACCCAATAATCTTTAAATGGAAATTCACCAAGCAAAATTCTATAACCGGTTTCGAAATGTGAAAAACTATCGTGAGGAAAAACACCTCTGCTTCCATAATACTGGTTGAATAGTATAGAAAATAAAATCAAAAAAATTATCATTAAAAATTCTTTATTAGAAAATAAAATTTTTAATCTATTCATAAATCTATTTTTTTATTATTAGCTTCATATATGGGAAAGGAACCCTAAGTAAATTGAAAACCAATTTATCAATCATAAAGAACTTAGATATTTTAGCGAGCGTACCTGCAATACCTTGTCTTTTTTTAAAAGCCTTATCACTATTAAGCCTATTTAGCATTCTAACCTTAATAGTGTCATCTAAAAAGTAGCTATAATTATTTTTTTTTAAAATTTTTTCAATTTTTTTTCTTCCAAGAAAACTTAATCCATCCCATAAACCATGTTCATTTTCTTTTTTTTCAAAATTTTTAATTTTAGAATTAAATAAAAATTTTGTAATCTTTTTATTTATAATAATTGGAATTACAAAATGAGGCTCATAAGGAAAGTCATAATTAGGACAAAGTATTATATTGAGGCCATTTTTGTTCAACAACTGATGAGTTTTTAATAAATATTGAACTTGATCCTCGACATGTTCGAAGACGTTGATTGAAAATATTAAATCAAATTTTTTGTCACTAGAGTATTTTTCTACACCCGTACTTTCTACTTTAATGTTGTAGCCATCTTTATTAAGTTTGCTAATAACTGTTTTTAAATTATGAAAACCACTTATATTTGGATCAATGCCCGAGAACTGGATATTTGGAAAATTTTCTTTTAACTCATTTAAAAGAATGCCAGTTCCTGAACCGATTTCTAAAACAGAAGAAACATTATTTTTATTTAAAAAATAGTATATTTCTGAAAAGCCAAAAACTACATCGGCTAAAACGAAATCACAATAATGTTCATCATTATCAAAATATTTTAAATATTTATTTCTAAGATTTTTATAATCTAATAGCATTAAAACTTTTAATTCTTATTTTAAACTAATGAACTATCAATTTTTTTTGCAGCATCGAATAATTCTTGAACAGCTTTGATAGAGTGATCAAACTGTTTTTTTTCATCTTGTGATAACTTTATCTCAATTACCTTCTCAACGCCATCTTTACCAATTTTTACAGGAACTCCTGCATAAAGGTCTTTTACACCGTATTCTCCATTTAGATAAGCAGCGCAAGGTAGTTCTTTTTTTAAATCTTTCAAATAACTTTCTGCCATTTCAACACCGGATGCTGCAGGAGCATAAAATGCAGAGCCTTTTTCAAGAAATTTTACAATTTCTGCTCCACCTTTTTTGGTTCTTTCTACAATACTGTCTAATTTTTCTTTTTTAATTACTCCACCCTCTATTAGTTCTTTTAGATTTTTACCATCAACAAAAGTGTGATTTATCATTGCAACCATACTATCTCCGTGTCCGCCAAGAACCAGTGATTTAATTTTGTTCGTTGGAAGTTTTAATTCTTGAGATAAAAAGTAGATAAATCTTGATGAGTCTAAGATTCCTGCCATGCCAACTACTTTATTTATAGGTAAGCCTGAATATTTTTGAAGAGCCATTACGATAACATCTAACGGATTAGTAATACAAATTACGAATGCATTAGGTGAGGTATTTTTAATTCCGAGGGCTACTTGTTTAATAATTTTCAGATTAATTCCTAAAAGGTCATCTCTAGACATTCCGGGTTTCCTAGGAATACCAGCGGTTATAATTATAACATCGGAATTTTTTGTATCTTCATAATTGCTTGTTCCAGAAATATTAACATTGAACCCCTCTACTGGCGATGATTGTGCTATATCTAGAGCTTTGCCTTTAGCTATTCCTTCGGCTATATCAAAAAGAACAACATCGCCTAACTGTTTTAAAGCAATTAAGTGAGCTAATGTACCACCTATTTGTCCAGCACCAATTAATGTAATTTTTTTTTTCATTTTATTTCATAGTAGGCATTGTAAATTCTGGATCAGATCTCAAACCTGAAGGCCATCTTGAAGTAATTGTTTTTAGTTTTGTATAAAATCTTACGCCTTCTGGCCCATGCATATGTTGATCACCAAATAAAGATCTTTTCCATCCTCCAAAACTATGGAAAGCTACTGGTACTGGTATTGGTATATTTATACCAACCATACCAATTTTTGCTTTATTTGAAAATGTCCTACTAGTATCTCCGTCTCTAGTAAAAATACTTACACCGTTTCCAAACTCATGGTCATTAACTAATTTAAGAGCTTCATCAAAATTTTTCACTCTAACGACTGATAATACTGGGCCAAATATTTCCTCTTTGTAAATTTTCATACTTTTTTTTACATGATCAAATAAACAACCGCCCATAAAAAATCCTTTATCAAAACCTTGTAAATTCAATTTTCTTCCATCAACAATCAGCTTGGCCCCTTCTTTAACCCCTATATCAACATAGTTTTTGACTTTATCTAAATGTTCTTTTGTAATCAGAGGACCCATCTCAGATTTCTTATCTAACCCAGGTCCAATTTTTAAAATTTCAACTTTTTTTGCAAGTTTTTTTACAAGAGAATCAGCAATATTACCAACGGCAACTACAACAGATTGAGCCATACATCTTTCACCAGCTGAACCATAAGCAGCGCCCATTAGACCATTAACTGCTTGATCTAGATCGCAATCTGGCATAACAACACAGTGATTTTTAGCTCCTCCGAGTGCTTGAACTCTTTTTTCATTTTTTGCACAATTCTCATATATGTATTTGGCGATAGGAGTAGAGCCTACAAAACTTACTGCTGATATATTTTTGTTATTTATTATAGCATCAACTGCCTCTTTTCCTCCGTTAATGACATTAAATACTCCCTCAGGCAATCCGGCTTCAAGAAATAATTCTGCCAATCTTATTGAGCATGAAGGATCTTTCTCTGAAGGTTTTAGAATGAAAGTGTTCCCACATGCTATCGCCATTGGAAACATCCACATTGGAACCATAGCAGGAAAATTAAAAGGAGTTATTCCAGCACAAACTCCTAATGGTTGCCTAACAGACCAACTATCCACATTAGTTCCGACATTCTCAGTAAATTCTCCTTTAAGCATTTGAGGTATTCCACAGGCATACTCAACTATCTCTAATCCTCTAGTTAATGATCCCTTCGCATCCTCATATACCTTTCCATGTTCTGATACTATTATCTTGGTTAATTCATCAAAATTTTTTTCAATCAGCTCTTTAAATTTAAACATTACTCTAGCTCTTTGAAGAGGAGGTTTGTTAGACCATGACTCAAGGGCATTAACTGAGTTTTCTACTGCTTTATTTAAGTCAGCTGAAGAAGCTAACTTTACTTCTGCACTTTGCTCGCCAGTGGCAGGATTAAAAACTTTTCCAGTTTTTTTAGAGTCTCCAGAGAATTTTTTTCCATTTACAAAGTGTTCAATTAAATCCATATCTTAATTGAATAAATAAGCTTTTAACTCGTTGCAAGCATTTTTTTTATAGACCCGATAGCTTTTGCTGGATTTAGACCTTTTGGGCAAGAATTAGCACAGTTCATAATTGTATGACATCTATATAGTTTAAATTCATCTGCAACTTTTTTTAATCTTTCTTTTTTTTCTTCATCCCTACTATCCGCTATCCATCTATAGGCCTGTAAAAGAACTGCAGGACCTAGATATTTTTCACCATTCCACCAGTAACTAGGACAAGAAGTTGAACAGCATGCACAAAGGATACATTCGTAATATCCATCAAGTTTTGATCTGTCCTTTTCAGATTGTAAGATTTCCTCTTTTTCTAAATTTGTTTTTGATGTTTTGAGCCACGGTTGAATTGACTCATACTGTTTATAAAGATTGCTAAGATCCCCAATTAAATCCTTAACAACCTTTAGATGGGGTAGAGGATAAATATTAATTTCTCCGTTAATGTCAGAATGGGATTTTATACAAGATAAAGTATTTACACCATCAACATTCATCGCGCAAGAACCACACACGCCATGAGCACACGATCTTCTAAAGGTCAAAGAAGAGTCAAATTCATTTTTAATTTTGAAAAGAATATCTAGAACTTTTGGACCGCAATTATTCATATCAACTTCAAAAGTATCAATCCTTGGATTTTTACCATCATCTGGATTCCATCTATAAACATTAATGTTCTTAATATTTGTTGATCCTGTTTTGTCTTCGTAATAATCGCCTTTTAAAATTTTTGAATTTTTTGGTAAGCTAAACTGTGACATTAATATACTCTTTCTTTAGGTGGGAAGTATTGAACGTCATTAGTCAAGGTTCTTGAGTGTACATCCCTGTATTTTACCTTAATTTCTTCACCCGTTTGCCACGCTAAAGTGTGTTTCATGAAGTTTTTATCATCTCTTTTAGAAAAATCTTCTCTAGCATGAGCTCCTCTACTTTCCTTTCTGTGATAGGCAGAGTCCATTGTAGTCATGGCTTGACGTATAAGATTATCAAATTCTAAAGTTTCAACTAAATCGGTATTAAAGAGAAGTGATTGATCTTTAATAGATAAATCCTCCATTCCAGCAAAAGGTTCTCTTATTGCTTTCACCCCCTCTTTTAAGGTCTTTTCTGTTCTAAAAACAGCACACTTACTTTGCATTGTCTTTTGCATAGATAACCTTAGTTCAGAGGTTTTAGTTTTTCCTTTAGAGTTTCTAATTTTATCAAATCTATCTAAACATCTATCTGTCTCTGTACTATCAATTTCTGAGTGAGGTTTGCCTGGTTTTACTAATTCGGCTGCCCTTTTTGCTGCAGCTTTCCCAAAAACAACTAAGTCTATTAATGAATTAGAGCCTAACCTATTGGCTCCATGAACAGATACACACGCAGCTTCACCTATAGCCATTAAACCAGGAACAGTTTGTTCTGATCCATTGAGCGTAAGTACTTCAGCTCTATAATTTGTTGGTATTCCTCCCATATTATAATGCACTGTAGGCACTACTGGTATTGGATCCTTAGTAACATCAACACCAGAAAAAGTTTTTGCTGACTCAGCAATACCAGGAAGCCTCTCATCAATTACTTTTTGATCTAAATGATCTAAGTGCAGATGGACATGATCTTTTTCTTTGCCTACACCTCTGCCTTCATTTATTTCTATTGCTATCGATCTACTAACCACATCTCTTGACGCTAGATCTTTTGCTGTTGGGGCATACCTTTCCATAAATCTTTCACCTCTTGAATTTAATAGAAATCCCCCTTCTCCTCTAACACCTTCTGATATTAAACATCCTACACCATAAATTCCAGTAGGATGAAATTGAACAAATTCCATATCTTGTAAAGGAAGTCCTGCCCTTAAAACCATAGCATTCCCATCGCCAGTGCAAGTATGAGCAGATGTTGCTGAATAATAAATTTTTCCATAGCCACCAGTTGCAATTATTGTTATGTGAGATCTAAACCTGTGTATTGTTCCATCATTTAAATTCCATGCTATTAACCCTTTGCATTCTCCATTTTTCATTATTAAATCTAAAGCAAAATATTCTATAAAAAATTCAGTGTTATGTTTTAAAGCTTGTCCGTAAAGAGTGTGTAAAATAGCATGACCAGTTCTATCAGCTGCAGCACAAGTTCTTTGAACTGTTCCGTTGCCATAATTTTTTGTCATACCCCCGAATGGTCTTTGATATATTTTACCGTCTTTAGTCCTGCTAAATGGAACGCCATATTTTTCAAGTTCTATTACAGCTCTAGGAGCTTCTTTGCATAGATATTCTATCGCGTCTTGATCTCCCAACCAATCTGATCCCTTAACTGTATCATACATGTGCCATCTCCAGTCATCTTCGCCCATGTTTCCTAAAGCTGCAGATATTCCACCTTGGGCAGCTGAAGTGTGACTTCGAGTTGGAAATACTTTTGAAATACATGCGGTCTTCAAACCTGCTTCTGATAATCCTACCGCAGCTCTAAGACCAGATCCTCCTGCACCTAGAACTACTACATCATATTCGTGATCTATAATTTTGTAACTTTTCATATTTCCAAATTAAATATCGTTATAATCGTAATCAATGGCATTATTATACCAAAGATAAATAGTAATTTGTTTGCGACATTTTTTATTTTTTCATTATGTATATAATCCTCAAATATCTCACTTACAGTCAATGATGAGAAAAAAAAGGCAATAATGAGAAATGTAGAGAGCAACAAGCTAGATGGCTGGGCTGTAATAAATGCTATTAAACTAGAATAATCAGATTGAAATATCGAAACTAAGTTTATAATGAACCAAATCATTAAAGGTAATAAGATAGCTGAGCTATACTTTTGAAATAACCATTTTTTTGTAGAAATATGCATCTTATAATAAATTCTTTCCAATTAAATAAATAAGCGCTGTTAAAATAAAAGATCCAAGAATAGTAATTAGTCCAGTAATTTTTGAAACTTTAAGGTCAAAGCCGTAACCTAAATCCCAGGCTAAATGTCTGATCTCATTTAAAACATGAAAACTAAAAGACCAGCATAATGATATAATAAAAAATTTTCCAAAAAACGATTTTAAAAATAATTGTGTTACCTCATAATTAGCTGGACCAAAGTATAATGAGATTATCCAAAAACAAATTAATGTTATGGCAAATAAATTGACTACAGTGATAATTCTATGAGTGATTGAAAGCAAAGAAGATATATTCCATTTATAGATTTGTAGATGAGGTGTTAAAGGATTATTCTCATATTGCTTTTCTTCTTTCATTATATAGTTTTACTTTTTAATCAATGTTTCTAAAATTTGAACAGTATTTAAAGCCGCTCCCTTAAGTAGATTATCAGAAACTACCCATAAATTTATAGCTTTTTTATTTGAATTATCCTTTCTAATTCTTGAAATGTAAGTAAAATTGTCTCCTTCTGCTTCAAATGGAGTTATATATCCAGCGTCCTTATGCTCATCTATTACTTTACACCCTGGAGCTTTACCTAATATTTCTTTAATTTGTTTTAAGTCATAATCATTCTCAAACTCAATATTTACTGATTCTGAATGCGAAGTTTTCACTGGCACTCTTACACAAGTAGCAGTTAAATTAATTTCTTTATCTAATATTTTTTTTGTTTCATTTTCCATTTTCCATTCTTCTTTTGTGTATCCGTCTTCAACAAATGTATCGATGTGAGGAATTAGGTTGAAAGCGATTTGTTTTGTAAAATTTTTAGACTCAATTTTTTTATTGTCTAAATACTCTCTTGTTTGAGTAAATAGTTCATCCATTGAATCTTTTCCCGCTCCAGAAACTGCTTGATATGTTGAAACTATAACTCTTTTAATTTTATAAAGTTTATGTAAAGGTTTTAAAACTAAAACTAACTGTATTGTAGAACAATTAGGATTTGAAATTATATTTTCATGGGATTTTAAAGCCTCTGGATTCACCTCTGGAACAACTAAAGGAACATTATTGTCCATTCTAAAACAACTAGAGTTGTCGATTATTATAGTTTGATTAGATGCGATTGGTATCCAGTCTTGTGCAACATTTTTTCCCGCAGCAAAAATAGTTATCTCAGCACTTGAAAAATCATATTCCTCTAGAACCGTAACCTGTATTTCTTTGTTTTTAAATTTTAACTTTTTTCCAGCACTTTTTTCAGACGCAATTAAAAATAATTCATCAATTTTAATTTTTGACTTTTCAAGTATTTCTATTATTTTTCTTCCCACATTGCCTGTGGCTCCTATTATCGCTAAATTCATAATACCCTTTTATTTCAATTTTGAAATAATTGCATCACCCATATCAGTTGTGGAGATTTCTTTTTTGCCTGGTGATATTATATCTTTTGTTCTTAAACCATCGTCTAGTACTTTTTGCACAGCTGAATCGATTAAATCAGCTTCTTTGATGAGGTCTAAAGAATATCTTAAAGCCATTGATAAGCTTAATATTGTTGCAATAGGGTTAGCTATATTTTTCCCAGTTATATCAGGAGCAGAGCCATGAACAGGTTCATATAATGATCTAATTTTTCCATCTTTGTCCTTTTCACCTAAAGAGGCGGATGGTAACAGACCTAGTGAGCCAGTTAACATTGCAGCCTCATCTGAGAGCATATCTCCAAAAAGGTTGTCAGCTAATATAACATCAAATTGTTTAGGATTTCTAAGAAGCTGCATTGCGCAATTATCTGCTAACATATGATTTAACTCGATCTTCTTAAACTCTTTATCTTTTAACGCTTGAACCTCTTCTCTCCACAAAACTCCAGCTTCCATTACATTTGATTTTTCACAAGAGGTAACTTTGCTGTTCCTTTTTTTTGCTAAATCAAAAGCGACTCTGGCTATTCTGTGTATTTCACTTGTTGTATAAGTGTGAGTGTTTATTCCTTTTCTCTCATTGTTTTTAATAGGCTGTATACCCCTAGGCTCGCCAAAATATATCCCGCCTGTTAACTCTCTAACAATCATTATATCCAAGCCTGAAACTACCTCTGGTTTTAAGGTAGAGGAGTCGACTAACTGCTTAAAACAAATCGCGGGCCTTAGATTTGCAAATAATTTTAATTCTTTTCTTAATTTTAAAAGAGCTCTTTCTGGTTTTTTTGAGAACTCTAAATTATCCCACTTAGGGCCGCCACAAGCACCTAGAATTACCGCATCTGACTCTAAAGATTTATAAAAAACTTCATCAGTAATTGGAATTTTATTTTTATCAATAGACGCTCCGCCAATTAATTCCTCTTCAAATTTAAAATCTAATGATTTATTTTTGTTAAACCATTCAAGTATTTTTTTAACTTCTCTAACTACTTCTGGACCTATACCATCTCCTGGTAAAAGCAAAATTTTTCTACTTTTGTTAGGCATTATTTATAATCCATGGTTTTTCTGATATTAAATTTTTTTCAAAATCATTTATCTTGCTTAATTTCTCCATTGATAAAGCAATATCATCTAAACCTTCCAACAAACATTTCTTTTTGAAAGAGTCAATTTCAAATTTATTGATTTCATTTCCAGATTTAATTTCTTGTTTTTCTAAATTGATTTCTATCTCTTTTTTTCTTTTAGAATACTCTGATAATTTTAAAACTTTTTGCTCATCAATTTTAATTGGCAATATGCCATTCTTGAAGCAATTATTATAAAATATATCCGCAAAACTAGAACTAATTACGCATTTAATTCCAAAATCTAATAAAGCCCAAGGAGCATGTTCTCTTGACGAACCACATCCAAAATTTTTACCAGATATTAAAATTCTAGACTTATTGTATGGTTCTTTATTTAAAATAAAGTCTTTTATTGCTTTGCCATTTTCATCGTATCTCATTTCATAAAATAAACTTTTTCCTAGTCCTGTTCTTTTTATAGTTTTCAAAAATTGTTTAGGTATTATCATATCTGTATCAATATTTTGTAGCGATAAATAAGAAGGTATAGATTTTAAATCAGTAAACTTTTCCATTATTTTATCTCTCTTACATCAGAAAGATGCCCATTGATTGCTGCTGCAATAGCCATCCCAGGACTCACTAAATGCGTTCTGCCGCCCCTACCTTGTCTTCCCTCGAAGTTCCTATTGGAAGTAGACGCACATCTTTCTTTTGGTTTAAGTTGATCAGGATTCATTCCTAGACACATTGAGCATCCTGGCTCTCTCCACTCAAAGCCTGCTTCTTTAAATATTTTATCTAGTCCCTCTTTTTCTGCTTGTTGTTTAACAAGTCCTGATCCAGGCACTACCATAGCACTTATATTTTTTGCAATTTTTTTTCCTTTAAGAAGATCGGCAGCAACTCTAAGGTCCTCTATTCTTCCATTAGTGCAGCTTCCAATAAAAATTTTATCAATTTTAATATCTGAAATTTTTGTATTGGCTTTCAAACCCATATATTCGAGAGATCTTTTCATTGCCATTTTTCTATCTTCATTCTTTTCTTTTTCAGGATCTGGTACTAAACCAGTAACAGGTGAAACGTCTTGAGGAGAGGTGCCCCAGGTTACTAATGGTTCTATATCTTCGCCTTGAACGTCAATCTCTTTATCAAAAGTACAATTTTTATCTGAGTACAAGGTTTTCCAAAATTTAACTGCTTTATCCCAATTTTCACCTTTAGGAGACATAGTTCTACCTTTTAAGTAATCAAAAGTTTTTTGATCGGGTGCTATCAATCCTGCTCTTGCTCCGGCTTCGATAGTCATATTACAAATCGTCATTCTTTCTTCCATACTCAAATTACTTATAACGCTTCCTGCGTATTCAACAACATAGCCGGTACCACCTGCGGTACCAATCGTTCCAATAATTTTTAAAATTACGTCTTTAGCAGTTACTCCTTTGGGTAATGTACCATTAACATTTATTCTTAAGTTTTTAGTTTTTTTTTGAATGAGAGTCTGTGTGGCTAAAACGTGTTCCACTTCTGAAGTTCCGATTCCAAAAGCTAGCGCACCAAATGCTCCATGAGTAGCAGTATGACTATCTCCACAAACTATAACTGCACCTGGTTGAGTAAAACCCTGTTCAGGTCCAATTACGTGAACGATACCTTGTCTTTTATCATTTACATCGAAAAGCTCTACTCCGAATTCTTTACAATTTTTTCTTAAAGTTTCTACTTGAATTCTAGACTCTTCATCATCAATTCCTTTAGATCTGTCAGTTGTTGGAACATTGTGGTCTGAGACTGCAAGTGTAAAGTCAGGCCTTCTTAATTTTCTTTTTTGTAACCTCAATCCTTCAAAAGCTTGGGGGCTTGTGACTTCATGAACTAAGTGACGATCTACATAAATTAATGATGTTCCTTCTTTTTGTTCGTGAACAAGATGGTTTTCCCATATCTTATCGTATAGCGTTTTAGACATTTAAATTATTTTTTTTTGCCAGTAGGCTTCTCTGCTTTAGTTTCGACTTTTGGTGTCTCTTTTTTTGTTTCCACAACTTTAACCTCTTCTTTTACAGAAACTGTGTCAGGTTTAGCTTTTGGTTCTTCTGGCTCAACAGAAACATCTACTCCAATTTTTTTTTTAATTTTTTCCGCTATTCTTGCAGATTTCCCTTGTCTAGTTCTTAAATAGTATAATTTAGCTCTTCTAACATTCCCAGATCTTATAACTTTTACTGAGTCTACAATTGGACTATACAATGCAAAAGTTCTTTCTACACCTTCACCGAAGGATATTTTTCTAACAGTAAAAGAGGAATTTATGTCTCTATTTTTTTTAGCAATACAAACTCCCTCAAAAAATTGAATTCTTTCCCTTTTGCCCTCAACTATTTTAACCCCAACTTTAATTGTATCTCCTGGCGCAAAATTAGTAATTTTTTTATTAGAGGTAATTTTTTTTACTGCTTCTCTGTTTATGTCTTCAATGTTTTTCATTTTTATTTTTTTTAATGTGTTTTTTCCACAAATCTGGTCTCTGGCGACGTGTTATAGCCTCTGATTGAGATAAACGCCAGCTTTTAATTTTAGCGTGATCTCCTGATAATAGAACATCAGGAACACTTTTTTTCTCCCAAAGTTGAGGTTTGGTATATTGAGGATACTCTAACAATCCATTTTCAAAACTTTCTTCTTTGTTTGAAGTGACGTTTCCTATTACTCCAGGTAAAAGTCTAAGTATGCTATCGATAACTACAAAAGCCGCTGACTCACCGCCAGACAAAATATAATCACCAATACTAATTTCTTCAATCTTTCTTGTGTTTAAAATACGATCATCCACACCTTCAAAATGACCACAAATTAAATTAATAGTTTTTTCTTTTGATAATTCTTTTGCAAACTTTTGATCAAATTTTTTTCCTTTTGGCGACAGATAAAAAATTCTTTCACCTTGCTGCACATTTTTATCAATAGATTTTCCTAGTACGTCAGCTTTTAAAAGCATACCACTTCCTCCTCCAAAAGGTGTGTCATCTACAGTTTTATGTTTGTCTTCTGCAGAGTCTCTTATATTTACCAAATCTAAATTCCAAATTTTTTTTTCTAACGCTTTACCATAAATCCCTTTGGTAAGAGCGCCTGGAAATATTTCTGGATATAATGTAAATATTCTCGCTTTCCACATTATTATTTTTTCTCCTCATTTTTCTTAGCTTCCTGTTTCGGAGCTTCTTTTTTAGGTTCTTCTTTCT
>CENP01057480.1_pt1 | contig 42753 bp, 46 predicted proteins | sample 361281 | NCBI WGS metagenome assembly CENP01 (sample SAMEA2591122, study PRJEB7988) | marine metagenome | biome: marine biome (ENVO:00000447); feature: deep chlorophyll maximum layer (ENVO:xxxxxxxx); material: saline water (ENVO:00002010), including plankton (ENVO:xxxxxxxx) | depth 70 m
AGTTAATGACAACGCATTGATTATTGACTTTGGTTCAACCAAATCTGCCATCTGTTTTGAGGTAGCGCTTCATTCTAAAAGAGGGCAGTTTCTTGCTACCCATCCTATTGCAGGAACAGAATACTCAGGGCCTGCGGCTGCCTTACCAAATTTATTTATGAATAAAATTCAAATCCTTTGCGAAACACAAAAAACCAGACCTGACCTACTGGAGTGGGCACAGGATTGGTTTAAAAAAATTGGGATGAACTTGCGCGAAATGGATCCTTTAGAGCACGATAAACATATTGCTTATGTTTCTCACCTTTCTCATATCAGTTCCTATATGCTGGGAAAAACTGTGATTGAAAAGGAAAAAGACCAGACGACTATTTTTGACATGGCAGGTAGTGGATTTGCTTCTACAGTTAGACTGGCAAAAAGCCCACCCAGTATGTGGATTCCCATTTTTAAGCAGAATAAAGATAATATTAGTGAAACACTAACTGAATACATAAACAATTTAAATCAATTTAAAACCCTTTTGGAAACTGAAAAGTTTGACGAGCTCTATGATCAGATAGGAGATATCAACGGTATTCGTCAGATTTTAGAAGGAATAGCCAAAACCAAAAACAACAATTAAAAAATGGAAAACACTAAAGAAATGAGAACTTGGCTTGACGATTTCGGATTGGAGCATCCTCTGGTGATCGCTGGTCCCTGTAGTGCCGAAACCGAAGAGCAAGTTTTAAAAATCGCACATGAATTAAAGGACACTGATGTAACTGTCTATCGTGCTGGAATATGGAAACCAAGAACCCGCCCAGGTATGTTTGAGGGAGTAGGAGCCATTGGTTTAGACTGGCTAAAAAAAGTGAAAGAACAGACTGGATTAATGACCACAACAGAGGTAGCCAACAAAGACCATGTCAAATTAGCTCTGGAGGCTGATATTGATATCCTTTGGATTGGTGCCCGCACTACTGTTAGTCCATTTATTATACAAGAAATTGCCGATGCCCTTCATGGAACAGACAAAATTGTATTGGTGAAAAACCCAGTTAATCCCGACTTAGCACTTTGGATGGGTGGTTTAGAGCGACTTTACACTGCCGATATCAAAAAATTAGGTGTAATACACAGAGGATTCTCGACTTACGACAAATCTAAATACCGTAATAACCCTGAATGGCAAATTGCAGTAGAATTTCAAAACAAGTTTCCTGATATTCCATTAATATGTGATCCCTCTCATATCGCTGGTCGTAGGGATCTGATTTTTGATTTAAGTCAAAGGGCTTTAGATCTTAATTTTGATGGTTTGATGATTGAAACCCATTGGGATCCTGATAATGCTTGGAGTGATGCCAAACAACAAGTAACGCCAACACGATTGATTGAGATCATGAAGCAGCTCAAAATCCGTCAGAAAACAACCGATAAGGGAAGTTATCAATCTGAGTTGGAAGCCTACCGAGAGCAAATAGATGTTGCTGATAGCACTTTATTAGACGCCTTGGGTAAACGTATGAAGATTGCGGAATCTATTGGCAAGATTAAAAAGGATAATAATGTAGCTGTTCTACAGAACCAACGTTGGAATGAGATTCTGGAGGCGATGCAAGCTGAGGGGGCTGAACGCGGACTAAGTGAGGATTTTATCACACGAGTTTTTAAAGCCATTCACCAAGAGTCAATCAATCATCAAGAAAAGGTGATCAACGGATAAATAAAAAATGGCCTTCGAAAGAAGGCTTTTTTATTGACTTAAAGCCTTTTTAATTCTTTCTACTGCCGATTTAATTTCATCCTCAGAAGCGGCATACGAAATTCTGATGCAATCTGGATTGCCAAATGCTTCTCCGGTAACAGTAGCTACGTGTGCCTCCTCCAGTAGGAATAAGGCAAAATCATTTGCATTTTCAATTTTCTTTCCGTTGATGGTTTTCCCAAAATATGACGAAACATCGGGGAATACATAGAATGCTCCTTTGGGTTCATTGAGTTTGAGTCCAGGAATTTCCCCTAGTAATTTTAGGATCAAGCTCCTGCGATTATTAAACTCATCAACCATATATTGAATCTTAGTTGTAGGAGCAGAAACGGCTGCGATGGTAGCTCTTTGAGCGATGCAATTGGCTCCAGAGGTCATCTGTCCTTGCATTTTATTACAAGCTTTGGCAATCCATTCGGGAGCACCGATATAACCAATCCGCCAGCCAGTCATTGCAAAGGCTTTAGCGACTCCATTTACGGTAATCGTTCGGTCATACAATGCTTCAATGGCAGCAATGCTAAAATGTGGTGTACCATAGTTAATGTGCTCATATATCTCATCCGATAATATATAAATATCAGGGTATTTTTTTAACACTTCACCTAATGCACGGTATTCTTTCTCAGTATAAATTGTACCACTAGGATTGTTAGGTGAATTGAACATCACCAACTTGGTTTTTGGGGTTATTGCAGCCTCTAATTGTTCAGGGGTGATTTTAAAATCCGAATCAATGGAGGAGGGTATAATTGTGGACTTGGCTTCGGCTAGGGTGGCAATAGCAGAATAGCTCACCCAATAAGGTGCTGGAAGTAATACTTCGTCTCCGGGATCGAGCAATACCATACACAGATTGGCGATTGATTGCTTTGCGCCTGTGGAAACCACAACTTGTGAGGGTTGATAATCTAATCCATTATCTCTCTTAAATTTCTCACAAATAGCAGCTTTTAAATCAGCATAACCATCGACAGGGGAGTAAGAATTGTAATTATCATTTACTGCCTGAATGGCAGCATCTTTAATAAATTCAGGGGTATTGAAATCTGGCTCTCCCAAACTGAGACCGATGATATCTATACCTTGATTTTTTAATTCTCTCGCTTTTGCCGCCATGGCCAAAGTCGCCGATGCGGGTAAGCTGTTAATCCTATTAGATAGCATGAAAAAAAATGACTTATGGTTGAACGTAAACGGGACGCATGCCCATTTGTTTTAAAAATCTAAAATGTGATAAAATTGCGCTCCGAGTAGTGCGGTATTCATTATAAGGGAGATTGAATTCCCTTGCGGTTTTTTTAACAATTGCAGATATTTTAGTGTAATGAATATGGCTTATGTGTGGGAAAATATGATGCTCAATTTGATGGTTGAGCCCACCTGTAAACCAGTTTACAATCCTATTCTTGGTTGAGAAATTAACGGTTGTCATTAATTGGTGAACAGCCCAAGAGTTTTTTAAATTCCCTGTTTTTTGGTCTGGCAGTGGCATATCAGCCTCTCCAATAACATGAGCCAATTGAAATACCAAACTCAATATCAAACCAGCGGTATAGTGCATGACAACAAAACCAATTAGTACTTTCCACCAAGCAATGCTAAAAATAAATATGGGTAATAAAATCCAGATGGAAAAATAGACTAATTTAGATACGATCAACCCTATCCATTGTGTTTTATGACTTTTACTGTTGACGTAGGAGAGCTTTCTTTTTTGATATCTCTTTAGTTGAGAAAAGTCTGCAAAAATAGCCCAGTTAATTGTCAACAACCCATAAAGAAGAACAGAATACAGGTGTTGGAAACGGTGATGAGGCATCCACTTCGCGTGTTTCGAAAAACGCAAAACCCTTCCCGCTTCAAGGTCTTCGTCATGACCGTGAACATTGGTGTAAGTGTGGTGTAAAACGTTGTGTTGAATTTTCCAATTAAAAACATTTCCCGCCAAGACGTAGATGCTACCACCCATGAGCTTATTGATCCACTGGTGCTTGGAAAATGAACCGTGATTCCCATCGTGCATTACATTCATTCCCACGCCAGCCATACCAATACCGGTAATCATTGCGAGTAGCAGTTTTATCCAGTCGTTAATATTCAGTGAGAGAATTAAAACATAAGGGGCGATCAAAAGGGTAAACATCACTACCGTTTTGGTATACAATCGCCAATTCCCTGTTTTGGGCATTTTGTGATCTTTAAAATACTGGTTGACCCTCTTATTAAGTGTTTGAAAAAATTCTTGGGACTCTTTTCGCGAAAAACGCGGAACTAATCTTTTAGACATAATTTATATACGTTGCAATGGTAAAAATATTGAATTTTAGGTCATTCTTTTTAGTTTTATAAAAATCTTTTGCTTGAATTTAATAACAAACTACTTTTCAAACCTTAATAATTCCCAACTCAGCAAGCTGGAATCCTTGTATAGCCTTTATTCAGACTGGAATACGAAAATTAATGTAATTTCCAGAAAAGACATGGATTATTTTTACTTGCATCATGTGCTTCATTCCCTAGCCATTGCAAAATATTTACAATTTAAATCGGGCAGTAAAGTAATGGATGTTGGAACTGGAGGGGGATTTCCTGGTATTCCACTTGCCATTTTATTTCCTGATGTAAATTTTTATTTGGTGGATAGCATTGGAAAAAAAATTAAGGTGATTAATGGTATCAAAGAAGAATTAAGTTTGGATAATGTACATACCTTTAATGACAGAATGGAAAAGCTAGATCTAGCTGTTGATTTCGTCGTTTGTAGAGCAGTGGCACCCATGGAAACTTTAGTGCATTGGGTCGGTGATAAGATTGCTGAAAAGCATCTTAATGATAAAAAAAATGGACTGTTATGCCTTAAGGGTGGTGATCTAGGTGCGGAATTAAAAGCATACAAAAAAGCAAAAGTAGTTTCACTAAACACCTATTTTAGTGAATCATTTTTTGAAACTAAAAAGTTGGTTTATCTACCAATCAATTAATTTAATATAAAAGGTGCGGTAAGCTTGAATGGAGGAATTTCTACATTAAATTTCTTTGTCGAAGAGAAGTCAATCATAATATAAGCGCCCTTCATTGCTCCAACGGCTGAGGAAAGCAAACATCCTGATTTATATTTGTGAACTTCGCCAGGATTGATGACTGGTTTTTTTCCAACGACACCATCTCCATTCACATATTGTGTTTTATTTAGTGCTTCCAAGATTTTCCAATGACGGGTGAGAAGTTGAACAGCACTTTTACTTTGGTTTTCAATTTCAATGGTATAGGTAAAGGCATAGTGGAGAAAGTTGTCTTTTAAAAAACTACCTTCATATTCCGATTGAACCGAAATTTTAATTCCTCTTGTTACCTGTTGAATCATTTTTTTAAATACATATTACCTATTGCTAATATAATCAAAAAAGCTTTGATGATCAATAATTTAGGATTATAAAAATGGTTTTAATCGAGTATTTCAAAAGAAGAGGTTTCACCTATTCCCATCAGCGCATCGTACCTTGTTCCTAATTCATTGTAATAAACCAAAATTAAATAACGATTTTCTGTCAGCGCATGGGAATCGCTCAGTGCGTTGAGTAATACTTGATCGGATGTTTTAGCAACGTATTTATAGTTGTATATTCCTTGTTTTAACAACATCACCCCCTCATATATTTCCAAACCTGCGTTGTAATACATTTTGTTTTCTTCCGTCAGTTGATAATTGTTAAATTTCCCGTAAATGTAAACGTCTTGATCCTTCAGAAATTTTGGCGCGGATAAGCTGAAATGTACCCAGCTGTAGTCTGCCTCGACATCTCCGTCTGCTGTCCCCTGAACTGTTCTTATGATAAAATCTCCATTGATGTCTGAATTGAAGCTGTAGGGGTATCCTCTTCTCAGAAAGTTTGTGTTTAAATAGCTCTCATACAAGCGGTTGAGCTCTACCAAACTAATATTTGACCCAGTAATTCTGATGTCTTTGGTATCAAAAAAAAGATATTCATTTCCCCCCTCAAAGCGCGTGTCCAAATCGTATCGATATTCCAGCCGGTTAACGTTAAAATATTGTGGTTTGACTCCTGTGATTGCAGTATTCCATTGTTCATTTTGAAGGATTACCGTGTGCACTAGATTTTCAGGATCCCTAAAAAATTTTCCTTCCTCTGGGCTAATTGAAAATTGCACACTTTGGTGGGTTTGATAAAATGATAAGTTTCTTGTTCTATAGACTGCCGCCCCAACATTCACTTTGTTTTCATAGATCAAAAACTTTCTCGAAAAAATCATTGAGTCATCTTCATTGTAGATTTCTAACATATAATTACCACTTACCAAAAACTGCGTATTTTCATTAGGTAATCTAAGTTCATAATGAGTATAAGTTTGAAGGGTATTAAATGAAGTTCGATAATTATCAACTCTCAGATTATCAAAACCCTGCATATATTCGTTTTTAAAAAGATTTGAGGGTGTCCAATCGTGATTGTAGTATTTTATGCGATAATAATAATTCCGCTCATCACCGTTGAGGTCATCAAATGAAATTTCAAAAGATTCCCCAAGAACAACAAGTGGAAATTGAAGCGTCTCATTTTGAGATTTAAACACAATGGATTTGATGAAATCTGGGCTTACGACTTCAACTGCTGCTTGACCAAAAATACTGTTGGTAATAAAAAATAAGAACGCAAATTGTTTAAGCAATGTCTTTTTAAACATGCCGTAAAGTTAAGAATTTAAATAGATTTCGGTCTTTACATAGAGCAAGGCAGTATAATAACTTAAACAACTATTTAGAATTATTATAAATTACTGAATTTTGCTATTTATTCACTTTTAGAGGTGGGGCTTTTATAGTAAATTTGTCTTTGATTTTAGAAACTTTCATATATGTCTCAAGGCATTCGCATTAATAGAGGTGCAAATATTAATTTGAAAGGTGAGGCCAATAAACTACTCACTGAAGCTAAACCATCAAATACCTTCGCCTTAAAGCCAGACAATTTTTTTGGTATAACGCCGCGGCTAATGGTCAAGGAGGGAGATGAAGTGGTGAAAGGAGCTCCTGTTTTTCACGCCAAACACGATCCCAAAATTCTTTTTGTTTCTCCAGCTTCGGGGGTAATAAAGGAAATTCGTAGGGGAGCCAAGCGTAAGATATTAGAAATTGTAATTCAGAGTAGTGACGCAAGTCCAGCAAAACACAGTATAGGTGCACTTGATAAAATGGATCGTGCAGCTACCATGGAAGTTTTACTTAGTAGCGGTGCTTGGCCTTTTATAAAACAACGTCCCTATGGTATTTTAGCTGATCCGCAAGTGGTGCCAAAAGCAATTTATGTATCTACATTTTCTACTGCACCTTTAGATGTTGACTTTCAATTTTTACTCAAGAATAATAAAGATGATTTTCAAATTGGAATTGATGTGCTAAATCAATTGGTTGACAACCCTGTAAATCTGAGTATAGATGCCTCTTTTTCGGGGTTCTTCCAAAATATAAAAGACGTTAATTTTATAGCCATTAAAGGTCCGCATCCTGCTGGAAATGTCAGTGTGCAAATGCACAATCATAATCCAATCAACATGGGAGAAAATGTTTGGGAGGTTCGCCCAGAAGATGTTGTTAATATTGGAAAACTATTCTCTTCAGGAGAATTTAGTGCACAGCGAACCATTGCCGTGGCAGGAAGTTCAGTGATTTATCCGCAATACATTAAAACCCATATTGGGGCGAAAATTTCTAGTTTAACCAAAATAGCTGGAATAAATAATGACATTCAAAATCGTTACATCAATGGTGATGTACTCTCGGGTGTGAGTGTCTCAGATCAAGGATATATAGATTTTTACAATAATCTTTTGACCATCATTCCAGAAGGTAACCACTATCGGATGTTTGGATGGTTGCCATTTATGGATAATAAAATACCGAGCCTTTCCAATACATCACTTTCTTGGTTATTTGGTAAAAAGGGTTACGACGTTGATACCAATATGAATGGTGAGGAAAGAGCATTTGTGGTCACTGGTGAAATGGAAAAAGTTTTCCCAATGGACATTTACCCCATGCAACTACTCAAAGCTTGTATGGCAGGAGATATAGAAAAAATGGAAGCACTTGGAATTTACGAGGTGATTCCTGAAGACTTTGGATTGATTGATTATGCCAGCACATCTAAAATTGAGGCACAAGAAATCATTAGAGAAGGAATAGAATTAATGATAAAAGAGGTAGGATGAATTTTTTGAGGAGAAAGTTAGACGATTTAAAAAGACCTTTTGGAAAAGGTCAAAAATGGGAAAGGTACGCACCAGCGATAAACGCTTTTGATACTTTTTTATTTGTTCCCAATCACACCACCAAAACGGGTGCGCATATCCGTGATGCGGTGGATTTAAAAAGAACTATGGTAACCGTAATTATTGCGTTGATGCCTGCATTGATTTATGGTATTTACAACACTGGTTACCAATATTATTCCCAAACGGGAGAAGCATTCACATTTTTGGATGCTTTTATCCATGGTTCATGGAAAATTATTCCAATGATCATTGTTTCGTATGTAGTGGGCTTGACCATTGAGTTTATTTTCGCGGTTTACAGAGGACATGAAGTTAACGAAGGTTACTTGGTCACTGGACTCTTAATTCCAATGATCATGCCTGTAGATATCCCCTTGTGGATGGTCGCTGTCTCTGTAGCTTTTGCGGTTTTGATCGCAAAAGAGGCTTTTGGCGGTACAGGAATGAATATTTTAAATCCAGCACTTACTGCGAGAGCTTTTGCATTTTTTGCCTACCCCACTTATATGTCAGGAAATAAAGTTTGGGTCTCTGAGGCTTCAAGTATGGATGGTATTTCAGGAGAAACCATATTAGGAACTCTAGCTGCGGGTGGAAATGTAAACTACAGCTTTTTTGAAATGTTTCAAGGATCCATACCTGGTTCGATTGCCGAGACTTCTGCATTTTTTGTACTGATCGGTGCAATAATACTGATTGCTACTGGCGTGGGAAGTTGGAGAATTATGTTGGGTGGTGTCATTGGCGCCGCTGTTGTTGGGTTGTTGTTCAACTTTTGGGGAGCCAACGCCTTGATGAGTTTTTCTTGGGTTAACCACTTGGTAGTTGGAGGATTTGCTTTTGGACTTGTATTTATGGCCACCGATCCGGTATCTGGTGCACAAACCAACAAAGGAAAATGGATTTACGGTTTACTTATCGGTGTATTCTGTATTTTGATAAGAGTCTTTAATCCTGCTTACCCAGAAGGGGTAATGTTAGCCATTTTATTAATGAATGTATTTGCACCCACCATTGATCATTATGTAGTTCAAGGAAATATTTCCAAACGTAAGAAAAGATGGGTCGCTGCCCTTAAAACAGCTTAATTATGAATAGAGATAGCAATTCATACACTTTTATTTTTGCCACCTTAATGGTATTGGTTGTCGCTTCCACGTTAGCTTTTACTGCCAGTTCCCTTAAATCGCTTCAAGCTGATAATGTACGCAAAGAAAAAATGCAAAATATTCTCTCAACCATAGGAATTCAAACCGATAGAGAAAAAGCTGAAAGTCTTTACAAAAAGTATGTCAATAGCACCCTTGCATTGGATCATATGGGTAATGTTGATCAAAATGTAGATGCTTTTCAGATTAAATTGAATAATGAAATTAAGAAACCAGCCAGTGAGCAGCGTTTTCCATTATACAAAGCAGTAGTCGAAAATGTCAATTATTATATTATTCCGCTCCGCGGTTCAGGGCTGTGGGACGCCATCTGGGGTTACATCGCCTTAAAGTCTGATATTAACACCATTCAAGGTGCGGTTTTTGACCATAAAGGAGAAACTGCCGGATTGGGAGCAGAGATTACCCAACAATGGTTTATGGACAGATTTAAAGAAGAAAAAGTATTTGATACTTCTGGAAAATTGGTTGGAATCAACGTATCCAAGACCAATAACGATCCAAAAGATACTGACAAAAATGATCACGAAGTAGATGCCATTTCCGGCGCTACCATTACCGGTGACGGCGTTACCGATATGATTATGGAAAGGTTAAACCATTACCTGCCCTATTTTGATAAAGAAAAATCAGCAGTTGCTGTAATAAATTAAACCGCCATGGCAGATAAAAAAGCATCTACTTCCAAGAAACCTACTTTATTTTTTCTAAATAAAGAAGCTGAGCCATTGTTTTCTAAAAAGAATCGCGCTTTATTGACTGATCCTTTGGATGACAACAATCCCATCACCGTACAGGTACTTGGAATATGCTCCGCTTTGGCAATTACCGTTCAGCTAAAGCCTGCCTTAGTAATGAGCTTATCTGTAGTAGCCGTTATGGGTGCCAGTAACGTGATTATTTCCCTTTTGAGAAATTTGATTCCCAACCGTATTAGAATTATCGTACAGTTGGTTGTTGTGGCCTCTATGGTAATTTTAGTGGATCAAATTCTAAGAGCTTATGCCTATGACGTCAGTAAGCAGTTATCCATTTTTATCGGATTGATCATTACCAATTGTATTGTGATGGGTCGTTTGGAAGCCTTTGCTTTAGGTAATGGTGTTTGGAAATCCTTTTTGGACGGAATTGGAAATGCTGCTGGTTATGGATTTATTCTTATTGTCGTTGCTTTTTTTAGAGAGCTTTTTGGATCAGGAAAACTATTCGGATTTCAAATTATTCCCGAATCATTTTATGAAATGGGATACGAAAATAATGGATTGATGCTGTTGTCTCCAATGGCTTTGATCACCGTTGGAATATTTATATGGATTCAACGTGCACGCAACAGAAAACTAATTGAGAAGAACTAGATCATGGAAGCTTATTTAAATTTATTCGTAAAAAGCATATTTATCGAGAACATGATCTTTGCCTATTTTTTGGGTATGTGCTCATATTTGGCAGTATCCAAAACCGTTAAAACTGCGGTAGGTTTAGGGCTTGCAGTCATCTTTGTTTTGGCCATCACCGTTCCGATTAACTTTTTACTAGATACTTATTTGTTGCGACCTGGAGCACTACAATGGCTTGATCCTTCCTATGCGGAAATTGACCTGAGCTTTTTAAGTTTTATCATGTTTATTGCAGTTATTGCTTCTATGGTGCAACTGGTGGAGATGATTGTCGAAAAATTTGCACCTGCACTTTACGGTGCTTTGGGGATTTTCTTGCCACTTATTGCAGTGAACTGTGCAATACTAGGAGGGTCTTTATTTATGCAACAGAAAGATTTTTCTGGTGTATCAGAATCTGCAATCTATGGTTTGGGATCTGGCGTAGGCTGGCTCCTCGCAATTTTAGCAATTGCAGCAATCAGAGAAAAAATTATTTATTCAAATGTTCCTGCACCTTTAAGAGGTTTGGGCATTACCTTTATTATAACAGGTTTGATGGCATTGGGTTTTATGAGTTTTATGGGGATTAAATTATAATAGATTTAGAGATGGATTTTTCAGTCGTTTTAGCGAGTATTGTTGTTTTTTTGGTAGTCACCTTTTTATTGGTGGGAATGCTTTTAGGGGCGAAGGCTAAACTTTTGCCTTCGGGACCAGTGAGTTTAATGATTAATGGAGAAAACGACGTTGAAGTTTCCTCTGGGAGTACATTATTGACTACACTTGGTAACAATAAAATATTTTTACCCTCCGCATGTGGCGGTGGTGGAACCTGCATTCAATGTAGGTGTCAGGTACTCGAGGGTGGCGGTGAAATTTTACCGACCGAAGCCCCGCATTTTACCAGAAAAGAAATTGCCGATGGATGGCGTTTGGGTTGTCAGGTTAAAGTCAAAGAAAACATGGTCATTCAGGTTCCTGAGGAAGTTTTCGGCATTAAAAAATGGGAAGCTAAGGTGTTAAGAAACTGGAACGTTGCCTCCTTTATTAAAGAATTTGTTGTGGAAATTCCTGAAGCGATGGATTACGAGGCAGGGGGTTATATTCAAATAGAAATTCCCGAGTGTGAGGTTAATTACGCCGATATGGACATATCTGCCCACCCAGACGAGCATCCTGGTGAACCAGACAAGTTCAAACTTGAATGGGATAAGTTTAACCTTTGGCCTTTAGTAATGAAGAATCCTGAAACAGTAGAAAGAGCCTACTCAATGGCCTCTTTCCCTGCAGAGGGTCGTGAAATCATGCTCAATGTTAGAATTGCTACCCCGCCTTGGGATCGAAATAAAAACGATTGGATGGACGTCAATCCTGGTATTGCTTCCTCCTATATATTTTCCAAAAAAGCAGGAGATAATGTGACCATTTCTGGTCCTTATGGAGAGTTTTTTATCAATCACTCTGAATCTGAAATGCTCTATGTGGGTGGAGGTGCCGGAATGGCTCCAATGCGTTCCCACTTATACGAATTGTTCAGAACCCTTAAAACAGGCAGGAAGGTTACTTTCTGGTACGGAGGACGTTCCAAAAGAGAATTGTTTTATTTAGATCATTTCAGAGCGCTTGAAAAAGATTTTGAAAACTTTAATTTTTATGTTGCGCTTTCTGAACCTCTTGAGGAAGACAACTGGAAGGTTAAAGATGGTCTTCATGGCGAGGGTGACGGATTTAAAGGTTTTGTTCACCAGTGTGTGATTGAAAACTACCTCAATCATCACGATGCACCAGAGGACATTGAAGTATACTTCTGTGGACCGCCGTTGATGAACCAAGCCGTTGAAAAAATGGCTGATGATTTCGGGATTCCACCCGAAAATGTTCGCTTCGACGATTTCGGAGGATAAAATGCTCCAGTCTGAGGACATCCACAAGTTGGCCATGAAAGAGGTGGGAGACTTCCTTACGGATCAAGGTTTTGAATTCCTTGCTGTCAACTCACAGCCCAAAAAAGACCCGCAATTTGTTTGTCTGAAAGACCAAAAACTTCATTTCATTGTAGTCAGGGGGTGTCTCTATCCTGAAAATCCCAAAAACTTTGATGCCAAGCTCATGGAAGAAGTAAGGGATCACGGTATCAAATACAAAGCCACCACTTATTTCGCGGGGGTTGGTTTTGCCAATGCCGAGGATTACAATTTACCATTAACGCAAAACGATAGCTATGCAGTCAATTTTGACGGACTTCAAATGGTGGATTAGCCTGATTATCGCCTTTGCGATGCTCTCTTGTAGCCAGATTCCTAAAAATGCCAAAAGCCTACAGGGGCTCGCCTTGGGAACCACCTATAATATCCAATACACTTCCGAAATTCCTGAGGTACAAGTCCAAAAAGGTGTAGACTCATTGTTCTACGTGCTCAACAAATCCCTGTCTACTTACCTGCCCAATTCAGCCATTTCCAAAATCAATAGTGGCGATACCACTATAGTCGTGGATCAACATTTTAAAAAAGTTTTTAATAAAGCTACCGAGATTTGGCAGGCTACTGACGGTTATTTTGATCCTACTGTGGGCGCATTGGTCAATGCCTATGGTTTTGGTCCTGAAAAACCGCTAAATCTAGTAAATCAATATCAGCAAGACAGTTTACTGTTACTTACTGGTTGGGAAAAAGTAAGACTTCTACCCAATGGGCTTATTAAAAAGCAACACCCTGATATTTACATTGATTTTAACGCTCTCGCCAAAGGCTATGTGGTCGATGTGATAGGCAAATATTTGGCAGAATTAGGGGATTTAAATTATATGGTAGAGATCGGGGGGGAGATTGTGGCATACGGCAACAGCCCTAAAAACAATAAACCTTGGAAAATTGCCATTGACGACCCCGCACAAGGGAATGAGCGTAAATTTATTCAAACCCTATATTTAAAAAATCAGGCATTGGCGAGTTCTGGTAATTATAGAAAATACCGTATTGAGCCTGTTACAGGCCAACGCTTTGTTCACTCAATAAATCCCTTAACTGGTTTGGCTATCGCCTCCAAAACACTAAGCACCTCGGTAAAAGCGCGCGACTGTATGACGGCGGATGCTTGGGCGACCGCACTTATGGTCATGCCTGTTGAAATGGGAAAACAACTAATTGAATCTCGTCCTGATCTAGCCGCTTTTTGGGTAATCGCTGATGGAAACGAAATTGATTTGCTCGTTTCTTCACTTTGGAAAAATTAGTCACTTTAGTTTATGTTTTTAATTTATCTCTAAATAATAAAGAATGTAGTATGTTTGTAAAACCCCACATCAGTAATTTTATAAAGTTACCTACTTATGTTAATCTACCCTTTTCGATTTTTTGGTGCATTTTGCACAACACTCCTATTTATTCAAACTTCTTTTTCACAATTCGCTTTGATTAATACCCACCTTCAGGCCTTGGTTTGTTGGTGGGTTTTTTTATTATTTCTCAGCAATGGGTAGGGATTCTTTTTGAAGTCCAAAACGGTTGATTTCGGCTGGCTTTAGTTTTGAAATCAAGTCAAAAGCTTTGGTCTGAAAACCCACGTTTTCCAATCTAGCATAAAAATCCATACCGTAAATCCTAACATGGTCGTATTGTCCAAAGGCTTTTGTTCGTTCTTTAGGTGTCGTGATGCTTTTATCCTCAAATGTTTTTATCCTTTGCGCCTCTAGAGGAACTTGGGCGATCAGTGTACCTCCTTTTTTGAGTACGCGGTACAATTCTGACATGGCTTTTTCATCCTCGGGGATATGTTCTAAGACATGATTACACAAAATAAGGTCAAATTCAATGTCTTCAAACGGAAGCTCGCAAATGTCAGCCTTCACATCCGCCAATGGAGAATACAAGTCAGCAGTAGTATAATTCCAGTGTTTAAACTGCCTGAAGCGATTGTAAAAAACTTGCTCTGGAGCCAGGTGTAAAACTTTGAGTGGCTGGTGGAGAAAATCGGTTTCTCGATTCAAATAGAGCCATAAAAGCCGATGTCTTTCCAACGAAAGCGTTCCAGGACACAGGGCGTTATCGCGTAATTTTTCTCCATAACCATAAGGTAAAAACTTCCTGTACTTTGACCCATCAATCGGATCTTCAAATTGATTACCGCGAAAATACCAACGCAAAAAGGGTTGCAAGATTAGGCTCAACCTGATCAAAAAAGTTCGGGGAAAAAGTCGTAATACCGATTTCATGGCTTTACACTTGCTTTTCTATAGGGAGCTTCCTCCTCAGAGACGATTTCCAATACCTCGTAGATATAGTCAAAAGTAGAGAGTAGTTCTGGTTTTCCATCAATTAAGGCAATATTGTGTTCAAAATGTGCACTTGGCTTTCCATCCGCTGTTTTGATAGTCCATCCGTCTTTGAGTTGTTTGATATTTTTAGTGCCTTGGTTGATCATGGGCTCAATGGCGATGACCATACCGTTTACAAACTTTTTTCCACGTCCTTTTCTGCCGTAATTAGGGATTTCAGGCGATTCGTGCATTTCTTCCCCCAATCCATGTCCTACCAGTTCCCGAACGACGCCATAGCCAAAAGATTCGGTATAGCTTTGTATGGCATGCCCCAAATCACCGACCCTATTGTTTTGTCGAAACTGAGCTATTCCCCTGTATAATGAGGCTTTGGTAACTTCCAATAATTTTTTTACCGCTGGGTCAACCTCACCTACTTCAAAGGTATAGGCATGATCGCCGTAAAATCCATTTTTTAATGCTCCGCAGTCCACGGATAAGATATCGCCTTCCGCCAGTGGAGTTTCATTGGGGATACCGTGTACCACCTGTTCATTGGGACTTACGCAAAGGGTGTTTGGAAAATCATACAAGCCCAAAAATCCGGGTGCTGCGCCATGGTCACGGATAAATGTCTCCGCCAGTTGATCCAATTTTAATGTGGTCACACCAGGTTGAATTTCTTTGGCAAGCATCCCCAAGGTTTTGGAGACAATCAGCGCACTTTCGCGCATCAATTCAATTTCCTCTGGTGTTTTGATTTTTACCATCTAAAAAGCATATGAATGGGTGTAGGCAGCTCCCGTAATGATTTTTTGAATGTCAGATTCGAGTGTTGTTACTGGCAACTCTACAAATCTATTGATTTCCTCTCCATTTTTAAAAAAAATAATGGTGGGGATTTTGTAAATTTCGAGCCCTTTTTCAAAATTAGAAGGGGTGGTTTTCTCTTCAGACATGGCAAACATTTCCAAATGGTCTTGGTCAAAATCCATTGCGGCTAGCATTTTAAAAAAGGGAGGCAGTTCCCGCTTACTGTCTGAGCACCAACTCCCCATAAAGACTTTTATTTTTAGATCTTTGGTAAAGGGCTTTAGGTCTTTTGCCTTTTGATTGTCTATCGCAACCTGATCAAACGCTTTATTAAACCAAGGCGTAACGCTGGAGGTTTGTAAATTTGCTAAATTGATCTTGCCCAGTAGGATGATTTCCCCACTGGTAGCCTGAATCTCTTGTGCTTCCAATGGTTTTTGTTGTGGCTTAGAGGAACAAGCGATAAGGATAAAGCAGCTAAAAAAAAGTATTTTTTTCATGGTAATGAAGTTTTGGAGTCTTTGTTTTTTAAATTAAGGGATTTCCTGTCATCGCTTTGGGAATAGCAACGGACATAAGTTTTAGGATAGTGGGGGCAATGTCTCCGAGGACTCCGTCACCAATAGTGGTAAGGTCTTTGTCAACCAAAATTAAAGGTACGGGATTGGTCGTATGGGCGGTATTTGGAGAACCGTCTTCATTAATCATGGTTTCGCAGTTTCCATGATCGGCGATAACAATGATCTTATAATCTTGTTTAAGTGCAGCATCGATAATAGTACCGGCACATTGATCTACGGTTTCGCATGCTTTTATAGCAGCATTAAGGTCTCCGGTATGCCCAACCATATCAGGGTTGGCAAAATTGAGACAGATAAAATCTGGAGGATCATTTTTGATTTTTGTAATAATCGAATCACGAACATCAAAGGCACTCATTTCTGGTTGGAGGTCATAAGTTGCTACCTTAGGCGAAGGACACATAATTCGTGCTTCACCATCAAAAGGTTCTTCACGACCACCATTAAAAAAGAAAGTTACGTGGGGATATTTTTCGGTTTCGGCAATTCGTATTTGCGATTTACCAGCCTTAGCAAGGGTTTCTCCAAGTGTATCTTGTAAATTGTCTTTTTCAAAAACAACATTCACCTTTTTAAAGGTTTTGTCATAATTCGTTAGGGTTACATAGTGTAAATCGATTGGGGTCATATCTTGTTCAGGGAAGGCAACTTGAGAAAGGGCTTCTGTCAATTGACGACCCCGGTCTGTGCGGTAGTTGAAGAAGACGATCACATCTCCTGAATCAATTTTTGCAATGGGTTGATTTTTTTCATCTACAGCAATCAAGGGCTCAATAAATTCATCGGTAACCCCTTGGTCATAACTGGATTGTATCTGCTGCTTGATATCTGTTGTCAGCGTTCCTTTTCCATGCACCAGCGCATCATAAGCTTTTTTGACTCGTTCCCATCTTTTATCTCTGTCCATGGCATAGTAGCGACCCGTTATCGAAGCTAATTTACTGCCGGTGGCGTTGAGTTTTTTCTCTAATTTTTCAATGTAACCAATACCAGACTTGGGGTCAACATCACGTCCGTCAGTAAATCCGTGAACAAAAACATCAGGGCAATCAAACTTTGCGACCATTTCGAGTAAACCCTCTAAATGATTCAAATGGGAGTGAACGCCTCCATCTGAAAGCAATCCGAGGAAATGAACTTTTTTGCCTTCTTTTTGGGCATATTCAAAAGCTTCTGTAAGAACAGGGTTTTGCCTTATGGTTTTATCTTCAATGGCTTTGGTGATTTTAACCAAGTCTTGGTAAACAATTCTTCCGGCACCCAAATTCATGTGTCCTACCTCACTATTTCCCATTTGGCCATCGGGTAAGCCCACATTTTCGCCATCGGTTAATAATTCCGCATGCGCATATTTTTTATATAGACTATCGATTACTGGAGTTTGGGCAAGATCAACTGCTGATACTTTAGGATTAGGCGCAAAACCCCACCCGTCTAAGATCATTAAAATTACTTTTTGAGCCATGAAAAATGTTTTTCACAAAGATAGCAATTCCCATAGGCTGCGATCTTTATGGAGAGAGAAAAAATATTTGTTGTTACTTTGTAATAATGTTAAAAAAAGGAATTGTTTATTGTTCCACTGGAAGCCATTATCGTATTAAATCAGAAGGTCAATTTTATGAATGTCGGATCAAAGGAAAATTCAGGATCAAGGGCATTAAAAGTACCAACCCAGTGGCGGTAGGCGATAAGGTTTCTTTTACTATTGAGGCAGATAAAGCGGCAGTAGGAGTAATTACGGATATCGAACCTCGCCAAAATTATATCATTAGAAAATCCGTTAATCTTTCTAAGCAAACACATATTATTGCCGCCAATATCGATCAAGTTTTTTTGATGATTACTATTAAAACTCCGCCTACTTTACCCGCTTTTATTGATCGTTTTTTAATTACTGCAAAGGCTTATGAAATTAATGCTGTATTGGTATTCAATAAAGTTGACTTGTATGATAAAAATGAATTGAAAGCGATGCGAGATTTAAAAGAGATTTATAAAAAAATAGGTTACGAATGTTTTGAAGTAGTTGCCAAAGATGTTGAAACATTGGCAGCTATTAAGACAAAAATGGAAGCTAAGGTAAGTATGTTCTCTGGCCATAGTGGCGTTGGGAAATCTACTTTGGTTAATAGCTTGTCTCCGGGCTTAGATCTCAAAACTGCAAGTGTTTCCCAACAACATCAACAAGGACAACATACCACTACATTTGCTGAAATGTTTGATCTTGGTAAATCTAGAATTATTGATACCCCAGGGATAAAAGGTTTTGGTGTTGTAGATATTCAACCAGAGGAATTGTCAGGATATTTTCTAGAGTTTGCTGCACTAAAAGGTAATTGTAAGTTTAACAATTGCCTGCATACCAATGAGCCCAATTGTGCCATAAAGGAAGCTGTTGAGTCAGGTAAAATTGCGCCCAGTCGTTACAAATCCTATTTGCAACTTTTGGAAGAAGATTCGCTATATCGCTAAATTATGAGGGTAGTTATTCAGAGAGTTTTAGCAGCGTCGGTTGAAGTCAAGGGAAAAGTCGAAGGAAGTATTGGCAATGGCTTACTGCTGCTTTTGGGAATAGAAAACGAAGACGATCAGACTGATGTGACCTGGTTGGTAAATAAAGTTTTGAATCTCAGAATCTTTAATGACACTTCGGGCGTGATGAACCGTTCTTTGCTGCAAGAGCAGGGGGAATTGTTGGTGATCAGTCAGTTTACTTTGATGGCTGCCACCAAAAAGGGGAATCGTCCTTCTTATATTCGCGCTGCCAAACATGAGATTGCAATCCCGCTTTATGAAAAATTTGTCGCTTTGGCAGAAGAGGGTTTAGACAAAAGAGTAGCAACTGGAATTTTTGGAGCAGATATGAAAGTTAGCCTAATCAATGATGGCCCTGTTACGCTGGTGATCGATTCAAAAAATCGGGAATAGGCTTATATAATATTGACCTCAGCGGTTAGATTGACACCAAATTTTTTAGCGACTTCAGATTGAATTTTTTCAGCTAATGCGTTAATGTCTTTTCCGGTAGCATTCCCATAATTGACCAAAACCAGTGCTTGGTTTTTATGTATTCCAGCATCTCCATTTCGAAAACCTTTTAATCCTAGGGTATCAATCATCCATGCAGCGGGGATTTTTATTTTACCTGCATTATCTGGATAATGAGGGATATTGGGGTATTGATTTTGGAGGTTCTTAAACTGGGCCTCAGTAATAACGGGATTTTTAAAAAAACTTCCACTATTGCCTATTTCTTTGGGGTCGGGCAGTTTTTCCGAACGGATAGCTATAACTGCTTTAGCAACATTTTGAATGGTTTTGTTTTTTTTCTCCATTTTTTCTCGCAAGCCTTTGTATGAGGCATTGATCGTATGGGGTGCTTTATTCAGTAAAAAATTAACGGAAGTAATAATATACTGCCCTTTGAGCTGGTTTTTAAAAATTGAATTTCTGTATCCAAATTGACAGCCTGCCTTATCAAATATCATCGTAGTTCCGTTGTCAATTGCAATGGCTTCACAACTCAAAAAAACAGATTTGAGTTCTACACCATAGGCACCGATATTTTGAATAGGTGCCGCTCCTACACTTCCTGGGATTAAAGCCAGATTTTCCACACCTCCCAAATCATTTTCCAAGCACCACAACACAAATTCGTGCCAGTTTTCTCCTGCGGCTACTCTTACGGTTGCAAATTTTTCGTTTTCTTCAATAATTTGAATACCCTTGGATTCTATTCTTACGGTAAGCCCCTCGAAATCCTCAGTAAGCAGTAAATTGCTCCCGCCACCTAGGATTAGGGTTTTTTCATTTTTTTTATGACGAAGAACGTATTGGAGTTCCTCTGTATTTTTAACGCCGATAAATTGTTTTGATTGAACGTTGATCCCGAAAGTATTGTAGGATCGTAGGGAAAAGTTTTTTTGGAAATTTAAATCCATTCTCTAATATAGAAAATTGCCTAGGAATTATTGTAGGCAGTCAAAGCTTTTTCCAAAATCTCAGCCGCACGTTTGAGCTTATTGCTCTCTAAAACAAATGCCAATCGGACTTGGTCTTTACCTAATTCTGGGGAGGAGTAGAACCCGGCAGCAGGGGCGAGCATAACTGTTTGCCCATTGTCCTGAAAGTCGGTCAGTAGAAATCTAGAAAAATCTTCAGCACTTTCTACTGGTAGTTTGGCAATACAATAGAAGGCACCCATAGGGATAGAAACTTCAACGTCCTTGATTTTCTCAAGTGCTTCAACAGTTACTTCTCTTCGTAATGCATATTCATTTTTGACGGCTTCCAAATAGGAGTCAGGTGCCGCAATGGCCGCTTCACTTGCCATCAAGGCTAGGGCTGGTGGTGACAATCTCAGGTGCGCGAACTTTAAGGCTGTCGCAATTAGACGTTTGTTTTTTGAAATCATACAACCTACTCTTGCTCCACAAAGGCTGTATCGTTTTGAGACAGAGTCAATCATCACCGCGTGTTGACTCCCTTTTTCACTTTTAAGCACGGAGTAATGATCAGCACCGGTGTAAATAAATTCCCGGTAAACTTCATCAACGATAATAAAAATGTCGTTTTCGACTGCTAAGTCTACCAGTGCCTTAATTTCAGTTTCTGTATAAAGATAGCCTGTTGGGTTACTGGGATTACAAATTAGTATTGCTCGGGTTTTGTCTGTTATCTTTTCTTTTAAGTCTTCTATTGGGGGCAACTCAAATTTGTTGTCAAAATGAGAAACTACTGGAATTACCTCGACACTTGATGAAGCGGCAAAACCGTTATAGTTGGCGTAAAAAGGTTCTGGAATAATAATTTCATCCCCAGCGTCACAAATGACGTTAAGGGTAAAGGAAAGTGCCTCACTCGCCCCAGTAGTCACGATAATATCATTGGCTTCGATGGTAATACCATGCTGCTCATAATAGGAACAAAGTTTTTGACGGTAGGATGATGCGCCTTGGGAGGAGCCATAGGGAAGGAGTTTCAAGTCGTGATGACGAATAATCTCCATTGCCTCAGCAGGTGCCTCAATATCGGGCTGTCCAATGTTCAGATGTAATATTTCTACACCACGTGACTTGGCTTCGTCCGCGTGAACTACTAATTTCCTTATGGGGGAGGAGGGCAGCTCTTGTCCTTTCTTTGAGATCTTTGGCATTGCTATTTTTGTGATTGCAAATATTCAAAAAAAAACCCCTCATATTCAATCCTTGGCTGAAAATTGTGAATTATTGGGATAGCTATAGGTATAATTTAGTTTGCTAAGACGTTTCCTTTAATTTTTAAAGCAATGATCGCAGCAGTGGGAACGTTGGTGTTGACGGTTATAGTTTTTCTAAAAATGCCGACACGGTTGGTGTCATATTTTACTTGTATTTCTCCTTTTTCTCCAGGAGGTATTGGCGCTTTGGGTTTATTGGGTACGGTACAGCCACAACTGGATCTAACGTTCTGAATTTCAATAGGTGCATCACCGATATTTTCAAATGTAAAAGTGCGAACCCCATCGCTTCCTTTGGCAATTTCGCCGTAATCAATAGTGTCGGTTTCAAAACTGATTAGCGCTCCTTTTTCCTGTCCAATTAAGAACAATGGTGCAAAAATAAAAAAGGCAAGTAGTGCAAATCGTTTCATGTTTTCCATTATTTATTATCATAAATTTACAATTTTAATGCCAAAAGCAAAATAGATACACCTTTTATAATATCAAAAGGTATGTTACTTTTGTCAGGCAATTAAGTTTCTAAATAATTTATGGATATCCCATCTAAGTTTATCTCCAAAAACGTTGAAAAGAAGTGGTATGCCTATTGGATGGAAAATGACTTTTTTAGTTCTTCTCCAGACGAACGGGAGCCTTATACTATAGTAATACCACCACCCAATGTAACTGGAGTATTACATATGGGACACATGCTGAACAATACGCTTCAGGACATCCTCATTCGTCGTGCAAGAATGCAAGGCTATAATGCTTGTTGGGTACCTGGGACAGATCACGCTTCGATTGCAACTGAGGCTAAGGTGGTTGCCAAATTAAAATCGGAGGGCGTTGACAAGTCAGACTTGTCCAGAGAAGAATTTCTCAAACACGCTTGGGATTGGACGCACGAATACGGGGGTGTTATTCTCGAACAGCTCAAGAAGTTGGGTTGTTCTTGTGACTGGAATCGAACTAAATTTACTTTGGATGAGGAGATGTCGGCAGCTGTTATAGAAACTTTTATTCGACTCCATGACAAAGGGATGATTTACAGGGGGCATCGAATGGTCAACTGGGATCCAGAAGCTAAAACAACTTTGTCAGATGAGGAGGTGATTTATGAGGTGCGCGACGGCCAATTGTATCACATAGCCTATCAGGTAGTGGATAGTGAGGAAAAAGTTATCATTGCTACTACAAGACCTGAAACGCTTTTGGGAGACACGGCAGTTTGTGTCAACCCCGAAGATGAACGTTATTTTCATTTAAAAGGGAAAAAATTAATAGTCCCCATCGCCAATAGAGAAATTCCTGTCATAACGGACGAATATGTGGATATGGAATTCGGTACTGGATGTTTGAAGGTTACCCCCGCACATGATATTAATGACAAAGCACTAGGTGAGAAACACGGGCTGAAGATAATTGATATTTTTCATGAAGACGCTACACTCAATCATCATGGTTTAGTTTTTGAAGGTTTGGATCGATTTGTGGCACGTAAAAAAATAGCCAAAGCACTGGAGGAGATGGGTGCGTTGGAAAAAAAAGAAAATTACCGCCATAAAGTAGGTACCTCGGAACGAACAAAAGCAGTGATTGAACCAAGGCTCTCAGACCAGTGGTTTCTAAAAATGGAAGAATTGGTAAAACCCGCCATCAAAGCAGTTTTGGAAAGTGATGCTATTCAACTGGTTCCTGAAAAGTTTAAAAATACTTACCGTCATTGGATGGAAAATATTCGAGATTGGAACATTTCCCGCCAGCTTTGGTGGGGTCAGCAAATTCCAGCCTATTATTACGGTAAGGATAAAACGGAATTTGTAGTAGCCAAAAGTGCTGAAAGTGCTTTGGTAAAGGCCAAGGAGGTTTCTGGAATGGAAGATTTGACCATTTCTGATTTGAAACAAGATGAAGATGTTTTAGATACTTGGTTTTCTTCATGGTTGTGGCCTATCTCAGTATTTAATGGGGTGCTAGAGCCTGAAAACTCTGAGATTAATTATTATTACCCAACACAAGACTTGGTCACCGGGCCAGATATTTTATTTTTTTGGGTGGTACGGATGATAATTTCTGGCTATGAGCTCAGAGATCAGCAACCTTTCTCAAAAGTTTATTTGACAGGATTGGTTAGAGATAAACAGGGTAGAAAGATGTCTAAACAATTGGGGAATTCTCCCGATGCGTTGGCGTTAATTGACAATTATGGTGCAGACGCCGTAAGGGTTGGTCTGATGCTTAGTTCTGCGGCAGGAAATGATCTCTTATTTGATGAAAGCCTGTGCCAACAAGGAAAAAATTTCTGTAATAAAATTTGGAATGCCTACCGACTGATTGACGGATGGGAGGTAATAGAAACGGAGACTATTCCGCCATTGAATGCTGCAGCGATAAAATGGTATCAGTCATTATTAGCTCAAAAATTAAATACGGTTGAAGATCATTTTAATAAATACAGAATTTCAGATGCTTTGATGTCCCTATATAAATTGATTTGGGACGATTTTTGCTCTTGGTTTTTAGAAATGATTAAACCAAGTTATGGTGAACCAATTGACCGAGGAACATTGGTAGCTGTTAAGTCTCTTTTTGAAGATAATCTCAAAATGTTACATCCGTTTATGCCGTTTTTAACTGAGGAACTTTGGCATGTTATTGCTGATCGAAATAAAGAGGAGGCGCTGATCGTTTCCCCATGGCCAAAACCCGAGTCGGTAAATGATATGATTATTTCTGAATTTGAAACGGTCAAGCAGGTTGTTGGGGGAATAAGAAATTTCAGAAAGGAGAAAAATATAGGTTTCAAAGAACAACTTGTATTGATTAGTGAGGCTGAGATTCCCTATGAGGAGGTGATCAAGAAATTGGGTCAGATTGAAAAGATAGAAATGGAAGTTGAAGATAAAAATCAATCTTTAGGGTCGTTTCGTGTGGGTCAATCAGCGTTTTATATTCCGCTTAATGAGGAAGTTGACCAAGAGGAGGAACGTAAAAAATTGACACAAGAACTGACTTATGCTAAAGGTTTTTTGAAGTCGGTAGAGAAAAAGTTAGCTAACGAGCGGTTTGTTTCTAATGCGCCTGAGAAGGTAATTGAATTAGAGCGAAAAAAAGCCGCGGATGCAAAAGAGAAAATTGCACTTTTAGAGAAAAGCTTAGGCGATTGTTAGCTAAATTTCTGCAATTTTATCAATACCGCCTTTAACAACTTGGTCAATGCTAACGTTGATTTTTGTACCAACAGGTAGGAAGACATCTACTCTTGAACCAAATTTTATAAATCCAGCATCAGTTCCTTGAACAACTGTGTCACCTACTTTGGCGTAGTTTACGATTCTTCTTGCTACTGCTCCTGCAATTTGGCGATAAAGCATTTTTCCTACGGTTTTGTTTTGGACCACCACTGTTGTCCTTTCGTTTAATTCGGATGATTTGGGATGCCAAGCTACAAGGTATTTTCCGGGATGATATTTACTGAAAACAACATTACCACTAATGGCATATCTTGTTACATGAACGTTGAGAGGAGACATGAAAATGGAAACTTGTAAACGTTTATCTTTAAAATACTCTTTTTCAAAAACTTCCTCAATAACGACTACTTTTCCATCTACTGGCGCAATGACATGATTTTCGTTAGGGGTAGTGACACGCTTTGGATTTCTGAAAAATTGAAGCACCAAAACCAATAGTATGATGGCGGTCAGTTGAAGTAGTTTTTTTATCCAGTAATTTTCGATGGCGTACTCAGCACCCACAGCAATAATAACTGCGATTAGAAAGGTGTTGGTTATAATTTTAAATCCTTCTTTATGAAACATATTGATGTAAGTTTATGATGAGATAAATCCATGGGGAAGAAAAAATAACACTATCCATACGATCAAAAAAACCACCATGCCCTGGGATTAGTGAGCCACTATCTTTAACATCGGCATGGCGTTTAAATTTGGACTGTATCAGATCACCTATAGTGGCTAAAATAGCAATCACTATTCCAAAGATGATGTAAAAACCCAATGAAAAATCAAGTTGAAACTGTTGAAAAATCACAGCCGTGATTACCGTAAAAAAAAGTCCACCTAAAAAGCCTTCCCATGTTTTTTTGGGTGAGATGGATGGGAAAAGAGGTTTTTTACCCAATTTTTTTCCCACAAAGTAAGCAAAGGAATTGTTAACCCAAACCAGTAAATAGAACAATAACAGTGTCTTTGGTTGGTAGTTTTCATCAGTGCCAGCTAATGCGATGATGAAAAAACATCCAAATGCTAAATAACAAATACTTAAAAAACTTTTGAAACCGTAATTGAATTTAAATGATTTCTCAAAAAATAATCGCTCCAATAAAAAAATTTGACAGACTAAATTGGCCGCCAAAGGGAAAATAAGTACAGATTGATCAATATGAGATTGGTAAAAATTATAAACCAAAAGTAAGAGCAACGCAATGGCTAAAAAACTTTTGTGATTAATTAGTCGGTGAAACTCTAAAATAGCGAGAGTGGAGAAAATCATTAAGACAATAGAAAAAGTCAATTGATTGAAGAAGAGTGAACTCAAGATCAAGACAACGTACAATAGCCCAGATACACCTCTCACAATAAGCTCTCTCATGACTTAGTCTTCTTGAAGCAATAAATATAAGTTTTTGGCACTATTGCCATAGGATAAAAAGTCTTTTTCTTCACTTAAATTTTTAACATTCAAGGTGGTAATATTAGAGGGTAGCTTATCGGTATATTTATTTTTAAGATTTGTCATTCCCTCACTTACATCACTAACAAAATTATCCAGACCAGAAAAAACGATAAAAAAAGATGGGAGATTTTCTAGCTTAAAATCCATTAATTGATGGTTGCAAATAAGAATGGTGCCTTTGTTTGCAATAAGGTATTCACAGCGAATTAAAAAAACTTTAAATTGACTGGTGTCAACATCAATAGATTGGATTGGTAAGTGAAATCTATCCGTTAGGTTTTGATCAAAACAAAGGATTTCCTCATTTTTCCAATGGTTTTCTTCTAGTATTAATTTAAAGTATTCGTCAGATGTTTTCGCATCTTCGCTATAAATAAATTTGCCTCCTTTTTGGGTGAATTTAGTTGCAAAGGAAATATCAATTGGGTCTTTTTTTGGAGTAAGATACGGACTTCCCCCCGTTAGGTTACGGGTGCTGGTTTTAGCACCGAATAGTTTACTCCAAAAACCCACAATTGTTTAGTTAACAGCAACCTTAATGTCTTTGCCATCCAAATCGGTCTTCTTATTCTTTTTTTCGTAGGGTCTTTCCCCTAAAATATTGAATAAATCGTCTTTGAAAATTACTTCTTTTTCGAGTAATCTCTCGGCAAGTTGCTTAAGTTTACTTTTGTTTTTCTTTAAAATATCACAAGCTCTTTTGTATTGGAGTTCGATTATATTCGAAATTTCTTTATCGATAACTTGAGCTGTTTTTTCAGAGTAAGGTTTGGTAAAGCTGTTTTCCATCTGTCCCGATGAATCGTAGTAAGTTATGTTACCTAGCGTATCGTTAAGCCCGTAAACAGATACCATAGCTCTGGCTTGTCGGGTAACTTTTTCGAGATCGCTGAGTGCACCAGTTGAGATTTTATCGAACATAATCTTCTCGGCAGCCCTTCCGCCAAGTGCAGCACACATTTCATCCAACATTTGTTCAGTTCTCACAATCAATCGCTCTTCTGGAAGGTACCAAGCAGCACCTAGAGATTGACCTCTTGGGACAATGGTTACCTTGACCAGTGGTGCGGCATGTTCGAGTAACCAACTGACAATGGCGTGACCAGCTTCATGGAAAGCGATGGTTTTCTTCTCTTCGTCAGTTACAATTTTATTTTTCTTTTCTAGCCCACCGACAATTCTGTCAACTGCATCAAGGAAATCTTGTTTTCCAACGGATTTTTTATTTTTTCTAGCAGCAATTAATGCAGCTTCATTACATACATTAGCAATATCGGCACCTGAGAAGCCAGGAGTCTGCTTTGATAAAAACTCAATGTCTAATGTTTTAACTGTCTTTAGTGGTTTGAGGTGAACCCTGAATATTTCTCTTCTCTCATTTAAATCGGGTAAATCAACATAAATTTGACGATCGAATCTTCCAGCTCTCATCAGTGCTTTATCTAACACATCAGCTCGGTTAGTCGCCGCAATCACAATGACATTGGTATCGGTCCCAAATCCATCCATTTCAGTTAATAATTGATTGAGCGTATTCTCTCTCTCGTCGTTGGAGCCGGTAAAATTACTTTTTCCTCTGGCGCGACCTATAGCGTCAATTTCGTCTATAAAAATAATGGAGGGTGATTTGTCTTTGGCTTGCTTGAAAAGGTCTCTAACTCTTGAAGCACCAACGCCAACAAACATTTCAACGAAATCCGATCCAGACAAAGAAAAGAAAGGTACTTTTGCCTCCCCTGCAACAGCTTTTGCAAGTAATGTTTTACCAGTCCCCGGAGACCCCACTAGCAAGGCACCTTTTGGAATCTTACCACCCAGAACAGTGTATTTCTTTGGGTTTTTTAAAAAATCTACGATTTCCTGTATTTCTTCTTTTGCTCCTTCTAGTCCAGCGACATCTCTAAAAGTAGTTTTTACCTCAGTGTTTTGGTCAAACAGTTTAGCTTTTGATTTTCCAATATTAAAAATCTGACCTCCAGGGCCTCCAGCTCCGCCACCTGACATTCTTCTCATCAAGAAAAACCATACGCCTATGATTATAATGATAGGTAAAAATCCAAGAATGACATCCATCCAACGGTTTTCGACAGTCATAAACTCATATCTAAAATTGATACCTTTATCCTCAGCTTGTTCCAGTTTTTTCTGAAATAATTCTAGATTACCAACTTCAAATTCGTAGTGTGGTCCACTGGTATTTTCTTGCCCCAAAATATTTTTTGACTTTACATTTTGGTGAACACTTTTTTCAAGACCGTTTTTATTTAAAGTTACTCTAGCCAACTTCTGGTTGATTACAGTGACTTCCTCAACATCTCCTTCGTTGAGGTATCTTTCAAAATCAGAAATATTTGTTTTGTTGAGCGTTTGCCAATTGCTATCCCCTCCAAACATACTCATCCCAAGTAGTATGGTAATAATAATCCCATAAAGCCAGTAGGGGCTGAACTTTGGTTTATTTTTTTTTATCTCTTTCATAATTCAATTAATAATTGGATGCGATCTTTGTGGTTTTTGCATCTCCCCAAAGCCCTTCAATATTATAGTATTCTCTGACTTGCTTCTGAAAAATATGGACTACTACATTGACGTAATCAATCAAAACCCATTCGGAGTTACTATTCCCCTCAGAATGAAAAGGTTTTTCTTTTAGCTCTTTACTTACTTTTTTTTGCACTGAACTCACAATTGCATTTACATGTGTGTTTGAGCTGCCAGTGCAAACAACAAAATAGCTACAAACCGTATTATCAATGTCTCTAAGATCCAATAAGCTTATGTCAATTCCTTTAACATCATCAATTCCTGCTACGATAGTTGTAATAAGCTCGTCCTCAGTAGACTTCGGTTTTAACATTAAATTACTTTAGTTTTACACAAATTTATTACTTTTTAAGTTCATAGCATCTTAATCCATGAGCAAATTCAATATAATCAAACTTGATGCCATCGGCTCTACAAACGACTGGTTAAAAGACAAATTTTTTAATGGAAATTGTAGTGATGGCGATGTGATTTGGGTAATGAATCAGACAGCTGGTAAGGGGCAGCGATCTAAGGTTTGGACTTCCGAGGCTTGTAAAAACCTTACTTTCAGTATGTTTAAGCATTTTCCGACCTTGCCCACTAATCAATCTTTTTTAATCAATTGTGCCGTTACTTTGGGAATTGTCAAAGCACTTGAAAAATTTGGCATCCCGAAGTTGAAAATTAAATGGCCAAACGACATTTTGTCAGCTAATAAAAAAATTGGCGGTGTTTTGATCGAAAATTTCATTAAGGGAAATGAATTCAATGGCACGATTATCGGTGTAGGGATCAATGTAAATCAGGAATCATTTGATGATTTACCTTATGCTAGTTCCATGATCCTTGAAGCGCATACCAATTTTGATTTAAATCAAGTTTTAGTTGAAGTGCTCAATATGCTTTCCAATTATATCGAAATATTAAATAAGCTTGGCGGAATGAACTTATTATCTGATTTTGAAAAAAATATGTACAAAAAGGGAGAGTTGAGTGAATTCAAATCGGGTGAGGAAATATTTGAAGGAAAAATTATTGGAGTAAGTAAAGAGGGCTCCATCTTAATTGAAAAAAGTCCTACTGAGATATTGCGTTACGCTAATGGGGAGATTGAAATGATTTATTGATTTGTGGTCCATGTTGATGGACTAGATCGCCAAGATTGCAGAAGCGCCATCTCATCTTGTTTGATATAATCAGAATTAACTGCTTCTTTTATCAGGTGGTCATAATCACTTAATGTATTCAATGTAACTTTGGCTGTTGAAAAATCTTCATTGGCAATTTCAAAATTGTAAGTAAACAATGCCAGCATTCCCAACACTTCAGCACCAGCTTTTTCTAGGGCATTAACTGCTCCCAAGCTACTTTTTCCAGTGGAGATAAGGTCTTCAATGACTAAAACTTTTGAACCTTTTTGCAGTTTCCCCTCAATCTGATTTTGTCTGCCGTGAGATTTTGGTTCGGGTCTAACATAAACAAATGGCAAATCCATCGCATTAGCGACTAACATTCCAATACCAATTGCTCCTGTTGCTACTCCTGCGATGACATAATTTTCTCCGTAAATTTCTCTGGCTTGCTCGACTAGTTTTTCACACAAATAATTTCTCAACTCAGGGAATGATAGCGCAATTCTATTGTCGCAGTAAATAGGAGATTTCCAACCGCTAGCCCAACGAAAAGGATTTTTAGGATTCAATTTTATTGCATTAATTTGCAATAAATTTTTAGCCGTTTCAAAGGCCGTTTTTTGGTCGTGAATCATACACAAATGTATAAAGTTTTTTTTAATAGAAAATTTTTAGAATTGACTACAGAATTTGTCGCTCACGACGATACTACGCCCTTTTTCTATATTAAATACAGCAGCGCAAAATTGATTATTACAGCACTTAAATCCAAAAAAGTGAAGGGCATATATTTGTATCATCCCAAGAATGTGAAATTGTGGAAGCATTTCTCAAAACGCTTTCCAGTGGTTGAGGCAGCGGGGGGGATTGTCCGCCATGCTAATGGAAAAATCCTTTTTATACACCGAAAGAACAAATGGGATATGCCGAAGGGAAGAATAGAAAAAAAAGAGACCATAATCGATGGCGCTGTAAGAGAAGTAATGGAGGAGACAGGGGTTAGAGATCTAATTGTTAAAAAACCTCTTCCCATAACCTATCATATTTTTTCTAACAATGGAAGGTATAAACTTAAAAAAACATATTGGTATCTAATGTCCACTAGCTATGCTGGACCACTGGTGCCTCAAATCGAGGAGGATATTATGTCGGCGGTTTGGAAAGATGTAGAAGAGATTCCAGAAATGATGAAAAATGCCTTTGAAAACATCAAAATTTTAATCGGGGACTTAGATCTCCAAAGTTAATTAGAATCTCACGGCATCAGGAACCAATTTAGTATAGTCTCCTTTGTTGGTAATAATTTCTCTGACGATACTGCTACTTATATAAGAGGTTTTTGCTGCGGTAAGTAAAAAAACAGTTTCAATCCCAGATAAACTTCTATTGGTGTGAGCGATGGCCTTTTCGAACTCAAAATCAGCAGGATTTCTAAGTCCACGGATGATAAAATCAGCTTTTGATTTTTTACAAAATTCAATGGTTAGTCCTTGATAGCTGGCTATAGAGATTGATTTTTTTTTGGCAAAAGTCTCTTTTATGAATTTTATTCTCTGCTCCAACGTAAACATATATTTTTTGTCCGAATTGGTGCCCACAGCAATAATGATTTCATCAAAAAGCGGAATACTTCGCTCAATAATGTCTTGATGTCCAAGAGTGATGGGATCAAAAGAACCTGGAAAAATCGCACGTCTCATAAAATCAAAATTAAATGTTTTTTTTCAATGCCTCCTCAAGCAATTGATCAAAAAAGGTGGAAAGCTTTATTCCAGCTACTTCAAGCTGCTGGGGAATAAGGCTGGCTGTGGTAAGCCCAGGAATGGTATTTATCTCTAGGAGGTGCGGTTGGTCATTGACCAATATAAATTCACTTCTACAAACCCCTTTAAGTTTTAATTCTCTGTAAAGCTTTTCAGAAATTTCATTGACTTTTTTTATCACACTTGAATTTAGTTTTGCAGGTGTAATTTCTTCAGATTTTCCCTCATATTTGGCTTGATAATCAAAAAAATCATTCTCGGTAATAATTTCTGTGGGGGGAAGCACAATAACTTTTTCGCCATAAGCATAGATACCTACAGAAATTTCAGGGCCTTCAAGAGCCGATTCGATAATCAATTCATTATCCTCTGATAAAGCGGTTGCTACAGCTTGGTCTAATTTGGCTTTCTCATACACTTTTACGATTCCATAGCTACTTCCAGACCTGTTAGGTTTGACAAAACATGGAAGACCAACAACATCGACAATTAAATCTTTGTCAAGCTGGTTCCCTTGGTCAAAAGCAATCGATTCAGCAGTTGCTACCCCCATTTTTTTTACAATCTTCAAGCACTCTCTTTTGTCAAAAGTTAGTTTAGCAGCATATCGGTCACAGCCAGTTTGCGGAATATTGTGTGATTTGAGTATTGACGCCAGTTCACCATTTTCACCAGGTATGCCGTGAACTGCGTTGAATATAATATCAAACTGAAGTGTTTCTTGTTCAATGGTAAAGTTAAAATCTTTTAAATTGAATGGTGTTTCAAGATTGTTTTGATCCAAAACCACCCATTGATTTTCGTCAATGATTAGTCGGTAAATGTCCCATTTTTCTTGCGATAGATTTTGGAAAACAGTATTGCCACTTTCCATTGAGATTGCTCTTTCAGAGGAGTAGCCTCCCATTGCAATACCTACAACCTTTTTGCTCATAAATAAGCTTTTAACAAAGGTATTGCATTTAAGATTAATCCAAAAGCCAGTTGATTTATTATCTTTGGCAACAATTATCAATGATGAATTTTTTCAAATTTCTTTTCAGTAAAATTTTTTTAAAACAGTTAATTCTTGCCTGTTTTACATTGATATTGTTTATCTATCTGATATTAAACTTATTAAAATTAATCACTTATCACGATGAACTGCAAGAGGTTCCCGATCTGAAAGGCGTTTCGATTATAAATCTTGAAGAAATCATTCAAGCACAAAACTTGAGATTTGAGATTATTGACTCCTCAAAGTTTACAACCAATTTTCCTCCACTAAGCGTAATGGAACATTTGCCTGATGCTGGAGCCTTAGTTAAAAAGAATCGTAAAATTTACATTACCCTAAACCCTGCTGGATACAGAAAAATTAGTGTTCCCAATGTAGTTCAAATCACAAAAAGAAATGCAGAGGCAACCCTGCAATCAGTAGGTTTTTCGATTGGTGAAATTTCCTATGAAAATAATATAGGCAAGGATATGGTATTAGAGGTGAGGTATAAAGGTGAGCCTCTAGCTCCTGGAACTTTATTGCAAAAGACTGCTAGAATAGATTTGGTTTTGGGCAATGGAAAAAAATAATAATATTCCTATCGATTCAACAATAGGCGAGGAGCAGCTTTATGAACATTTTTCATTCCAAGCAGATCAGGGACAAGAACCATTGAGGGTTGACAAGTTTTTAATGAATCGAATTGAAAATGCCACCAGAAATAAAATTCAACAAGCAGCGAAACTAGGCGCAATTCAAGTAGACGGAAAAACGGTAAAGGCTAACTATAAGGTCAAAGGCGGTGATCATGTCAAAGTCATGTTTTCTCATCCACCACATGAAAATTTATTGGTTGCAGAGGATTTACCCATCGAAATTGTCTATGAGGATGATGATTTGGTGGTGGTCAATAAAGCTGCTGGAATGGTTGTTCATCCCGGACATGGAAATTACACGGGTACTTTAATTAATGGTTTACTTCATCATTTTGAAAAGCTACCCTTAAACTCGAATGATCGCCCGGGATTAGTCCATCGAATCGATAAAGACACCAGCGGTTTACTTGTAGTTGCTAAGACAGAAACTTCAATGGTTAATTTGGCAAAGCAATTTCATGATAAAACCTCATCAAGAAAATATATTGCCCTAGTTTGGGGGGCACTTAAAGAAGATGAAGGGACGATTGAGGGGCATATCGGTAGGCATCCCAAAAACCGCCTTCAAATGACTGTTTTTCCAGATGGTAGTTCAGGGAAAACTGCGGTAACCCACTATAAAGTTCTCGAAAGACTGGGTTATGTCACTCTAGTTTCTTGTCGCCTTGAAACCGGGAGGACGCATCAAATTAGAGCGCATATGAAACACATTGGACACACTTTATTCAACGATGCACGATATGGAGGTGATGTAATATTGAAAGGGACTACTTTTACAAAATATAGACAGTTCATTCAAAATTGCTTTACAAGTCTTCCCCGTCAGGCGTTGCATGCAAAAACGCTTGGTTTTAATCACCCGAGAACGAATGAATGGATGGATTTTGATTCTCCATTACCTCAAGATTTCGAAATTACTCTAGAACGTTGGCGGAATTACGTTCAGCATAAGCATTCTTGATGTCTCGATAAGTTCTGACAATTCAATGGAATTGTTTTTCCCCAAAAATCCTCATAAATTTGAAAAAATGTGTATTATGAAAATGGTTATTTCACCGGCAAAGTCTCTTAACTATGATACAGACTTACCAATCGAAAAAAATTCTCAACCTTGCTTCATTGCAGAGGCAAACCGAATAAATGAACTTTTAAAAGAAAAATCTCCTGCAGAGCTTTCTCAAATGATGAAAATTTCCGATAAGCTGGGGAATTTGAATTGGGAGAGAAATCAAAACTTTACAACCCCTTTCAACACTGACAATGCGCGACCGGCAGTTTATACTTTTGATGGCGATGTATATGCTGGTCTAGATGTTTTTACGCTTTCGGAGGATAAGATTCATGCTATGCAGAACAGTCTGAGGATTCTTTCTGGCCTATATGGCGTTCTAAAACCGCTAGATTTAATTCAGCCTTACAGACTGGAAATGGGGACTAAATTCCCTGTTGATACTAACAAAAATCTCTACGAATTCTGGAAAGAGAAAGTAACTAACTTTCTAAATGATGAGTTAGAGGCTGATGAACTCTTTGTGAATCTAGCCAGCAATGAGTACTTCTCAGCAATCAATACGAAAGTTTTAAAAACTCAGGTGATAACGCCACAGTTTAAAGATTACAAAAATGGAAAATTAAAGATGATTTCATTTTTCGCGAAAAAAGCAAGAGGGATGATGGTACGTTACTTATTGGAGTCAGAAGAGGTAACTGCAGCAAATTTACTTGGCTTTAATTATGGTGGTTATGCTTACAGTGAAGAGTATACTGAATCAAAACTCACTCCTGTATTTATTCGCTGATTTACAACAAATCACTATCTATTCCCAACACGTGATTTTTCAGGTAGGTGTTAATGAATTTTGAGTCTAATAATTCGGCGCCCAATAAATCGTTATCTTTAATTAAAGCAATAGCGTCCTGATCGATGTAGGCCTTTAGCATTGGTTTGGATAAGTTAGCATAGCTGTAATGCCAAGGCTCATATAGAAAACCTTTTCTTTCAGGATCTTGGGTGTAGGGTTTAATAAAACCAAAATTATTAGCATTGGTTTCCATCCATGTTCTAAGCTTGTTGTAGGGACCATTACCATGAAATTTTTCCTTCAGTAGCAGGTCTCCCTCCGCAGATTGTGAACCATCAATGATATCAATCTCTGTGCCCCAATGATGCCTTGAAGTCCCTGGAATGGTAGAGTATTTTATAATTTGATTTACAATATCCATGCCTTTCAGGCCTTGTTTTTCAAATCGACTGAATTTTTTGTTCCAAATTGCTTTTTGTCTATCATAGGAACGGTATGCAGAAACAACTTTGATTTGGATACCCTCATTTTCTGCAGCCTGAGTCATTTTCTTCAAGGCGATAGCGACTTCTGGAAGCATGGGGTGGCTATTGCCTACCATTTGTGGATTTCCTTTTCCAATCAGTAGTAACAAGTCGAAATTTCTCAATGGTTTTGCATCTATATTGGAAAAAGCGAAAAGTCCTAAAGCAGTGCTTAAAAATTCAGATCGATTCATTCCAAAATTTTTTTAAAATGATTTTGAAGTACCTCATACCTCAACATTAAAATTTGTTCTCGTGGCCTACTAATGTCATAGATTTCCTCATATTCCATTTGTTTGACAAAAAGTAGTTCCTATGAGCTACTTATTTTTTTTCAATTTAAGCAATCTTTTTTCAAACGCCATCTTGAATTGGTTGCCTAATTTTTTTCATGTGAAGTGATAGAAACTTTCAGGTCGAGCTGCCACAAAAGATATATTTTTGATTTAGATGACAAAAATATTTGTAAATAATGTTGTGGGAATTAAAAATTAACAAGCTTTTAAATCGTATGTTCAAATTAGCTTTTATCTTTAAAACATGAAACTAAAACTTCTAATTTGCTTAATAATGCTGCACGTGGTTGCTCTTGCTCAAGAGAGAAAACCTATTAAAGGAAGGTTGATTTACCGTAATGTGAATGTTGTAGCTGCCAATGTTGTGAATGTAACTGCCCAAATCAATACGATTACTGATGGTGAAGGAGCATTTGAAATTCCCGTTAAAATAGGGGATGAGATTGTTTTTTCATCGGTTCAATACATGATTCGAACGGTAGAAATTACCCCGGAAATAATTCAAAAAAATAGACTTATCATTACCGTAAATGAGAAGATTAATGCTTTGGAAGAAGTTGTCATAACTCCAGACGATACTGAAAAGTTTCTCGATTTAAAGGAGGAAGAGTTCAAAGGATATGACTATGAACGGGATAAATCCACCCGACTAGAGAATACAATCGTTAGGCAGGGGCAACTTAAAAACGGACTGAATCTGATCAATATCGCCAAGTTAATTGTTAAGGCGGTTAATGATAAAACTGAAGAAGAAAAAAGAAATTTAAAGCCAAGCGAGATTTTGAGTTATGTATTCGATACGGAATTTTTTACAGGTGACCTTGAGCTGAAAAACGATCAGATCGTTGGTTTTTTGGAACACATTGACAAAAATTTACCTTCACAAAAATTGCTGAGTCAAAGTCAGCAATTTCAGCTCATTGATTACTTAATTTCCGAAAGTAAAAAGTACCGCAATCAATTGTGATCCTTCAAATGAAAAAGGTAATCTTTATTTTTTTGGCTTTGATGTCAACTGCTTTTTCGATACATAAATTTTATGTCTCAACGACTTCAATTAAATATATTCCAAACGAGAGGAGTTTACAGATTACAGCGCAAGTATTTGCAGATGATTTTGAGTCCACTTTGAAGCAACATGTCCAAGAAATTAGATTAAACCCTGATAATAAAGTCGAATTGATCGACAGTCTCACCAAAAAATATTTTCAAAAAAATTTAGTATTCAAAACCCAAGATGGTATTCTTTCATTTGATTATCTGGGCAAAGTTTACCGCAATGATTTGCTGGTTGCTTACCTTGAAATTGTTTTGGATAGTACTGTACAAAATTTGGTGGTCCAAAATACTTTGCTCTTTGATTTTTCTGAGGATCAGAAAAATATACTGCATTTTCGCAATGCGGGAAAAAGAAAAAGTTTTTTGAGTGTTCCCTCGAACAATCGTTTTAATATTGAAATAAATTCCTTCCAAAAGGAACCCTAATCTGACGGTACATAAAATTATATTAATTTAGTAGATCACGTAAGTATCAGATTATGAAAGCAAAAAAAATCTTGTTTTTCCCATTGGTGTTGTTCAACTTTTTTATTCACGCACAAGAGCGTGACGATACTCCAGCCGTTGGAGGTCATTTCAATACTAATAAGTTCAAACAATTGAAAGAAGAACTCCCAACTCCCAATAAGTTTAGGACAGCTTCTGGTGCTCCAGGTGTAGACTATTATCAACAAAAAGTAGACTATGTCATGGACTTAGAATTGGATGATAAAAACAAAAGATTGTATGGTGAGGAAGAAATTACTTACACGAATAATTCACCAGATGAGTTAGAATATTTATGGTTACAGTTAGATCAAAATATTCGAAAAAAAGACGCTCCCGCGTTGCAAAAGAATTCTGAAGGAGACACTGCACATAATATCATATATGATTTAATAGGTGAATCTCAGGTTGATCGTTTTGCCTCTAGACATCTTAGTGAACCCTTTGATGGTGGATTTAAAATCCAGTGGGTAAAAGACGATTTAAACCAGCTTTTAAAATATAAAGTTAACATGACGATGATGCGTGTGGATTTGCCGCAACCGCTAAAAAGTGGAGAACAATTCAAGTTTTCCATAAAATGGTGGTATAATATCAATGATCATGTAAAAAAACGTGCAAGGTCAGGCTATGAGTTTTTCCCCAAAGATGGCAATAGACTTTACGTTATCGCCCAGTTTTTTCCGCGTTTAGCTGTTTACAACGATGTCGAAGGTTGGCAAAACCATCAGTTTTGGGGTAATGGTGAGTTCGCATTGAATTTTGGGGATTATCATGTCAATATAACTGTTCCGGCTGACCATATATTGGAGGCTACGGGCTCACTACAGAACCCCAAAGAGGTGCTTACTCGGGATCAGTATAGGCGTTACAAGAGGGCGGAAAAATCATTTGATGAACCTGTCTTAATTGTCAATCAAGAAGAAGCTGAGGCTAATGAAAAAGGCTTTTCTGAGGCAAAAAAAACATGGAAGTTTGTCGCTGAAAACGTCAGAGATTTTGCCTTTGCCAGTTCAAGAAAGTTTATATGGGAAATGATGGCTGTGCCTGTGGGAGATAAAAATGTAATGGCAGTTTCGCTTTATCCTAAAGAAGGTAATCCACTTTGGGAACAGTTTTCTACAAAAGCGGTTGTGCAAACCCTAAAAACGTATTCTAAATTTACCTTTGATTACCCTTATCCCAAGGCGGTATCAGTTCATTCTAAAAATCAAGGAATGGAATACCCTATGATTTGTTGGAATTACGGGCGACCAGATGAAGATGGTACTTATTCTTTAACTGTAAAATATGGAATGATCAGTGTTATCATCCACGAAATTGGTCATAACTACTTTCCTATGATTGTCAACTCTGACGAGAGGCAATGGGGCTGGATGGACGAGGGGCTAAACACATTTGTGCAATACTTAACGGAACAGGAGTTTGCAAAACGCAATCCCTTATCTATGGACGGTTTGCCTAAGTATCCTTCTCGAAGAGGAGACCCAGCGCTGATTGTTAATTATATGGCTGGAGATCAAAGTTATTTATCTCCGATTATGTCAAATCCTGAGAATATTTACCAGTTGGGCCCAAATGCCTATGGAAAACCTGCTACTGCACTTAATATTTTGAGAGAAACGGTAATGGGACACGAATTATTTGATCATGCTTTTAAGACTTACGCCAATAGATGGAAATTTAAACACCCTACACCTGCAGATTTTTTTAGAACGATGGAAGATGCCTCAGCTGTTGACTTAGATTGGTTTTGGAGGGGATGGTTTTATTCTACAGACTACGTTGATATCGGCGTGAAAAGTGTCAAGAAACTCAGGTTTACCAATACTCCTAATGCTAAGGCAAAGGTGTTGATCGATAAATATGGATTGACGGATGAAGATTATCCCCTTGTTTTTTTGGAAGAGAACGATTCGCCTGAAATATCAGATCAATCAGGGTCAGATATCCTGAATACCTATCTAGAAAAAATCGAGGCTAATGAAGGTGTTATGCCTAAGCTTCCCAAAAACTTCTACGAGGTTACTTTCGAGAAACCAGGGGGATTGGTAATGCCGATTCTCGTTCAATATAATTACAATGACGGAACTTCAGAGCAGATCAAGTATCCTGCTGAGATCTGGCGAAAAAATGATAAAACGGTGAAGAAAATTATTGCAACAGATAAAGAGATTGTTTCCCTAGAACTAGATGCAAATGCTTCCACCGCAGATGTAGAGACAGCAAACAATATTTGGCCTAAAAAAGAATCTGAATCTGAATTTGATCAATTTAAGTCAGAAGCCAATCGTTAATTTCAACTGTTTTGAATATAGAAACAGTAACACTATAACTTGCCCTTTTTTATATATTTGTCAAAAAATCGGCTATGTTTCTTTTTATCAGCGGGGCTGAGTTAGTTTTCATCTTTTTTATTGTGCTGCTCGTTTTCGGTGCGGACAAAATTCCTTCAATTGCTAAGACCCTAGCCAAGGGAGTGACGCAGGTGAGAAATGCTACCAATGAAATAAAATCCGAGATTCAAAAGTCAGTAGACTCAAACGATACTGTGGGTGGTGTCGGTAAAGACATAAAGAAACAGGTTGATAAAGTAAAAGAAGATTTTGATGAGCTGACCGATTCTATAAAGAGAGATCTTTAAATTTTCTTACAAATCATCAGTCCATCTCGAATCGGTAAAAGTAGTGTTTCTAAACGCGGGTCTTTTTTGACCAGTTCGTTAAACTGAATGATCCCATGAGTTTCAGAATCAGATTTCTCATTCTTATCCAATACTTTGCCACTCCACAAAACATTATCAGCGATCAAAATCCCACCTTTTTTAATTAGTGGAACTACCAATTCAAAATAGTTGGGGTAGTTGGATTTATCCGCATCAATAAATACTAAATCTGGCTTTAAGTTGAGTTGAGGAATGATATTTTTGGCTTCTCCCAAATGGGCAAAAATTTGATTTTTAAACTGAGTTTGGTCAAAGTATTTTTTCTGAAAATCCATTAGCTCTTCATTGATTTCAATGGTATGGATTTGCCCCTCTTTGTTTAATCCCTCTGCAAGACATAGTGTGGCGTAGCCAGTGTAGGTTCCAATTTCAAGTATGGTTTGAGGTTTAAGCATTTGAGCAATAAAACTTAAAAACCTTCCTTGAAAGTGCCCACTTATCATTCGAGGTTGAAGAATTTTCTGGTGGGTTTCTTTATTGAGTTTTTTTAAAAGTTGAGACTCCTCTTGAGTGTATTTGATGGCATAAGCCATTATATCATCGTTTATGAAATCCATTTTCACTAAATGGGTTTAGATTTGGTCGTTAAAATTGCTTTAGGTCTGGCGTATTCGAGTCTTTTCTCAAGTTTTGGTAGGGCGTAACCATCGAGTCCGTTAATGGTCATTACTTTTCCGTCCTCAAGTTTTACCCAGCCGTCTTCTTTGAGGAGTTGATCTTCTACAAATATATATTCGATGGCAGCAACAATCAATACACACCCATTTTCTTTAATATCGTATTCGTTTAGGTAGCGGCAACCCAGCTGAATCGGCGATCCTTTGACAAAAGGTGCATACCAATCGTTTTTGTATTCTGGAGTCAAATCTGTTTGATTGAACTCGGAGATTTCCTCATCGTATTTTGCGCTGGTATGATGGGCATCTTCTATTTGATCTAGTGTTACATGATTTACGGTAAACACTTGATTTTCCTTAAAATTTTTGTAAGTGTGGCGAGGGACGATGTTGGGTCTTAAGGTAAAACTAAGTAAGGCTGGATCACTGCCCAAATGTGTGATAGAACTAAAAATAGCTAAATTTTCGTTTCCTGAATTGGAACGGCTACCTATCATATTCGCAGATTTATAGCCTGTAATACTATTGATTAAGTTAAGTCGATAAACCTTTGGAAAGCTTTTGATATCATTCAGGTCAAAATACTTCATAAAAGATGTTTTATGTATTAGATTTTTTGTCAAAATAGAGTACTGCAGCTAATAATCCAATGACGATAACAACCAGACCACCTATAAAAAGGTAATGATCTGATAATTCATTTGTGGACAAAAAGCCGTCTTGGGTTACTTTTAGATCGACAAACCGAATTAGAATCCCTAGGGGAATAAGTAGCAGAAGGAATCGGATTTTTTTAAACATAGTTCTAATAAGTTAAAAAGAATTGTTTTTATTGTAAAATAAAAAAAACATTCGATTAAATCATATAGATTTTAAGGAATCGATGGTAATTTCTGGGTGTTCAAATGGAATCGTTTTAATGCACTCGAGATGTGCATTTTCAAAATCTTCAAAAGATTTTAAACAATTTTTCACCGAGGGCATTTTATTTTGCTCTTCAATAAAATTATCTTCACTCAAAATCTTAGTACATAAACAAGCATCAGCCATACCGATTTCGTTATTTTTTTTGGATATAAAAATTACTATTAGAGTAATTATGAATATAACAAATAATAAAAGTTTTTTGATCATGATATTTTAAAGCTAAGCATTTTAATAGTCAATGAATATATTAGAAAAAAATTGGGCGAGATGAAGATTCCCGCCCAATTCACGAAATAATAAAAAAACCAAACAATTAAATTAACTAAACTAAGTGTGTTATTCTTTAAGAATATAACTTAATAATACTGCTAAAATAATTTGGTATTTTATTAATCTTTGTCAGACAAATGTTTAATTTATTCTTTTTGTCACTTAAACAATTTTCTAATTAATTTTTTTAATAATTAGAAAAATACAATAGTCCAAAATGAGGATTATTCAATAAAATGATTGATTCCTAAAGATTAGTTGCTCTTCTTTGACCAAAAAACAGATATAACTGTTTATTTTTTAATAGTATTTTCATATTGTTTAGCTTTTGAGCGTTTAATTCTAATATCAAGGATCACTAAAAAGTATCATTTGTTTAATTTCTGAAACTAAATACTGTTTGCTTAGTTATGTCGACGCTTTAGTTTTATCTCAATAGGTTTAGAGTGCTAACTTGAAAGGGTCAAGGTCATGAGTTTTAATCCAGTAGCACCCAAAAGGGTTTGTAATAAATTGCTAAAGCTTTTCTAAAATATTTTTTAAACAATCTAAATTGAATATAACTATCTTATACACTCACGACAAAAGTTTTTTATTATTCAGGAGGCAGGTATAGATGCTTTTAATGTAATTGACACTTGGTGCTTATAACTTGCAAAAGCTACCGAATTGGGGTTATACCTAATGGATTTATAATAAGTGGTTTTGATAAGGGAATGATAAAAAAGTAAGCTATTAGGAACGAAATGGTTTTAAGAGTGGTAGCTATATAAAACCGATGAAAAGCAGTTGCAGAATTTGGTAACAAAGAAGATACAGATAAAGCTTAAGGTATA
>CENP01238703.1_pt1 | contig 42694 bp, 37 predicted proteins | sample 361281 | NCBI WGS metagenome assembly CENP01 (sample SAMEA2591122, study PRJEB7988) | marine metagenome | biome: marine biome (ENVO:00000447); feature: deep chlorophyll maximum layer (ENVO:xxxxxxxx); material: saline water (ENVO:00002010), including plankton (ENVO:xxxxxxxx) | depth 70 m
TATCGTCCTCTAGATAAAGGCCGTTATCCTGTATTAATCAGTTATGGTCCATACGGAAAGTGGCTTCACTTTGAAGATGGTTACATTACATGTTGGCAACGAATGGCAGAAGAGCATCCAGACGTAACTGCAAACTCGACAAATAAATACCAACAATGGGAAGTTGTTGATCCTGAAAAGTGGGTACCGGAGGGGTATATTTGTATTCGCGTTGACTCTAGAGGATGTGGTCGCTCTCCTGGCTATGTTGAATGTTGGAGCCCGCGTGAGACTAAAGATTTTTACGATTGCATCGAATGGGCAGCGAGAGAACCCTGGTCATCAGGAAAGGTTGGACTAAACGGCATTAGCTATTATGCTATTAATCAATGGCAAGTAGCAGCTGAACAACCGCCATCTCTGGCAGCCATGTGTGTTTGGGAAGGTGCGGTAGATTTCTATCGTGACATGAGCCATCACGGTGGTATTTTAACCACTTTTGTTAAAAATTGGTATGATAAGCAGGTTCATAGTGTCCAGTATGGGTTAGGTTCCCGTGGCGAGAGGTCCAGGATGACTGGTGATTGGGTCTCTGGTCCAGAAACACTTACAGAAGAGCAACTTGGCGCAAATCGTGAGGATTTAGGTGCGAGCGCCCTTGAACACTTTTTAGACGATAAGTATTGGAAAGATCGTACCCCAGATCTATCTAAAATTAATGTTCCACTTCTCTCTTCAGCAAATTGGGGGGGTAATGGTTTGCATCCCCGCGGGAATTTTGAGGGCTACTACTTAGCTGGCACAAAAAATAAATGGCTTGAAGTTCATGGTATTGAACACTGGACTGAGTTTTACACTGATTATGGGCGTCAAATACAGCTTGCCTTTTTTGATCATTTTTTAAAGGGCAAGGAAAATGGCTGGGATGAAAGGCCTAAAGTACAGTTGCAAGTTCGGCATCCAGGGGAGAAGTTTGTCGAGCGGTTTGAAAATAATTGGCCTTTGAAACAGACCCAGTGGACGAAGTTTTATTTGAATGCAAGTAATGCAGCTCTTAGTTTAGACAAAGGTAATGAAGAGACTACATTATCCTATAAGGGGCTTTCGGATGGTTTAACTTTTATGTCTCGACCTTTAGATTCCGAGATGGAAATTACTGGACCGATGGCAGCAAAACTTTGGATATCATCTGATACAAAAGATGCGGATCTATTTCTTATTATGCGTATTTTTACCCCTGATCTTAAGGAAATTACATTTCAGGGAGCGCTTGACCCACATACGCCTGTTGGTCAAGGTTGGTTGAGAGCATCGCATCGCAAAGTTGATAGCGAGAAAAGTGAAGAATGGAGGCCGTATCATACCCACGATGAAAGACAACCATTAATTCCAGATCAGATTTATCCGCTTGATATTGAGATCTGGCCAACATGTATTGTGGTGCCTAAAGGATATCGATTAGCTTTAAGTGTCCGAGGGAAAGATTATGTCTACCCGGGACCAGTAGACTCGGGACTTTCAAATATGAAAAATGCTTTCACAGGCGTCGGCCCCTTTTTGCACGATGATCCAGATGATCGCCCCGTCAAGATTTTTGATAATGAGGTAACATTGCATTTTGGCGAAGACAAACAGCCATTTATTCTCTTGCCGGTAATCCCAAAAACTTGAATGGAACAGGGGAGAAAAAAAGCTAAAAATTCCTAATTAGGTTGAAAAACTATTTTACCAGATTTAGTGATAAACGTGACTTTATTTTTACCCCGAATTTTTTTTCTATCAACTTTGAGATCTTTGTCTGAATAATGGACAATCTCCTGCTCGGCTCGCGTTCCAATTTCAAATAAAATCACATCCTCATCTGAATAGTTTAAAATCGCGTGACCATTATTATCACCAGCCTTAAATCCAGCACAATCTCCAGCAGAGAGCTCGTGCTGGCCGTCATTATCGACGAGTGTAGCTAAACCAGAAATTATAATTACGAATTCATCCTCATTCTCATGCCAGTGTCGCATTGATGTACCTGATTTTGGGGGCAAAATTACCTTATTTACACCAAATTGGGTTAGTCCCGCTAAGTCGCCAGCCTTTATTTGTCTACATGAGTCAGTTATTCCTTCATAAAATTCTTTTAATGCTTCTGGATAACGGCCAACGGAATAACTGTGTTTATTGAAATCTATTTTTGGCATATATAATTATCCCTATATTTTAACTTATTAAAATTGAAACTTATTTTGAAATAAGTAACGAAAAAATTAGAATTATAAAGTATTTTAAAATTTAACTCTAATGCGGTGAAAAATTTAAATAATACTAAGAGTTCTAATTTCCAAATAAATTGGAGGTTAAAAGTGGATTTAGGTCTAAAAGGTAAGCGAGCTATCATTACCGGAGCTAGTAGAGGTATAGGAAAGGCATGTGCACTTGCTCTTGCGGCAGAGGGTGCTCAGGTCTGTATTACAGCACGTAACCAAAAATTATTAGCAGAAATTCAGAGAGATATTCATTTAAGTCTCGGAAAATGCATATTCATGGCAGCTGATCTTACTGAACTATCAGAGTGTAAGAAAGTCGTTGATTATTGTAGCAATGATTTTGGTGGGATTGATATCTTGATTAATGTAGCTGGCGCAGCAGGTGGGGGAGATATTCTTGACTTGGCAACTGAATCAATAACCGATGCATTATCACTGAAGTCATACGGCTATTTACGTATGTCTCAATTAGTTGTACCTCATATGAAGAAGAATCATTGGGGAAGAGTAGTTAACATAGCTGGTGCAGCGGGTGTGAGCCCAAACCGCGCTAATCTACCGACGTCTGTTGCCAATGCGATGGTCCTAAATACTACAAGGGCTTTATCTGATGCGGTATCCAAAGATGGAATTTTGGTCAATGTGATTTGTCCTGGTATTACAAATACTGAGCGAGCAAGGGATATTCATAAAGTGCGTGCTGATAAAGAAGGTGTTAATATTGAGGAATTACTAGTTCAGTTAGGGGAGGGCCTGCCTGCTGGACGCATTGCTGAGCCATATGAAATTGCTAACGTAGCCTGCTTTTTATCATCGGAAGTATGTTCATATGTTTATGGCAGTTCTATTTATATGGACGGTGGTAGTCGTCGCTCTACTCCTTGACCCGATGTTAATTTAACACTGATACAATATTTATAGGTTGAATTTATGGTCAAGGTCTTTATCGCTTAATTTTAGGGCATTGTTGACCTGAGGCATTACTTTCTCTGCCATTAGTTCCATAGACCTTATTCCTAGCTCTTTGTTAACCCAATCTAGTCCCGTATAAATAAGGGTTCCAAAATCACCTATTTTTTCTCTCAAGGCTATAATTTGCTCTGCGACGCTATTCGGATTACCTGCGATAACTTGCATCTTGAGAGATTGTTCAACAGTGATCTCTTTTTCATCTTGATCAGGGTATGCTGCGAATAGTCCAATTTTTCCTCCACCGGATAATTTCTTCATAAGATTTGAAAAGTAAAATCCGTAAGGTCCATCAATACTTTTAGCATATTTGCTGGCTACTTTTTCGTCCTCGGCTACAAATATACACTTTGCAACTCGCCATCCTCTTGGATCTTGGGGTTTACCAATATTTTTGAGGCCCTCTAAATATCTGGGGAGATGAGTCGCAGTCCAATGGTCTTGAACGTATTGACAAGAAATTGGGTGCCAACCTCTTTCTGTGGCTAATGTTATTCCTTTAGAATATGGCGCTAGCGCTGTCACCACAACGGGCGGATGAGGATTAGTTAATGGTTTAGGAACTATACCTTGTCCAATTTCTGGCGTGAGTGTCTCTCTAGTTGTTGTTTCAAAAAATTCACCTTTTAAGTTATAAGGGGGTTCACCCCACCATAAACTCATAACTTGATCGAAGACCTCCACCATTTTCATGTTACGGTCCAACTCTCTGTTTCCAAATATTTCAATATCTGAGGGGAGGCCCCCAGGGCCTATTCCCCATATTAAGCGGCCATCTAAGAGATTATCCATCATGGCAATATGCCCAGCAATCATAGCCGGATGATAAACAGGTAAATTTGTTACTCCACTACCTAGTTTAATTTTATTCGTCACTGGAGCAAGTCTTGCCAAGAACATGAGACTAGATGTGATTGGTTCTGCAATATCAGTAAAGTGTTCACCAATAAAAGCTTCTTCATAGCCGAGACGATCAGCCAATATAACAGAATCTATATCTTCATTTAAGATCTCACGATAATTGCGGTTTATTGGATGAACTGGTTGTATAAAGTAAGATAATTTCATCCAAAAATCCATTGTCTGATATAATTTAAATTATGTCGAAACTTTATCCTATTATGTGATCAAACAATACATTAAATTATTTGCATAAGAAATACTGTTTAATTTCATCTACAGACATTAAATCAGCATATTTTTGTTGCATGTCAAATAAGTTTGCTTCGTGGGGTCCGATAGCCCTATCTCCAACACCATCGGTTACCACAACTGTTTTAAAATTATAACTCATTGAGTCAATTACAGATGCCCTCACGCATCCAGAGGTTGTACACCCAGTAACTAATATTGTATCAACATTCTTGCTGGTTAACCAACCAACAAGATTTGTACCAAAAAATGCTGATGGTTGAGTTTTCCGAACAATATATTCGCCATTAATAGGAGTTAGTTGCTCAACTATTTGGCTACTTGCAGTGCTTTCTTTTAGATTTGCCAAGGCGGGTGCTTTAATACAAAAAATACCGTTATCGCTACCATTATCAGCATAAACTACTCTAGTCATTGCAATTGGGAATTTCTGTAGTCTTGAAAATTTTAATAATTCTGATGTTTTATTTATGGCATCATTAATATTGCCACCGCCAAATTCATCGGGATCAGTAAATCCATTTACAAAATCTACGATTAAAAGGGCAGGATTAGAGCCAATACCACTTATATTACCAAAATTCTGTTTTTCATAAATATCAAGTTCAGTCATTTATTTTCTCTATTCATGTAAATTAACTTAATGTAGCTGCTCGGCGCACCGCTGATAACATTGAGCTATTCAGCAGAAAATTTTTAGCTCTTTTAGAATCCTTAGCTGTCGCCGCTAGCTCGGCTAGATTCTTCTTACGTGTCTCTGGGTCTTTCGCTTCAAGACGCTTTTTATTAGCTATTGTTTGAGCTTGTGTAAATTCATGCGTAATAGTGCGGCGTTGTAAATCATACGTATCCAAATAATCTATATTGGATTTGCCTTTCCAGACGCTGATTAATTTTTCAGCGGCATTGCAGGCATCATGAATACCACCATTCAATCCCATACCGCCAATTGAATTATTTAAATGAGCTGCGTCCCCTGCGAGAAGGACTCGGCCCTTCCTGAACTTGGATGCTACTCGTTGATTAATAGTATATACGTTTCTATGAATAATTTCATAGTCACCAGATTTTGGAAAAAATTTCTGCATTTTTTGTTGTACAAATTCTTCTTTCATAACGTCTTCGTCAGACTGTTTCATGTCCGTTGGAAAAACTGCGCGCCAAAGACCTGGCGGCCCATCTCCGGACACTTTAAATAAATTACTCCATTCTACTGGGTCAGCGTAATAATTTCGATAACAACATCCTCTAGCTGCCTCAAAATCAAAAGGTGTGGTGTATACAACAAATCTCTCGGGATAGGTAAAACCGTCGAATTTTATCTCTGAGAATTTGCGAATGATACTTTTTCCTCCATCGCACCCAATTACGAATGAGCCAATGAATTTATAATTGCCTTGACCATTTTTAACATCTAACTCCACTTGGTCGGAGTTCTGACTAATGGCAGTCACTTCATGCGAAAATAAGACCTTTGAACTTGGATATTCATCCAGCATTTTTAGAGCAATCTTTGCTAGCTTAAATTGCTCACATTGGACTACATAAGGGAATTTAGTCTCATCCTCTAGTATACGGTGGTTAAATTTGGCGATAATCTTACCTGTTGGGCGATCCCAGAAATACATTTCATCACATACGAGACCCTGTTTTTCAGATTCTTCTAACATTCCTAACTCACTGAGCATTTCGAGAGTTGCAGGGTGTGTTGTCGCTGCTCTAGGATCATCGAGAAGTGAGCTTTCTTTCTCGAGTATTATTACAGGAACTCCAGATTGTGAGAGTTTTAAGGCAGCGATGAGACCAACAGGTCCAGCTCCCACAATAAGGACTTTATCTCTAGATTTATTCATTCTAATTCTCAATATAAAAAATATTATTATTCTGAGGTATCATAAAATTCTGAAATTGGCTAGGCTTCAGGCCTTCGGTATATAAACAATTATTTGGGTAGTTCATTGTTTGTTATAGTAATTTGAACAAAATAGATTAGTTATTTATTTTTGCCTCTCTTATAGCAATATAAAGTCCAGCTCCAATTACAACACTTATACCTACCCAGCCCCATTGGTCAGGTAATGCTCCAAATAAAAAATAACTAATTAGGGTGGCTCCAATCATCTGTGAATATTGGAAAGGCGCTATAATATTTGCTGGAGCAAAACTGAAAGCAGCCACCATTAAAACCTGGCCCAAGGTAGCTAAACTTGTAAATCCTAAGAATATTGCAGTGTCAGAAAGATCTGGTTTAACCCAGTAGAGTGATAAAAATGGGATTAAAAAAATTAAACCAAAAAAGGATGTGTAAAATGCCGATGAAAGAACTGGAGTTGAACCAGATAATTTGCGGTTCGCAATATAGAAAGCCCCAAGAAATATGCCTGATGCTAGCGCAATGAAGTATCCAATGCGATCACCTTCCATAGTTGGTCGAAGAATAATGAGAACCCCAATAAAACCTATTATAACAGCTGTCGTTCTTCGAATGCCTAGAGGTTCATCGAGAATCCATGGAGACAAGGCTGTAACTATTATGGGAGCTATAAATATCATGGCTGTAGCGTCAGCTATATTAATATAGTTTATTGCCCAGTAGTATAATCCAACGCCCGATGTAACAAATGAGGCTCTTAGCAATTGAGCTAGGGGGTTTCGAGGAATAATAGCTATTAATCCATACTTTTTTATTACTAGTGGACCTAAAACAATACTGGTTGCTATAAATTGAATTAAGAGGATCGATAAAGGTGTATAATCCTCTGCTAATAATTTTGCTATTCCATCTTTTGAAGAATTAACCAACATGGCTAAAACCATGAAAATAATCCCAACTCGTGGATTGAATGATTGCATTAGTCTTTTGCCAAAATTACATGGGGCTCAGGAGTTATCTTTGACCTTGAGGAAATCAGAATACCTAATAAAATTAGAAGAAACCCCCCAATCAGTCTGAATGTTACAGGTTCATATAATATCCATGCCCCTAATAGAATAGCGGTAACAGGATTTAAACCTGTAGCGATTGCTGCCTGAGTAGGTGAGATGCTCCTTAGTGCTCTTCCCCATAACAAAAACATCAACGTCCCGCCTGGAATTGCTAGAACTAAGACAATAGACCAACCCCTTATATCAAATGACAGTGATCCATTAAAAGGTGCTCCAAATATTACGGCTAATAGGAATAAAGTCATTACACCGAAGAATAACGTATAGGTCATTAAAGCCAAATTGCCGTACTTCAATAAGTAGGGTCTCGAGAAAACATTAAATATTGAAACAGCTATCATTCCTAGAAACATAAAAAAGTCGCCCACTAAGGCTTTCGGTGCAGTTGAATCAATATTTTCGCTGATTGCGATGCTGGTTCCAATCATTGCACATAGGACCGCTAATATTTTTGTTAGGTTTAGTTTCTCTACTTTAAACATCGCTCCAATGACGATTGTAACAAGAGGCATTGTTGCAAATAAAAGTCCTCCCCGAGCGGCTGTCGTGTCTTCTAGTGACTTGGCCATTAAATAGGGGAACGCGGCAAACATTACCATCCCAAGAAGAATAATTGCTATTCGATCTCCTGATTGAATTCTAGGTGGACTGGAAACAATATATAAAATAATTGCTACTGCAATTCCACCAATTCCGTACCGAATAAAAGCGAGAGATAGTGGATCTGTTTCTGTAATTATTAAACGAGTTAAAACGACAGTTACACCGCCAATTATCGTAGAAAGACTGGCATATATAAAACCAAGAATCATAACTTTTGTAGGTTGCATTGATAGATTTTTTCAAAATGATTAACGTCGGGAATTTTGAGCAGATACAATAATTTTAAAGTTAATAAATTATCATATAATATGACCGTAAACTGTATATAATGCAATTCTTTAAAGATATGTGATTATTTAGGTTTTTGTTTGATAGCATTGAAAATAATATAATGACTGTAGGGGTTTTTAATGAAAAAAGTACTTGTTGTAACCGGTGGGAGTCGCGGAATAGGTCGCCAAACATCAATTCTGGCAGCTAAAGCGGGTTGGAACGTCTGTATTAACTATATTAATAATAAAAAACGAGCGGAACAAACTGCTGAAGAAATTCGGAAAATTGGTAAGTCGGCTATTATTGTGGCAGGTGATATTTGTAATGAAGGTGATGTCATAAGACTATTTCAGAAATGCGAAACGGAATTGGGTATGATTTCTGGTGTTGTAAATAGCGCAGGTATAGTTGAACCCTATTGTCGAGTAGAGGAAATTAAACATGATGAGATACAACAACTTATAAATATTAATGTAACAGCTATGATGCTAGTAGCTCGCGAGTCTGTAAAGCATATGTCTAAGAAACACGGCGGAGAAGGTGGATCAATCGTATTTATTTCATCAGCTGCGTCTAGAATCGGGGCACCTAATTTTTGTGTCCCTTATGCAGCGAGCAAAGGCGCTGTGGATAGCTTTATGTGGGGTATGGCTCAGGAGGTTGCGGGAGAGGGACTCCGTGTAAATGCCGTAAGTCCAGGGGTGATAGATACAGAAATTCAGCCTGAGGGAAGGATTGTTAAAGTTGGGCCGAGTTTACCAATGGGTAGAGTAGGTCAACCAGAGGAGGTGGCACAATCAATTATTTGGTTGCTCTCTGATGCAGCATCTTATGTGACGGGAACTAATATTGATGTGACCGGCGGACGTTAGTTGGATTTACTTTTATTTTCAGAGAGAAATAAGGCTACTACAACTATTAATATACCAATGTATTGAAACATTACAAGATTTTGACCTAAAAATAGAAAACCGGAGGCTACGGCTAAAATGGGTTCAAAATTTGAATAAAAAGTTGTGTCGCCGGCACCGATTATTGAAATAGCAATAAAAAATGAGATCATTGCATAAGCGTAGAAAATTATAGAAATCATAACACTGGTCCAACCTTGAAATGTGACTGGAAGGGCCAATTTTCCATTAGCAAGACTAATGAAGGCCATCAATAATGTCGTATAGACGCAGATATATAAAGTTATCTTTCTTGGGTCATGGTTGCTCATTAATTGGCTGCTAATTACTGAGACAGAGGCAAGGCCTATAGCAGCAACCAAAGCATAGATCATGCCTAAGCCATCTAAATTAGTAAACTCAACTCCAAGAGCCAGAGCTAAGCCAAAAAATGCAATTAATGTGGTTGCAACCGTTCTAAATGTTGTATCTGTTACCCCTATAATTGAGAGAGTGAGCCCAGTAAGAACTGGAAAAAGATAAAAAATAAGGATTGCTATTGCAAAAGGCAGAAGTTCAATCGCATTTAACAGGGCTATCGTGTAAATAACCGTAATTACACCAAGTGATATGCATATTAAACCGGGTCTTTTAGGTAATACTAAATCAATTTTAAGAATTTTTAGAAGGATAACTAATGCAATTGCAGGAAGTATGAATCTGGTAGCCGATATGGTAAGCGGGTTAACCCCGTCTTGGTAAGATACGCCTGCAAAGGTATTGGATATCATAAAACTAGCGGCGCTAGATAGTGCCAGAAAAAGTCCAAGATACCTTTTATTTGATATTAAGTTGAGCAAATCCTTGTTTCTCCGTAAACCAGTGCTCCTCGCAGTTATCTTCTAAACCACCGCGATCAATGACAAGAAATTCATGATTCTTCTGAGAAACAAGTAGTGGGTGATGCCAAATATTACGGTTATAATTGACACCCTGATTTCCCGTAGCAAAAAATATATTTAGGTCTTCTGGGCCCACCTCTGCAGCTTCTTCAGCGACGACTATATAATACGACTTATTTTGTAAGGGCATAAATGCCTGAGACCCCAGGGGATGACGTTCCATCATCTTAATTTTAATTGGTTCAGGCCTTGGTTGACCGCGGAATATGCTTATCATTGGGAAACCATTATTACTTTTAATATCAATATTTGCTAAATCATGAAAACGCTCAGTTGTACCTTGATTAATTAAAATCCTCTCTGCTCCATCTCGTTCTATAACTTGGCCGAAAGGTTTGAAGCTATCTTTAGTTAATTTTTTTGGAACAAATTCAAAAACCATGATTATAAAGTTCTCCAAAAAGTCTAAATCTACTCACGCCACCGTCAGGATAAATATTCAGTCTAACGTGAGAAATCGCGCCTATATTTTCGATTACGCTACCCTCAAATGTATGGATTTTGTCCATCTCTAATTTTTGTTGGCTCATCAATTCTTGCCAATTACAATTATCGGTTAATATGTCTAATGAGGTTTTTTCTTTTATCAAGGCTCCTTGTACAGAACATCGATCTGGATAATTACCTTTAAAATGCGCTGTATCAACTTCAACCCGTTTTACAAGTCCCGGAGCTCCTAGAGAAATAACTATCCAATCATTACCCGGCACACGGCGGCGGCGTGTCTCCCACCCATCACCCATATTTTCGCCACGACCTGGCGCTAGTATAACCCAAGGATCACCATAATGAGCATCATTAAAGCCTACAATATTTCCCCCATTAATAATTGCAGATAATTCATGAAAACCGTCTAATGGGTTAGGTTCCCAAATTCCTACCGGCATACCATAAACACGTAATCTTGCTACACCGCCATCTGGAAAAATGTTAAAACGCAGATAATTGAAGGGTGCACCATTAAATATTTCAAAATAATTATGGCTATTTGCAGCAAGATCGCTGATAGTCAGAATCTCTGTCCAAGTTGTATTTTTATCAGGTTCATGCTCTAAAAAAGCAGCTTCAATTGATCCTCTGGGAGGATGGTTACCCGTAAAAAAACTCGTATCAATATCAACACCTTTTATAATGCCTTTAGTGCCTAATCGAATTATGCAATGATCGTTGCCCGGAGTTCTTCGGCGTTTTGACTCCCATCCATCCATCCATTTACCATTATTGTCATATTTGTCAGGAATAAAAATGGGATCAGTAACTTTTATTAGTCGATTCTTATCAGCAAAGAAATCATCGGTGGCATAAATAACCTCTGCCTTGAGGCGAGGTGATGCTAGATTAATTCCATTCATCACAAATTTTGGAATCGTAGTATTATCTTTTTCCATAAAAACCATATCCTATTTTATATCTTTTAAACGTAGTAGCGCAATCCGATGGACCTGTCGGATTGCTTCAGCAAATTCAGCTTCTACACTATTATTTATTCTTTCACTAAATATTTCTAAGATATTTGCGCGATTATATCCGCGAACAGCAAGAATAAATGGGAAGTTAAATTTATTTCTGTAATCATAATTTAGTTTTTGGAACTTTAGGAATTCATCTTCATGACAATTTGTTAGATCAGCACTATTCTGTTCAGACATGGACTCTATAGTTAAATTTTTATTTATCGCAAGTTTTCCTGCTAGATCAGGATGAGCACAAAGCAAATTTAATTTTTGTTCTTTAGAGCTGTTGTCTACCACATTTTTCATCATGGAAAACAAACCTTCAACACTATTGTGTTTGTCTTTCAAACCAGTTTTATACACCTCTTCCGCAATCCACTCTGAGTGTTCGTAAACTCCGCCGAATATTTCTAAAAAATTATTTAGTTCCATTCTTGTGGGAATATTTTCGTTATAGATCAATCTTGGCTCCGAAATGGGTGAATGTCTCGCCAGTGACGAGCAATGTCAACTCTTCGACAAAACCACACTTTATCGTGCGAACGAACATATTTAATGAATTTCTTGAGAGATTGAAAGCGTCCAGGCCGGCCGGCAATTCTACAATGTAAGCCTACAGACATTATTTTGGGCATTGTCTCTCCCTCTTCATATAAACAATCAAAACTATCTCTAAGATAGTTAAAGAACTGGTCTCCAGAGTTGAAGCCTTGAGATGAAACAAAGCGCATGTCATTTGTATCAAGCGAATAAGGTATTATTAAATGTGGGTTTTTTTCAATCTTTGACCAAAAAGGGAGTTCGTCTGAGTAATCGTCTGAATCATATAAGAAACCACCCTCCTCAGCGATTAAACGTCGAGTATTCGGACTTGTTCGGCCTGTGTACCACCCAAGAGGCCGCTCTCCTATCATTTTTGTGTGAATTTTAATAGCCTCATAAATGTGTTCTCTCTCTATCTCCTCTGGCACATATTGATAATCAATCCACTTTAAGCCATGGCTGCATATTTCGAATTCATTCCTCAGCGCGGTTTCAACAACTTGAGGATTTCTCTCAAGTGCCATAGCGATTGCAAAGACAGTGATTGGGATGTCGTTGTTCTTAAAAAGTTCGAATAGTCGCCAAACCCCCACTCTACTTCCATATTCGTATAGGCTTTCCATTGACATATGGCGAACGCCTTCGCGTGCTTCAGCTCCTATAATCTCTGATAGGAAATACTCAGAAGCTTTATCTCCATGCAATACACAATTTTCTCCTCCTTCCTCATAATTAATAACGAACTGAAGGGCAATCCGTGCATTTTCCGGCCAATTAGCTTGGGGTGTTTCTTTTCCATAGCCTCTAACATCTCGGGGGTAGGTAATTAAATTATTATTTTGTGACATTATTTAATAGTTCCTCTTACCAATGCGCTAATGATAACGATACTTGCATCGGTTATTAAAGCTGAAGTAACATACACATTATAACTTAGATGAAAATTAACTACAATCAGCTCAATATTTAGGATAAAATAATAATTATGGGTTTTTTAACAACACATGTACTGGATACTTCAAATGGATGTCCAGCCTCAAATGTTCAGATTGAACTGCAGAGAATTTTGAAAAGTAAAACTGCAAATATTATTAAGGTTTCAACAAACAAGGACGGAAGATGTTCTAAACCCATATTGGAGGGCGAGGATTTTGTAGTTGGGACATATGAGTTAAATTTTTATATAGGAGAATATTTTAAAAATCTAAATTCAGATATGGGAATAAATAATTTTCTAGATATTATTCCGGTTAGGTTTAATATTAGTTCTTCAGATGAGCATTATCATGTCCCACTTCTTGTCTCTCCTTTTTCTTACACCACATATCGTGGCAGTTAAACTTTTAAAAGGTAAATATAAATGATTGAAATAGCTTACGCGGACTGGATTGAGTTAGGCTTTAGATGGCTCCACTTGATTGCAGGAATAGCTTGGATTGGCTCATCATTTTATTTTATGTTTTTAGATTATAGTCTCAGGAAAGATGATGGTTTACCATCAGGAGTTAAAGGTGCAGCCTGGAATGTTCATGGGGGTGGTTTTTATTTTATGCAGAAATATACTGTAGCGCCTGAGAAAATGCCCTCTGAGCTTCACTGGTTTAAATGGGAGGCGTATTTTACTTGGATATCAGGCTTTTCATTGATGATAATTATATATTATTGGGGCGCTGAGAGCTTCTTAATCGATAAAGAGGTCATGGACATAAATGTGTGGCAAGCAGTTATAATTAGTTTGGGATCTTTTATCTTAAGCTGGTTTATTTATAATGGCATATGTAAATCAAAATTAGGGGAAAACGATTTAATATTGTCAATAATCGTGTTTTTAATGATATTATTGGCATCGTACGGCTTTACTCATGTATATAGTGGGCGCGGCGCCTTTGTTCATGTTGGAGCGATGATTGGCACTATAATGGTGGCAAATGTCTTTTTTATAATTATTCCGAACCAAAAAATAATAATTAAAGCCCTTGTTGATGGCGGAGAACCGGCCCAATTTCTTGGGGAGGAGGGTAAGCAGAGGTCAACTCACAATAATTATTTAACTTTGCCCGTACTTTTAATGATGATCAGTTCACATTTTCCTATGATATTTTCTACAAAACACTCATGGCTCGTTGTTGGTTTAGTTATTATTGTAGGTGGGATAATTCGAGATTATTTTAATTCAAAAAATCAAGGTAAAACTGGAAATCGTTTAAAATGGCAATGGCCATCGGCAGCAATATTTATGACAATATTAATTATATTTGTGAGTCATCGAGATGTCGTTGAGGTTTTAGAAGAAGATCAGTTGGATTCAAATGATGTGCTGGCGATAGTTCAAACCCATTGTGTTAGTTGTCATGCGGCGAACCCATTACATAAAGATTTTGTTAAGGCTCCAGGTGGGGTAAAACTAGAGACAATTGATGATATAAAGAAATATGGTTCTCAAATAATGAAACAATCGGTCCTCACTAATGCTATGCCTCTTGTTAATGAAACTCAGATGACCAACAAGGAGCGTCAGGGTGTTGGAGATTGGATAAGGCGGGGGATGCCGGTAGATGAATAGCAAACGATGAAAAAGATTTTTGAATAAAATGGGTATGATTGAATAATATTGAAAAGGTCGACCACTCTATGGCACTCCAATTTACAATAAATGGCGTATCTCAGAAAATCGAAAGGATTTCTCCTACGGTGACCCTACTCGATTACTTACGTGAATATATTTCTTTAAAGGGTACAAAAGAGGGGTGCGCTGAGGGAGATTGTGGAGCATGTACGGTTATTATTGCTGAGAGGCAGAAACGCAATACTACATATCGCGTTATTAATTCATGTTTGCTCGTTTTGCCGCAGGCCGATGGAAAACACATACTCACTATTGAAGGGCTGGCTTGCAAATCTAAAAATAGAGGCGCTGTACTCGAACCTATTCAGAAGTCAATGGTAGAGGGAGATGGCACTCAGTGCGGTTTTTGCACACCAGGTATCATGATGTCATTATATGCATTTTATAATAGTAATAAAATCCAAACAGATAAAAACATTCATGAGGCTCTAGCAGGAAATTTGTGCAGGTGTACTGGTTATAGGTCAATTGTTGATGCTGCACGTCAAGAACGCACCTTTACCAAGAAAAAAGCTATATCAGAAAATCTTTCTACCGTTGCAGAATATAATCATGATGGACAACGATTTTTTAAACCCAAGACTTTAAAGGAATTATCAAAGATTTATTCTACCTATCCATCATCTACGTTACTTGCGGGAGGAACAGACTTAGGAATCTCATTTAGTAAAGATAGGAAAACGACACCGTTAATTATTTTCACTGGAGATGTAAAAGAGCTTGGGATCATAGAAGAGACAAAAGAGGCTTTGACGATTGGATCTGCCGTAACTTATTCGGAAATTTTGCCCTACTTAGAGAAGCTTTTTCCTTCTTTTGCCAATCTAGTAACTCGAATAGGATCTGATCAAATCAGAAATGTTGGAACTCTATGTGGCAATATAGCAACTGCATCTCCAATAGGCGATACATTGCCGTGTTTGATGGCTTTGAACTCTCAGCTTCAAATTTGTTCTGATCTTGGGGAGCGTAGAATAGATCTGGAAGATTTTTTTATTAGCTATCGTAAAACAAATCTTAAAAAGGGAGAATTTATACAATCGGTAAGTATTCCAAAACTTAATGCTAATCAAACATTTAAAGCTTATAAAGTTTCAAAGCGCTATGATCAGGATATTTCTGCTGTAATAGGAGCTTTCCTAGTTGAGTTTAACCAAGAAATTGTAGCAAAAACTATTATTGCTTTTGGTGGAATGGACGCAATCCCTAGGAGAGCAAATCAGTCCGAGAAAAAACTTATCGGCAAAACATGGAATGAGGAAAATATTTATAAAGTATCTGAGAAAATTTCAAAGGAATTTAAGCCCATCAGTGATTTCCGTGCTAGTTCAACTTATCGAAATCAGGTAGCTGGAAATTTATTTAAACGATTTTATTTTGATCTGTTAGACCCAAATAAGCCGAATCAAGTGGTCGATTTATAATGGTTCATAAAAACCAAATTATTGGGGCGGCACATGATAATGTTCAACATGATAGTGCTGTAAAACATGTTACCGGGGAGGCAATTTATATTGATGATATGCCGAGATTGCCGAATACACTGGAATGCATTCTAATTACTTCACCGATTGCCCACGCTAAGATAAACTCTATTAACACAACTAAGGCTCTTTCTTCACCCGGTGTTTTAGCAGTGTTGTCTGCAGCCGATATTATTGGTAAAAATGATGTTGCTCCAGTTTTTGAGGGGGAGCCAATCTTGGCTATTGATTGTGTTGAATACGTTGGACACCCCATTCTTATTTTGGCGGCGGAAACATACGACCAAGCTTACCATGCTTCAAAATTGGTGGAAATAGACTATACTGAATTAGAACCAATTTTGTCTATCCAAGATGCTATTAAGAGAGATAGCTTTACTTTTAAACCTCCGGTTATTTGTAAGGGTGACCCAGATAAAGCTATCAAAAATGCAAATCATCGCTTACAGGGAACCCTGAAATGTGGCGGACAAGATCACTTTTATCTCGAGGCTAATATAGCTCTCGCGATTCCCAGCCCAGAAGATAAAGATATTAGTGTCTATTGTTCGACCCAGCATCCAACCGAAGCCCAACACGGAATTGCAAATGTTTTGGGAATTCCGATGAACGCGGTAACAGTTGAGGTTCGTCGAATGGGTGGGGCCTTTGGTGGTAAAGAGAGTCAGCCGACAATTATCGCATCGTTGGCAGCGCTTGTCGCTGTTAAAACTGGTCGACCATCGAAATTAAGGCTACGAAGAGATGCTGATATGATCATTACTGGGAAACGACATGACTACGATTTTGAGTATGATGTGGGATTTGGTATGGACGGACAAATTGAAGGAATAGACATTGCTATGGCAATGAGATCAGGCAATGTTGCTGATTTGAGTTCTGGAGTATTAGCGCGTTCATTATGCCATGCCGATAATTGCTATTTTTTGCCAAACGTAAGATTTCGAGGTTATCCATGCAAAACAAATACAGTATCCAATACAGCTTTCCGTGGATTTGGCGGACCACAAGGTATGCTGATTATAGAGTGTATTCTTGAACATATTAGTTTTCATCTGAATAAGCCGATAGATGAAATTCGACAAATAAATTACTACGGTATTAATGATAGAAATGAGACACCCTATGGTCAGATTGTAAAAGACAATATCATTTGCAAACTCTCAGATGAGCTAATGCGAAAAGTTGATTATAGGGCCCGAAAGAAAGAAATTGAAAATTTTAACCTTGAAAATACAATTCTAAAAAAGGGCATCGCAGCTATGCCAGTAAAATTTGGTATTTCTTTTAATATGCCAGCTTTGAACCAAGCTGGAGCGTTGATACATGTTTATACTGATGGATCGGTTTATCTAAATCATGGCGGGACAGAGATGGGTCAAGGGCTTTTTGTTAAAATCGCTCAAGTCGTCGCCACTGTATTTCAGATTGATATTGAAAATATAAAAATTTCTGCGACTCGAACCGACAAAGTTCCCAATACTTCTGCTACAGCGGCATCAGCAGGTTCTGATTTAAATGGAATGGCAGCCTATGATGCGGCTGATAAAATAAAGAATAGAATGATTGCAGTTGCAGCTCAATATTTTGGGTCAGATAAAAATAAAATAAATTTCCGGCAAAATCGAATTTATTGTGGAAATAAAAATATATCATTTGCAGATTTAGCTCAAATGACATGGGAAGCCCGCCTATCGCTATCCGCTACGGGCTATTATAAAACGCCAGATATTTCTTGGGATCCAATTTCCTGTTCTGGCACCCCATTCTATTATTTTACCTATGGGTTTGCGATTTCGGAGGTTGTCATTGATTTGTTAACGGGCGAGTCCAGAACATTAAGGACTGATATCATTCAAGATTGTGGCAAGTCGCTTAATCCTCGTGTGGATTATGGTCAGATTGAAGGAGCTTTTGTGCAAGGTTTGGGTTGGCTGACTTCTGAGGAGTTGGTATGGAATAAAACTGGGGAACTTCTAACTCATGGTCCTTCTACTTATAAAATACCGGGTAGCCGAGATGTTCCTCAAGATTTTAATATACATATTCTTGAGGATGAACCTAATAAAGCGCAAACAATTTTTAGATCTAAAGCAGTAGGAGAACCTCCATTAATGTTGGCTATATCCGTATGGTTGGCAATCCGAGATGCGATTTCCCGAAGTAACGGCTCAAACATTCCACCTAAATTGAACGCCCCGGCTACTCCTGAAGCTATTCTTATGGCACTCAATAATTCTAAGAAGGCTAACCATGGCAGATAAAAAACCAATATTAGAGCTTCTTGAAATTTGTAAAGGTTATCCCGGTGTTATTGCCAATAACCGAGTAAATTTAGAAATTAAGCCAGGTCAGATACATGCTCTTTTAGGAGAAAATGGAGCTGGGAAATCTACACTTGTCAAAATTATATATGGAGTTCAACGCTGTGACACGGGAAAAATAAAATGGAAAGGTTCTGAAATCTCTCAAATTACCCCGCAGATTGCGAGAAAGTTGGGTATTGGAATGGTTTTTCAGCATTTTTCTCTTTTTGATGCGATGACTGTTGAAGAGAATATTGCTCTTGGAATTCCGGCTACTTTAGCAAATGAAAATCTTAAACAGAATATTATAGATATTTCGGAAAAATATGGTCTTCCGCTTGACCCATATCGGTATGTTCATACGCTTTCCGTTGGTGAACGTCAAAGAATTGAAGTTGTTCGGTGCTTGATACAAAATCCAAAACTACTAATTATGGATGAACCCACCTCAGTATTGACGCCTCAGGAAGTCGATAAGCTTTTTAAAACACTAAGAAGATTGTCTGCACAAGGTGTCGCCATACTTTATATCAGTCATAAATTACAGGAGATTATTGATTTGTGCCATGTGGCAACGATCATGCGTGCCGGTGAAGTTGTTGACACGTGTATACCATCGGAGGAGAGCCCTAGGAGTATGGCTGAGATGATGATGGGCACAAATCTAATTGTGACTAAAAAGAATGAACGATTGGTATCAGAAAAACCGTATTTCTCTGTGATTAATTTGAACCATCAGGCAACTATGGAACATGGCACTGACCTCAAAAATATTACTATTAAAGCGCATAAAGGAGAAATACTTGGTATTGCTGGAATAGCTGGTAATGGACAAATCGAGCTTATGGAAGTTCTTAGTGGTGAAATTACAGCATCTGATGACAGTTTAGTCAGTATTGATCAAGTTAGCGTTGGTAATCTAGGACCTAGAAAAAGACGCGAGAAAGGTCTTGGATTTGTTCCAGAAGAACGCCTTGGTCATGGAGCGGTTCCGGAAATGCTGTTGTGGGAGAATGCTTTTTTATCTGGATATCAATCGATGAAATTAATGCTTAATGGTTTTATGAATGTTACAAAATCTAGAGAATATGCCGAGAAAATTATTTCTAGGTTTAATGTGAAAACTCCGAACGTTAATGTAACAGCAAATTCTTTATCTGGGGGAAATTTACAAAAATTTATTTTTGGTCGGGAAATCTTACAGGACCCTAAGGTACTGATTGTTTTTCAACCAACGTGGGGTGTTGATGCGGGATCTGCGGCTTATATCAGGCAATCGTTAATGGATATAGCTGATAGAGGTGCTGTAGTTGTCGTAATCAGCCAAGATTTGGAGGAGCTATTTGAAATTTCAGATAAAATTTCCGTTATATGTGAGGGCGAGCTGACAAAACCTGAAATAGTTGAAAATATAACTGTTGAGAATGTTGGTTTGTTAATGTCCGGTATAAAGCCCTCTGGAAATGACATTTTAGGTACGCAATTATGAGGCTAGAACTTCGGGGACAGGTTTCTGAGCGCATGGTCTATTGTTCGCCAGTTTTTGCTGTTATTATGACCTTTTTAACGGGTATGTTAATATTTAGTTTTCTTGGAGTTAATCCAACTCAAGCTATTATAACTTTTTTCGTTGAACCTGTAAGCTCCATTGATGGTGTCGCTGAACTTTGCGTTAAAGCGACGCCTTTGGTTTTGATAGCTATTGGCCTGTCTTTTTGCTTTAGGGCGAATATCTGGAATATTGGCGCAGAAGGCCAATTAACGATTGGAGCACTAGCTGGTGGTGGTTTGGGTTTGCTGTTTTTTAATTCAAGCTCACAATTTTTAATGCCGGGAATGCTTATTTTTGGGATTCTAGGAGGAATGGTATGGGCTGGAATACCAGCATTTTTAAAAATTAAATTTGGAACAAATGAGATTTTAACGAGTTTAATGCTTACTTATATTGCTCTTTTGATTCTAAGTTATTTGATACATGGCCCGTGGAAAGACCCTGAGGGACAAAATTTTCCAGAGTCGCGTTTATTCCCTGAAGCTGGGCTTTTACCGATAATTCTGGATGAAACTCGACTACATTTGGGTTGGATAATAACGCTGATTTGTGTACCCGTTGCATGGATTTTAATGACTTACCATTTAATTGGATTTCAAATTCGCGTAATGGGCATGGCGCCAATGGCATCAAATTTTGCTGGATTTAGAGGTAAGAATATAATTTGGATCAGTTTTCTTATCAGTGGTGGTTTGGCAGGTCTTGCGGGGACTATTGAAGTTTCTGGACCAATAGGACAGATAATTCCAGTGATCTCGCCAGGTTATGGCTTTACCGCAATTATTGTAGCTTTTTTGGGGCGCCTACATCCAATAGGATGCCTGTTGTCCGGATTACTCATGGCACTGACATATCTCGGTGGAGATAATGCTCAAATCGAATTAAATCTGCCAAATGCAGTTACGGGCGTATTTCAGGGGATGTTACTCTTTTTCTTATTGGCATCCGATGTCCTCGTTCGATATAGAATTCAAATTATCGGTTATAAAAATAAGCATAGGAATGTTGAATGAGTATTATTTATGTCTGAATTGTTTGTTCCGGTATTACTGACTATTATAACGGCATCTACACCCTTAGTATTTGCGGCAGCAGGTGAAGTAGTCGTTGAAAAATCTGGTGTTCTAAATCTTGGCGTTGAGGGAATGATGATAGTTGGAGCTGTTATAGCATTCGCGGTAGGGGTCAAAACTGAGAGTGCAGCCTTGGCTATAATTTCAGGAGCTGCTGGGGGAATGCTTACAGCTTTTATTTTTGGTTTCTTAACATTACGATTATTAGCCAATCAGGTTGCAACTGGGTTAGCTTTAACAATCTTTGGATTGGGACTTTCAGCATTGATAGGACATGGATTTGTTGGAAAAACATTTTCTGGACTTCCAAAAATTGGAGTACCATTTCTCGAACAAATTCCAGTTTTGGGACCACTTTTATTTGTCCATGATATTTTAGTATACTTATCAGTTATAGCCGTTTTTCTTATCACTTATGTTTTTAATAAAACGCGCTTGGGTTTAATCATTAGAGCCGTTGGTGAGAATCATCATGCAGCACACTCAATAGGATATTCAATCGTTTGGGTTAGAATGGGTTGTATTTTATTTGGTGGATCAATGGCTGGTTTAGGTGGAGCCTATTTATCACTTGCATATACGCCTCTTTGGGTTGAAGGTATGACAGCGGGAAGAGGTTGGATCGCGTTGGCTCTGGTGGTCTTCGCCTCTTGGAGGGCTTGGAGGGCATTTTTTGGAGCATACTTATTTGGAGGTATAACAATTATTCAATTACACGCTCAAGGTTTTGGTGTAGATATAGCTTCACAATTTTTATCTATGCTACCTTATCTTGCGACAATAGTAGTTCTTGTGCTTATATCAAATAATAGTTCTAGGATGATGTTAAATGCTCCAGCTGACTTGGGTAAAAGTTTTCATGCTTCAGATTAATGTGGTTAACTTTAATAAGAGATAGGAGAAAATTAATGATTTTTAAACGTTTAATTCTTGGTGTCTTTCTGATAACCGGAATGTTATTTAATGCAGCTGATGGAAGTGCTGCCGAGAAAAAAGCAAAAGTTGGTTTTGTTTATGTTGGGCCTATTGGAGACCATGGATGGTCTTATCAGCATAACGCTGGTCGATTAGCTATCGCTAGAACCTTTAGCGACAAGGTTAAAACGACTTACGTAGAGTCGGTTCCATATGGCGCAGATGCAACGCGAGTAATTACAAAATTAGCTCGATCTGGACATGATCTTATTTTTACAACTTCTTTTGGATATATGAATCCTACTTTAAAGATTGCTAAGCGTTTTCCTAAAGTTAAATTTGAGCATGCGACTGGCTATAAGCGGTCAAAAAACCTCGCAACTTACTCCGGACGTTTTTATGAAGGAAGACACGTTGTAGGTTTGATAGCCGGTAAAATGACGAAATCTAATATTCTTGGCTATGTGGCTTCTTTCCCGATCCCAGAAGTAATTAGGGGAATCAATTCAACAATTATTGCGGCGCGTTCAGTTAATCCAAAAATAAAGATAAAGGTTGTTTGGGTCTCAACTTGGTTTGATCCAGGCAAAGAGGCCGATGCTGCGAAAGCTCTCATTGCTCAGGGTGCAGATGTGATACTTCAACACACGGACTCCCCAGCTCCTCTTCAACAGGCTCAAAAAAATAAAGTTTGGGCTGTAGGTCAAGCTTCCGATATGGTTAATTTTGGACCTAAAGCCCAATTAACGGCGATTATAGATGACTGGAATGCATATTATATTAATCGTACCAAAGCTATGCTTGATGGAACATGGAGTTCTCAAGATACTTGGGGTGGATTTAAGTCAGGTATGGTAAAAATGGCTCCTTATAACAAAGCTATCCCATCTGATGTTGTTGCCATGGCTGAGAAAGCTAAAGATGGAATAATAGCAGGGACAGTGCATCCGTTTACTGGACCGATTAAGGATCAATCTGGTAAGATTGTGATTCCAGCAGGAAAGATGGCTGACGATGGTATGCTTCTTGGCATGAATTTCTATGTTGAAGGGGTTGATGGAACAATCCCTAAATAACATTTAAATATTAGATTTGGAACTTGATTAAAGTCAATGTTCCAAATCTAATTTAAAAAAACGCAATAAACGGTGTTACTGCCATGGAACCCTCGCAGGATGAACCATTGGTTCTCAGAGGAAAAATACTAACTTTTAAAAATAATAAACTCGATTACGAATATTGGGAAAAAGGTGTGTTATTAATTGAGAAGGGATTTATTTCTCAAGTAGGAAACCACACTGATATTAATTATCCACAAAACTCTAAAGTAATTGATTTTGGACAAGATTTAATTGTACCGGGTTTTATAGATGGTCATGTGCATTATCCTCAAATGAGTGTTATCGGGTCTTATGGGAAAAAGCTCATTGATTGGCTAAATGATTATACTTACCCAGAAGAAATTAAATTCTCGAGCTATGATTACGCGCAATCTGTAGCAAGATTATTTCTCTCAGAAACTCTGAAAAATGGATACACAACGAGTTCAACTTTCTGCACAGTTCACCCAGGATCTGTTGATGCTCTTTTTTATGAGGCGCAAAGAATTGAGATGCGTGTAATAGCTGGTAAAGTTTTAATGGATCGACACGCTCCTGACTCTTTATTAGATACAGCTCAGGAATCATTTGATGACTCTCAAGAGCTTATTAATAAATGGCATAATAATGGACGAGGTTTATACGCTGTTACGCCCAGATTTGCGCCGACGTCAACGCCTGATCAGCTGGAGGTAGCAGGAGCTTTGTTTTCTGATAATGATAATGTTTATTTGCAATCCCATGTTTCTGAACAACTTGATGAGGTAGATTGGGTGGCTGATTTATTCCCAGAATCGTCATCATACCTTGACGTTTATAATAGTTTTAGTCTTTTAGGAAAACGTGCATTATACGGCCATGGAATTTATTTTTCTGAGTCAGATATTGAGATAGCGTCGGCTACAGATACAACGATTATTCATTGTCCGACATCAAATTTATTTTTAGGTAGTGGCTTGTTTCAATATGAAAAGCTAAAAGATGCAGGTATTCGTTTAGGATTAGGAACCGATATCGGTGGTGGCACGTCTTTATCGCCTTTTGCCACGATGAAAGCTGCTTACGAAATTGCTCAATTTAATAATTATTCCCTAAGTCCACTCGAAAGTTTTTATAGGTTAACCTTTGGTGGAGCGCATGCCTTACACTTAGAAAATAAAATTGGCCAAATAAAACCCGGTTTTGAGGCAGACCTTACAATTATCGATTTGTCATCCACTGATATAATTAAGAATAGAATGCGAGACGTAGAAGATCTATCGGAAATGCTTTTTACGCAAATTATGTTAGCCGATGATCGTGCGATTCGGGCAACATTTGTTAATGGGAAATTAGTCTATGAGAAGTGAAGTGTATAATTTTGGATAGATTTTGGTAAATCTATAAAACAAGTGAGTCGCTCTCAATCGAAATTATGGGTTGGAAAAGAGTGATTTTTTAGAAAATTTTTAAAAATAAAATCATTAACTTATTGAAATATAATAGATTTTAATTTTAATATCTTCACTTGAATCGGTAAATCGCTTATTTTAGGGGAGTTTTCATAAAAACTGTTTTTAACAATTTAATTGATAGGAGAACCTAAATGGAAGATCAAGATTTACAAAATCCTGAATATTCGCCTCCTTTGAGTGAGGGTATACCGCTCGGTATTCAACATGTCCTCGCCATGTTTGCGGGAAACGTTACTGTACCTCTTTTAATAGCATTGGCGGCTGGTGGACCCCAGCTCATTACACCATTGGTTCAGATAGCTCTACTGGCAGCCGGCGTTGCCACGCTAATTCAAACAATTGGAATTGGCCCTATCGGATCACGATTGCCGGTTGTCCAAGGAACTAGTTTTGCCTATGTTGGAATATTAATTGGCGCTCTAAAGAGTGGTGCGACATTGGCTGCTGTATTTGGTGCCTCAATTATTGGAGGTATCTTTCAAATGATTTTGGGCTTTTTTGTGCCTCAACTTCGTAAGTACATTCCGCCAATAGTCTCTGGTGTTGTTGTGATGACAATCGGGCTAACTTTGTTACCTGTTGGAATAAAATATTCTGCTGGATGTGGAGCATACCCTAGTGCAGCTTCATGGTGTAAAACTGGCTTTGGTAGTCTCTCGAACTGGGGGCTTGCATTATTTGTTATCATTGTAACTTTACTTATTCGCAGATACGGAAAAGGTATATGGTCAGCTGCGTCAATCTTCTTTGGTTTGGTTATTGGTTACCTTGTTGCCATCCCTCTTGGCATGGTTAATGCTGGGAAAGTTGCTGCGATTGGCAAGGCTAGTTGGTTTGGACTCCCTGATCAATATTTTGGATTAGACTTTACTAGTCCCGCTGCAATCAGCCTCATAGGATTAATGGTCATTATGGCTTTTATTACAACAATTGAAACCGTAGGTGATATTTCAGGGATTACAATGGGTGGTGCTAATCGCGAACCAACAGATAAGGAGTTAAAAGGTGGTATCATGGCTGATGGCTTTGGTTCAGCGGTCGTGGCATTATTTGGCGGATTGCCTAATACATCATATAGTCAAAATGTTGGCCTTGTTTCTTATACAAAAGTTATGAGCCGTCAGGTTGTCAGCATTGGCGCTGTATTTCTTATATTATTAGGCTTAATACCAAAACTAGCAGCTTTAGTTGCAGCTTTACCTTATCCCGTATTAGGTGGGGCTTCAGTGGTTATGTTTGGAATGATCGTCTCTGCTGGAATGAAATTAGTGAGCCACTCGGGTTTTAGTGCTAGGAATATGTTGATTGTAGCTATATCTATTGGACTTGGACTAGGTATTTGGCAAGTGAATCAATTGGCCGGTCTCGCAAAATATGGACCATTTCCACCCGAAGTATTCGCATCTTGGTCAATTCCGTTATTTGTATCTGGAATTGTAGTTTCTGGCTTTGTCGCGGCAATTTTAAATATATTTATGCCACAAGAAGAATAAATTCATACGTAGTTTAAAGGAATAAGCCCCCAACTCTGGGGGCTTATTCTTTTGTGTTCTATTAAATGTAAATAAACATAGGTCTATCTTAAAAACGTTATTTATTTCGATTTTTCATTTTTCCATCCCAACGAGGTACCGCGTCTATCTTAATATTAAATTGATCTAATACTCGCATGACTATATGATCTATCATTTCCTCAATTGTTTTAGGGTTGCTATAAAATGCCATCATTGGGGGAACAATACTTACGTTCATTCTCGCTAGTTTGAGCATATTTTCTAAATGAATTTGATTCAAAGGTAGTTCTCTTGCAACTAGAACTAATTTACGCTGCTCTTTCATGATTACATCAGCAGCTCTATGTATTAAATGGGAGCCTTGTCCATTTGAAATTGAAGCTAGGCTAGCCATTGAACATGGAATAACAACCATTCCTTGGGTCCTGAATGATCCTGACGAGACCGCTGCACCCATATCTCCAGGACCATAGTTAACGTCTGCTAAGTTTGTTACTTGTTCATAACTATAATCAGTCTCGTGCTCCATTGTTTGATGTCCCCATTTGCTCACAATTAAATGGGTCTCTACTTCAGTATTTTTAAGAATTTCGAGTAGACGTATACCGAGTATTGATCCTGTTGAACCAGTTATACCTACGATAATCTTTTCCACGTAAGGCTCCTTTTATTTGATAATTAAACTCTGGCTCCCTTGCCAGCTGCCTTTGGTTTCGTAGTTTTTTTTGTTCCCTCATAGTTCATGCCAAATTCTTCTGGCGGGTTTGGCCCCCATAAATAAAAACCTACATCTAATGGCCAATCTCTGGGTTTCCAAGCATCATCATTTGAAATATAATCCATATCTGCAAAATACTCGCATAGTCCATCATGCGGATCTCTGATATACCAAAAGAAGTTTGAGCCTAGTGCGTGGCGACCAAGCCCCCATCCATTTCTATAACCTTTCTCGAGCATTCGTTGACCACCAAGTCCAACGTGGTCAATATTATCCACTTCAAAGCTTGCATGGTGAAAGCCTGTTTTATCGCTTTGTAACATAGCCACAGTATGGTGATCGCTGCCTCCTGGTGGACGCAGGAATGCTATCAAACCTTCACTTGTATCAGTAAGTTTTAAACCCATAATATCTGTATAAAAAGCAATCTTCTTTTCTAAATTAGTTGTAAATTCAACCATGTGCCCCAGTCGGTGCGGTTCCGGTTTGGTGTCGTATGCAATACTACCTTTTCGATTAACTCTATTATAATGCCCTGGCCCATTCGCTTGAAAAGCCTCATGATTTATCGTGGGTTGACGACCACCTTTTGATGGGGCAGACGCACTTGTATTTACATTGTAAATATCGCCCTCAAAATCTTTAAACCAAATACCATCATATGGTGTCTCTTTAGGAGAATCAATTTGCTTTGCAAGTTCGCTTTTATCAATATTATTTTCAATATTCGCTATACCATTTAAATCACTACCGTATGAAACATGGTGCAATTTTCGTTCGGGTCCCTCAGTCAAAATAATTTGGTCTTGATCCCGCCCGATACAACGCATAATAGCCTGATTATTTTTTTCTTCTCCAACCAAACCAAAATCTTCATAAAATATTTTTTGTACAGGCACATCAGGCACCGTTAACGCTAGATGATGAAAATGCTTTACACTCATAAAAATGGTCCTTTCGAATACTGAATCACAAATTCTTTATGAGTAAAAACTATTACACAGTTTTTTTCAAATTAAACTTAAAAAATAGTGTTTTTTCGCTAAAGAAATTTATTAAAACATCCATACCATAAGGATTGATTATTTTAGGACAAATAAAGTAGAAAAAATTTAATTTTCTATTGACTAAATCTAATCTTTGGTACTCTAATTAAATATGAATTGGGAATACGGTGAGTTAAACTAAGTCACTAATCCGTAGCTGCCCCCGCAACTGTGAGCATAATGCAAGCCAGATACCAATCATAAGATCTGACACGGAGGGTGATCACGTATGAATAATTTTAATAATTTAGTAAAAGACACTAATAGAGGCGAATTAGTGCAACGAATAGTTCCAGCATTATGTGGGATTTGTTTAGGATTTTTTTTATTGCTTGGAGTAGGCTTTGCGGATGCTCATCTAATACACAACGCTGCCCATGATGCACGTCACGCTCATTCGTTTCCCTGCCATTAGAAAAGTTTTTGATGTTTAAATTATTGTTTTCAGGACTTATGGCTGGACTGGTTGCAGGGTGTATAGTGTTTGTATTGCATTTAACCCTTTTACAGCCCCTTATCACTCAAGCCGAAATTTTTGAAAAGGTTAGTAGTAGCAAGTCGTCCGAAAATATGGTTCAGGATAGTAGCCAAAATTCTAGTAAACCAGATACCCACCATGTTCATGACGGAAGTGAATGGTCTCCGCATGACGGCATTGAACGATCATTCTATACGCTTATAGCCCATATTATTACAGCTATTGCATACAGTTTATTGCTCGTTGCTGGTTTTGCAATTTATGGCCGTGATGTCTCGTTGTTACAAGGTTTATTGTGGGGTGGGGCAGGTTTTTTAAGTTTTTCATTTTTGCCAGGTCTTGGCTTGCCCGCAGAATTGCCCGGAGCTACCCGAGCTGATTTGATGGATCGACAATTATGGTGGTTAATGACAGCATTTTTAAGCATTGTTGGTTTTTTGCTAATAGCATTTGGTAAGGCGAATTTATTGAGATTTTCAGGCGGTATAGTGCTTACACTTCCCCATATTTTCGGAGCGCCAGTGGCTAATAGCACTATGTCTGGTCCCTCGTCTCCTGAGTTAGCGGCAAAATTTGTTATGCTTTCTCTTTTTGTTTCAGTGATAATGTGGATTGTCATCAGTTTTATGACAGCGTTTTTCTATATGAGACCAATTGGTAATAATTACTTCTCGCGTTTTTTGAGACGCTAACGAAATATTCTATATTTTGTTTGAAATGGAAGCTTCTTCGAAAGTTGCCATGCCATTGTGACAAGCCAGAGCGCTTCGCAGTAAATTGATAGCAAGTGCAGCACCAGTTCCCTCACCTAAACGCATATTAAAATCGAATAGAGCTGTTTTATTCATTTTCGCCAGTAAAGTTCTATGTCCTGGTTCAGCTGATACATGAGAAAACAAACAATGATCGAGGCTATTGGGGTCTAGTGAGTGAAGCGTAGCAGCTGCAGCACAAGTTACAAAACCATCCAATATTACAGGTATTCGTGATAGCCTGGCAGAAATTATAGCGCCACAAATTGAAGCCATTTCTCTACCGCCAAAGCAACGCAGTATCTCCAATCCATCTCTCAGCATAGGCTTATGTAAGATTATGCTCTCAGAGACAATCTTAATTTTTTTTTCAAGAGTTGGCCCCTGCACTCCTGTCCCAGGGCCGACCCAATCTTTTGCCGACCCTCCAAAAAGTGCGTGGCATATTGCTGCCGATGCTGTGGTGTTACCTATTCCCATTTCCCCCAAACATAGCACGTCCACACCTACTTCGGGACTAGACATTCCAAAAGCAATTGCTTCAGAGCAGTCCGCGTCATCCATGGCAGGTTCAGATGAAAAATCTCTAGTTGGTATTTCTAATGCTACTTCCATTATCTTTAATTCAGCGTCGTTCACCTTGCAAAGCTGGTTAATGGCAGCTCCGCCGTTTTTAAAATTTTCTATCATTTGTGAATTTACTTCTGGTGGAAATGCCGATATCCCTTGTGCAGTTACACCGTGAGCACCCGCAAAAACAATCACTCTAGGTATATCAATTTTAGCCGGATATCTTCCTTGCCAGCTTGACAGCCATTCAGTGATATTCTCTAACTTACCAAGAGAACCTTGAGGTTTAGTTAAGTTCTCTTCGTGAGATTTTGCGGCTTTACTCGCGCTTTCTTCGGGTCCTGGGAGAGATTTTATTAATTCTCGCACGGCGTCGAGTGTAGCTATATTTTCAGATTTCATTTAAAAAATTCCATTAAAGCAACGAATATAATTGTATATGATATATTAGAATTGTATCTTTTTATTATAACTATAGATGAAAAAGTAAAAGCAAAATCTTAGGAAAAGAAGTTGGACAAGGAAAAATCTGAAAAGCCTAATTTAAAAACCTCCAATGATATAATTGAAAACGATAATTCAGATAAAAATTATGATGAAGACGAGGATTTTATCGAACGCTTAAAAAACAAGGTTAACAAACAAAGCTGGTTTACTGATTTAAAAATATGTTTTGTCGTCTTAACTAGAATTCCAATTTATGTTGGTGAGACATCAAAAGATTTCTCTATTGCTGAAGCCTCTAGATTTTTTCCAATAACTGGCGCTGTAATAGGCCTTTTGTCCGTTTTAGTATTTTGGCTTTTTAGTTGGTTTGATCTTCCTGCGTCGATTCTTTCATTATTACTACTATTAATTATGACCTTGCTTACAGGGGCACTTCATGATGATGGCCTTGCTGATACGTTTGATGGCCTTGGAGGTGGTATTGATCGTGAAGAGAAACTATCGATTATGCGTGATAGTTATGTAGGCAGTTATGGAATTATGTCGCTACTATTTAGTTTTGGACTTAGGTGGGCTGCGTATGCAAAATTAATAGAACTAGGGTTCACTTTTACTGCTCTCGCCGTGATTGCCACAGCATCAGCTTCTCGAGCCGCATTGCCCCCAATAATGTACTTTATTCCGGTTGCAAGAGAAGACGGTTTAAGTGTGCGTGCAGGAAAACCTAGCCTTGATCGAGCTGTAACATCTGTTTTGATTGGTGTAGCGATTTTGTTTCTCCTTCTCGGTTTTCAAATTACAGTTATTGCAATTGGGTTATCACTATTAGTGGTTGGTTTTTTTGTTTATTTTGTCGCAACACGTATTGGAGGCCAAACGGGTGATGTGCTTGGCGCAGCCCAACAGTTAACGGAGGTAACAATTTTATTTGCAGTGTTGATTGTTGGAATATCGTGACAAACACTCACTGGTGGTGGATACGACATGCGAAGTCATTAGGGGATTCTGCAATTATTCATGGTCAGGATGATGTTGACGCTGATCTCTCTGATAAGAGATCTATTGGACTACTTAAACTGCGGTTGCCTAAAGAGGCAATTTGGTTAACAAGTGGAATAAAAAGGTCTAATCAAACCGCAGAAGCAATCGGGGTAAAAAATTTTATAGAAATTCCAGGGTTAATGGAGCAAGATTTTGGTGACTGGACAGGAAAGCGGTGGATTGATTTGGACGGCGATAGTGTAAGGAAATTCTGGCTAAACTTTATAACTGAGAAACCACCGGGCGGCGAAAGTTTTATTGAAATGGTAGATAGGGTTTCTGAAGCAATAAATACACTATCAAGAGAATATGAAAGAAAAAATATTGTTGCGATAGCACACTCTGGAACAATTAAGGCGGCATTAGCTAATGCACTAAGTTTATTTGGGCAATCGGCTTCGTCTTTTCAAATAGATAACTTGTCGCTCACAGAAATCGAGATTATTCCAGATGGAGGTGAGCGAATTTGGAAAGTAATTGGGGTTAATAGATAGTACTTATTCAAAGATTAATTGGGAGATTGTATATTTTGGAATCATCTGTTTTTTTGTTAATGCAAAGCTAGAAGTAATATGAAAATACCAATAGATTTAACATTGTCTGGTTTTAATTTAGTACTTGGGGGTCAACGATCAGGCAAAAGTGAATTTGCAGAGAGCGTTATTGAGCGCTCTGGCGGGGGGATTTATATCGCGACCTCGGAAGCGTTAGATGCTGAAATGTCAGAACGAATTAGAAAACATAAAGAACGTCGGGGCCAAGACTGGCAAACCATAGAGGAACCATTATTACTCTGCGAAACTTTACTCTCTCTTCAAAATAATAAAAAACCTGTTTTGGTTGACTGTTTAACCTTATGGATTTCGAATATGATGTCGAAGAATAAGGATATCAAAACGGAAACTGCTCAATTATGCAGTCTTTCTAAGAAAATAGATTTTCCAGTTATTTTTGTATCAAACGAAGTTGGATTAGCAGTGGTACCGAATAATGCAATGGCACGTCATTTTGTAGATTACACAGGTATAATGAATCAAAGTATTGCAAATGTATCTAACAGTGTGGTCTTTACTATTGCTGGTCTTACACAAAAATTAAAATAAGGATATTTAATGTCTACTGAGTCAAAAATTCCTGTTACCGTTGTCACTGGATTTTTAGGAGCTGGCAAAACTAGTTTAATTAGAAACTTATTAATAAATTCTCATGATAAAAAAATAGCACTTATCATCAATGAATTTGGTGACTTAGGAATTGATGGAGACATCCTTAAAAATTGTGATGACGAATCATGTTCTGCTGATGATATTCTTGAGCTAACCAACGGATGTATTTGTTGCACTGTTGCCGATGACTTTATTCCTACAATTGAAATTTTATTAAATCGCAAAGAACGACCCGAGCATATTGTTATAGAAACTTCAGGATTGGCATTGCCAAAGCCTTTGATAAAAGCTTTTCAATGGCCCGAAGTTAGATCTCGCACAACAGTTGATGGAGTTATAACTGTAGTTGATGGGCCGGCTGTTCATGCCGGTTTTTTTGCTGATGATCCCGAACTAATTAAACAACAGCGAGCCGAAGACCCATCTTTGGATCATGAAAACCCTTTGGAAGAAGTCTTCAGTGATCAATTAGCATGCGCCGATATGATAGTAGTTAGTAAGACTGATATGTTGGATCAAATACAATTATCTGATGTGATGGATATTATTAATCAGGGCTCCCGTTCTTCAGTTGAATCCTTGCCGGCAATTAATGGTCAACTTGACCCTAAAATAATTCTGGGAATGGGGTCGGCAGCCGAAAACGATATAGACTCAAGGCGTTCGTGTCATGACGGTGAAGATGAACATGAACATGATGACTTTGATACCTTTACTTTAATATTAGAACCGCAAAAAGAATTAAATTCATTTATTTTGCAGGTTAAAGATGCACTTAAAGTTTCAGGGGTTCTCCGAATTAAGGGGTTTGTTAAAATATCAGAAAAACCATCGCGATTAACTATTCAGGGCGTCGGTGAACGAGTTGATTATTACTACGACCGGAGCTGGACACAAGATGAAATTCAAAACGGGCAGTTGGTCATTATTGGACTAAAAGATTTCAACATAACTCTGGTAAAACAGATTTTTAATTCTGATTAATCATTATGCATTTACTTGTTACCAAGCCTGGAGAAGTTAATGATGGCAGCGAAGCTGTTGATCTAGGTCAATCTCCAGGAGACATTGTGTTTTTATCTTCTGCCTCAAGTGATTTATCCCTGGTGTCTGAGCAATATGATGAAGAGTGTGGGTTGTCTCTGAGGCTAGCTAATTTAATGCAACTAAGCCACAACATGTCAGTTGATCTTTATGTAGAGAAAACTATCGTAGGATCCAAGTTAGTTGTTATTCGTTTATTAGGCGGAGTAGGGTATTGGTCCTACGGTGTTGAACAAATTCGCGAGGTTTGTCTGACAAATGATATTAAGCTTATCATTGTGCCGGGTGACGATACCTCCGACCCCGAGTTGGCTCGTCTTTCAACGGTTCCTAAAGAAAGCTATTTTCGAATATGGCAATATCTTTTACATAGTGGTGCAGATAACCTTCGAAGTTTATTGAATTATTGCAGTACTCTATTAGGTAACAAGAGGTTATGGAATGAGCCCAAGCCAATAGCATCCGCCGGTATCTATTGGCCCAGCTTATCACATATTTATGTTGAAGAACTATTTAAGCACTGGATAAAAGGTCAGCCCATCGTAGCTGTTATTTTTTATCGATCTTTAGTACAAGCTAATGATCTTTTACCAATCGATTTATTAGTAAAAGAATTACAAGAAAAAAAAATAAATCCATTACCTATTTTTTTAACAAGCCTTAAAGATCCACATGCAGCGGAAATGATTACATTTTTGGTTCAAGGTAATAAGCCTGATATCATTATAAACTGCACAGCTTTTGCCATATCTTCGCCTGGTAATGATGCCCCAAACAACCCGTTTAAATATTTGGATTGTCCAATATTACAAGCCGTATTATCTGGTGGTAGTTTTGATGAGTGGAAGTCTGGATCACGTGGCTTAACTCCAAAAGATCTAACTATGAATGTAGCTTTGCCGGAAGTTGATGGTAGATTAATAACTCGGGCAATTTCTTTTAAAAAAGTTCATCGCTTTGATCCTCTGACGGAGATCTCTATCGTTAAGCATTCGCCAGTCCTCTCGCGTGTGAGATTTGTTTCTTCATTAGCCTTATCGTGGATTCGGTTACGCAAAACAAATGTTGGGAAACGCAGAGTAGCTTTCGTAGTTGCAAACTATCCAAATAAAGATGGTCGATTATGTAATGGTGTGGGGTTAGATACGCCAGCTGGTATTATCGAGAGTTTCTCGAGATTGCGAGAAGATGGATATCAACTTGGTGATCAAGCGCCAACCAGTAGCAAAGAACTTATGGATTATTTGTTAACCGGTCCAACTAATGCGAATGGAGATCGAAATGGAGGGGAGAGGTTGCTCTTAGCTGATTATAAAAGGCAATTTAAGAGGCTCCCAGAGACCTCTAAAACTCAGATCATGGAAAAATGGGGTAATCCTGAGGAAGATCCGTTTGTCGTTGGTGATAGTTATGTTCTACCCATTCATAGATTTGGTAACATAATTTTGGGTATACAGCCAGCGAGAGGCTATAATGTCGATCCGGTTTCAACTTATCACGATCCTGATTTGGTTCCACCTCATGGCTATATTGCTTTCTATTTTTGGCTTCGTTTTGTTAATAATGTTCATGCAATCGTGCATTTTGGCAAGCATGGGAATTTAGAGTGGCTTCCGGGTAAATCTGTTATGCTAGATGATTTGTGTTATCCAGAATTAGTTTTGGGACCGACCCCAAACATGTATCCTTTCATTGTGAATGATCCTGGAGAGGGTACTCAAGCTAAACGTCGTTCTTCCGCGGTAATTATAGATCATTTAACGCCGCCATTAACTCGGGCTGAAAATTATGGACCTTTGCGTGATTTGGAGCAACTTGTAGATGAATATTACCAAGCTGCTGGTGTCGATCCCAGAAGATTGGGATTTCTAGCAAAAGAAATTATTGAACTCAGTCAGAATATTAGTCTAGATAAAGACCTTGGCACTAATTTTTCAATTGATGAAAACATAGCTTTGACACAAATAGATAATTACCTTTGCGAACTTAAAGAACTTCAGATTAGAGATGGTCTCCATGTTTTGGGACTATCTCCAACTGGTTTTCAAGAGGTGGACCTATTGGTTGCACTTACTAGGCTTGAACGAAACACTGGTATAGACAAAGACGCATCTCTAATTTGCGCACTAGCAAAAGATTTTGACTTCGAAGGTTTTAACCCCCTCGATTGTAATATGGGTGAAACTTGGTCAGGCCCAAGACCAAGGGAGTTAGACGTGCTTGAAGATTTATGGCGCACGAATGGCGACACTGTTGAACGATTAGAATATTTAGCGCAAAGCTTAGTTAAGGGAGATATTAAACCGTCTCCCAATTGGAATAATGCTAATCAGGTGTTGAATTATATACGAACTGAACTTCAACCAATTATAAGAAATTGTGGTAGACTTGAACTCGATGGATTAATGAGAGGTCTATCGGGTTTATTTGTGTTACCTGGAAGCAGTGGAGCCCCAACTCGTGGTCGATTAGATGTGTTGCCCACTGGTAGGAACTTCTATTCTCTAGATATTCGAGCCGTACCTACGCCAACAGCTTGGAAACTTGGATGGAAATCTGCAAGTTTGTTGATAGAAAGATATTTTCAAGACCATGGCGAATATCCAAAACGTTTAGCTATTAGTGCTTGGGGAACAGCTAATATGAGGACCGGGGGAGATGATGTATCACAGGCCTTAGCCCTTATGGGGGTTCAGCCCGTTTGGGATCAGGCTAATCGGGTAACAGGAATTGAAGTGTTGCCAATAAAGGTTCTCGGTCGCCCTCGTGTTGACGTAGTATTTAGAATATCTGGTTTTTTTCGTGATTCGTTTCCAGCCCAGATTGATCTTTTAGACTCAGCTGTAAGGGCTGTGAGCTCTGAGAACGAATCAGAATATGATAATCCTTTGGCGGCTCAAGTGAATAAGGATATAGAGCAGTTTTGTTTATTGGGTTCTGATAGAAATGAGGCAAAGCGTCGCGCTGGATTTAGAATTTTTGGATCAAAACCGATGGCGTATGGCGCAGGATTACAGTCTCTTATTGATGAAGGGTGCTGGGAGTCTGATCTCGATTTGGCTACAGCATACGTTGCTTGGGGTGGCTATGCATATGGGGATGGAGCAAATGGTGAGAGCCAAAAAGAGCTATTTAAAGCGAGGTTAAAAGGTATAAATTTGATTATTCATAACCAAGATAATCGTGAGCATGATATATTAGATAGTGATGACTATTATCAATTTGAGGGTGGGATTGCAGCCGCTGTTAGGGAATATTCAGATAACCAACCAGAAATATATCATAATGATCATTCACGTCCAAACACTCCAAGGGTTTATACACTTTCGGAAGAAATTAGCCGTGTTGTTCGAGGCCGAGCTTCTAATCCTAAATGGATTAATGGCATTATGCGTCATGGTTATAAAGGTGCTTTTGAGATTGCGGCTACAGTTGATTATCTATTTGCGTTCGCTGTTACTGCTAACGTTGTTGAAGACTATCATTTTGATCAATTATTTGAATCGTATATCAAAGATGAAAAGGTACGGAAGTTTATAAGTGAAAATAATGCTCCAGCACTTCAAGAAATTACTTCTAGATTTTGCGAGGCGATAGACAGAGGGGTTTGGCACCCCCATTCGAACGGTGTTAGGAGCTTGCTCAATCAGTTGCAAGGGTTATCAGAGGAGGGTCATTCATGAACGAAGTATTGTCCGAAGAGGAAAAGAATCAGAGAGCAAATGAGAAACGCCGAAAACATAAAGCAGCCAAGGATAAATTGCTCGCGACGAAAACGAAAGAGGGTGGGTTACTGATTGTTCACACTGGGAAGGGAAAAGGAAAAACAACGGCAGCAATCGGGATGGTGGCGCGATGCATCGGTCATAAAAAAAAGGTAGGTATTGTTCAGTTTGTTAAAGGTAAATGGGAAACGGGAGAAAAAGCGGTGCTTGAAGCTTTCCCCGATCTAGTAACAATTACGGCAATGGGAGATGGATTTACCTGGGAGACTCAGGACCGGGCGCGAGATATTGAAGCCGCTAATAAGGCATGGTTAATGGCTAAGCAAATGATTGAAGACCCCAAGATTGCGATAGTATTACTCGATGAGATTAATATTGTACTGAGGAATGATTATTTAAATATTGGAGATGTGGTAAATTATTTGCGAGGGAAACCACTGGATAAAACGATAATTTGTACAGGCCGAAACGCAAAACGCGAGCTAATTGATATTGCTGACCTGGTTACTGAGATGACAGAAATTAAGCATCATTTTAGAGCTGGTTATAAAGCCCAAGCTGGCATTGAGTTTTAACTAATGCGCTCGATTATGTTTCAAGGCACAGGGTCTGATGTTGGTAAATCCCTCGTGGTCGCGGGGATATGTAGGTTAATGACTACAAGAGGTCTGAAGGTTAAGCCCTTTAAACCTCAAAATATGTCTAATAATGCGGCGGTTACCAAAGAAGGTGGTGAGATAGGAAGAGCTCAGGCTTTGCAGGCTAAGGCGTGTCGGGTTTCGCCAAGTATTGATATGAACCCTATACTTCTTAAACCCCAGTCCGAAATCGGTGCACAATTAATTATTTTGGGAAAAGTAGACGGTAATTATCCAGCGAAATTATATCAAGAAAAAAAAATACAACTATTACCCTTGGTTATAGATGCTGTTAAGCGACTTGAGGTTGGCACTGATTTAATTATTGTTGAGGGCGCTGGCAGCGCAGCGGAAGTAAACTTAAGAGATAATGATATAGCGAATATGGGTTATGCCGTCGCAACTCAAACACCAGTTATTTTAGTAGCAGATATTGATCGTGGTGGCGTGATCGCAAGTATTGTGGGGACTTGGGAACTATTGCCTAAAGAAGAGAGAAACTTGGTTGCTGGTTATATAATCAATAAGTTTCGCGGCGATGTAAGTTTATTCAAGGAAGCTATTGAAATAATTTTCGATAAAACAGGTTTACATTGTTACGGTATACTCCCATTTATGGAGGAAGCCATTAAATTACCCCAAGAAGATGCACATACACTTGATAATACAATTTTACCACTTCGACCGTCGCACATAAAAATAATTATCCCTCGTCTAGCGCATATCTCTAACTTTGATGATTTTGACCCATTGTTGGCTGAGCCAGATGTTGATTTACAATTTATAAACCGGGGCAATCCACTTCCTGGCGATGCCGATTTAATCATCTTACCCGGATCCAAAACAACTATACCAGATCTGGCAGATTTCAGAAAACAAGGATGGGATGTAGATATAAGTGCCCATATTAGAAGGGGTGGACATGTGTTGGGACTATGCGCAGGGTATCAAATGCTAGGCAGAAAAATACTCGATCCGAATAAAATTGAGAGCGATCTTATGTCAATTAATGGACTAGGTGTATTGGATGTTGATACAGAAATAGGAGGAGATAAGTCTCTATCTAATGTTATTGCACATTCAAACATGGGCTTTGGTATGTTTACAGGATATGAGATGCATTTGGGTGTTACCTCTGGACCAGATGATGTTAGACCGTTTTGTAAAATTGATAAACGTAATTCTGGTGCGGTTTCTAATAATAGGAGAGTTATGGGTTGTTATTTACATGGATTATTTGAGAATGATAAATTCAGAAATAAATTTTTATTTAGTATTAAAGATCGAGAAAGTTCTGGAATTAATTATGATCAACAAACAGAGACAGCTTTAGACTCAATTGCAAATATTTTGCAGGATAATCTGGATATAGAAGGTTTATTGGCTCTTGTAGATTAACTGTCCGCATTAGTCAGCTATTTTAATATTTATAATTCTTTCGGGATTTATTGGTGGATTACCCGCCTGAAACTCCTCTAATAACCCCATTCCCCCTATAACTTTTCCCCAAATAGTATATTTACCATCTAAATGGGGTGCCCGTCTTAATGTAATGAAAAACTGACTATCGCCGCTATTGGGGTTGTTTCTATTTCTTTTCATTGCAACTGTCCCCCGCTCGAATGGCGTTTTAGAGATTTCTGCCAATAGCTTTTTGCCGGACCCACCACTTCCAGTACCTGTCGGGTCGCCTGTTTCCACGGCAAAACCTTTTCGTACACTATGGAAAATCAGGTTATCGTAGAATTTTTGAGTCACAAGTTCCTTAATACGTGTAACATGTCTCTCTGCTAGACTTGGTAACATTCTTATGGTGATTAGGCCTTTTGTTGTGTAAATTTTTAGTAGGTTTTGATTATTTGATGAAATTTTCTTTTCTTCTTCACGATTATTTATGTCATTTTTGCTAATTAATTTATTTCCTGTCAGACTTTCAAGCTTTAAGATCGCTTGCTTGAGCTCTTTTGAGATTTTTTTTCTGAGTCCTGAACTGGTATTTTCATCGGCTAAATAGATCTGACCTTCTGATACCAATGTTTTTAGGCCCCCCTTGGAAACTTGAACCTGGCCTTGGGTAACTTTTATTTCTGTCTTGCTGCGGTTCGCTAGTAAATCAAATTGGGTTCCTCGAATTCCAATTGTTAAGTTTCCCGTCTGTATTTTCAAATTCATTCTATGAATTTTACCCGAAGTAAATCTCAGGAGACCAGTCACCATCTCCATAGAGCCATTTAACGAAGATCCCGTTCTATCAAAAACAATATTATCCATGTATACATCTGCTATCTCGCCAATTTTAATTATTGAATCATCTTTTAAGCTTATACTTGTCGCACTGTCTCTTCCCGTTCTAATTCTCTGATTGGCTAATATGTTTTGTCCATTTTCAATTCTTGAAGATAGAGAATTTCCAAAGACTTTGTTAACAACTAAATCAGCAATTCCAATTGTTAGATTATTTTCTTGGGATTGTGGCTCCGTGCATACTAAAAGGGTCGATAGTGATAACAGTATCGTTGCTATAGATGCTAATTTTGAGGTGATAGGCTTTAAATGATTTAGCGATACTGGCAATTCTCTGATCCTTCAGATTGTTCCTTATTCCTTAAATAGACCATACAATTATTTTAATTTGATTAATTTGTTAACATCTGTCTATGAAAAATAGGGTAATCAAAGTGACTAAAAAGAAAGATAGTATACAAGCTTTTATATAAAGTGATAGAGCTTTTCCTATCTCCTTATGTGTTGCATTAGAAGTACTTCCTTTGACCGAGTCTCCTATCCATTTTCCTTTAAAATCCTCTCCACTATAAAGGCGTGGCCCTGCCAAAATAAGGTTTAATGCGCCTGCCATGGCAGCCTCTGGGTAGCCTGAATTTATTGAGTCTAACTTCTTTGCATCTCTATGTACGGCTTTGAAAGACCTGATAAAGGCTGCTCTTCCACTGAGGCTCGCAACTATACAAAATAATAAGGCAGAAATTCGGGCGGGTATAAAATTAGCGATATCATCAAGTCGAGCTGACGCCCATCCAAAATAAATATATTTATGGTTTTTATGACCTATCATGCTATCTGCTGTATTTAACATTTTGTAGGCTAGTATTCCGGGTAACCCAAAGATAACTGTCCAGAATATTGGAGCTATAATACCATCTGAGAAATTTTCTGACAAAGACTCAATGGCCGATCGAGCGACCCCATGATTGTTCAAGTCCTTGGTATTACGCCCAACAATTTTTGAAACTTCTAAGCGTGCTTCATCGAGAGTGCTAGTCTGAAGGCTATTTTGAACAGATTTTACGTGTTGATATAAACTTTTAGCCGCTATCATTGTTGAAATAATAAAAGCCTCCAAAATCCATCCATGAGGAATCAGATTAAAAATATGTTTTAGAACTAATCCAAAAAGCGCACTTAAAATTAATAAGAAAATTATTAAAATTATGCCGCTAATACGTTGATAAAAGCTATTTTGATTTTGTTTGTTAAGATTTTCATCTAGATAGCTTATCATCAATCCCATAAGTTGAACTGGGTGCTTTAATCGCAGATATATAAAATCTGGATCACCAACAATAGCATCTATTAAAATAGCAAGGAGTAATATAAAAAAGATACATGGTTCCAGCATAACAAAGGGTATTACCAGCCTTGCATAATATGGTCAATTCTATAGTTTAACGCTCTATATTACTCGAACTCTTGGCACACTGTAATTTTATTGATAACTAATTTACTAAAATAAATTTTGCTTTCATAGTTATATTTATCGTAATTAGTAAAGTTGAACAAACAAATGAAAATAGGTATTTTATTGTGCGGAAATAGAGATCTAGATGATGACGAATTGTCGACCTTGACGACCCTAAAACTCGATCTTAGTTTACGTATGCCAGAGTTCCATACCCATTTATCATGGTTGGAGTCATTAGATAATAATATTCAAACTGGAACTAATCATTTATTGAAGCTTGGCTTGGAGCACATAATTATTTTACCGGTAATGCTTGTTATGTCTGCTTCAAAAAAAGAAAAAATTGAAGAAATTATTGGCTCTTTCTTTGTTAATTATAACCCAAACAATATAAAGATTGAATTAGCTAGTATAACAGAAGTAGATAGCGATATTCTTCTTGCGGCAGAAAAGAGCATTGTAGAAGCTGAGTCTACAACTATTAACGCTGTGTCTCGTGATCAATCAACCCTGATTTTAATTGGTAAGGGCTCTGATGAGGCTAGAATAAATGCAAATGCGTATAAAATGTGTCGTATGATATGGGAAGGAATGGGCTTTGCGTGGGGAGAGGCCTGTTATTTGGAGGATGCATCCCCTAATCTCAGAAGTAGCTTAAGAAGAGTGTCCTTGATCGGATATAAGCGCGCTATTATTTTTCCATACTTTTTATATGGAGGGTCCTATATTTCTATGATTCACGAAGAAATTAAAGTAAAACGAGAGGGACCAATTGATATTGACTATATAATCGCAAAACCAATCAATGCTTATCGAGAGGTTGTCAATTCTCTTGAACGAAGAATAAGGGAAATAATAAGGCGCAATGGTAATATGAACTGCATGGAATGTGGATATCGTGAACAAGTTATAGAAGAAGCGATTGAAAAAAGCGAGAATGAAAAACATGATCATTTGCCCCAGTGAATTTAAGCTAATCAAAGCAACGATTGAAGTGCTCGCTAAATGCAATAAATTAGCTATTTAAAATGAAATATTTAAAAGATCCTAAAGCAATATATAGAGCATCTTTTGAAATGATTGCAAAAGAAATAGATCTCTCTCGTTTTCCAAATAGCCTAAGCAATTTAGTTACTCGTGTCGTTCATTCAGTGGCATTGCCAGAGATCGCAGATCACATCGTTTGGCAAGGCGATGTAGCTAGGGCAACGGAAGATTCGATTGATTCCGGAAAAAATATAATAGTCGACTCTAACATGGTAGCGGCGGGCATTATGTCGGACAAGTTATCTGAAAAATGTAAGATCCATTGT
>CENP01059790.1_pt1 | contig 42531 bp, 40 predicted proteins | sample 361281 | NCBI WGS metagenome assembly CENP01 (sample SAMEA2591122, study PRJEB7988) | marine metagenome | biome: marine biome (ENVO:00000447); feature: deep chlorophyll maximum layer (ENVO:xxxxxxxx); material: saline water (ENVO:00002010), including plankton (ENVO:xxxxxxxx) | depth 70 m
TGATGGTTACCAAGAATTATCTAAACATAGACGGGCTGCAACAGAGATAACGCTTCAAAAAGTAAAAGGCATGCTTCCAAGAACTTAGTATTATTGAACATAATATATATTATGCGAAGTTATATATTAATTCATGGATTATACCCTGCATTAAAACTAAATTAATTAACAATTTATATAAAGTAATTTATATTAAATGATATGAATATTTTTATACGTTTATTCACAATCCTTTTAATAACATCCTGTGGAACTAAAAATATGGAAAATCCTTCACCAAAAAAAATTCCTTTTGAACTAATACAACATAATGATATTAGAGTTGATAATTATTACTGGTTAAGGGATGATTCAAGATCAAATAAAGAAGTTCTAACCTATTTAGAATCTGAAAATTTATTTGCAGAAAATTGGTTTGAATCTAAACATGATTATAAAACTGAAATTGTTAATGAGCTCATAGAACAACTTCCCGATGAAGAAATATCATTTCCATTAAATAATAATGGTTATATTTATTATGAAAAACTAAATAAAGGCGATCAATTGCCTAGATTTTATAAAAAAGAATCTTCAGAAAATATAGAAACTCTTTATTTAGATCCAAATATTAAGTTAAACACTCAGGAATATTATTCTGTTAATGCAATTAGGCCATCAAGAGATAATTCATTGATTGCATATTTAGAAGATAATAATGGTAGACGTGAACATGATATTAAAATTGTAGATGCAGATTCATTAGAAATAATTGATAGTGAGGTTAAAAGAACTTCTAGAGATATTATTTGGTCTAATGATAATAATTATGTAATTTACTCTAAAAAAGATCCTATTACCCTTATAAATAATTCAGTGTATGCCCATAAAGTTGGATCACCCTCCTCTGAGGATATATTGTTATACAAAGAAGATGATCATGAATATGATATTAATATTAGTTTATCTAAATCAAGAAAATATGCATATATAAATATTGCAGCTACAAATCAAAATGAAATTCGTTTAATTGACTTAGATAACCCCTTGATTAAACCTAAAATTTTTTTAGAGAGGTTTGAAAATCATTTGTATTATTTAGAGCATGTAGATAATGAAAATTTTTATATTTTATCTAATCATAATGCGCCTAATTTTAAAGTCTTGAAAACTGATACTCTGCTTGATTTATCTATCTCTAATATGGATGTAGTTATTAATCACAATAGTAAAATATTTATTAATGATATTTTTTATAAAAAAAACAATTTGATTCTTGAAATTAGAGACAATGGTTTACCAGAAATTAATATCTTTAACCTATCGTCTCAAGACACTTACAGAGTTGTTCATGAGGATAATGCATATACAATTAGTATAAACAACAATAATGTTGACTATTCGGATGAAGGTTTTTATTTTAATTATTCCAGTTTAACCACACCAGATTCCATCAAATACTTTAATTTTTTGTCAATGTCCTACTCAACAGTTTGGCAAAAAGAAATATTAAATTTTAATGATAAAGAATACAGTGATAAAAGATTTTTTTATCAAGCTAGAGATGGTGTAAATATTCCAGCTATAATTTTTTATAAAAACGATACCGATCTTGCTACTGCACCTATTCTATTTTATGGATATGGTTCATATGGAATTAATACCGAAGCATCGTTTAGACAGTCTCTTTTGCCATTATTAAATAGAGGATTTGTATATGTCATTCTTAACATTAGGGGTGGCGGTGAAATGGGTAAACATTGGTATGATGATGGACGAATGTTTAATAAGATCAATACATTCAATGATTTTAATGATGGCGTGCATGCTGTCTTAGATAAAGGTATGGGCAGTCGCAATAATGTTTTTGCAAGAGGTGGTAGTGCTGGTGGCTTGTTAATGGGAGCTATTATTAACTTAGAGCCTGAACTTTATAAAGGTATATTATCTGGAGTTCCTTTTGTTGATGTACTTACTACAATGTCAGATCCGAGCATACCATTAACTACATTTGAATATGATGAATGGGGAAATCCAGCTAACATTGATGAATATAACTACATAAAGCAATATTCTCCTTATGATAATATTTATGAAGTTAACTACCCTGCTGTATTTATTACATCTAGTCTGTATGATTCACAAGTTCAATATTTTGAACCCGCTAAATATACGGCTAAGCTAAGAGAATATAACCAGTCTGATAATCCAATCTTAATGAAAATGAATCTCATTGGAGGTCATGGTGGTTTAAGTGGAAAAATTAATCAATTTAATGAAATAGCTGAAGAATTTAACTTTATTATAAATTTAGTTGAATAATGCAAGGAAGGGATTTCCTTAAATTATTAAAAAGTTTTTGACCAAGTAGATTTTAAATAAAATCTTTATATCTATTATATATACAATTATTTGTAACAAAATTAAACGTAATTATATTATCATCATTAATAGTTAATTTTAATAGGGAGAAAAAAATGACTGAATATCAAGTATTAAACCTTATGCAGGTTAGTTTTATTCAAAATTCTATGTATTTTGTAGGAATGGTTCTAATGACATGGCTTGCTTTTAGGATGTGTAATAATGTTAGAAATAATCCTAATGTAAACTTAGCAGGAAAACTGTTTACATCAATTTTCTGTGTATTTGTTGCAGCATTTATGTTTCAAGTTAATCAAATTGGTGGAGCGATATTAAATTCAAATGTTGCTTTGTTGGTTGACATGGGTGCGGCTTCGGGCGATAGAATGTCTGAATATTTAGATGCTCCGCTTATAGTCGGTGGACCTGTACAAACAATCTTTGTTTTATTTGTCTTAGTATTCCAACTTGCTTTAGTTTGGGTTAAAGAATAATAAACTTAGAAACAAAAAAAGAGGGCCATATGCCCTCTTTTTTTTATAACCTTATGATTTTGTATAAATTATTTTACAAAATTCAGTAGTCTCTCTTACTACCTCTGAAACATATTTTTTAAAAGCGTTGTCCCATATTTTTCCATATGAAGCACCTGCATAATATTCGTCAACAACCTTACCACTTTCAGCAGCAGTATTTGTAACTACTCTTAAATGAACTACCTCAGTGCCTCCACCCATTGGTTCAAAAACACCAAATCTCATATCATGGCCAGCATTCTGAACTTCTTTTTCTAATCGAGTCATTTCTTTTGCAAATGCTCTAGAATCAGTAGTTTTTATTCTCCAAAGTCTTTCATATCCTGGGTTAAGCTCAAATTCTTTTAAAGGTTTCCAAGTGACCGAATATAAAGGCATTCTGAGTTTATTAAAGCCTTCAGAAGCATTCATAGGATCATATAGCTCAGAGGTTTGAAATGCTTTTTCAACACTAGGGAATGCATTCCAAACAAACATTTCACCAGGATATTCGTTTCCAGTCTTGACAATACAAACTCCAGCGACATCAGATCCAATCATCTTAAATGCTTCAGTGTTATCTTTCATATAGTTTACATATGCATCTATATTGTTAGCTTTTACATGAAGTGTTGTGAATGCACCTTCTGGAACAATAGCAAATAAGCTAGTGCTTATAAAAAATATACTTGATAAATACAAGGATTTTATTATTTTCATTATTTCTCCTAATTAATAAAGTTTTTATTCACCATTAAAGTTTTTTACGAATTGAACTAATTCTGTATTTACATTTACCCTTATATCTTTAGCAATTTTAGCAAAATCTGCAAAATCTGATGTTGATCTAACTTTTGCAAGTGATTGAGAGAGATCTTTCATTGAATCAGCTCCGAAATATACCATATGTGATGTGTATCTATTTCCATAAGGAATAACATTAAGTCCAAATGATCCAGGTATATTATTTATTTGTGATTGCATTAACTGTTTCCATGCACTGACATATTCTGACTCACTACCCTCTTGAACTTTAAAATTAAATTTTGCAAAAACAGTATTAGATTGCCAATTCCTTCCTGATAATACATTTTCAGATACCCAGTTCCATGATCTATCTGTATCTGTTGATCTTTGAAAGCTTTTAATCATCATTGCTGATTCTTTACATGAGGTAAATATAGCTCTTCCTTTTTGCATTTGATCCCAATTTTCATAAACTACTAAGATAAAATGACTATTTCCTGAACCTCTAAGAGCCCAAAGGCTAACATCAGCTCCAGATTCATTTCTCCAATTTTTAGCACATTCTGATTTATCAAAATCATTAAGAGCTTTCATAAAACTAGATGGATCTGTAACAGTAAAGTAATTAAATTCACCTACTGTTCCATCACTCTCTATTTTTTCAGAATTTGCTGAAATTGATGTGTTGAATAATAAAAAAGATCCAACAACAATAATTGATAATATATTTTTATACATAATTTTTCCCTCTAAAGATTTATTTTTTATATTAATATATATATTCCTAAAATATGTGTCATATTCATTACAAAAATGTAAATTTTTTATATTTAAAAAATAAAGATATGTTATTAATTTAAATTAAAATTTAATGTGATAGAATCATTTTTTTTATTATTTAGTCAACCATGATTTACAACAGCATACTAAATACCGTAGGAAATACTCCTGTGGTAAAAATTAATAATTTAGCTCCTGAAGGTATTGACTTATATGTAAAACCAGAGTTTTTTAACCCCGCATCATCTGTAAAAGATAGGCTAGCTTTTAGCATAATTGATGAGGCTGAAAAACAAGGGGTTTTAAAACCAGGACAAACAGTTGTTGAAGCAACTAGTGGTAATACAGGTATTGGCCTTGCATTTGTTTGTGCGGCAAAAAATTATCCATGTGTTATTACAATGCCTGAAAGTGCGTCTATTGAAAGAAGAAAAATGATGAGGTTTCTTGGTGCCAAAGTTATTATCACGCCAGCACCTGAGGCTGGTTCAGGTGCTTACAAAAAGGCAAAAGAATTGGCTGATCAAAACGGATGGTTTTATGCCAGACAATTTGAAAATGAGGCTAATGCAAATATCCATGAAAGTACTACCGGTGAAGAAATACTTTCAGATTTTAAAGATTTAGGTTTAGATTATTGGGTTTCTGGTTACGGTACTGGTGGTACCTTTTCAGGTGTTGCAAGAGTTTTAAAAAAATCAATGCCAAATACAAAATTAGTTATGGCTGAACCTGATGTTGCACCTCTTGTTGCTAACGGAACTGATCAAAAAAGAACAGATGATGGAGCCCCTGCTGTCTCACATCCTGATTGGAATCCTCATCCTATACAAGGCTGGACAACTGATTTTATTCCCCTAGTTTTACAGGAAGCTATAGATAATAAATTTATAGATGAAATAATACCTGTATCTGGAGCTGATGGAATTAAATGGTCGCAAAAACTTGCCGCTCACGAAGGCATATTAACTGGTATCTCTGGAGGATCGACATTTGCGGTAGCAATGGATGTTGCGAATAAAGCACCAAAAGGTACTACAATTCTGTGTATGCTTGCTGACACTGCTGAAAGGTATTTATCAAGCGTTCTATTTGAAGAAATATCTCCAGATATGAATAGTAGTGAAATTGAGATTTTGAATTCTACGCCCGCGTACAGAGAGTCAGTATAAAAAGATTTTAAAGAATTAAACTTTTATCTTATCTTTAATTTCTTTAAATTTTAAAGAACCATTTTCTATATAAAGATTAATTTGTCCTCCTGATTTAAGGTTGCCAAATAATAATTTATCAACCAATGGTTTTTTAATATTTTTAGAAATAAATCTTTCCATAGGCCTTGCACCCATCTCTTTATCATAGCCGTTATCTGCTATCCAATTAATTACAGCCTTGGAGACAACTATTTCAACATTTCTCTTATCTAGTTGTGCTTGAAGCTTTGTAAGGAATTTATCAACGATAGATAGGATGATTGATTTTTCTAGATAATTAAATTGAATAGTTTCATCTAATCTATTTCTAAATTCAGGTGTAAAAAGTTTATTAAGAGAATTCATAGCATCTGATTCATTAGATGAAGTACTAAATCCAATATTTCTTTTTGCTAATAATTCAGCTCCAATATTAGTTGTCATTATTAATATTACATTTCTAAAGTCTGCTTTTCTTCCATTATTATCAGTTAATATACCAGCATCCATAACTTGTAAAAGAATATTGAAAATATCAGGGTGTGCTTTTTCAATTTCATCAAGCAGTAAAACACAATGAGGAGATTTCACTATTGCTTCTGTTAATAAACCACCTTGATCAAATCCAACATAACCAGGAGGAGCTCCTATAAGCCTTGAGACTGTGTGTCTTTCCATATATTCACTCATATCAAATCTAATAAGATCTATCCCCATAATCTCAGATAACTGTTTAGATATTTCTGTTTTACCTACCCCAGTAGGGCCAGTAAATAAAAATGAGCCTATGGTTTTATTGTCATCTCTAAGTCCAACTCGTGAGAGCTTGATGGCATTTGCTAAAGTTTCCACAGCAAGATCTTGACCAAAAATAACCCTTTTTAGATTTTCTTCTAAGTTTTTAAGATCTTTCTTATCTGAAACAGTTATATTTTGTTCTGGTATTTTAGTAATCTTAGATATAGTTTTTTCTATATCAGACTGATTTACGGTAATATTTTTCTTATTTTTTCTAGCTATATTCAACATAGCCCCAGTTTCATCTATTACATCAATTGCTTTATCAGGCAGAAATCTTTCATTGATATATTTTGATGATAAATCAACAGAAGCTTTGACTGCCTCATTGGTATAAAAAACATTATGATATTCTTCATAAATATTTTTAATCCCATTAATTATCTCAATACACTCATCAAAAGATGGTTCGATAACATCAATTTTTTGAAATCTTCTTGATAAAGCTTGATTTTGATCAAAAATTCCTCTGTATTCTTGAAATGTTGTCGAACCAATACATCTTAAGGTACCTTTCCCAAGTGCAGGTTTAAGAAGGTTTGAAACATCAAGAGATCCTCCTGAAGCAGAGCCAGCACCTATTATGGTATGAATTTCATCTATAAATAAAATTGCCTTATCTTTGGTTTCTAAAAATTTTAAAACTTCTTTAAGTCTTTTTTCAAAATCACCTCTGTATTTTGTGCCAGCAATCAAAGCAGCTATATCCAATGAATATATAATTGACTCATTTAGGATATTAGGCACCTTATTATTTACTATAAGATATGCTAGGCCTTCAGCAATTGCAGTCTTCCCCACTCCTGACTCACCAACTAGTAATGGATTATTCTTTGTTCTTCTTGATAAAATTTGAATTAATCTATCAACTTCTTTAGTTCTTCCAATTAAATTATCAATCTTATCTTCATTTACTAAATTATTTAAATTAATTAAATAAGGGCTTTCTTCTGATTTAATATTTTCTGCTTGGATATTTTCTTCATTAGCAGTGCTGCTGTCAGTTGTTTTCTTTTCTAAAGGACCGTGAGAAATAAATGTAACAACATCAAGTCTATTGATATTATTTTTATTTAAAATATAAACCGATCTTGATTCCTTTTCTGAAAATATCGCAACTAAAATATTTATGGGCTTAACTACCCCTTTTCCAGATGATTGAATATGAAAAACAGCTCTTTGTAGCACTCTTTGAAAACCAAGTGTTGGTTGCACGGCTTTTTGATTATCAGTTCTCATAATGCTGGATTTTTTTAAATGCTCATTAAGATCATCCTTTAGAGCATCAACACTAACATTTTGACCTTCAATAAAATCTTTTACATCATAATCATTGAGAATTATCAAAAAAAGATGTTCAACAGTTAGGTATTGAATATTTATTTCTTGCGCCTTATCAAAAAGATTGGCAATTGAAACTTCTAAATCTTTACTAAACATATTTAATCAGTTAATGGTTCTATTTCACTCAATAATGGATGATTGTGATGTTTTGCCATATTATTAACTTCATATGACATCATCTCAGCAATCTCTTTAGAAAATATACCACAAACACCCTTTCCTTTTGTATGAACGGCCATCATTATTTGTGTAGATTTCTCATGAGTATGGTTAAAAACTGTTTGAAGAACATAAACAACAAACTCCATTGGAGTGTAATCATCATTAATTAATATTACTTGATATAAAGGAGGTTCTTTTAGTTCTGGATCTTTTTCTAATACTGCTGATCCTAAATCATTTGATGCGTCTATGGTCTCTTTGGATAACCTTATCATTACATCCTTTTAACCATCTCTTCAGCAAAACCTGAGCAGGATACTAGGTCTGCGCCATCCATCATTCGCTCAAAATCATAGGTTACTTTTTTTGCAAGGATGGTTTTTTCCATTGAGCTTATAATTAAATCAGCCGCTTCAGTCCAACCCATATGTCTTAGCATCATCTCAGCAGAGAGTATTAAACTACCAGGATTAACTTTATCTTGGCCTGCGTACTTTGGTGCAGTACCATGTGTTGCCTCAAAAACAGCATATTCATCTGATAGATTAGCACCAGGCGCAATACCAATACCTCCAACGCATGCAGCTAAAGCATCAGATATATAATCACCATTTAAATTCATGGTAGCAATAACATCATAATCTTTAGGTCTTAGTAATATTTGTTGTAAAAAAGCATCACAAATTACATCGTTAATGACAATATTTTTTCCATTTTTAGGGTTCTTTATTACCTGCCATGGTCCACCATCTAAATCTTCTGCGTTATAAGCAGATTTTGAAAGTTCATAACCCCAATCTCTAAATGCGCCTTCTGTATATTTCATTATGTTGCCTTTATGTACGAGGGTGATTGAACTTCTATCATTATCAATTGCGTAGTTTATTGCTTTCTTAACAAGTCTCTCTGTGCCCTCCTTAGAGATTGGTTTTACGCCGATTCCAACGGTCTTTGGAAATCTAATCTGTACAATGCCAAAATCATCCTCGAGAGTTTTTACAATTTTCTTAGATTCTTCTGATTCAGCTTTAAATTCTATACCAGCATAGATATCTTCCGAGTTTTCTCTAAAAATAATCATATCTGTATCTTGAGGTCTCTTGACTGGTGATGGAACACCTTCAAAATATCTAATCGGCCTTAAGCAAACATATAAATCTAAAATCTGTCTTAAGGAAACATTAAGAGATCGTATACCACCTCCAACAGGAGTTGTTAAAGGACCTTTAATGCTTACTACATATTCTTTTAAGGCATCTATTGTTTCATCTGGTAGCCAAGTGTCTTTTTCATAAACCTTTGTTGATTTCTCGCCGCAATATACTTCCATCCATTCAATTTTTCTTTTGCCATCATAAGCAATTTTTACGGCACTATTTACTACATTAAGCATAGCTGGGGTAATATCTACACCTATGCCATCACCTTCAATGTATGGAATTATTGGATTATCAGGAACGGTAAGTACTCCATTGTTATAAGATATTTTTTCTCCAGTTTTAGGTTCTTTTATTTTATTGAACTTCATTTGTTTACCGATTCCTGTAATAAGATTAATTAGATAGAAAAACGGCGTTATTATACTATTAAATAATGCAATATAATATGCATAAAAATAAAGAATATGGGAAAAAAAACAGTAGTTGTAGGACTTTCAGGAGGGGTTGACTCTTCTGTTTCTGCTTATTTACTTAAAGAAGCAGGATATGATGTTAAAGGCCTTTTTATGAAAAATTGGCAATCTGAGCCAGGCGAGGTTTGTACATCAGAAATTGACTTTTTGGATGCATCTAAAGTCTGCGATAAATTAAACATACCATTACATAAGGCAAATTTTTCAGATGAATATTGGGATAGAGTATTTACTAATTTTTTAAGTGAACATGAAAAAGGCAGGACGCCTAATCCTGATGTTTTATGTAATAGAGAAATAAAATTTAAATCATTTTTAGATTATGCATTTGAAATAGGAGCAGACTTTATAGCCACAGGTCATTATGCAAAGATAATAAATAAAGATGGTAGAAAATTTCTTGCTAGAGCAAAAGATATTAATAAAGATCAAACATATTTTTTACATGAAGTATCAGAAAAAGAGTTTTCTAAATGCCTCTTCCCTTTAGAGAATTTAACAAAATTAGAAGTAAGAAATATCGCTTTTAAAAATGACTTAGTTACAGCTAATAAAAAAGATTCTGTTGGCATATGTTTTGTTGGAGAAAAAAATCTAAAAGATTTCTTAAGTCGTTTTATTGAATTTAAAAAAGGAGACATTAAGGATGAAAATGACAACATCATTGGTCAACATCAAGGTTCAATTTTATACACCCAAGGTCAAAGACAAGGTCTTATGATTGGTGGCGTTAAGGGAAAAGAAGAACTTCCATGGTATGTATATAAAAAAAATATACCAAAAAATGAAATATATGTATGTCAAGGTGGAGATAACAAATTACTCATGAGTAAAGGTCTATATGTTGAAGATATAAACTATATAAATGATATTGAATATAAATATCCAATTAAATGTAGCGTTCAAGTAAGACATCAACACACTCCTGTTAATTGTACTATCGAGAAATCATCTAATGAATATAAGGTTATATTCGAAGAGTCGATTAGAGCAATTGCACCAGGTCAATCAGCAGTATTCTATGATAATGAAATATGTCTAGGCGGCGGAGTTATTTGTAAGACTTTTTAATATATAATCCTAATTTTCAAGTATAAGATTAAAAATGAAATTTGATCATAATAATATTTCACCACTAGATAGTAGATATGCAAAAAAGATTTCTAATTTTAGAGAAAATTTTAGTGAGTCTGAATTAATTAAAATTAGATTTGAAATAGAAATAGAATGGATATTATTTTTATGTTCAAAGCTTCAAAATACTTTTAAACCTCTCTCAAAAAATTCTGTTGAAAAAATAGTTAAATTTAAAAATTCATTTGATAATAAATCAGTCTTACAAATAAAAAAAATTGAGGCTACAACAAATCATGATGTCAAAGCAGTTGAATACTATATAAGAAATTATTTCAAAAAAAATAAAGTTTTATCTTCATACATCCATTTAATCCATTTTGGATTAACTAGTGAGGATGTAAACTCTCTCAGCTATGCGGTGATTATAAAAAAAGGAATATCAATATATGTGAATGAAATTAATAACCTAAACAAGGTTTTAAATTTATATTCAAAAAAATGGTCTAATGTAGCTTTTTTAGCAAGAACTCATGGCCAACCTGCATCACCTTCAACATTAGGTAAAGAATTCAAAGTCTTTGCATCGCGATTAGATAGAGAAATATCAATTTTAAAATCAATCAAACCAATGGCAAAATTTAGTGGTGCGACTGGAAATTATCATACTTTTGATATTGTAGATACTAAAATAAAGTGGTCTCAAATTAATAAAAAATTCATTAAACAGTTTGCTGTAGAACAAAATCCATATACTACTCAGATTGAACCTCATGATTGGATAGCTGAGACATGCCACTCTCTTGTAAGAATTAATAATATTCTCATAGATCTTTGTCAGGATACATGGATATATATATCAAATGATATTTTTGCTCTGAAACTTTTAAAAAATGAAGTTGGATCTTCAACTATGCCTCATAAAGTTAATCCAATAGATTTTGAGAATGCTGAAGGAAATTTTGGAATCTCTTCTGCATTATTAGAGTTTTTTGCGAACAAGCTCACAAAATCACGACATCAAAGAGATTTATCTGACTCAACTGTTTTGAGAAATGTGGGTTTAGGGTTTGGTTATTCAGCTTTAGCGATAAAATCTGCAATTAATGGACTAAGTAAAATAACCCCTAATAAAATTAAAATACAAGATGAGCTTAATGATAATTGGGAAGTGTTAACCGAAGCAGTTCAAACATTAATGAGATACGAAGGAATTCCAGATGCTTATGAACAACTAAAAAAATTATCTAGGGGTTCTAAATTAGATCAAGAAACTTACATTACTTTTATAAATTCTCTTTCAATTAGTACAAATTCAAAAGAAAAGTTACTTAACTTAAATCCTAGCATCTATATAGGTAAGGCAATTGAAATAGCCAAATCCTCATATTAGCTATATTTTGTAGTAAAGCTACATAATAATATTCTAATAAAGCCTTTATAATCAATGTTGTTCAAATAACGTTGACATAAAAAACCTATTATTATCTACTACACTACATAATTTAAGAGGTAATAGGGGAATACCATGTCTAAACACGAAAAAATAAAAAATAATGTTATGGATATAGATGCCATGTCTTCATCCGATTGGAGTTCTATAAATCCTGAATATGTAACAAGAATGCGAAAACAAAACCGCTTTAAGACAGGTTTAGATATCGCTAAATATACAGCTTCTATTATGCGTAAAGATATGGAAGAGTATGATGAAGATTCATCAAAATATACACAGTCCCTTGGTTGCTGGCATGGTTTTATTGGCCAACAAAAGCTGATTTCAATAAAAAAACATTTTAAAACAACTGATAAAAAATATTTATATCTATCGGGCTGGATGATAGCAGCACTAAGATCAGATTTTGGTCCTCTACCTGATCAATCAATGCATGAAAAAACTACAGTTGCGAATCTAATCGAAGAGCTATATACATTCCTAAGACAGGCTGATGCAAGAGAATTAGGAGACTTATACAGAAAATTAGATAATGCAAATGATACAGATAAACATGACATACAAGAACAAATTGATAATTTTGAAACACATATTGTTCCAATAATAGCTGACATCGATGCAGGATTTGGAAACGAAGAAGCTACATACTTGATGGCTAAACAAATGATTGAGGCAGGTGCATGTGCTATTCAAATAGAAAATCAGGTTTCTGATGAGAAACAATGCGGACATCAAGACGGTAAGGTCACCGTTCCTCATGCAGATTTTTTAGCAAAAATTAATGCTGTTAGATATGCGTTTTTAGAGTTAGGAGTTGATGAAGGTATTATTGTTGCGAGGACTGATTCTTTAGGTGCAGGTCTTACTAAGCAAATTGCTATAACAAACGAAAAAGGTGATCTTGGTGATCAATATAACTCTTTCTTAGACCTGGAAGAAGTATCACAAGAAGATATGAAACATGGTGACGTTATGATTAACAAAGATGGTTATTTACTCCGTCCAAAAAGACTTCCCAGTAATTTATATCAGTTTAAGAAAGGTACTGGAGAAGCTAGATGTATTTTAGACTCAATTACAAGTCTTCAAAATGGAGCAGATCTAATTTGGATCGAAACTGAAAAACCACACATTGGGCAAATTGGTGCAATGATGGATGAAATTAGAAAAGTAGTTCCAAATGCAAAACTTGTTTACAACAACAGTCCATCTTTTAATTGGACTCTCAATTTTAGACAACAGGTATTTGATGCAATGAAAAATGATGGTAAAGATATGTCTGAATACAAAAGAGATGATTTAATGAATGTGTCATACGACGATACAGAATTGGCTATTGAAGCAGATAATAAAATAAGATCATTCCAAGCAGATGCTGCTAGAGAAGCAGGAATTTTTCATCATCTAATTACCCTCCCCACCTATCATACTGCTGCGCTGTCTACAGATAACCTAGCTAAAGAATATTTTGGAGACCAAGGAATGTTGGGATATGTTGCCAATGTTCAGAGAAAAGAAATTAGAGAAGGTATAGCGTGTGTGAAGCACCAAAATATGTCTGGTTCAGATATGGGTGATGATCACAAGGAATACTTTGCAGGTGAAGCTGCATTAAAAGCATCCGGTAAAGATAATACTATGAATCAGTTCTAGTACAAGAGTTCATTTCTGTTTTACCACATATAGAGCATGTCCCGTCATCTGACGTCATAACTCCACCACATGAACCTTCTATAGGTTTGTTCCTTAGGATTAAACCAATAGCAAGAGCTGAAAATGCTAAGGCTATAACTATAAATGTTGCTACAAAAGTATTCATAAGCCTAAATTATACCATTCGTTAGAGAATATTAATTCATACTCTCCATCAATTTCAGTCACTAACATTAATGCTATATTATTATTATTAGCATAATCAATAGATTCAGGGTAACCAATAACATTAAATGCTGTAGCTAGAGCATCTGCATAAGTAGCTGATCTCTTATGTACAACAGTTACCGATAATGCCTTAGATTTTATTGATGAAAGAGTTTTTGGGTTAATTGTATGAGAAATTTTGTTGTTATTTGAATCAAGTTTAAAATTTCTGTATTCACCTGAAGTTGCAATAGATAAAAAATCTTTACTATTGTTTTGTATAACGTAAATTGCATTGTCTGTTAAAGCTGAAGGATTTTGTATTCCAACCTTCCAAGGTTGATTATTAATAGTTCCATTTATAATTAGCTCACCACCAATATCTATCAGATGATTAGGCATATTATTTAACATCAAATACTCATGTATAAGTTGAACAGCATATCCTTTTGCAATAGAAGACAGATCAAACCAATTAAGTGAAGACTTAATAAGTTTTGAATTATTCAATAATGAATAGTCTTTAAATGAATCTTGGGTTACATCTTTTTCAAAAGACGGTGCAAAACCCAAGCCACTTGAAACCTTGCCTAATGTAATATCATAAAATCCATCAGAAATCTTATGAACATTTTGTGCAATTTCTAAAATATTATATAAATCAGCACTAATTGAAATAGGTTCACTTATAGGTTTCTGATTTACAAGTGCTATCTCTGAATCAGGTTTATAGTTTGAGGCAACCATATCAACCTTGTTTATAATTTTTATAATGTTTTTTTCGTGATGATCAGCAATAAAGTTGCTTGACGTGACAGACCAATATGTACCGTATGCAGATCCACCAATAGAATAAGAATTGTTAGTATTTGAAGTATAGGCTATATAAACACAAATACCGCCAACAAGAAGTGCTAGTAATTTTGATGAAAGCTTTCTAGAAATCAAGCTAAATTAGCCACCAAAGTCATCTAAAGCAATATTTTCTGGCTCTACGCCAATGTTCGTTAAAAGATCTATAACTGCTTTATTCATCATGGGTGGTCCACACATATAATATTCACAATCTTCAGGTGCTTCATGATGTTTTAAATAATTTTCATAAAGTACATTGTGAATAAATCCAGTATCTCCATCCCAATCATCTTCTGGTTGAGGGTCTGATAATGCAACATGCCATTCAAAATTATCATATTTTTCAGCCAACGCATTAAATTCATCTACATAGAACATTTCTTTTAAACTTCTAGCACCATACCAAAAAGTTATTTTTCTATCAGTATTAATTCTAAGCAATTGATCAAAAATATGAGATCTCATTGGAGCCATACCTGCCCCACCCCCAACAAACACCATTTCATTTTTAGTTTCTTTAGCAAAGAACTCACCAAAGGGACCGAATACCTTTACTTTGTCGCCTGGTTTTAAATTAAAAGTCCACGATGACATTACTCCAGGAGGAAAATCAGTACCTGGAGGTGGGGATGCTATTCTGATATTAAATTTGATAACACCCTTCTCCTCAGGATAATTAGCCATGGAGTATGCTCTTATAACAGGCTCTGTATTTATAGATTTATTATCCCAAATCTTAAATTTATTCCAATCTGCGTGGTATTCCTCTTGAATATCAAATGACTTGTAGTCGATCTCGTAAGCTGGTGCTTCAAGCTGAACATATCCTCCTGCTCTAAAATTAACATTTTCTCCTTCTGGAAGTTTAAGAACCAGTTCTTTGATAAAGGTGGCTACATTTTCATTGGAGATAACTTCGCATTCCCATTCTTTAACTCCAAATATTTCCTCAGGGACTTCAATTTTCATATCACTTTTTACGGGAACTTGACATGAAAGTCTCCAACCATCATTTTTTTCACGTGAATTAAAGTGAGATTCTTCTGTTGGCAAAATTGAACCACCGCCATCTAATACGACACACTTACATTGACTACAGGTACCGCCACCACCACATGCAGACGACAAGAAGATTTTATTGTCAGCCAAAGTCTGTAATAACTTTGATCCTGCTGGGACCACTAATGGATTAGATGAATCTCCATTGATTTCAATAGAAACATCTCCAGTAGATACTAGTTTTGATCTAGCACCAATAATTACTAGCACTAGGGTTAAAACTATTCCAGAAAAAGCTAAAACACCAAGTATTAAATCAATCTGCATAATTATTTTCTCTTTATTATAAAGATATACCTCCAAATGACATAAAACCAAAACTCATTAAACCAACAATAATAAAAGTGGCACCAAGACCTTTTAATCCCTCAGGTATATCAGAATATTTAAGCTTTTCTCTAATACCAGCAAGAATTACAATAGCCATTGCCCAGCCAAAACCGGCTCCAAGGCCATATACAACACTTTCACCAAACATAAGATCTTTTTCAACCATAAATAAAGACGCGCCTAAAATTGCACAGTTAACGGTAATTAAAGGTAAAAATACGCCTAGTGCATTATATAAAGCCGGCACATATTTATCTAAAAACATTTCTAATATTTGGACTGCTGCAGCAATCACTCCGATATAACTTATAAGCTCTACAAACTCTAAATTTGTGTTAGGAAGACCTGCCCATGCTAATGCTCCGTCTCTTAATACATAATTAAATATAAGATTATTAAGCGGAACTGTTATAAGACATACAACAATAACAGCGATGCCAAGACCTATAGCAGCATCAATTTTTTTTGATATAGCTAAAAAAGTACACATTCCTAAAAATACAGATAAAGCAATATTTTCAATAAATACTGTTGTAATAAATATGTTTAGATAGTGTTCAAACATTTAATTCTCTTTTAGTTAAATCTTCATTGGTTTTATGTTTTGATAATGCGAAATCATCTTCTTCGACTTGTGCTGGCTTATATGATCTAATCGCCCAAATAAATAGACCGATAATAATAAATGAGCTTGGAGGTAATAAAAGTAAATTATTCGCCATATACCAACCACCATTTGATACAAGAGGTAATATTTCGTAACCCATTAAAGTTCCAGCTCCAAAAAGCTCTCTAATAGCAGCAACACCAATTAAAATCACACTATAACCCAAGCCGTTACCAAGACCATCAAAAAAACTTAATAATGGTTTTTCTTTCATTGCAAAAGCTTCAGCCCTACCCATAACAATACAGTTAGTTATTATAAGTCCAACAAAAACAGATAATTTTTTACTTGTTTCATAGTCATAAGCTTTTAATAACTCATCAACCACAATTACCAAAGATGCAATGATGGTCATTTGAACAATAATTCTAATACTACTTGGGATATGATTTCTAATTAGAGATATAAATAAATTAGAAAAAGAACACACACTTGTTAAGGCAACGCACATCACCAAAGTTACAGTTAAATTATTAGTTACAGCTAAAGCTGAACAAATACCTAGTATTTGAAGTGTTATAGGATTTTCATCAATAAGTGGCTTGTATAAAGCTTCTTTATATCTACTAAGACTCATAATCTAATTCACTAAATAAATTTGCATAACCAGAATCGCTAAACCAAAACTTAATCATATTTGTGACGCCTCTGCTTGTAATAGTAGCACCTGAAAGACCATCCACTTTGTAAGCAAGATTCGTATCACCTTCAGGTACTTTACCTTTAATTACTTCTAAAGCTACTTCATTATTTTTATATAATTGTTTTCCTGGCCAAAGCGCCTTCCATTTGGGATTATCAACTTCAGCACCTAAACCTGGAGTTTCTTTATGTTCATAAAATTCAAGGCCAGCAACTGTATTAAAATCATTTTCTATAGAAATATATCCAAATAAAGTACCCCATAATCCATATCCTCTTACAGGAAGAATAACTTTGTTTATTGAATTATCCTCATTACGTAATAGATAAAATTTACCGACATTTTCACGATTTTTTATAATCGCTATGTCTTCTGCAGTTGATAGAGATTTTGAATAATCACTATATCTTGTAGCTGCAATTTGGTCGTAGTCACCCTTATGTTGAGCTAAGAATTCATCCAATGAGGGCCCTGTTAAAAGTTTACCTGAGTTAAAGTCGATATATTTGGGTTCAAGAGATTCAAATTGTGCTTTTATATCTTTATTAGAATCAAAAATACCAGCAGCTTGAAGAATTTTCATTCTCTTATCATTGGCTTTATTTTCGTTTTGCATATCTCTAAGGCTAACTGCAGTAGAAGATACAACAAATGAGCATATTAAACATATCGTAAAAGCAACACCAAGAGTTTTTATTATTGAATCATTCATTGTGTCAAAGCCTTTCTTCTATTAATGTTCGATACCATAACCATGTGATCTATAACTGGAGCTAGTAAGTTAGCAAATAAGATTGCTAACATCATACCTTCAGGGAAGGCTGGGTTAATAACTCTTATTAAAACAACTGTAACTCCTATTATAAACCCATAAATCCATCTTCCGGTATTTGTTCCAGAGCCTGAAACAGGTTCTGTTGCCATAAAAACCAAGCCAAAGGCAAAACTTCCAATAACTAGATGCCAATACCATGGAATAGCAAACATTGGATTTGAATCAGAACCAACAATATTTAATATTCCCGACATAAATATCATTCCTAGCATAGTTGCTAAAACTATTCTCCAGGAAGCTACTTTTGTAGCTAAAAGAATAATTAGACCAATGCTAATAGCAATTATTGATGTTTCACCAATTGATCCAGGTATATATCCTAAAAATGCATCCATCCATGTAAATTTTTCATTTATTCCAGCCATACCACTTTCTGCTGCTACCCCTAATGCAGTTGCACCACTGTAACCCTCCGGAACAATATTGTTATCTGCTAGGCCAGCAATCCAAACCTTATCACCAGATATTTGTGATGGGTATGCAAAATATAAGAAAGCTCTTCCTGTTAGAGCTGGATTAAGAAAATTCTTACCAGTTCCTCCAAAAATTTCTTTTCCAATTACAAGACCAAATGTAATACCTAATGCTGCTTGCCATAGTGGTAAATCTGGTGGACAACTCAATGAAAATAAAACAGTTGATACGAATGCACCTTCATTAATTTCATGTTTTCTTATAACAGCAAATAGTGTTTCCCAACCTATTCCTACAACAAAAACAGTTATGTAAATTGGCATAAAGTAACATGCTCCAAACCAAAGTTTTGAGATAAAACTTGATGAATCATAGCCAACAAAACTAACTAAATAGTGATGCCAATCGCCTGTATTTAATTGATTTATAGATTCAAGATATTCTAGAGAGTGAGCACCAAGGTTATACATTCCAAAAAACATTGCGGGAAAAGTAGACAACCAAACAATTACCATAATTTTTTGGATATCTACACCATCTCGAACATGAACTGGATTAGAAGTTTTAGTTTGAGTTGAAAGAATAAAATTTTCAATTGCATCAAATAATGGAAACCATTTTGAATATTTACCCTCACCAACAAAATTTGGCTTAACTGAATTAATGTAATTTCTTAAACCTTTCATTGCTCTAAATATAGTTCGTTAAGATTATTAGCCAGTATTGAGCAATAATCGTATTTACTTGGGCAGATGTAAGAACAAACTGCAAGATCTTCAGGTGCAAGTTCAAGCATACCTAAATCTATTGCCTGCTCTCTATCACCTACAACAAGAGCCTTAAGCAATTGAGGAACTAATATATCCATAGGAAGAACTTCATCATAAGATCCAACAGGAACTATTGCTCTATCGCCTCCGTTAACTGAAGTATTAAAAATAAAATTTGATGGTTTTAAGAATGAAGAAATAAATACATTTAATTTTGAATGAAGTTTTGAACCTGGCATCAACCAATTTAAAAAAATATCATTGGCTTGATCTGGAATTGCCGATATGAGTGAATCATAAAATCCTAAGTAATTCATAACTCCTTCAGAGGCATGACCATAAAGAATAGATCCTGAAATAACTCTTGATCCTGATTCAAGTTTACCAGCTGTCAATTCGTCAATGTTACCTGAGATACGAGCTTTAATTAATGATGGATTAAATACAGAAGGTCCTGCCAATGCAATAAGCTTATGAGTTCTTAAAGAATTATGTTCTAACAAATAGCCAATAGAAATAATATCTTGGTAACCAATCGTCCATGCGATTCTTTTTAAATTAACAGGATATATTTTATTTATGTGTGTACTAGTTAATCCTGATGGATGAGGTCCAGAAAATTGATGATAATTAATTCCATCTACTGATAAGTCAAAGTCAGAATTTTGATAACAACAATGAATTGGACATGAAAAATTTTCATACAGAGCTTTTAGGCCTCTATTGAAATACTTTAAGCCTTCTTTGATTATGAAATAAGGATCTACAGCCAGAGGATTAGTATCACAGGCATTTATAAATATAGCATTAGGCGTAGAATCTATAGAGGGAGTTCTGTTGAAAGGTCTAGATCTAAAAGCATTCCATAAACCTGAATTTATTAGAAGATTTCTAATGTTTTCATTAGTATCAAATTCAACGCAGTCTTCATTATCAGCTATCTCAATATCAATAGATAAAAACTTTCTTCTATCTCCCCTGCTAATTTCTTTAACAATACCACCTGCAGGTGATGTAAAAAAAACACCAGGATTTTTTTTGTCTTCAAAAATTTTAGTGCCTCTTTTAACAATATCACCTGATTTAACAAACATTGTTGGTTTCATACCAGTAAAATCATTTCCTAATAAAGAGACGGTAGTAACTTTTGGCGTATCAGATATTACAGGATCAGGAGTACCTGAAATTGGTAAATCTAAACCTTTTGAAATTTTTATCACGTGTGCTTAGCCTAAGTATATATAAATAGATCGAAAACGTGATGATTATAAATGTAAAGAGGCCTTGATTCTAGGGTTTTATTGAATTGGTTTAGGAAATCTTTTAAGTGAAATACCTGCTACTTTTTTAGCTAAATTAATCACTTGTTTTGAGTAACCGTACTCATTGTCATACCAACAATATAAAGTCACTCTTTTACCGCTAGTAATAGTAGCCTGAGAATCAATAATTGTAGCAAATGGGCTTGAATAAAAATCAGAAGATACAATCTCTGGAGAATTAACATAGCCAATTATTTCTCTGTATTTAGAATGAAAAGCCATTGATTTAAGGTAATTATTTAAATCATCTCTTGAAACATCTTTATCTAATACAAGAGATAATATCGCTAAACTCACATTTGGAGTTGGAACTCTAATAGCATTCCCAGTTAATTTTCCCTCAAGCTCCGGTATTGCCTTTGAAACAGCTTTTACAGCGCCTGTTGTTGTTATAACCATATTTAATGGAGCTCCACGACCTCTTCTATCTCCCTTGTGGAAATTATCAATTAAGTTTTGATCATTTGTATAAGAATGAACTGTCTCAATATGACCGCCATCAATACCGTAATTATCGTTTATGACCTTTAATACAGGGACAATTGCATTTGTTGTACACGATGCTGCAGAAATTATACTGTCTTCATCCTCTAAGATAGAATCATTGACACCATATACAATATTTTTGATATCACCTTTGCCGGGTGCTGTTAATATTGCTTTTGCTGCACCTGAATTTATGTGTTTACTCAGCCCTTCTTGGTCTCTCCATGCACCTGTATTATCTATTACTACAGGATTATGGATATCATAGTCATTGTAATTAATATCCGATGGGCCTGATGCATAAATTACTTTTACAGGATTGCCATTTATAACTAGTAATGACTTTTCCTCATCAACCCTTAAGGTTCCATCAAAAGATCCATGAACAGAATCTCTTGATAATAAACTTGCTCTTTTATAAATATCATCTTCACAAGCTTTTCTAATTACAATAGCTCTTAACCTGTAATAGTTGCCTGGACCAGTATTTTGAATCATAATCCTTGCAACTAGACGACCAATTCTACCAAAACCATATAAAACTATATCTTTTGGTTTTTCTGGTCGAGATGTTTCGCTGTCAATAACATCTGATAACTCCTTGTTTATATAATCACTTAAACCAGAAGTATTATTTTTTAGTTCACTAAAATTTGGAAATTTAATAGCTAATTCACCAACATCAATTTCACAATCAGCAATATTTAGTGAATTTATGTATTCTAAAATAGGAAATGTTTCTAATTCACTTAACTCATTGTTGTCTGCTTGGCGAGCAAATCTATGAGCTTTCATAATTTCAACTGGAGATAGATTAACGAGAGATTTTCCATAGATAAGAATATTGATACCGTTACGATACAATCCACCAATAATCGGAATCATTGATTCAGCAAGACCCTCTCTCCACTTCCAGTCTCCAAATGAATCCTCAGGCAGTATACGATCTTGGCGTTTCGTAGATTGAAAACTTAGGTCCCTATTATTGTTCATAAATAATGTAAAAAATTTACAATAGACTTTTATTTTAATTCATGGTGGCTGAAATAAAAATGATTTTTTAGCCTATGTTTTTAAGATGAAAATCTGCATTACCAAACATAGCATCTACTGCAACCATCTTTTTGAGGTAATGTCCGATCATCATTTCTTCACTGACACCCATACCGCCGTGTAATTGAACAGCGTTTTGAGCTGAAAGTTTTCCATATTTACCCACATGAGATTTTAATGCAGAAACATGTTTATACTTATTTTCAGAGTTTGAATCTACTTCCAGCATGGCTTTGAAAAGTAACGATTTAGCAAGCTCACTATCAATAAACATATCTACCATGCGATGTTGTAAAACCTGAAAGTTAGAGATCGGTTGATCAAATTGTTCTCGTTCTTTAGTATATTGAACTGTTTTTTGATAACAAGACAGCATACATCCAACAGCCTCAGCACTGACGCATAAAGTAGCTAAATTTAAAGCCTCAATAAGTATATTGGAGGCCTCTTCACCATAAGCAATAACATCCTCACCATCAATATTGACGTTCTCAAAAGTAAACTCAGCACATGTCTGTTCATCTATAGTTTTGAAGGAATTAAATGAAACACCTTCAGCAGATGGATCAACTAGCACTAGATGAAATTCGTTGTTTTTAATGCAAGAAACAATTAATTTGGATGCGTTTTTACCATTTAAAACAAGTGATTTAGTTCCATTAAGCTTATTTTCAACAGATAAGTTTGTAGACGGTGTCAAATATTCATAGGATTTAGCTACTTCAGCATAAGCAAGGGAGACATGCATGGAACCCGATGATATACCTTCTATTAATTCAACTTTTCGAGAAAAATTTGATTTATCAAGAACAGATCCAGCTAAAACAACATTTGCTAAATATGGTTCAATAACCAGTGTTTTACCAAATTCTTCAAATAAAATTGACAGCTCTATAGGACCAAAACCAAAACCACCTGATTCTTCAGAAAATGACATAGATAACCAGCCCTGTTCTGCAAATAGTTTCCACGCATTTTCATCAAAGTCGTTATCAGATTTAACTACTTCTTCCCTTTTGTAAAAATCGTATTCTGTTTCACAAAACTTTTGAATTTGCTCTCTGAGCATTATCTGCTCTTCTGTATAACTTAAATTCATTTCTATACTCCTAAGACAAACTTAGAAATAATATTTTTTTGAATCTCATTACTTCCACCATAGATAGATGTTTTTCTAAAGTTCAGGAACCTCTCTAATGAAACAGCTGCATGCTCTGGACCAGATGGTTTGTCATTCGAGCCATATCCTCCTGCTCCAGGATACATGAGGGCATATTCACCAGCAGCTTCTACGAATAGTTCAGTAAGGCCTTGCTGTATTTCGGTGCCTTTAATTTTTAGAATTGAAGACTCAGCACCAGGATGTCCTCCATTTTCTAGATCAGATAAAAGTCTTAACTCAGTCATCTCTAATGCTGAAATTGCAATTTCCATTTCAGCAACTTTTTTATCTAAATCAGGATTATCTAATTCAGAAACTATTTCTTTTAGTTGACCAAGTGCTCTCATTGATGCTCCAATAGCTGCTATTCCAAATCTCTCATGAGCAAGCAAAAATTTTGCGTAAGTCCAGCCTTTGCCCTCTTCACCAACTAAATTTTCAACTGGTACTTTAACATCTGTAAAGAACACTGAGTTAACCTCATGATCGCCATCAATAGTAATAATTGGTTTAACTTCAATACCAGGTGTTTTCATATCAACTAGAAGAAATGAGATCCCTTCTTGTTTTTTTCCACTAGAGTCAGTTCTAACAAGTAAAAATATCCAATCTGCATTTTGAGCTAATGTTGTCCATGTTTTAGAACCATTAACAACATAATGATCTCCTTCTCGCACAGCTTTTGTTTTAAGTGATGCTAAGTCTGAACCAGATCCAGGCTCAGAATAACCCTGACACCACCAGGTATTAAAATCTAGAATATCTGGCAAAAATCTTTTCTTTTGTTCTTCATTACCAAATGTCCAAATAACTGGAGCAACCATACTTACACCGAAAGCTAAAAGTGGAGGACAGCCTGCCATTCCAAACTCTTTATTGAATAAATATAATTGAGTTGCACTCCAACCAGTTCCACCATATTCAACAGGCCAGTTATAGCCCATCCACCCTTTTGCAGACAAAGCCTTGTGATAATCAACCAAATCTTGTCTTGTAAGGTGTTCACCTTTATCCATTTTATCTTTTACATGTTTTGGATAGTCATTAGCTAACCAATCTCTTAATTCATCTCTAAAAGCGAGATCTTCTTTTGAAAAATTAATGTCCATAATTACCTATATTATTTTTGAATTGATAGAATACGCACAACATTATACAAGTATTTGTAAAAAATTTACCATCAAATGCATAAAAATAACGACCATAGATTCGCACATCAATTGATTGATAAATATCATGATTCTAATGATTCCTTATGTATTATTGTTAAGGATAATAAAGAGGCAAAACTTTTAAAAAATGAATTATCTTTATATCTAAATTCATCGAACATTAGATATTTTCCAGAAAATGAAATATTACCTTACGATCACTTCTCTTCTCCTGATAATATTTTAAGCGAGCGTTTTTCAATTTTAAATTCGTTAGATACTAACAAGAGAATCGTTATAGCAACAGTTAAAAGTTTGTTTGAGATGTATCCCACTAAAGATTTTTTTCAATCAAAAGAAATTTTTACTTTAGAAGATTCATTATCCTTAACTAAACTTGAAAAAATTCTTATTTCTCTTAACTACGAAAAGGTCAATAGAATTGAAAGTATTAATCAATACTCTCTCAGAGGTGGAATTATAGATATTTTTGCGCCAATATATAGCAATCCTCTGAGAGTTGAAATCTTTGATGATAGTATTGAATCTGTTCGATTTTTTGATATTGAAACTCAGTTATCGACTGAAAAATTAAATAATTTTAGACTATCTAAAAGCTCTTTATATACATTTGACGACTTTAATTTAAAAATATTTCGTGATAATTGGAGGGAATATTTTCAAGATTATGACGAAAGAAATTGTGAAATATTTCAAAAATTAAATACAGTTAGAAAGGCTGAAGGTTCAGATATTTACATACCTTTATTTTTTAATAAAACATCTAATTTTTTTGAATTATTTGATAGTCATTCTTTGATCGTATTGGATAATTTTTCTGATGATATTAAATCCTATGAAAGCTATATCCATCAAAGATTTGATGATGAAAATATTGATTCACAAAGACCACTTTTATCGCCAAATGATTTATTTTGTTCAGTAGAAGTCATTAAAAATAAACTTCCACAAGAAATTTATTGGAATTTCGATAATTATGAAGATGTTATTTATAAAGATATAAGTGAAATAATTGATGATATAAACAATTTAAAAATACAAAATTATAAAACCATATTACTAACATCACTTCAAAGTGAATATGAGGTTTTGTTTAATGCATTAAAACTAAAAGTTAGGGAAATAAAAAACATTTCAGATGCTACTATTGGAATAAATCTAATGATTTCTGATATTGTTAGGCCTATTCATATAAAAGATAAAATCATAATTTTTAGTAATGAATATAAAAAAGATGGAAACTTAGCATTCTTAGATACTGAAAAAAAGAAATCAATTGTTCATAACAGGGATCAACTATTTAACGAGGGTGATTATGTTGTTCATGAGAATTATGGTATGGGAATATATAAAGGTTTAGAGGTTGTAGAAACTAATAATAACTCTAATGAATATATAAAAATCATATATTCATCTAATGAAGCCTTATATGTTCCTCTTAGAAGCGTTGATTTAATATACAAGTATCACAGAAATGATTTAACTGTAAATATAGTACTTGATTCATTATCATCAAATAAGTGGATAAAAAATAAAGAAAAGGCAAAAAAAAGAGCATACGATCATGCTGCAGAAATATTAGATATCGAATCCAGGAGACTTAAATCAACTGCATTTGTTCTAAAAGCAAATGAGGAAGATTTAAATATATTCAATAAAGACTTTCCATTTACAGAAACCGCAGATCAATTAGAAGCTATTAACGCAATATACAAGGATATAGCATTAGTAAAACCTATGAATAGAGTTTTATGTGGAGATGTAGGCTTTGGTAAAACTGAGGTTGCTATGAGATCTGCTTTTGTTTGCATTAATTCAAATAAGCAAGCAATCTTATTATGCCCTAGTACAGTTCTCAGTGAACAGCATTATGAATCATTTCTAGAGAGATTTAAAAATACTGGAGCATCTATAAAAATTATTAATAGACATACTACTAAAAAAAATAAAGATGAATACGTAAAAGGTTTTAATAATAAGACTATTGATATAATTATTGGGACTCATGCCCTATTTACATGTGGTATAGATTTTACCAACACTGGAATTTTAATAGTAGATGAAGAGCATAGATTTGGTATTAGACAAAAAGACTTTATAAAAAACAAACAAGAAAACATTCACATACTATATTTATCAGCAACACCTATACCTCGAACAATGAATTTTGTTTTTTCGGGCTTAAAAGAATTTTCTTTTTTGCATACACCACCATCTAATAGATTAAGCATTAAATCTTTTCTTAAAATTGAAACCAATCAATTGTTCAAAGAAGCAATATCAAGAGAAGTATCAAGAGGCGGTCAGTGCTTTATTGTGCAAAACAACATAGGGAAAATGAATTCCTTAAAAAATATATTAATTGAGCTCTTACCTGATACCAAAATTGCTATAGCGCACGGTAAATTAAAGAAAGATGAAATATCAAAAGTAATGAGAAACTTTGATTCTGGATTATTGGATGTTCTTATATGTACAACAATAGTAGAAATGGGTTTAGATATACCAAATGCAAATACAATAATGATAATCGATTCCCAAAACTTTGGGCTATCTCAACTTCACCAATTAAGAGGTAGAGTTGGCAGATCATCAAAACAGGGTTATTGTTATTTTTTAACTCCAACTAATGATTTATCTAAAATTGCAAAAAATAGATTAGATTCAATAATAAAATTATGTAATTTGGGTTCAGGTTTTTTTATTGCTCAAGAAGATCTTGAAATAAGAGGTGGCGGAGAAATATTAGGGGAAAAGCAAAGCGGACACATTAACACTATTGGTATGAGTTTATATTTATCAATGTTGAAAAACGCGATAAATACATTTAAAAACAATAATGAAAAAGAATTTATTAATACTGAAATAAATTTTTATGACTCATCATATATCAATGAATCATATTTACCCTCTCCAATTGAACGACTAAAAGTTTATAAAAACCTAACTAATGCATCATCAATAGATGAAATAAATAATATTGCAAAAGATCTTAAAGATAGATGCGGTTCATTAACAACAGAGGTTAAAAGTTTAATAGATGATTCAAAATTATTAGTGATGATTAGAAATACAGGAATTATTAATATCAAATCAAATGCAAATAAAACATCAATATTATTATCTTCGAGTATTAGAAAGAAAGTTTTTGATAAAATATTGACTATGCTGCAAATCAGTCCCAATATTTATTCAATAAATCAAGAAAATAAATTTATTATTGAAATGAATGAGAATGATACTTCAGTAAGAAGAAATGCAATTATGAATTTAATAAATGAAATTACTTAAAATATTTCTTATTACAATCCTTATTCATAATATTAATGCATATGAGGATTTAGATTTAAAAGAATATGAAATAGAAATAATAATCTTTAAATATTCTCAATCTACTACCAATGAAACATTTGATGCAGAATTTATAGCTCCAGCAGATAAAGTATTAAAATTTTATAATCCAAGTCTTAAAATAAATAGTGATCTATATAAAATTCAATATAATGAAAATTTTTTTAATAAGCTTTTAAAAGGTTTTAAGTTAGATCCTAGGAAACAAAATTCATATATTGAAGAAGCTAACGAAAGCATAAAAGTATCAAACCCAAAGAAATGGTACAGAAAATCAAATAATTTAGATGTTCTAAAGAAATTAAATAGTAAATTAGAAAAAAATAATGAATATAAAGTATTGGATAGTTTTAAGTGGATACAAAATATTGATTCCAAAGATGATTCCAAATTCTTATTTCATGAAAATGTAGTAAAAGAGTATGGTATTTTTCTAAAGTTATATAGAAGTAGATTTTTACATGTTGATATAAAAAGCTATCTAGGAGTTGCATCAAATAAAACAAATGACACTACAGACGAAAATATTCAAAAATACGAAAGCAAAATCCTTAAATCAAATCAAACCAATAAAATTAATATTACTAACAATTTGAAACTTAATCTAAATGAGCCAAATAGATATATTGATATCAATCAAGATAAAGATGATCTAAAAATTGAGTCATCAGAAATCATAAATATATTTATTGATGAAGAAAGAAGAATATTTAATGAGGAGATTCACTACTTTGACCATCCTAAATTTGGAATAATACTTTCAGTAAATGATGTTTAATTATTTGTAATATGCATTATCATCAATTGAATGATCAGTTGAGTCTTTGACAGACTTTACCTCTGGTATTTGTTCCAATAATGTCTTTTCAATTCCATCTTTTAAAGTAACATCAACCATTCCACAACCCTGACAACCCCCACCAAACTGAAGTATAACCTCTCCAGCTTCAGTAAATTTCACCAGACTAACATCACCACCATGCGATTCAAGCATTGGGTTAATTTCATTGTAGATAACATAATTGATTCTATCCTCTACAGAACTATCAGGCGAAATATTAGGCAGTCTCGCATTTGGAGCCTTGATTGTTAATTGTCCGCCAAAAGTATCATTATTGTAATTAACTTCAGCATCAACTAAAAAAGGAATACTTCTTTTTTCTACATGAACAGTTATTTTTTTTAGTTTTAAGATCACATCATCCTTATGAGCTTCTTCTGGCTTACAATATGCTAAACATGTTTCAGCCTTTGGAGTGCCAGGATCTGATATGAAAATCCTTACTGCAAGGTTTGGTTCATTTTTATCTTTTAAAAGTTTAGCTAGATAATTTTCAGCTGACTCAGTGATATTTACAATATTTTCCATAGCATATTCGATTAAAAAGTATCTTTCAGTTTGCACCCATTAATATATCATTTATAGGATTAATATTATTTATAACAAGGATTTTTATTAATTAAATGGATAAATTTCAAAAAGTATTATCTTTATTACAAAATCATTACAAAGATAAAATCAGAATTAATTACAGTCCATCTTCAGGATACAGATCAAGATGTGAATTTGGTTATAAAAATAACTTTTATACTATGTACTCTTCATTGGGTGAAATAATTTATTTAGAAACTTTTTCTATTGCAAGACCTTGTATTCAAAAATTAATGCCTAATCTGTTAGATAAAATTAATAATCAAAATATTCTCAAAGAGAGATTATTCCAAATTAATTTCAGGGCTAATAGAGATGACGAAATATTAGTCTCTATGATTTACCATAGGCCAATTGATGATGAAATTAAATCTCTGGCAGATGAACTTGCAAATATTTTAAATATAAAAATTAATTTAAGATCTAAAAATAAATTATATTCAACTCATGACGATTTACTTCGTGATGATATTAAAGAACTAGAATCAATTCTATATCAAACAGACCAATCATTTTATCAACCAAACTATTTTCATATGCCTATGATGGTTCTAAAAACTATGAGTTTTATTGAAAAACCAAAAGATCTTCTCGAGCTTTACTGTGGTTCTGGGACATTTTCTGTACCAATGAGAAAATTATTTAATAAGATTTTAGCAACTGAAAATAATCGACAATCAATTAAATGTCTTAATAAAGCAATTGAAGAAAATAATATAAATAATATATTTCATGCTCGATTGTCAGCAGAAGAAGTAACTGAATTATTTAATGGTAGAGTTTTTAAAAGAATGAATAATGTTGATATAAATAGTTTTGATTTTTCTCATATTCTAGTTGATCCACCTCGTGCTGGACTTGATGAAAATGTAATAAATTTGATTAATAAATTTGATAACGTTTTATATATTTCATGTAATTACGAAACATACATCAGGGATATAGAAAAATTGAAAAATTTTAAAATTATTAATATAGAAATATTTGATCAATTTCCAAATACAAAACACATAGAAATAGTCTCTTTATTGTCACAAATTAATCACAATATATTCAAATAATATATGTATTTTTACTTGTATGAATTTACATATATTGTATAAATAAATATTAACATCATAGGAGGAGAGATTATGGAATTAGAAATGGCTATTTGGAATATTTGGTCTATGAATAGAATAACTGGAGCAATTACTACACTTGCTATAATTATAGCAATATGGATTGCTGCAAGATTTGCAAGTGTTGCATCTGAGCAAAGCGAAGAAAATAAAAATATTGGCGGAAAAATTATTCTTACTTTATTTGGTGCAAGTGTTATTGGTGGCGGCATAATGAGTAATTTAATGTCACAAAGAAATTGGACTGTTACTGCTGATGCATTTAATAATATGAAGAATGCTGGAATGGATTTAAGTCCAGCAGCCACAGAGTTTATGACTACCTATAGTGGTGAACCTAGTTTATTGAACACACCATTAGCTCTTGTTTTCTTTATTACGGCTTTTTTAATTATTTTATTCCCAATATGGTTTAAAAAATAATTTTTACATAATATTAAAAAGGCACTGAAAACGTGCCTTTTTTTTCTTTACATTGTATTAACATAGTAATACACTAGTACGCATGATAAATCTAAATAAAGCATTATTGCTATTAAAAAATAAAAATGAGGTTAATGATTTTTTAAAAGACCTCTGTACTCCTGCTGAGCTAAAGGCACTTGAAGAGCGATGGTCAGTAGCTCAACTTTTATATGAAAATACTCTTTCTTATAGAGAAATTGCTACTAAATTAGAAACAAGCACTACTACAGTCACAAGAGTTGCAAGATTTTTATCAAATGAACCCTACCAAGGTTATAAAAAAATTCTAAAGAGGATTAAGAAATGAAAAATAGACTAACTATTGCCATCCAAAAAAAAGGCAGACTGTTTAATCAAAGCGCAGACTTAATTAAAAAATCAGGTATTAATTTTTCAATTAAAACAGATAATCTCTTGGCAAAAGCTAACAATATGCCTATTGATATATTATTTGTAAGGAGTGATGACATTCCTTCCTTAGTATCTAATGGAGATGCAGATCTAGCGATAGTTGGAGAAAACATATTACTAGAAAAATCTTTATTTAAAAAAACATCTATTGAAAAAGTTTTAAGCTTAGGTTTTTCTAAATGCAGGTTGTCATTTGCTTGTCCTGAAAATATTAATATTAGAAGTTTCAAAAATAAAAAAATAGCAACTTCATATCCAAATACTGTGAAAAAATATTTAAGAGATAGAAAAATAGATGCTTCTATTATCAATATTCATGGATCAGTAGAATTAACTCCTTATATTGGAATGTCTGATTTGATATGTGATCTTGTATCGTCTGGTGCAACATTAGAAGCAAATAACTTAAAAGAAGTTGAAACAATCATGGAGTCTGAAGCTGTTCTTATTAAAAATAAAAATTTATCAGTTTCAAAAAATAAAATTGCTGAAAAAATAATTAGTAGAATGCAAGGTGTTGTTAATGCTACTGAAAGTAAATACGTTATGTTGAATGCGGATGCATCAAAGGTCAAAGAGATTTGTAAATTACTTCCTGGGTCAGAATCACCAACAGTAATACCTCTAGAGAATGAAAATAAAGTTGCAATTCATGCTTTATGCCAAGAACCAATATTTTGGGAGACTATGGAAAAACTTAAAACCAAAGGGGCTTCCTCAATATTAGTCATGCCAGTAGAAAAACTCTTAAATTAATATGAAAAATCTTACATTAAATAAAAAATCGACAATCTTAGACTTTAACGAATCAAAAATTTCATCTAAAGATATTGCAACAATTAATAAATTTAAAAAATTAGTGATTAATGAGGGAGATAATGGACTCAGAAAAATTGCTAAGATTTTAAATGAAAAAGAACTTAAATCTTTCAAAGTTACTAAAAGTGAATTTAACCAATCAGATAAATTTCTTTCTGATTCACTAAAAAATTCAATTCTTATTGCATACGCAAATATAAAAAAATATCATCAAAAACAACTTGATGGACTTTCAATTAATAATCTTGAAACTACAAAAGGTATTTCATTATGGTCAGAATTTAGACCGATTGATACGGTGGGATTATATATTCCAGGTGGAACAGCTCCGCTATTTAGCTCATTATTAATGCAAGCTATTCCTGCAATAATTGCAGGATGTAAAAATATTATCATATGCACTCCACCTGATGCTAAGGGAAAAATAAACCCAACTATATTATGGGTTGCTAATTTATTAAAAATAAAAAATGTTTATAAAGTTGGCGGTGCTCAAGCAATATTTGCTATGGCATATGGAACAGACACTATTCCAAAATGTCTAAAGATTTTTGGACCTGGTAATAAGTATGTTACTGAAGCAAAGGTTATTGTTAATAAAGATGTTCCAATTGATATGCCAGCAGGACCAAGTGAGGTTTATGTTTATTCTGATGATGAAAAAAAAGTTGATATTATTGCTTCAGATTTACTATCCCAACTTGAACACAGCGTAGATGCAAAAGCTGTTTTAATTTCAAAAAATGAATTGCTTTTAGACTCTATTAAATCTGAAATAAGACAACAAAAAGTTGATTTAAAAAGACAATTAATTCTTGATAAAAGCCTTAAAAATATTTACTTAGTAAAAGCAAAGAATGATCAAGAGATAATAAATTTCATTAATGATAATGCTCCAGAACATCTCATTCTTCTAGATAATAATTTTTCAAAAATTGTACCTTTAATTAATAATGCAGGATCTGTTTTTTGTGGTAAATATTCACCAGAATCATTTGGAGATTATGCATCAGGTTCAAATCACACATTGCCAACTGGTAGAACTGCTAAAACATACTCAGGTCTATCAGTAAAAGATTTTGGTAAAAGTATTACGTTTCAGACTGCCTCTCCTGATGGCTTTATAAACTTAGCACCCACTGTTAAAACCTTGGCAGAGGCTGAAAGTCTTGATGCTCACAAAAAAGCTGTTTTAATAAGGGAAAGTTATGCACTTAATGATTTAGATAACCAATCTAGAACATCATTTGTTAAAAGAACTACTAATGAAACAATTATTTTTATAAATTTAAATATAGATGGTTCTGGAAACTATAATATAGATACTGGTCTGAAGTTTTTTGATCATATGCTTGAACAATTTGCTAAACATGGTGGGTTTGATATAACAATTAATTGTTTGGGTGATCTTCAAATAGATCAACATCACACCATTGAAGATGTTGCAATTGCTTTAGGTGAAGCATTTAAAGCTGCCATTGGAGATAGAAATACTATTGAAAGATATTCATCCATAGAAACATTGGTTATGGATGAGACTATATCAACAGTTACTATTGATATGGCTTCAAGAACATTGTTAAAAATGAAAACATCTGATTTAAGAGAATATGTAGGTGATTTTCCAACTGAAATGTTCGAACATTTTTTTATATCATTTATTAATGCAGTCAATTTTACTTGTCATATTAATACAAAAGGAACTAATACTCATCACATCGTCGAAGCTACATTTAAAAGTTTTACAAGAGCCTTAAAAAAAGCACTCACTAAAACAAAGTTAGATGTTGCATCAACAAAAGGACTTCTATGAATATTGGAATTATAGACTGCGGTGGCGCTAATCTTAATTCAATTTATTATTCTTTTAAGAGATTGGGTATTAATGCAATTATTTCAAATTCTTTAAATGAGCTATCGGAAATGAATGCATATGTTCTTCCAGGAGTTGGATCAGCTGATGTAGTTATGAATACTCTAAGAAAAAGAGATTTAATAAATTTTATTAAATGCACAAATAAACCAATTCTAGGCATATGTATAGGTATGCAAATATTGTTTGATTATTCAGAAGAAAATCAAACAAGATGCCTAGGAATCATTGATGGAAATATAGAAAAATTTAATGTAAATGATGGGGTTAATGTTCCACAAATGGGTTGGAACAAAGTTGAGTGTGATGCTGATAAAAATCTTAATGGGTACTATTATTTTGCTAATAGCTACTTTAATAAAGATTCTAAATTTACAATTGGTTATAGCTCATATGGCAATAAATTTTCATCTATTATAAAAAAAGATAATATTTTAGGGTGTCAATTTCATCCTGAAAAATCATCCAAAGCAGGTGAAAGATTTTTAACTTATTTTATTAAATTAATATGAACATAATACCCGCAATAGATATATTAAACGGAAAATGTGTAAGATTATTAAAAGGCAATTATGCAGATGTAACCGTATATAACGAAAATCCAATAGAACAAGTAAAAATTTTTAAGAATGCAGGATTTAAAAATATTCATATTGTTGATCTAAATGCTGCTAAAACTGGTGGAGATGAAAATCTTGAAATTATTCAAAATATTTCTTGTATCGAAAATATTGAGATTCAAGTTGGCGGTGGTATAAGGACAATAGAAAAAGCTACTCAGTTATTATCTAATAATATAAGAAAAATTATTGTTGGCACAGCAGCTATTACCAATGATGCATTTAGAAATCAGCTTAAGAACTATATAGATGTTAATAAAATAATATTTGGATTAGATTTTAATCTGGGTAATGATACCCCTCTTCTTTCTATTCACGGTTGGACAAAAAGTACAGATATCAATTTGTATGATTACATAAATAATAATAAATGGATAAAAAATATATTAGCTACAGATATCTCAGTTGATGGAACACTTAAAGGGCCTAATTTAAATATATATAAAAACCTCTTAGCTAATAAGAATATCAATCTCATAGCATCAGGCGGAATTGGATCTCTAGATGATATAAATAATTTACGATCAATTCATTGTAATGAATGTGTTGTTGGTAAAGCTATATATGAAAATAAAATTTCTCTTCAGGATTTAAAGAATGTTAACTAAAAGAATAATTCCATGTCTCGATGTAAAAAATGGTCAAGTGGTCAAAGGTATTAAGTTTAAGGATCATGAGGTTGTTGGTTCAATTGTTGAATTAGCAAAAAAATATAATGATGAAGGAGCCGATGAATTAGTTTTTTATGATATTGCTGCTAGCACATATGATGGAATTGTTTCAAAAGATTGGGTAAAAATTATAGCTGAAATGATAAATATACCTTTTTGTGTAGCTGGGGGTATTAAAAGTATAAGTGATGCAAGGCAGATATTAAATAATGGGGCTGATAAAGTTTCTATTAATACACCAGCCCTTGAGAATCCTGATCTAATAAAAGAACTTGCAAATGAATTTGGCAGTCAGTGTGTTGTAATTGGAATTGATTCAATGATTGAAAATAATAAATATATCGTTTATTCAAAAACCGGTGATGAAAAAACAATCAAAAATACTCAAATTGAAACTAAAGAATGGATTGATAAAGTTCAAAGCTTGGGCGCTGGTGAAGTTGTTTTAAATTGTATGAATCAAGATGGCGTTCGAAATGGATATGATATTGTTCAATTAAATGAGATGTTAAAAAATTGTGATGTGCCATTAATTGCATCCGGGGGTGCAGGTTGTATGCAAGATTTTCAAGATGTTTTAACTGACACCAGCTCAAGTGGTGCACTTGCTGCAAGTGTATTTCACAAAAATTTAGTTGATATTAAAGAGCTTAAAGAATTTTTACTTAATCAATCAATAAATATAAGGCTATAAAATAATGGATACTACAAATATAAAATGGGATGATAAATGTCTGATACCTGCAATAATCCAAGACTCAATATCATTTAATGTTTTGATGCTTGGTTATATGAATAAAGAATCTCTTGATCTTACTTTAAGTTCAAAGGAGGTAACTTTTTTCAGTAGATCTAGACAAAAAGTATGGACTAAAGGTGAAACTTCTGGCAATAAATTAATCATGCAATCAATTGAAATAGATTGTGATAATGATACTTTGTTGATTAAAGCAAGCCCGTTAGGCCCAACATGTCATTTAGAAAATTATTCTTGTTTTAAAACAGAGTCTAAAAATATATTCTCAATAATCACTGAACTCGAAAATACCATTGATAAAAGAAAAGTTGAGAATGCAAATAATTCTTATGTATCATCCTTGTTAAAAAAGGGTATTAAGGAAATAGCAAAAAAATTAACTGAAGAAGCTGGTGAAACCTCTATAGCGGCTGTAACGGATGATGGAAGAGTTATTGATGAATCGGCTGATTTACTATTTCACCTTTTAGTACTTCTTAAATCTCAAAACTATTCATTAAAAGATGTTATGGCTGAATTAAAAAAAAGAAGAATTAATCAATAGATTTATATTCAATATAATCAATTAAAAACCTTCCTCTATCGGGCAATGCTAGATTAGAACAATCAGCATTATGACAAAATGAATTAGTATCTGTTTGAAAAGAACTATCAAAGTTACCACCTGAGGCAACATTTAAGATTAAATAAAATGGTTCATTGAATGGATAATATGCATTTACTAGAGGGCCTGCATCTGAATTTTCATCAAAAAAAGGTGTTTCTTCGTTGTCCAAATACATCTTTATAGAATTTTCAGTCCATTCAAAAGTAATTGAATGGAAAGTATCTTGAAAATTTTCAGCCATAGAAACATTTGCATCAGAGGAAATAAAAGTATGACTGCCCCAATTTGCTTTGAAATGCATCGCAGAACCAACAACCTGAGACAACCTTCCTCTAGCTTCCATTAGATCTATCTCTCCATCATCAGGCCATACTTTATTATTATTCATAAAGCCTTGTGGAAGCATCCATATAGCAGGCCAAAAACCTGTTCCGTCAGGAACTTTAAAACATACTGTAATTTTTGCAGGAAGTTGAAAAATCTTTTTATCAGATGTTATCAATTTTCCCGATGTATGCTGCCACAGAGTAGAACCATTATATGGGTCTATAAATGGACTATTTTCATTATATATTGGTTGAATTTTTAAATATCCGTCTTCAATAAATAAGTTCTCAGTAGTATTATTTTCTTCATTGTAGTTCTTTGCATATTCACCATAATCTCCTGAACCTGGTCCTGTATAATATTGAGGCTCATTGTTTCCCCAACCACTAATCCATTGTCCACCAGAAAAAAAACCATTACCTATTTGATAACTAAATACATCTGAATCTAATCTAGGATTATTAAACTCTTCTAGCCAGTATTCATTTGAGTCATTTAATGGTGTTTTACAAAAAGATTCGTATGCACCATCATCAGAAACATATATAGATATACTAGTTCGTGCAATTATTGTTCCTTCTCCACCAAAACAATTAAGGATTAATACATATGTTCCATTAGTGGAGAATGAAAGAGTTTCATTACCAGAAGTTTCTTTTTCTCCTGTCCAATCACCAGATGCAGAACATGAATTTGCACTGGCTGACCAGCTAATGTTGAAGGATTGATTTGCAGTAAGATTATATTTATCAGAAGAAAAATTATTAATAACAGGATTTACGAAAGAGCTGCTATTATTCGTAGTAACTGAGCCTGCACCGCCGCCACAAGAAGATATAAAAAAAACTATAAATACTAAAAAATTTTTTGGCATATGTTTTTGTTATTACTATGATATATAAATAAACTAAAAATTATTTGTTGAGAATTCTTTAGTTAAATTTTTCATTTCTTTTCTTAAAACAAAAAGAGCTATTAAATTAGGAATTGAAACCAATGCTACTACAACATATGCAATATTCCAAACAATTGTGGTGTCAATAACAGCTGCAAGAACAAAACACAAAACATATAAATTTCTATACCAAATAACACCCCTTTCACCAAAAATATATGCAGTTGATCTATCACCGTAATAACACCAAGTAATAGCTGTTGAAAAAGCAAATAAAAGCAATGCTATTGCTACTAATTTTCCTCCAAAAGAACCAAATAAACCTTGAGAAAATGCTTTTGCAGTTAATTCGGCGGAGCTGACTAAAGACTTACCCTCAAACTTAGCAGACTCAGAAACTTTTCCGTTGAGGACATTAAGTTCTCCATTATATGGATTATTGCTACCATTTACTTTAACCAATATATTTTCAGCTATAGATCTTGAATGAAGTACTGTAATATTCTCTGTTATTAGCTTACCGTCAACTACATTTACAATACCTGAAAATTCATTAACGTCAGAATCAATTGACTGAACGTAATTAGTTAATTCATCTATATCATCTGGATAAATAAAAGATCCATCGCTATTTTTTTCATCACTGTATATACCCTCAAGAATAATCATGTCTGTCTTAGAAAAATTGGTATCAAATTTTTGTGTCCAAACTCCACTTGATAAGATAACTAATGCAGTAACAGTGCAAACTACAATAGTATCAATAAATGGTTCTAAGATTGATATAACTCCCTGATCAATGGATTTATTTTTAGATGAAGCATGTGCGATTGGAGACGAGCCTTGACCTGCTTCATTGGAATACAATCCTCTTGCAACACCATATTTCAAACTCATAGCAAAACTAGCGCCTAAAAAACCACCAACTGCTGCAGACCCAGTAAAAACCTGAGCAAATATTGCATTGAATGAAGGAAGGATATTATTATAATTTTCAGCAAGTACTATTAAAGCGCCTCCAAAATAGATTAAGCCCATTATCGGTATGATTTTGCTTGCTACAGATGCAATTCTTTTAATGCCGCCAATTATTATTATCCAAAGCAATGCACCTAAAAATAAACCAGTAAATAATTTTGGAACTGAAAATTCTGTATTCATAACTAATGCTATGTTATTGATTTGAGGCATATTTCCTGAGCCTATAGCAGTAATCATCATTAAAAATGCAAACAAAATAGCAACCCACTTCATATTAAGTGCATGTTCAATGTAGTACATTGGTCCACCAGATATAGATCCATCTTCTAATGTAGTTCTATATTTGTGGCCCAAAGTAACTTCGACAAATTTAGTAGTCATTCCAAATATTGCTGTAATCCACATCCAAAAAATAGCTGCAGGACCTCCGGTCCATATAGCTAAAGCAACTCCACCAATATTGCCGGTGCCCACTGCTCCTGACATTGCTGTTGTTAATGCTTCAAAACCTGTAGTCTCACCACCAGAGCTTGATTTAGTACTTTTTCCAGAAACTAGCCCCCAAGCTTTACCAAAAAACTTAAACTGTGGAAAGCCAAGATATATAGTAAAAAATATTCCAGTACCTACTAGCAAAATTGGAAACCACCAGGATCCACTTAAATTACTATCAAGTAATATTAAAAATTCATTAAATTGGTCCATAATTTATCCTTTATTTTGCTGCCAAGCCTCTAGTTCTGTATAACCACCAATATCATTTCCATCTATTTTGATCTGAGGAAATGTTCTAGCTGTAGGAAAAATATTAAAGAATTCTTCTCTTGTAAAATCTTTATCCAATTCTTTATAAGAATAATCAAACCCTTCTCTTTCACATAAAGCCTTAGCTTTATCGCAATACGGGCAGAAGGTTTTTCCGTATATTTCAATCATCATGATATTATTCCATTATTATTAAATTATTGTAATCAAAATGTCACTATTTAGCCTTAAAGATAAATCGATTCTAATAACTGGTAGTTCTAAAGGCATTGGTAAATCTATAGCTCACCAATCTGCGCATATGGGCGCTAAAGTAATTATATCATCAAGAAAACTTGATGCTTGTGAAGTAACTGCTAAAGAGATAAATGATGATATTGGTGAAGAAGTTGCTTTTCCGATAGCTTGTAACATAGCTGATGATGATCAATTAAAAAATCTTGTAGATAAAACCATTGATACTCTGGGAGGTATTGATACTTTAATTTGTAATGCTGCAACAAATACTTTTATGGGATCTATGCTTGATATGAGCATTGAACAGTTTGATAAAGTTATTCATAACAATATTAGGTCAAATCAACTTTTATGTAACTTATGTCTTCCAAGCATGATTGAGAAAGAGGATGGATCAATAATAATAATCTCAAGCATTGCTGCAATCAAAGGCAGTCCAATATTGGGTGCTTATAATATTAGTAAAGCAGCAGATGTTATGATTGTTAAGAATATAGCAGCTGAATTCGGTCATAAAAATATTAGAGCTAATTCTATAGCTCCTGGCTTAATTAAAACTGATTTTGCAAGAGGACTTTGGGAAAATCCTGACATTTTGAAAACAGTATTACACACCAATCCTATGAAAAGAATTGGTTATCCAGATGAAATAGCAGGTGCTGCTATAATGTTATCTTCAAAAGCAGGCACCTATATTAACGGGCAAACAATAGTTATTGATGGAGGTACTATTGCTGTCGGATAGATTGTTTTAATTCGCTACAAAAATAATTCAATACATGGGTTTCATTTATTGATGAGACATCATAAAAATCATCACGTAACTCATTAAGCTCAACAATAATATTTGAAATTTTTAAATTACTAAATTTTTTGGAGTTAAAGTTTTTGTAAACACCGCTTAAACTTTCACTTGTTAGTTTCGATTTTAATAGTATCTTTAAAAATTCTACAAAGTAATTTATCTTTGAAATAAAGGCTATATCTAAATCATTAATATACTTTATTGCTTGGCCTTGATCGATTTTTAGATTTAAAAATTCATTAATAATCAAAATAAATTCTTTATATGAATTATGTCTATCACTTTGGATGTCATCGAGGATATTTAATGGCATTGAGTAACTTGGAAAATCAGTTGATGAATAATCAGTAATTCCTTGACTATTTAACCATTCATCAATTTTATACGATGAAATATGTGGTATGTTTAAAACTTGGCATCTACTATAAATAGTTTGCTTTAGTGACCTAGGTCTACTAGTAGTCATAATAATGTATGAATATGATGATGGTTCTTCCAGTGACTTAAGTAGTGCATTTTGCGATTCTTCATTCATGCTATCAGCATTCATTATGCAAACTACTTTATTTTTTGATATTGATGGGGTTAAGGTTAAGAATGAAACTACATCCTTATAACCTTTTTCTTCATCCCAGTACTTAGATTCTTTTTTTTGTTTAATAATATCCTTTAAATAAATTTTGTCCCTATCTAAAAGATAGAAATCAGGATGGTGGTCAGTATTAAATAATGATTGATTTTGTTTGTCTAAACCATCAGTAAAGTTTGCAATTATTTTTTGTGATATTTCTTTTGCTAGTATTTTTTTTCCAACACCAGATGGACCGTTGATGATAATTCCATGCGGAAAATTGATGAAATTTATTTGGTTAAAAACATCTTTTAACCAATGGTACTTTTCTATGCTCATAAGATAATTTCAACAAAAGATACTATGTCATTATGCAAGTCATCAATAGATTTTTTAGCATCTAGTACTTTAATTCTATTTGGTTCATTTTTACTAAGTGCTAGATAACCAGATCTAACTTGTTCAAAAAAGACTTCGCCAGATGATTCAATTCTATCTTTTTTATCATTAAACTTTCTTTTAAAACCTTCCTCCACTTCAATATCAAGTAAAAAGGTAGCATCAGGTACAGGACATTTTGTAAAACTTATTAAACTTTTAATGATTTCTTGTGGTAAACCTCTGCCAAATCCTTGGTATGCCATTGATGCATCATAGAATCTATCAAATAAAACAATATCCTTATCTGAATTATTTATTTTTTCACTTATTAATTGAGCCCTAGCAGCAAACATAAGCAATAATTCAGATTCATTAGACAGATCAGCAGATGTATTTAATAAAATATCTCTTATGTTTTCACCAACTTTTGTTGAGCCAGGTTCTCTTAGAACTTCTGTGGAGAGACCCTTAGATACTAAATAGGAATCTAACATTGATATTTGAGTAGACTTTCCAACACCCTCAACGCCCTCAAAACTAATTATTTTCATTTGCCTAATCCAACCTTTTCTATCATATTTAAATGTTCAGCATATGTTCTTGAAAAATAGTGAGAGTTAGGAGAATTTGCTACAAAAAATAGATATTCACCTGGCACTGATAGAATTGCAGCTTTAATTGAACTGATTGAAGATATAGAAATCGGGGTTGGAGTTAATCCGTTAATCATATATGTATTGTATATATTATTCTTATCAAGGATATCAGA
>CENP01140067.1_pt1 | contig 42449 bp, 42 predicted proteins | sample 361281 | NCBI WGS metagenome assembly CENP01 (sample SAMEA2591122, study PRJEB7988) | marine metagenome | biome: marine biome (ENVO:00000447); feature: deep chlorophyll maximum layer (ENVO:xxxxxxxx); material: saline water (ENVO:00002010), including plankton (ENVO:xxxxxxxx) | depth 70 m
ATGTAGCTAAATAGGAGATAGCCCAGTTTAGCTGGGCTTTTTTTTTGAATGAATAAAAAAATTGAAAATATTAAAAAACTTAACATTAAAAGTGCTCTTGAATTAGACTGTGGAAAAAAAATCAATAATTTTCCGCTTGCGTATGAAACTTATGGAGAACTGAATGAAGATAAAAATAATGCAATTCTTGTTTTTCATGCTTTAACAGGAGATCAATTTATTACTGGTACTAACCCAATAACTAATAAGGAAGGTTGGTGGGTAACAGCTGTAGGGCCTGGTAAAGCAATAGATACAAATAAATATTTTGTTATATGCGCAAATGTAATTGGTGGTTGTATGGGTTCGTTTGGGCCAACAGATATTAATCCTGAAACTAAAAAGCCATTTGGATTAGATTTTCCCGTTATCACTATTAAAGATATGGTCAGAGCTCAAGAGACTTTGTTAGAACACCTTGGAATTAAAAAACTTTTATGCGCAACTGGAGGGTCAATGGGTGGAATGCAATTATTGCAATTTTGCACAACATTTCCAAACAAAACTTTTTCTGCTATTCCAATAGCTTGCAGCTATAGTCATAGTGCACAAAATATTGCTCTAAACGAATTAGCGCGTCAAGCCATCATGGCAGATCCTATATGGGATAAAGGCAAATATGTCCTTAAAAATGTTCAACCCAAAAACGGTTTAGCTGTTGCAAGAATGGTTGGTCATATAAGTTATTTATCAGAGAAAGGTATGCAGGAAAAATTTGGAAGGAAATTGCAAGAGAAAGCAGATTATGAATTTAGTTTTAATGCAGATTTTCAAGTAGAAAGTTATTTAAGACATCAAGGCTATGCATTTGTTGAAAGATTTGATGCTAACTCAGTACTTTATATAACTAGAGCGATGGATTACTTCGATCTTTCTAAACAATTTAAAGGAGGAATTATAGAAGCTTTTAAGGATCAAAAAACAAAATTTTTAGTAATTTCTTTTTCTTCTGATTGGCTTTACACAACTAAAGATAACAAAGATATAGTTATAGCGTTAAATGCTTCAGGTGCAGATGTTTCATATTCAGAAATAATTACAGACAAAGGGCATGATTCTTTTTTATTAGAAGAACCTAAATTTTTAAAAACACTAAAAAGCTTTATTGACTCAATGTATGACAAGTTTAAAAATGAAAAAAGAATTTAAAGTAATAGCAGACTTACTACCAAATAGTACCAGAGTACTTGACGTAGGATGTGGAGATGGATCCCTTATGAATCTCCTAGATAAAGAGAAAAATATAGAAGTGCGAGGATTGGAAATAAATCAAGATAAAGTGCAACAGTGTATTCAAAAAGGTTTACCAGTTATTCAAGGTAACGCTGAAACTGAACTTCATCAATTTCCTGATCAATCTTTTGATTATGTGGTTTTAAGTCAAACTTTACAAGCTTTCTATGATCCTGAAAAAGTATTGAATGAGCTTTTAAGAATTGGAAAATCAGTGGTAATTTCCATACCAAATTTTGGTTATTGGAAAGTTAGAACAAAATTGTTATTTTTTGGAAAAATGCCAGTAACCAAAACTTTACCGAATACATGGTACAACACTCCAAATTTACATATGTGTACGATAAAAGATTTATTTATATTTTGTGATACAAAAAAAATCGAAATTAAAAAAGTAATTGGCGTAAATGGAGATAAAACATCATTAATTAAACGAGGAAATTTAGAAACTAAAAATCTTTTTTCTAAACTAGGAATTTTTTTAATCGGATAGTATGAAAATAGAAATTATACCATGTTTGAGTGACAATTATAGTTATTTAATCTTTGAAAAAAAGACCAATACAGTATCAATTGTGGATCCGTCAGAATTCAATAGTTGTGACAAGGTAATAAAAAAATATAAAAAATTAGATTTTATTTTAAATACTCATCATCATACCGATCATGTTAATGGCAATTTAAAACTTAAAGAAAAATATGGTTCTAAAATTTTAGGATATAATTTAGATAAAGATCGCATACCTGGAATTGATATTTGTTTATTAGAAAATCAAGAAGAAAAAATCGGAAATCTTAAATTTAAAGTAATTTTTATTCCTGGTCACACTAGTGGACATGTTGCTTTTTATTTTAGAGAGGAAAAAATTGTTTTTACAGGCGATACATTATTTTCACTAGGATGCGGAAAAGTCTTTGAGGGTACTCACGAGGATATGTTTAATTCTTTAGTTAAACTTAAAAGTTTACCATCTGAAACAAAAGTATATTGCGGACATGAATATACAAAAACAAATTTAGATTTTTGTCTAAAATATGATCCTAAGAATACTTTGTTAAAAGATAAATCCCTTTTAATAAATTCAAAAATAAAAGAAAATTTACCAACTATCCCAACTACTATAGGAGATGAAATAAAATTGAATATTTTTTTAAGATACGATGATATTAGACTTAAACAAGCATTGAACCTGGAAGCTTACTCAGACCAAGAAGTTTTCAGTAAATTAAGAGATTTAAAAGACACTTTTTAACCTCAATGATCTTGACTTGATAATATTGAAGGCTATATTGCCTCAAAACTAAAAAAAAAAAAATTATGTCATTTGCTATAATTGAAACAGGTGGAAAGCAGTACAAGGTTTCTGCTAGTAAGATCTTAGAAATTGAAATGCTAAAAGCAAAGAAAGGTGAAACTATAAAATTTAAAAATGTTTTGCTATTAAATGATAACAAAAGCACTGAAATTGGAAACCCAAGCATTGAGGGTGCAATTGTTGAAGCTAAACTTTTAGATAACGTTAAAGATAGAACAGTTTTGGTGTTTCACAAAAGAAGAAGAAAGCACTCAAGAAAAAAAAATGGTCACAGGCAACGTCATTCTAAGATACAAATTACAAAAATTTTGTCAAAAGATGGAAAAATTATAGATGAAGCTAAACTAGATGAAAAAAAGAAAACTGTTAAAGAGGACAAAAAAGTTGTAAAAAAAGAAGCAAAAAAATAGGAAATTAAATGGCAACAAAAAAAGCAGGTGGATCATCAAAAAATGGACGTGATAGTAAAGGTAGGCGTCTTGGCGTTAAAAGGTATGGAGATCAATTAGTAATACCTGGTAATATCATTGTTAGACAAAGAGGAACAAAAATCCACCCTGGTGATAATGTGGGTATGGGTAAAGACCACTCAATTTTTTCTTTAATCAAAGGAAAAGTAAAATTTAAAAAAACTAAATTAAACAGAACTTTTGTTTCTGTAATTCCCAATTAAATCTATATAAATAACTAAAGTTATTTATAATATACCTAAAATGAAATTTTTAGATCAAGCTAAAATTTATATCAAAGCAGGAAATGGTGGTTCAGGTTCTGCAAGCTTTCGTAGAGAAAAATTTATTGAATTTGGAGGTCCTGACGGTGGAGATGGTGGAGATGGTGGTTCTATTATTGTTGAGTCTGATAGAAATCTTAATACCCTTATCGACTTTAGATACGCCCAACATTTTAAAGCTCAGAACGGTAAACCAGGCAGTAAAAGAAATAAAACAGGCGCTGACGGAGAAGACTTAATTTTAAAAGTTCCAGTTGGGACTCAGATTTATGAGGAAGATAACAATACTTTAATTTATGACTTTACGAATAATAAAGAAAGATATCTTGTAGCCTCTGGAGGAAAAAAAGGTTTAGGTAATGTAAGATTTAAAAGCTCAACTAATAGAGCTCCAAAAAAGAAGACTGCAGGAAAATTTGGTGAAGAATTTTGGATATGGTTGCAATTAAAAGTCATAGCAGACATTGGAATTATTGGAAAACCGAACGCAGGCAAATCTAGTTTGCTTGCAGCTCTCACTAGAGCAAAACCAAAAATAGCAAACTACCCTTTTACAACTATTAATCCAAATTTAGGAGTAACATATTATAATAGAAAAGAGGTAACCTTAGCCGATATCCCTGGATTAGTAGAAGGTGCTCATAAAGGAATAGGTCTAGGAGATAAGTTCTTGCGCCATATTGAAAGGTGTAAAGTTTTATTACATCTAATAGATTTAAGTGAGGAAGATTTAGTAATGACGTATAAGCAAATAATTAAAGAATTATCATCGTATGATAATAAGTTAGATAAAAAAGAAGAAATTATTTTTTTTAATAAATCAGATTTGTATGAAAATAAGGATATAAAGAGGAAATTAGAGGAATTTAAAAAAAAAGTGAAAACAAAATATGAAGTTATTTCGGTATTCTCAAATAGAGATATTCAAAAAACTAAAAAACTTTTAATAAAATATGCTAATTAATAATTCAAAAAAAATAGTAATAAAATTGGGTTCATCAACAGTAGTAGATTCAAAAGGAAAATTCAAAAAAAAGTGGGTCACAAGTTTAATAAAAGATATAAAAAAAATTGGTAAAGGAAAAAACTTAGTAATTGTTTCTTCTGGAGCAATAGCCTTAGGACAAAAATATCTTAAGATTAAAAAAAAAAAAATCAAATTAGACATGAGTCAAGCTATCGCTGCTGTAGGGCAGATTCATTTAGCGGGTGAGTTTCAAAAACTTTTTGATAAATTTAAAATTAAAACTGGACAAATACTAATTAGTCCAGATGATACTGAGCAAAGAAAAAGAGCTTTAAATGTTAGAAGCACTTTTGATAATCTTTTTAAATTAAAGGCTATACCAATAGTGAATGAAAATGATACGACTGCTACAGCAGAAATTAAGTATGGAGATAATGATAGACTAGCTGCACGTGTAGCTCAAATTATTGGCGCGGATACTTTAATTATTCTATCAGATGTCGATGGCCTTCATGACAAATCAAAAAAAATTATAAAAACTGTTAATCAAATTGACGAAAAGATCTACTCCTTAGTTGAAAAAAGTAAAAATTTGTATGGATCGGGTGGAATCTCTACAAAGTTAGATGCTGCTAAAATCTGTATAAATTCTGGCTGCCATATGTTTATTGCAAATGGTAAGAAAGAAAATCCTATAAAAAAAATGCTAAAGGAGAAAAACTTTACTCATTTTATGCCTAAGATATCCAGCTTAGACGCTAGAAAAAAATGGATAATTAGCTCTTTAAATTCAGCAGGTAAAATTTACATTGATGATGGCGCTGCAAAAGCTTTATCAAATGGTAAAAGTTTGCTGGCAGCTGGAGTTATGAAGATAAAGGGTATTTTTGATAAAGGAGAAAATGTATTAATAGTTGACAAAAGAGAGAAACAGCTAGCTAGAGGATTATCTTCTTTCAATTCTGTAGAAATTGAAAAAATTAAAGGTAAGCAAAGTAAAGAAATAGAAAAAATCTTGGGATATCTGAGTAAATCAGAAATTATTCACAAAGATGATATGGTAAAATTATAAATGCAACAATTAAAAAAAATTGGATTAAACGCAAGAAAAGCTTTTGAAGAGCTAAAAATCGTAAAACACTCTAAAATTAAAAAAGTTTTAAGTGATTATAATAAGATTTTGTTAAAAAATAAAAAAAAAATCATAGCAGAAAATCAAAAAGATATAAGAAATGCAAAGCGTAAACAATTAATAGATAGGTTGATTTTGGATGAATCAAGAATTGAAAATATAAGAAACTCAATCAACCAAATAGAAAAATTTAAAAATCCAGTAGGCAGAATATTGGATAGTTGGCAAAGGCCAAACAAATTAAAGATAAAAAAAGTTTCAACACCAATTGGAGTAATAGGGGTTATTTACGAAAGTAGACCTAATGTGACTGCAGATGTGGCGGCTTTATGTTTAAAATCAGGAAATTGTTCTATATTAAGGGGGGGATCTGAAGCGATTAATTCAAATAAAATTTTAGCTAATCTTTTTAGAGACGCGCTTCAAAAAAATAATATCAATAAAAATTGTGTACAATTTATTGATAATAAAGATAGAAAAATTGTTGATAATCTACTTTCAAAAATGAGTAGATATATCGATGTAATTGTCCCTAGGGGTGGAAAAGGATTAGTTTCAAAAGTTCAAAAATTTTCAAATATACATGTAATTGGTCATCTTGAAGGATTGTGTCATATTTATATTGATAAAAGTATTAGTTTGAGAATGGCCAAAAAAGTAATTTTGAATTCCAAAATGAGAAGAACTAGTATATGTGGAGCGGTAGAGACATTACTCATAGATCAAAAAGCGATTAAAACTCATGCAAAAGAAATAATAGAAAGTTTAATAGACTCTGGGTGTGAAGTAAGAGTTGATGGTAAAATCAATAAATTATTTAAAAATAAATTGAAAGCAGCAAAAGAGATTGACTGGAGAACAGAATATCTTGACTCAATAATTTCAATAAAAACTGTAAAAAATGTACATGATGGAGTTAATCATATTCTAAAGTATGGCACTATGCATACTGATAGTATCCTCTCGAAAAATTTTAAAAATGCCAAGATTTTTTTACACGGTGTAAATAGTTCTATTGCAATGCATAATGTCTCTACCCAATTTGCAGATGGAGGAGAATTTGGCTTTGGAGGTGAAGTAGGAATTTCAACTAATAAGCTTCCTCCTCGTGGTCCAGTTGGTATTAATCAACTTACATCTTATAAGTATATTGTTTCTGGAAAAGGAATAGTAAGATTGTAATTAATGTTAAACAAATTTAAAAAAGACGTTGGAATTTTCGGAGGAAGTTTTGATCCTCCTCATCAAGGCCATGTTAAAATTTGTAAAATAAGTCTCAAAAAACTTAAACTTGAAAAACTTTATTGGGTCGTTACAAAAAAAAATCCATTAAAAAAAAAACCACTTTTTTTATTGAAAGATAGAATATCAAAATCTAGACTTGCTGTTAAAAAAATAAAAAAAATCAAGGTTTTATACTTAGATAAGAAAATTAAATCCTCTCGAACTGTTAGTGTAATTGATTATTTCGTCAATTTAAACAGACAAAATAATTTGTACCTTATTTTAGGTGCAGATAGTCTAATAAATTTTCATAAGTGGACAAAATGGAAAAAGATAGTTAAAATGGTAAAATTGGTAGTTTTTTCGAGAAGGGGATACGCTAAAAAAAGTAAAAAATCTATAGTGGTGAAATATCTTAATAAAAAAAATATAATCTTCATTAACAATAAAGATATAAATATTTCATCATCTGCTGTTAAAAAAAAATTAATTAAAAAGACTTAATGAAAGTTATTGAAATCAAAAAAAACATTGAAAATATTCTTGATCAAAATAAAGCTGAAAATATTGTGGCAATTGACTTAAAAAATAAATCTTACATAGCAGATTACATGATTATTGCTTCCGGTACTTCATCAAGACATCTACAGGCCCTATCAGAAATCTTAATTACCGAATTAAAAAAAATTGGATTAGATGGATGTAGAATTGAGGGAAGAGAGAGTAGTGACTGGAAACTAGTGGATACAAATGACATTATAGTTCATATTTTTCATCCTGAAAAAAGAGATTTTTATGATTTAGAGAAAATGTGGTCTGAAGAAATACCAAAAGAGAAAGCCGTAATATGAAAAAAATATTATTGATAGCTAGTCTAACTATTATTATTTTTATACCTAATAGTTTTTCAAAAAATGAATTATATAATAAGATTGATTTATTTGGAGAAGTTTTAGAAAAAATAAAAAAAGACTACGTCGATAATGTAAATGAGTCAGAAATAATGGATTCAGCAATAAATGGCGTACTTCAATCTCTTGATCCATATTCAGCATATATGAGTCCTGAATTATTTAAAGAAATGCAGACAGATACTCGAGGAGAATTTGGTGGATTAGGAATAGAAATTGGAATGGAAGCTGGTGTTGTCAAAGTTATTTCTCCTATAGATGATACTCCTGCTGCTAAAGCAGGGATAAAAGCCGGTGACTACATTGTTAAGATTGGAGATAAACAAGTTCAAGGAAAATCTTTAATGGAAGCAGTAAAACTCATGCGAGGTCCGGTAGGTACATCGATAGATTTAACAGTAAGAAGAAAAGGTATTAAAAAGCCCTTAAAATTTAATATCGTAAGAAAGATTATAGAAATTAAATCAGTAAATTATGAAATTTTAGGAAAAAATAAAAATTTAGGATACATAAGATTAAAATCTTTTAATGAAAACAGTGATAAACAACTTTTAAAAATACTCAAAGAGTTTGATAAAAAATCTAAAATAAAAGGATACATAGTTGATCTAAGGAATAACCCTGGTGGATTACTTACTCAGGCTATCAATATAACTGATTTTTTTCTAGATGATGGAGAAATTGTTTCTACAAAGGGACGGATAGCTTCGGAAACAAGAAAATTTTTTGCTAGAAAAGGTGATGAGATAAATGGCAAGCCAATCATAGTATTAATAAATAACGGATCTGCTTCAGCGTCTGAAATATTTGCAGGAGCACTTAAAGATCATAAAAGAGCGATAATTTTAGGGGAAAATTCTTACGGTAAAGGTTCCGTTCAATCAATTATACCGCTGCGGAATGGTGGGGGTATGAGATTAACTATTTCTAAATACTATTTGCCTTCTGGAAATTCTATTTCAGAAGTAGGTGTAACTCCAGATATATTAGTAGAAGAAACTAGCGATAATTTTGAAATTAATTCAAAAAATGACAATCAGTTAAATTATGCTCTAGATCTTTTAACTTCTTAGAATGAATAAAAGTAATCTACCATTAAGAGTTGGTGTTGGAGCAATTGTTTTGAATAGTAAAAATCAAGTTTTTGTTGGTAAACGTAAAGATAACCCAATTGATAAATGGCAAATGCCTCAAGGAGGAGTTAATAAGAACGAAGATTTATTAACAGCTATGAAAAGAGAGTTATTTGAAGAGACGAGTATTATAAACATTAAAGTTTTAAAAGAACTAGATCAATGGTTAGAATATGAATTGCCTAAAGAACTTTTAGGTATTATTTGGAGAGGAAAATATAGAGGTCAGAAACAGAAATGGTTCATTACAAGATTTGTGGGAAATGAAAAGGAAATAAATTTAAATACTAAATATCCTGAATTTATAGAATGGAAGTGGATTAAGGTTGAAGAGCTTCCAAAAGTAATTGTGAGTTTTAAAAAACAGGTTTATGAAAAATTACTTGTAGAAGTAAAAAAGTTTATCTAATAATCTCTTTTATTGTTTCAATTTTGTAAGATAATTTGTATTTTTCTTTATCACTTGTTTCTATAGATGCTAATTGTTCTTGTGATTTCTTGATCGACTCATTCAAGTAAGTATTATCTAAATTTTCTAAATTCATTGCAGTAGTAGTCAATACTAACAAATTATTATTTGTAAACTCCACTGTTCCCTCTTCAACATAAAAGCTTATCATTTTATCACTTTTTATTCTTATTACTCCTGGTCTTAAAAAAGTTATTAGAGAAATATGATCTTTTAGAATACCCATTTCCCCTTCAAAAGAAGGAATTGTAACCTCAGATGTCTCAGATTTTAATATTGTTTGACTAGGAGTTATGATTTCAATATCAAATTTGTCGGACATTTCTATTAATTATCTTTGGATAATTTACTTGCTTTTTCCTCTGCTTCTTCTATACCGCCTACCATATAAAAAGCGGCTTCAGGTAAATGATCGTACTCACCTTTGCAAATTGCGTCAAATCCTTTTATTGTTGAGTCTAAATCTACAAGTTTTCCTGGAGAGCCAGTAAATACTTCGGCTACAAAAAATGGTTGTGATAAAAATCTTTGTATTTTTCTAGCTCTTGCTACAGTAAGTTTATCCTCCTCTGAAAGCTCATCCATACCTAGTATAGCAATGATATCTTGAAGAGATTTATATGCTTGTAAAATTCTTTGCACATCTCTAGCAACTCTGTAATGTTCATCCCCTACTATTCTTGGATCTAAAATTCTAGATGTAGAGTCTAGTGGATCCACCGCTGGGTAAATACCTATTTCAGCAATTTGTCTGGATAAAACAGTCGTCGCGTCTAAGTGCGAAAATGAAGTGGCTGGTGCAGGATCTGTAAGATCATCTGCCGGTACATAAATTGCTTGTACTGATGTAATTGATCCTTTGTCAGTTGATGTGATTCTTTCTTGAAGATTACCCATATCTGTTGCTAATGTTGGTTGATAGCCTACAGCTGAAGGTATTCTGCCTAACAAGGCTGATACTTCTGATCCAGCTTGGGTAAATCTAAAAATATTATCAACAAAGAAAAGTACGTCTTGACCTTCTTTATCTCTAAAGTACTCAGCTACAGTAAGTCCTGTTAGAGCTACTCGAGCTCTCGCCCCTGGAGGTTCATTCATTTGTCCATAAACTAAAGCTGCTTTTGAACCTTTGCCATCGGTCTTAATAACTCCAGACTCTATCATTTCATGATAAAGGTCGTTACCTTCTCTAGTTCTCTCACCAACTCCAGCAAAAACTGAGAATCCTCCGTGGGCTTTGGCAATATTGTTTATTAATTCCATAATTGTTACTGTTTTTCCGACTCCAGCTCCTCCAAATAATCCAATCTTTCCGCCTTTAGCATATGGAGCCAATAGGTCTATGACTTTAATGCCTGTCACTAATTGTTCAGTTTCTGTTGCCTGGTCTGTAAATTTTGGTGCTGGTCTATGAATTGGCCATTTTTCTTTTGTTTTAACTTCACCTTTTTCATCAATTGAGTCTCCTATAACATTTATAATTCTACCTAAAGTTTCTGGTCCAACAGGCACACTTATTGGTGATCCAGTATTGATTACCTCATCACCTCTTTTTAATCCCTCTGTAGCATCCATAGCAATTGTCCTTACACCGTTTTCTCCTAAATGCTGTGCGACCTCTAGAATTAATTTGTTTCCAGAGTTACTGGCTTCAAGAGCAGTATATATTTCTGGTAAATCACTTTCAAAATTAACATCTACTACTGCACCAATAATTTGTGTTATTTTTCCCTTTTTGCTCATAATTATAAACTTTCTGCTCCAGATATGATTTCAATTAATTCTTTTGTAATGGAAGCTTGTCTGCTTCTATTATAATTAATTGTAAGTTTGTCTACCAAATCTCCGGCATTTCTGGTTGCATTATCCATCGCAGTCATTCTTGAACCTTGCTCGCTAGCTGCATTTTCTAAAAATGCTTTAAACACTTGAGTGGATATATTCTTGGGTAATAGATCTTCTAATATTTCATCTTCTTCTGGCTCAAACTCATATAATTGAAAATCATCTTTTTTTGTATCTGAAGATTTACTTTCAGTAGGTATAATTTGTTGTGCTTGAGGAATTTGAGTTATAACATTCTTAAAATTGTTGTAAAACAAAATACATTTATCAAACTGACTTTGTTTAAATAAGCTGATTATTTCGTTTCCAATTATTTCAGCTTCTTTGAATGATATTTGTTTTTTTTCCTTAAAACTAAATTTTTTTATTATATATTTTCCATAATCTCTTTTTATTTGATCTAAACCTTTTGTGCCTACTGTTATTATCTTTAATTTTTTATCTTCACCTAAGATTTTTTTAAAGTTTTTTTTTGCTAATTTGCAAATATTTGAATTGAAACCTCCACATAATCCCCTGTCAGCAGTTAATACCACACACAAGTAAGTTTTATCTTGTCCTGTACCAACAAGAAGCTTAGGAGCATTTTCAGGATCATTAATTGATTTAGTAAGATTAAGAATTATATTTTGCATTTTCTGACTATATGGTCGGCCTTTTTCGGCATTTTCTTGTGCTTTTCTTAGCTTTGCTGCAGCTACCATCTTCATGGCTTTTGTAATTTTTTGAGTAGATTTAACGCTTTTAATTCTTTTCTTCAGATCATCTAAACTTGGCATTATTTTTGACCTTTCTTATATTCCTCAATTATCTGTGTTAGAAGCTTTTCAGTATTTTCTTCAAGTTTTCCTGATGATTGAATTGAGTCAATAATTTCAGATTTTTCATTTTTAATTTTTTCAATAATATCTCTCTCAAATTTTTTAATCTTATTTAAATCAACGTCATCTAAATGGCCTTTAACTCCTGTAAATACTGATACTACTTGCTCTGCTACGGTCATTGGAGAATATTGGTCCTGTTTTAAAAGTTCAGTAAGTTTAGCTCCACGATTTAATAATTGTTGAGTCGAAGCATCTAGATCTGAACCAAATTGAGCAAATGCAGCCATTTCTCTATATTGCGCTAATTCTAATTTGATTGATCCAGCAACTTTTTTCATTGCTTTTGTTTGAGCGGCAGATCCCACTCTAGATACTGACAAACCAACGTTAACAGCTGGTCGTATTCCCTGGTTAAATAATTCTGTCTCTAAAAATATTTGTCCATCAGTGATAGAAATTACATTGGTTGGAATATAAGCAGATACGTCTCCTGCTTGTGTCTCAATAATAGGTAAAGCCGTTAATGAACCCCCTCCATTTTTATCGCTTAGTTTAGCTGCCCGTTCTAATAATCTACTGTGTAAATAAAATACGTCTCCTGGGTATGCTTCTCTACCTGGAGGTCTTCTCAATAATAAAGACATTTGTCTGTAAGCAACTGCTTGTTTTGATAAATCATCATAAACAATTAAAGCATGCATCCCGTTGTCTCTAAAATATTCTCCAATAGTACACCCTGTATAGGGAGCTAAGAATTGTAAAGGAGCTGAGTCAGATGCTGTGGCTGCAACAATTGTTGTATATTTTAACGCTCCAGCTTCCTCTAATGTTTTTGCTATCTGAGCAACAGTTGAACGTTTTTGACCGATTGCTACATAAACACAATATAATTTTTTCTTTTCATCTGAAGACTCATTTATTTTTTTTTGATTTATAATTGCATCAATAGCAACAGCTGTTTTACCTGTCTGTCTGTCACCTATTATTAATTCTCTTTGTCCTCTTCCGATTGGAATAAGTGAGTCTATAGATTTTAAACCCGTTTGCATTGGTTCGTTAACAGATTGTCTAGGTATAATCCCAGGCGCTTTTACTTCTACACGTTTTCTATCTTTAACAGAAAGTGGTTCCTTTCCATCAATAGGATTTCCTAGACCATCAACTACTCTTCCTAAAAGTTCTTTGCCGACTGGAACATCTACTATAGCGTTTGTTCTTTTGATTGTGTCACCTTCTTTAATATTTCTATCGTCACCAAAAATAACTACGCCAACGTTATCATTTTCTAAATTTAATGCCATTCCTTTGGATCCATCTTCAAACTCAACCATTTCACCTGCTTGAACATTATCTAAACCATAAACACGGGCAATACCGTCTCCAACTGACAAAACCTTTCCAATTTCTGAGACTTCTGCTTTTTCTCCAAAATTTTTAATTTGATCTTTTAATAATTTTGTTACTTCTGAAGGATTTATTGTCATTTTAATTTTCTATCATTGCTTGTTCATATTTTTTCAATTTGTTTTTAATTGATGTATCAATCATAAAACTTCCTAATTGTAATTTTAAACCTCCAATTAATTCTTTATCAACCTTATAGTCAAATTTTAGAGTTGTACCCATTAATTTTGACAGATCTTTACTTATTTCATTAAGCTCATTTTGAGACAATTCTTTTGATGAAATTAATGAAGCTTTTACTTCTCCTCTTTTATTAGAGCATAGTTTTAAAAAGCTCTCTATAATTTTTTTTATAAAAAAAATTCTTCTTTTTTCAATTAATAATAAAAAGAAATTTCTCAAATTTTTAGAAACATCTAATTTATCAGCTAGTAAATTTATTACTTTATTTTGAACATTTATATTTTGAGTAGGATCCTTTAAAAAATTTTTAATATCTGAATTAGAGTTAATTAAAGATTGAAAATTTTTTATATCTTTTTCTGCTTTGTCTAACTCTTCAAGTTCTTTTGAAACTTCAAACAATGCACGGGAATACCTTTCTGATGTTTCAGTTGAGAAAGATTTATTTGTACTCATTTTTATTGTTAGAATTTATCGTGAAATAATGAAGTGGTCGTATCATAAGAAAATAACTTGATCAAGTTACCAATTTTGTATTAAGCAAAGTTAATAGGATCTACATCAACCGTAAGTTTAATTTTAGATGAGATTTTAAGCCCATTTAGTACATTTGTAATTTTTTTTTGCATAAAATTATGATTATTAAACTTTATTAATAACCTAGATCTGAAATTTTTTTTAATCTTAAGCAAAGGAGAGTCAACTGGGCCCAGAATCTCAAGATCTTTTATTGGATTTAATTTCATTTTAATTTCCCTAGCACCCTGTAAACTTAAATTTCGATCTTTTGATGAAATAATAATCGCGATCAATCTTATAAAAGGGGGAAGTTTATTTTTTTCTCTCAGTAAAAGTTCATTTTTAAGAAGTTCTTCTGATTTATTTTTTATTAATTCCTTAAGCGTTGAGTCATGAGGTGTTAACGTTTGATAAATTATTAAAGACTCAGAACTAAATCTTCCAGCTCTTCCACTTAGTTGATGATATAATTGAATATTTTTTTCGGTTGTTCTTAAATCATAACCTCTGCCAGAAAAATCAGCATCTATAACTACTATGCAGTTTAGCTTGGGAAAATTAAAACCTTTTGAAATCATTTGGGTTCCGATTAAAATATCAATTTTATTTTCTTTAATATCTTTAAATAAATTTTTCATCTCATGCTTCTTTTTTAAATAATCACTTGAAAATATATTAATTCTCTTTTCTGGAAATAAATCTTTCGTTTCATCAAATATTTTCTCAACACCAGGACCATACATAGTAAATTCACATAATCCCATAGATTTACATTTTGTTTTCATTTCTTTTTCGAAAGAACAATGATGACAGATGGCTTTATTTTTTAATTTGTGGAAAGTAAGGTACAAAGAACAATTAGAACAAGTTTGTTTATTCCCACATTTTTTACAAATCAAATATGGTGCAAATCCCCTTCTATTAATAAAAAAAAGGACCTGATCACCTTTATTGAGATATTTTTTAACTAAACTTACTGTTTCATTAGCTATAAATCTTTTCTTAGTTTTATTAATATTTAAATTTATCAATTTTGTTCGCGGTAAAGGATAATTATCAAATCTTTTATAAATTTTTATGTGCCTATATTTTTTATTTCGAATATTATTATACGTTTCAATAGAAGGAACAGATGTAACAAGATGAATAGGAATTTTTTCAAAACTTGCTCTTGAGATCGCCATATCTCTAGCATTATAAATTACTCCTTCATCTTGTTTGTAAGAGCTGTCGTGTTCTTCATCTACAATTATAACTCCTAGTTTTTTAAATGGTAATAATAATGCAGATCTTGCACCAACTAATATTTTTATTTCATTTTTAATTATCCCTTTCCAAATTATTCTTTTTTGCTTTGGTGTTATTTTTGAATGCCAAATAGCGGGTTCAAAACCAAAAAAATCCTCAAATCTTGATTTAAAATCATTAGTTAAAAATATTTCTGGTAGTAGCACCAAAGCTTGATTCTTTTTTTCTATAATCTTTTTTATTCTTTCAAAATAAACTAAAGTTTTTCCTGAACCTGTCGTGCCTTGTAATACAGAAACATCAAATTTATTATCTATTTTTTCAAAAAATTTGAGTGCAGATTGTTGCTCATTATTTAAATTAAAAAGTTTTTTTTTAGTCTTTTTTATTTTTATTGAGTTATCTTTGGATTTAAAAAATTTATCTGTTCCACCTATCACCATCTTCAAAACCAAACCTATTGGGACCATATTATAAATCGAAAACCATTCTATGTAGTCGACTAACTTTCTGTCAATTGAGTATCCTGTTTGTTTATCAATATTTTTTATCTTAATATTTTTTGGTTCTAGATATTTATTTTTCCAAATAACACCAATTGCCTTTTTTGAACCGAATGGAACCTCTACTAAATTTCCAATTTTGTTCTCATTTTTAGAATTATAAGTAAATGGAAAGTTAAAAACTTTAGGCAACAAAACTTGTGCTTTCATAAATCAATAGTAGTGTAAAAAAAAAAATTTAAAAATGAATTGGTCTTTTATCAACAGCTAAAGCTGCCTCTTTAATAGCCTCAGTATGAGTTGGATGTGCATGGCAAGTTCTCGCAATATCCTCAGCGCTAGCTCCAAACTCCATTGCTAAAGCCATTTCTGCTATCATATCGCCGCTATGAGGTCCTATTATATGAACACCTAACACTTTGTCAGATGCCGCATCAGCTAATATTTTTACAAATCCCTCTGTCTCATTGTTTACTTTAGCTCTTGAGTTAGCAAGGAAAGGAAATTTGCCTACTTTATAATTTATATTTTCTGACTTTAGTTGCTCTTCTGTTTTTCCAACAGAAGCAACCTCTGGAGAGGTATATATTACTCCAGGTATAACGTTATAATTTACATGCCCAGCTTGACCAGCTAATATTTCGGCAACGGCAACACCTTCTTCCTCAGCTTTGTGAGCTAACATGGGCCCTTTAATTACATCACCTATGGCATAAATATTCTTTATTGTTGTTTGTAATTTTTCATTTACTTCTATATTTCCTTTATTGTCTTTTTTTATTCCGATTTTTGAGAGGTTTAAACCTTCGGTGTAAGGTTTTCTTCCTACTGAAACTAAAACTTTATCAGCATCAATTATTTCTTTTTTAGAAGAATTATTATCTTCAAATTCGACTAAAACTGAATTTTGTTTATCTTTTACAGAAATAACTTTTGAATTTAATATAAATTTAATTCCTTGCTTAGTTAATATCTTTTGAAACTCTTTTGAGACCTCTCTATCCATACCTGGTGTTATGTGGTCAAGATATTCAATAACTGTCACTTCAGTTCCAAGTCTAGACCAGACAGAACCCATCTCTAATCCTATGTATCCTCCACCTATTATTATAAGTTTTTTGGGAACTTTTTTTAAAGATAAAGCGCCTGTAGATGAAATAATATTATTTTCATTTATTTCAACACCAGGAAGAGACGTCACAGCAGATCCTGTTGCAATCACTATATTTTTGGAATGATAGTTTTCTCTATGATTATCATTATAAACCGTCACATCGTTCTTGGAAAATAAAACACCTTTACCTTTTAAATAAGTGACTTTATTTTTTTTAAATAAAAATTCGACACCTTTTGTTAAGACTTGAACAGATTTATTTTTATTAGACATCATTTTTTCTATATTTAATTTAATTTCTTTAATTTCTATACCTTGCAGATTAAAATCTTTTTTTGCTTTGAGATAATTTTCTGACAAATTCAATAAACTTTTTGAAGGTATGCAACCAACATTTAGACATGTTCCTCCTAAAGTGCCTCGAGACTCTATGCATGCCGTTTTTAAACCTAATTGAGCTGCCCTAATAGCGCAGACATAACCTCCTGGGCCACCGCCTATTACTATTACATCAAAGTTTTTATCCATCGCTAAATGTTAAGAAAGAGTCTTTTTGGTTGTTCAAGTGACTCTTTTACAATTTTCAAAAATGATACCGCTTCTTTACCATCAATTATTCTATGGTCATAAGATAAAGCTAAATACATTATTGGCCTGATTTCAATATTTCCATCAACTACAATTGGTCTCTGAACTATATTATGCATTCCTAAAACTGCTGATTGAGGAGGATTTAGTATAGGGGTAGACAACATTGAGCCGTAAATACCACCGTTTGTAATTGTAAATGTTCCTCCCTGAAGATCATCTATAGTTATTTTTCCATCTCTAGCCTTATTGCTCAAACTGACAATATTTTTTTCAATATCCGCGAATGACATCTCATCCGTCTCTCTAATCACTGGAACTACTAATCCTCTATCCGTTCCTACAGCAATACTTATATTATAATAATTTTTATAAACTATTTCTTCTCCTTGAATTTCAGCATTAATGGCGGGAAAATTTTTTAATCCTAAGACACAAGATTTTACAAAGAAAGACATAAATCCAAGTTTCACTCCATAGTTAGTCTGAAATTCTTCCTTATATTTATTTCGCATTGATATCACTTCGGTCATATCAACTTCGTTAAAAGTTGTTAGCATCGCAGCATTTTCTTGAGCTTCTTTTAATCTTTTAGCAATTGTTGATCGTAGTCTTGTCATCTTAATTCTTTCTTCAGGGCCATGTTTTATTTTTCTTTCTGATGGAGCAGGTTTAGATCCCATTAGTTTCATGATATCCTCTTTTAAGATAATCCCATGTTTGCCAGTTCCTTGAACCTTATTTAAATCAATATTTACCTCCCTCACTAGTTTTCTTGCAGCAGGAGAGTAAGATTGTTCATTTGTTTTCGTTTTTTGAATTTTCTTTTCAGAAGCAGTGTCAATAAAATCATCTAAAATTAGTGCTTCCTCTTCTGGTGGATCTATAATTTCATTTTTTTTCTCTTCATAAAGTTTTAAAGGTTTTTCTTCCAGTTCATTAGAATTATTTTTCTTTGGTAATTTTTTTGAAGGTTTAGTATCTTTTTTTGGTGGCGAATAGTTTTTTACTTCTCTTACTTCTTTAGCTTCAGAACTTGAAGAACCATTTATCATTCCAAGTAAGGCTCCTACATTCACGGTCTCTCCTTCTTTTACAGATATTTTTTCCAAAATACCGTTGGATGGCGAAGGGACCTCAACATTAACTTTATCTGTCTCTAGTTCCACAATAGGTTCATCCGCAGAAACTTTTTCTCCTTGATCTTTCAACCATTTTGAAACGGTAGCTTCAGTAACTGACTCACCCAAAGTTGGCACTATAATTTTGTCTGTCATTTATTGCTTTAATACCTTTTCTAATATTTCTTTTTGTTGTGCAAGATGTTTATTAAGATTTCCAGTCGCAGTCGAGGAAGAAGCTTTTCTACCTACGTATTTTACTTTATCTTTCGCAAAGTTAATTATTTCCAGAGTTCTATCTATATAATTTCTAACTGTATTCCATGCTCCCATGTTTTTAGGCTCTTCTTGGCACCATAAAAATTCAGCATTTTCATATTTTTTCAGTAAATTTGCCAAAGTCTTTGCAGGGAAAGGATATAATTGTTCTATTCTAATAAACACTACTTTATCATTTTTCAAATTTTCTCTAGCCTCTAATAAATCATAATATATCTTTCCAGAACACATTACTACTTTTTTTATTTTACTATTCTTTTTTAATTTAATAAGACTGCTGTCTTTAGAATAAGCATCATCTTCTAAAACACGATGAAATGAATTCTTAGTAGTAAATTCATTTAAGTTAGATACACATTTTCTATGTCTTAATAGGGATTTAGGTGTCATTAAGATTAATGGTTTTCTAAAATCTCTGTGCATTTGTCTTCTTAATACATGGAAATAATTAGATGGAGTTGTACAATTAACTACTTGGATATTTTCTCCAGCACACAATTGCAAAAATCTTTCGAGTCTAGCTGAGGAATGTTCCGGACCTTGGCCCTCATAACCATGTGGTAATAATAAAACAAGACCGCTTGCTCTTCCCCATTTAGACTCGCCCGAAGTAATAAATTGGTCTATGACAACTTGTGCTCCATTAGCGAAATCCCCAAACTGAGCTTCCCATAAAACTAAAGTTTCTGGCTCAGATAAAGAATAACCAAATTCAAATCCTAAAACTGCAAATTCTGATAATAAACTATCGATTATTTCAAATTTTTTTTGATTGTTGTTTATATTGTTTAAAGGAATATATCTGTCATGATTATCTTGATTTCTCAGTACTGCATGTCTTTGGCTAAAAGTTCCGCGACCTGAGTCTTGACCTGAAAGTCTAACAGAAAATCCTTCTGTAAGTAAAGCTGCAAATGCTAAACTTTCTGCTGTAGACCAATCTACAGACTTATTTTTTTCAAATATTTCTAATCTTAAATTAAAAATTTTCTTTAAAGTTTTGTGTATATTGAAATTTTTAGGTATTGATGAAATTTTTTTTCCAATTTCAATTAATTTATCTTTTTTTACTCCGCTTGCTCCTCGCTTATCTTTTCCGAGCCCTGGTTTAAATCTTGACCAAGCCCCTTCGAACCATTTAAGTTCAGATTTATAAGTTTTTGATAACGCCAATTCCTTTTCTAAAAAATTTTTAAATTTTTCTTTGTTGTTTTCTATCTCTTTTAATGAAGTAAGTTGTTCTTGACTTAATCTATCACCATAAATTTTAAGAGTAGTTGGATGAGATTTGATCTTCTTGTACATGATTGGTTGAGTAAATGACGGTTCATCGCCTTCGTTATGTCCGAATCTTCTATAACAAACCATGTCTATAACTACATCTCTATTAAATTTTTGCCTGTACTCAGTGGCTATTTTTGCGCAATGTACAACTGCTTCTGGGTCATCTCCGTTAACATGAAAAATCGGGGCTTGAGCTATTTTTGCTACGTCTGAAGGATAAGGCGATGATCTAGCAAATCGTGGTGCTGTTGTAAAACCAATTTGATTATTAACTATTAAGTGAATTGTTCCCCCAATATTATGTCCTGGTAAACCTGACATTGCAAAACACTCAGCAACAATTCCTTGCCCAGCAAACGCAGCGTCTCCATGTATCAATACCGGAATAACCTTTTCTCTTTTAACATCATTATGAAAAAATTGTTTAGCTCTAACTTGACCTAATACTACTGGATTTACTGCTTCTAGATGTGAGGGATTATCTGTCAAACTAATATGAACAGAATTTCCATCAAATTCTCTATTCGAAGATGCACCCAAATGATATTTCACATCTCCTCCTATTTCTTTATTTGTGCTTTTTCCAAAAAATTCACTAAAAATTGCTTTATAAGGTTTGCCCATTACATTAGCTAAAACATTTAATCTACCTCTATGAGGCATTCCTATTTTAATTTCTTTCGCTCCTAAATTTCCACCTCTTTTAATTATTTGTTCTAATGCAGGAATTAGTGACTCTCCTCCGTCTAAACCAAATCTTTTTGTTCCTACAAATTTGATATGTAAGTATTTTTCAAAACCTTCGGCTTCGATAATTTTATTTAAAATAGCTTTTTTTCCATTCTCTGTAAATTTAATATCTTTTTCTGGTCCTTCTACTCTATTTCTTATCCATGTTTTTTCATCTGGGTCCCCCATATGCATAAATTCGTAACCAATGTTTGAACAATATGTTTTTTTAAGGATTTTGAGTATTTCGGTCAATGTCCCGTATTGAATTCCCAGAACTCCATCAAGAAATATTTTTCTATTATAATCCCCTTTTTTAAAGCCATATGTTTCTGGTTTTAATTCTAGATGCTCATCTTTTTTTAATAACCCAAGTGGATCTAGGCTTGCAATCAAATGCCCTCTAATTCTATAAGCCCTTATTAACATTATTGCTCTCACGGAGTCTTTTGTGCTTTGTTGATTAAAGTTGTTATATTCTTGTTTTTTTTTATCTTCTTTATTATTTGCTGTTGATAAAATAATTTTTTTATTTTTCTTTTCTGGAGACCAACTAGGTCCTTTTAAATCATCTTGAATTAGCTTTTGTTCATCGCTTAGACCTTCAAAAAATTTTCTCCAACTCTCAGGCAATGAATTTGGATCTGAAAGATAGTCAGAGTAAAACTCATTTATAAACTCAGAATTATTTCCTGCCAAAAATGAGGTCTTTTTATAGTTGCTATTATTCTTTGATGAAGACATTAAAATTTATTTTAACATAATTTATAATATTTCAACCATTTAGTTTATTAAAAAGAGTTTTTCCAATATCTGCTGGGGATTCTGAGATAGTAATATTTGCTGATTTCATTAATTCTATCTTGTCTTCTGCGCCACCTTTGCCACCTGAAATTATAGCTCCAGCATGACCCATTCTTCTTCCGGGCGGAGCGGTTAAGCCTGCTATAAAGCCTACCATAGGTTTTTTAATTTTTTCTCTTTTTAAAAAATCAGCTGCCTCCTCTTCCGCTGATCCGCCTATTTCACCTATCATGACTATTGATTTTGTATCTTTATCTTTTAAAAAAAGTTCCAAACAATCAATAAAATTTGTTCCATTTATTGGATCTCCTCCAATACCTATGCAAGTTGATTGACCCATTCCGTTCACTGAAGTTTGAGCTACCGCTTCATAAGTTAAAGTTCCAGATCTTGAGACAATTCCTACTGTACCCTTTTTATGAATATTTCCTGGCATAATTCCTATTTTACATTCTTCAGGAGTAATTATTCCAGGACAATTTGGACCTATAAGTCTAGAATTACTTTTCTTTAATTCTCTTTTTACTCTAAGCATATCTATAAGAGGAATCCCTTCAGTTATACAAACTATCAAATCAATTTGTGAGTCTATTGCTTCTATTATTGCAGCTGCAGCAAATTTAGGAGGGACGTAAATCATTGTTGCATTTGCTTGCGTCATTTCTTTAGCTTCTTGAACGGTATTAAAAACTGGAAGGTCAAGATGTTTTTGCCCTCCTTTGTTAGGTGTCACGCCTCCTACTAAATTAGTTCCATATTTAATTGCTTGTTCAGAATGAAACGTTCCATGCTTACCTGTAAACCCTTGGCAAATTACCTTTGTATTTTTATTTACCAAAACAGACATCTACTTAATTGCCTCAACTATTTTTTTTGCAGCATCGTTCAAATTAGTAGCTGATAAAATTTTTAAATTCGATTTTTCAAGAATCTCTTTTCCTTCTTTAAAATTTGTGCCCGCCAGTCTAACTACTAAAGGAACAGACAAATTTGTTTCTTTAGCAGCATCAACCACTCCTTGAGCTAGAGTATCGCAACGCATAATGCCTCCAAAAATATTAATTAAAATTCCTTCAACATTTTTATCAGATAAAATAAGTTTGAATGCTGCTGCAACTTTTTCCTTAGAAGCTCCTCCACCAACATCTAAAAAATTTGCTGGTTCCTTCCCGTAAAGTTGAATTATGTCCATAGTAGCCATTGCCAATCCAGCTCCATTAACCATGCACCCAATATTTCCGTTAAGTTTTATATAAGCGAGATCGTGTTTACTTGCTTCAATTTCAGTTGGATCTTCTTCATCAGTATCTCTTAATTCTAAAATTTCTGGTCTTCTAAATATTGCATTATCATCAAAATTCATTTTTGCATCTAAGCATAATAATTTTTTGTCTTTTGTAATGATCAATGGATTAATCTCGATGAGACTAGCATCTTTTTCAACCAATAGTTTATACAATGCTTTAATGAGCTTGAAAGCCTCGATTTTTTGAACATCATTTAGTTGATATGGTAAAATAATTTTTTCTATATCTTTAATATCAATGTCATTATTTAGATCCACTTTGGTTGTAAATATCTTCTTAGGATCTTCTGAAGCAACTTTTTCTATATCCATTCCACCCTCAATGCTGCTAATAAAAGCTATTTTAGAACTTTCTCTATCAATTAGACACGATAAATAAAGCTCCTCAGAAATTTGTGAAGCTTCTTCGATATAAAGTCTGTTTACTTTTTTGCCCTCAGATCCTGTTTGATGAGTAATTAATATTTTGCCCATCATTTTTTCACATTCTTTTTCTAAATCTTCTATTTTATCTATTAACTTTACACCTCCAGCTTTACCTCTGCCTCCAGCATGAATTTGAGCTTTTAAAACAAATTTTTTAGATTTTAGTTGTTGAATTTTTTCTTTGACTTCTTTTAAAGAAAAAATGACCACACCGTTTGAAACTGGGGCTCCATAATCCTTTAATAATTTTTTAGCTTGATATTCGTGGATATTCATTATTTATTATATCTATACATTTTATATCTTTATAATTCTATAAATATTTGTAAATGATTTATGATAGGAAGATTTTATAATCAGAGTTTAAATAAATATTTAGTATTTTTAATATTTTTAATAATTGGTATTTTAATATTTAAAGACTTTGGTCATAACATTGACGAAAAATTTCACAGATTAAATGGTTTTTATTGGCTTAGATATGTATCTGAATATTTAGGTCTAGATCAATTATCATTGTTATCCAACACAAAACTGGAAAGTATACAAGGATTTACTTTATCTCCCATAGATTATTATAACAAATACGGGATCATATTTGATGTACCAGCAGCAATAATAGAAATAATATTACGTTTAGAAAATCCAATTGAATATTATAAGATTAGACACTTTTTAGTTTTTTTATACTTTTATATTGGATTAATATTTTTTTACAAAATTTTACTTAATAGATTTAAAAATGACAATATAGCCTTAATAGGAGTAATACTTTTATTTTGTACACCTAGACTTTTAGGAGATAGTTTTCAAAATATTAAAGATATAGTTTTTTTAACTTTTGTAATTATAACTTCGTATTACTATTTTAAAACAGTAGATATTTTTTCTAAAAAAAATATAGTTTTATTTGCTTTATTTTCAGCAGCTTCTACTACAGTAAGAATGTTTGCAATTTTTTTTCCACTAACTTTTATTACTTTATGGTTATTTTCTTTTTCGAAAAAAAAATTTAAGAAAGAAATAACCTATATTTTATTATTTGTTGCAAGCTATATTTTCTTTTTAATCTTTTTTTGGCCGCTTTTATGGGAAGATACTATAAACAGCTTAGTAAGTTATTTTAAAATACTTAATGACTATTTTAATGCAAAAGTTTTTTTTCTTAATAATTATTATTCTTCTAATTTATTACCATATTCTTATATTCCTATTTGGATAATTATTTCTACACCTTTATTACATCTAATATTATTTTTTCTTGGGTTTTCAAATATGGTATTAAGATTTTTTAAAAGATTCACTAATATTAAGTCTCGATCTATCTATGCAGATTTTTGGAGGGGAAAAAATGAACAAAAAGATTTTTTCATTTTTTTTAGCTTTGTGTTTATTACATTAGGAGTAATTTTTCTCAATATAAAAATGTATAATAGCTGGAGAATTGTTTATTTCCTTTATTTTTTTATAATTTATTTTGCTATTTATTACATGAATATATATTTGACCAAATATAAAAAAAATCTGCTTAAAAAAAATATTTTCAAATTTTTATTTTTAATTTTAATTATTTTAACGACCTACAGAATTACTATTTATCATCCTTATCAATCATTTTATTTTAATGTGATAACCTCTGATAAAATAAAAAATACAGTTGAAGTTGATTATACAGGATTATCGTCAATCCAATTTTTAAATAAAATTTTAGAAGAAAATCAAGATAAAGAGATTATCAAAATTGGAATAGCTTCTTGGTATCCGCTTTGGAGAATGATAGAGTTAATCGAAAATAAAGACGTTAGTAAAATTAAATTAGTGTCCAACAAAGAAAACTATACATCTGACTATTTATACTCTAATAGAATTTCAGATGTTGATAAGAGGTACAATAAAAAATATGATATACCTTCAAATTTTTTTAAATACGACGAGTTTATTATTGATGGAGCAATTATTTATGAGGTTTATAAAAGAGTAGAATGAAAATTTTTTTATATAAGATTTTAACAGTATTTGTTCTATTTTTTATAGTTTATAAGTTGACTATCGGTCATACTATCAAGCTAATTGAGACGAAGATTCAAAATATCAATTCAAAAGAAAATGTGGAAAATATAAAAGAAAAGGTTAGAAATGAAATTAAAAACGGGCTCAAAAAGGATAGGTATTTGTCAAAAGAGGATGCAAATTTAATAAATGATTTCATCAATAAAATTAAAAAAGATCTAGACCCAAAATAATTTTAAATTGCAAAATAATATTTTTTTATTACCTTTATATAACGATTGGAAATCTCTCCAAAAGCTTTTAAAAGAAATCAATAACCAACTTAAAATCTTAAGAGAAAAAGCTGATATTTTTGTAGTAGATGATAATTCGAAAAATATATCGAAAATTACAATTAAGAAGTTCAAAAATATCAAAAAATTAAATATCTTAAAATTAAAAAAAAATTTAGGTAGTCAAAAAGCTATCTCTATTGGTTTAAGATATATTCATTCTCTTAAAATCAATTCAATAATAACTGTAATGGACTCAGATGGTGAAGACGACTCAAGTAAAATTCCTGAAATGATAAGTAGTGCGAAAAGAAATAAAGATTGTGTTGTAGTTTCTTGCAGAAATAAGAGAAAAGAAGGGCTTATTTTTGATGTACTTTATAAAGTTCATAAAGTAATCACGTGTTTATTTGCTGCAAGATTAATAAATTTTGGAAGCTATTCTTCTTTTTATTCTCAAAATCTTAAAAAGATTTTATCTGATAACAGCACATGGTTTGCTTATTCATCTGCTTTATCTAAAAATTGTAAATTACTTAGATTATTTGCTGACAGGAAAAAAAGATTTTATGGAAAATCAAAATTATCTTTATTTGGTTTATTTTTGCATTCATTAAGAGTAAATTGTGTTTTTTTATTTAGGGTAATTTTGATCTCTCTAACTTATATATTTCTATTTTATTTATTTAAATTATATTTTTCTTCCCATTTTATAATTCCAATTATTTTAATTATACTTTTTAATTTATTACTAGTTGCGGCTTATCTTTATACAGAGCCATCAAAATTTTATAAAAGTTTGATATACATAAAGAGCAAGACTGGAAATTAAATTTACAGTCTTTTAGCCAATACTTGTAATGTTTTAGAAAATCTAATTTTATTTCCAATCTTCTTAAATTTAATTTTTTTAATATAAAAATTTGTAGATTTAGAATTGTCAGTTTCACATGTTAAATATCTACTTTTAAAATTGGTATTTTTAATAATATACTCTAAAAATTTTTTGCCAAATCCTTTAGATTGATATTTTTGTTCAATAGCTAATAAATTTAAATTAAGTGACTCTGATAAAATTTTCGTTTTTGTCTTTGAGATAATTAGATTGTCTAAATTAAACATAGAAAGAATTATATTTATAATGCTAATAAAATTTAAATTTAACAATAAATCAAAAAAAAAGTTAAATTTTAGTGCTGTAAAATTATCTATTAAATATATTGGCTTTTTAACTAAAATTGCATAACCAATTACATTTTTTTTGAAAAAAATTAAAAACAATTCAAAATTTTTTGATTTAATAATTAAACTCAAATACTTATTGAAATTCTTTCTTGATAGATTCGCGGCTATTGATGTTCGATTTTCAGTTTTTAATATTAATTCTATTTTTTTTAAACTCTTGAAATTTAGTTTATTGTTTATCTTTTTAAATTTGATATTTTTCATTTAGAGTCTGAAAAATCGCAATTACTTAAATTTATTTTGTAGGTATAAGAATTGAAATTTTCTAATGTATGGCAGTTTTTTGGAATATAATTAAAAATAAGTTCACTTAAATCCTCATTTGTTAATTTGAATCCAGGGTTAAACACGTATATATTTTCTATATTATTTTTAACAATATTATCATTAAAATAGTTTTTATAATCTTTATAATATTTACTATTTAATCTCGGATAAGATATTCTATCAAATGTACGGCTTGGGGTTTTTACACTTTTATCCAACAAGCCTGAAAAAAAAGTATACTTTGTAATTAATATAAAATTAGTTTCATCTTTTTTGATTTTTATGTAAAAATTTTTTATAATTTCTAATTCTTTTTTTGGATCACTAAATGCAGGTGTGATCCATTTAAGCCCCTTAAAAAAATCTCTATTAAAATCTACTTCTATTCCTTTATCAAGGTTCGTACTAAATAATTCATGAAATTTTCTATCTTCATTATATCTTAGATGATATTTAAAAGTTAATATTATGCAAATAAGAACTAAAAAATGATTTAGGTATTTTTTATGCCTAAATTTTTCATAATTCAAAAAATAAATCAAGAATGCGCACAAAAACGGTATCAGAAAAAATATAAAAATTTGATTTTTGGTGTAAATCTGATGAAAAATTAATGAGATTGAAAAAAAAATTATAATCAAAAGATAATTTAATTCCTTAATATTTTTCGATTTTTTTTTAAAAATCTCAAGTAATAAAAGAATTATGATTGGTATTAGGAAAAAATAGATAAATTTTATATTTAAAAAAATATTGCCTAGATTTATAGTATAATTTTTAAATCTAGGTCCAGCTATTTCGTTCGGAAAAATAAATAACTGTAAAATAAAATCATTAAAATTAGTATTTGTTAAAATTAAATAAGTAAACAAACATAGCAAGAATACGATTAATGCGGCTAATGCAGTGAATAATGGGTTATAGCTTTTAATTTGGTAACTATAAATTAATAAAAATATTGTTACTAGAATTATAAAATAACCTGCAGGTACTTGTTTGGATAAAAAAGCCAGTCCTAAAAAAATTATTGCTATAAATAAATAAGATAAAGATTCTTTTTTAATAGAAATTAAGATCAGGTACATAGATATCATGGAAAAAAATGCAGAATGTAAATCCAAAAATGGAGTACCACTAACTGGATAAGCTAAAACTGATAGACAAATAGATAATATAATCGAGTATTTCTTATCTATATTGAATTCATTAAAAATTTTAAACGAAAGTAAAGTTACAACTATATTAAATGCTGAGCCATGCAAGATATATGCTTTCCAATTCACTCCGAACACTTTGAAAAATAATGCTTGTATATAGTCTATTAAGAATCCGTGAACTATCCAAAAATCTCTAATTGGTAATTCGTCTTTTAATATTCTTACTGCTGAGTCAAAATGAACGAATGTATCAATAGAAAACACTCCGCGTGAGCCAGTCCAATAATTAATTAAAAACGAAAAAATACCTAAAAAAAGGTATGTACTCCATTGTAGTATTTCCTTTTTAAAATTCATCAATATTTTTTGTAGAACAAATCAATGCAGTTAACAACATAATCTATATACATTTCTGAGATTTTTATATGATTTGGAAGACAAAGAATTTTATTCTCAAAGTTACTACAGTTCTGACTATTTTTTCCTTTAAATAATTTATGGCAGTCTACATATTGGATTGCTTTTGTTTCGATTCCTCTGTTAAAAAGATAGTTCATCAATTTTATTTTATCTTTTACTATAATTGGAAAATCATTAAAATTTTGAAAATCTTGTTCTTTAATATTTATATACTTTAAAGGCTTAATCTTTTTTTTAAATAACTTTTGACTATAGTAAATATTATTTTTTCTTCTTATATCATGATTATATTCAGTGTTAAAAGTATCATTGAGTTGATAAAAAATCATATTTATCGAGAAAGAAGAAATATTGGTGTAATAATTTTTTGGGATTAAAGCTTTTTTAAATTTTAAGCTTGGATAAACTAAACTTAGCACAAGATTTAAATTATTTCTATGGGCTATTTTTATAAGTCTGAAAAAGAAAAGACTATATATAATTTTAAAAGATAGAGATTTTAAAAAAATAAAAATAAAACACTGATTAATATATTTTAATAAAGGAAATTTTTTAAATTCTAGCATCTCTTTATTGGCAAATTTAATAAATTTTTTATCATTTGTAGAAACACTCCCTCCGTATAATGCACTTATACTTTTCATAATATTGAAACTATGAAGTGAGTAGTCTCCAAAACTTCCAGAGAAAATTTTTCTGTTATTTTTTTTGATATAATTACCAAAATAGATAGCGTTATCTTCTATAAGAGGAATATTTTTTTTTGAACAAATCTTTTTAATTTGAATTATATCATCAGTAGTATTGAACATGTTAGTTATAACAACTGCTAAAGTGTTTTTGTTTATTTTTTTTTTTAAATCATTTTTCGACAAAAAAATATTTTCATTAAGTTTAGTATAAACGATATTCAAATTAAGATTTTTACATATATTTACCATCTCAGGTAAATTATAAGAATTTAAAATAATTTCCTTTTTTTTAGGTTTTTCTTTTAATAAATATTTTAATACTAAAAAAAAACCTACCCTTAGCTGACTAGTAAGAATTGTTTTTTTTTTATTTGTAATTTTATTTAAGATTTTTGATATTTCATTAATTCTGGTGTTACTTCTTGTAAGAAAAGATAAACAAAAATATTTGAATTTCAAATAAATATAAATTCTAAAATTACTCATTTAGAAAGTAGTTTTCCTATTCTCCTAGCATTTGCAACCATTAATCCTAGGGGGTATTTGTTTGTTTTAAAATTAAAAACGGATCCATCTACTATGTAAATATTTTTATTTCCATTTAATTGACATTGATCATTAACACTTAACTTTCCTTTATTGTTAAACGGAATGCTGCCAAAATAATGGTAATCAGCACCAAAACCTGGAAAAAATGTTTTAAAAAAGGGAAATACAACTTTGTTTTTTTTCAAAAACTCAAATATTTTACGATTTCGTTGAGTTAATTTTTTTTTAGTATCTTTTTTTTTTACATATAACTTATAGCTTTTTTTTTCTTTTTTCATAAATAAGTTACTATAAGAAGAGTCTAATAAAATGTTTGAGAATAGTAATCTGTGTCTAATCAAATTAATTAAAAACTTAAATGGCCACATGAAGGGAAATGCTTCTATTATTGATTTAGTTATTAGTTTATTTCCTGGTCTTAAATCTGCAGTATAGTAGTCTTTTTTATGATTATTTATTATTTGAATTAAAGATGGAGTAAATTTTAACTTCGATATAATAGATTTCCTTGAAAAAAAAACACTTAATAATCTTGGATGGTGTCTTATTCTTACTTCAGACTTTATCTTTAAGTAATCAACTATAATTTTTGTAGTAGCAATAGTTCCTGCAGCGAAAACAATTTTTTTAGTATAAAAAGTTTTTTTATTTTTGTTTGCATCTACACAAACTATTCCAAAAAAGTTTTGCATCTTAAAAATTTTATCTACAAAAAAATTGTGAAATATAATATTGTTTTTTTTTTTAATTTTTTTAAAAAAATTTTTTGCATTAAGTTTTGTTTTTTCTTCGTCTACATTATTTAAATCTTTATCTTTAAGTTTTTTTGATGTAAATCCTAAAATAGGTTTCTGACAAATAAAATTTTTATCTTTTGCATTAATAAGTCTTTTTAAAAAGTTTGGAATTTCATATTTATTTTGGTAAACAACTTTTCCAGTTATTTTACATGTGCCCAATAAATTACATCTTTTTAAAAATTCTATAAAAGAATTTTGTAATGATGTTATAGTTTTTTTTTTTAAGTTTTTTTGATCTTGGTTCAAATAACTATCTATTTGTAAACCCCAGTAATTTGACAAACCTCCCTTTTCTAGAGAGCCTAAAACTTTACAACCTTGATCGACAATAAGCTGATTTGAGTTAAAATAATTTTCTACTAAAAAATCTTTACCATGCATCTGAGATGGCAATGCATTTATATATTTTTTTTTATTTATATTTTCTTTTAAATTTGGAGATATTACATGAATTTTTCTTTTTTTTTTAAGAAATGTGTCTATAAAATTTAGACCAGATAGACCTGTTCCTATCAAAACTAAATCAATAACTTCTTGTTTTCTAATCGTCATTAAAGACTAAAGTTCGGGATCTATTTTTTTTGCAGCGTTATAAAGTTCCTGTACTGATTTTACAGACTCTTCAAATGAATTTTTTTCATCATTTGATAAACTTAGTTCTACAATTTTTTCAATTCCATTATTTCCAATTACTGCAGGGACACCTGCATAAATATCTTTAAAGCCATATTCTCCACTTAAATATACTGCACAAGGAAGTTCCTTTTTTTCGTCGTTTAAATAACTTTCAGCCATTTCTACACCCGATGCAGCTGGTGCATAGAATGCAGATCCTTTCTCTAAATATTTCACTATCTCTGCTCCGCCTTTTTTTGTTCGTTCTACTAAACTGTCCAATTTAGATTTGCTTAATTTTCCTGACTCAATAATCTTTGATAAACTTACTCCATCAACGAAAGTATGATTTATCATTGCAACCATGGTATCTCCATGCCCTCCTAGAACAAATGATTTTATTTTATTAACCGGCACTTTCAGCTCTTGCGATAAAAAATATATAAATCTTGAAGAGTCTAATATTCCTGCCATACCAACAATTTTATTTCTTGGAAGACCTGAATACTTTTGAAGAGCCATGACAATTACATCCAAAGGATTGGTAATACAAATTACAAATGCATTTGGAGATGTGTTTTTTATTCCATTAGCTACTTGTTTAATTATCTTAAGGTTGATTCCTAACAAATCGTCTCTGCTCATCCCAGGTTTTCTAGGCACTCCAGCTGTTATAATAACTACATCTGAGTCTTTTGTATCATCATAGTTATTCGTACCAATTATACTTACATTTGAGTTATTTATAGGCGATGACTGAGCAATATCTAGGGCTTTACCTTTAGCTATTCCTTCCGCTACATCAAACATTACGATATTGCCTAAATTTTTTAATGCGATTAAATGAGCCAATGTTCCGCCAATTTGACCGGCTCCAATTAAAGTAATTTTTTTTTTCAAAGTTTTCTCCTTTTATTTCATAGTTGGCATTACAAATTCTGGATCGGATCTCATGCCAGATGGCCATCTTGAAGTAATAGTTTTTAGTTTAGTATAAAATCTTACGCCCTCTGGTCCATGCATATGTTGGTCTCCGAATAATGATCGTTTCCACCCTCCAAAACTGTGAAAAGCCATTGGAACAGGAATAGGTATGTTTATACCTACCATTCCGATTTTTGCTTTACTAGAAAAAGTTCTTCCAGAATCTCCGTCTCTAGTAAAAATGCTGACCCCATTTCCAAATTCGTGATCGTTTACAAGTTTCAAAGCTTCATCAAAATCTTTTGCTCTTACAACTGAGAGCACTGGTCCAAATATTTCTTCCTTGTATATTCTCATTTTTGAAGTCACTTGATCGAATAAACATCCTCCTATGTAATATCCATTCTCATACCCTTGAAGTTTAAGATTTCTTCCATCAACTACTAATTTAGCTCCTTCCTTTACTCCTATTCCCACATATCCTTCAACCTTAGACAAATGTTCTTTTGTAACTAGCGGTCCCATCTCAGATTTTTTATCCATACCAGGACCAACTTTTAAAGCCTCAACTTTTTTTGCAAGATTATCAACTAGTTTATCTCCTATATTGCCTACTGCAACAGCTACTGATTGAGCCATACATCTTTCTCCTGCAGAACCGTACGCTGCTCCCATTAATCCATTTACTGCTTGATCTAAGTCACAGTCAGGCATAACAACACAATGATTTTTCGCTCCACCTAATGCTTGAACCCTTTTCTCATTCTTAGCACAGTTTTCATAAATATACTTAGCTATGGGTGTTGAGCCCACGAAACTCATTGCAGCAACATCTTTGTTATTTATAAGAGCGTCTACAGCCTCTTTGTCTCCATTAATAACATTAAAAACACCATCAGGTAGTCCTGCTTCTTTCAGTAGTTCTGCTAATCTTATTGAACACGATGGATCTTTCTCTGAAGGTTTTAAAACAAATGTATTTCCGCAAGAAATCGCCATTGGGAACATCCACATTGGGACCATTGCAGGAAAATTAAAAGGTGTTACTCCAGCACAAACACCAAGAGGCTGTCTTAAAGACCAACTATCAACATTAGAACCAACATTTTCTGTAAATTCACCCTTTAACATCTGAGGAATGCCACATGCATACTCAACTACTTCTAGGCCTCTGATTAATGAACCTCTAGCATCTTCATATACTTTACCATGTTCATTAACGATTATTTTGGTAAGTTCATCTGAATTTTTTTCTATTAATTCTTTAAACTTGAACATTACTCGGGATCTCACAAGTGGCGGTGTGTTTGACCAAGAATCAAAAGCCTTTTTAGAGTTCGCTACTGCTTCGTCAACATCCTTGGTAGAAGCTAATTTTACTTCGGCACTTTGTTCTCCAGTCGCCGGATTGAATACTTTCCCTAATCTCTTTGAACTTCCACTGAAAGATTTGCCATTTAAATAGTGATCAATAGTTCTCATGAAGTTATTGAATAAATAAGGATTTAGCTTGTTGCAAGCATTTTCTTAATAGAACCAATAGCTTTTGCAGGATTTAATCCTTTTGGACATGAATTAGTACAATTCATAATAGTATGACATCTATATAATTTCAATTCATCAGCAACCTTTTTTAAACGAGCTTTTTTATCTCCATCTCTACTATCATTGATCCAGCGATAAGCCTGAAGTAAAACAGCAGGTCCTAGATACTTGTCTCCATTCCACCAATAACTTGGACAAGAAGTTGAACAACATGCGCATAGGATACACTCATAATAGCCATCAAGTTTTTCTCTATTTTTTTGGGATTGTTTTAACTCAACCTTTTCTTCTCCAGTTTGTTGAGTTTTTAACCAAGGCTGAATGGACTCATATTGTCTGTAAAGTGTTGTTAAATCTCCAATTAAATCTTTTACAACTTTTAAATGCGGTAATGGGTAAACATTTAAATCTCCATTAATATCTGTATGTGATTTAATGCATGCTAAAGTATTTATTCCATCAATATTCATCGCACAAGAACCGCAAACTCCGTGAGCACAAGATCTTCTAAATGTTAAGGATGGATCAATTTCATTCTTAATTTTAAATAAAATATCCAAAACCTTCGGACCACAGTTGCTCATATCTACCTCGAATGTATCTATTCTTGGATTTTTTCCTGTAGATGGATCCCATCTATAAACATTAACTTTTTTTAAATTTGCAGAATTCGTTTTGTCTTTATAATATGTTCCAATTTCAATTTTAGAATTTTGAGATAAGTTAAATTGAACCATTAATTAGTATACTCTTTCCTTTGGAGGAAAATATTGTACATCATTAGTCAAAGTTGTTGAATGAACATCTCTATATTTAATCTCTACTTTATCATCATTTTGCCATGCTAAAGTATGTTTCATAAAATTTTTGTCGTCTCTTTTAACAAAATCCTCTCTAGCATGGGCTCCTCTACTTTCTTTTCTATTATAAGCGGAATTCATTGTTGTTAATGCTTGTCGAATTAAATTATCAAACTCCAGTGTTTCAACTAAATCAGTGTTAAATAATAATGATTTATCTTTTACCGAAATATCGTTCAACCCTTCATATGGTTTTCTTATTTGCTCTAACCCTTCTTTTAATGTTTTTTCAGTTCTAAACACTGCACATTTAGATTGCATTGTTTTTTGCATTTTTAATCTAAGATCAGAAGTTTTAGTTGATCCATTTGAATTTCTAATCTTGTCAAATCTATCTAAACATTTGTCAGTCTCAGAATTAGAAACTTTTTCATGAGGAGTTCCGGTTTTGACAAGTTCTGCAGCTCTTTTTGCAGCAGCTCTTCCAAAAACAACTAGATCAATTAAAGAATTTGATCCTAGTCTATTCGCTCCATGAACTGAAACGCAAGCCGCTTCACCTATAGCCATCAAACCTGGAACTATTTTTTCTGATCCATTTAACGTTAAAACCTCTGCTTTATAATTAGTTGGAATTCCACCCATGTTGTAATGTACGGTAGGCACAACAGGTATTGGTTCTTTATTAACGTCTACATTCGCAAATGTTTTAGCTGCTTCTGAAATTCCTGGCAATCTTTCTTCAATAACCTTTTTATCTAAATGATCTAAGTGTAAATTTATATGATCTTTATTTTGACCTACTCCTCTGCCTTCATTTATTTCCATTTCCATAGATCTGCTTACAACATCCCTTGAAGCTAAATCTTTTGCATTAGGAGCATATCTTTCCATGAATCTTTCACCTCTTCCATTTACTAAAAATCCACCTTCGCCTCTAACTCCCTCTGTGATCAAACAACCTACGCCATAAATTCCAGTTGGATGAAATTGAACGAACTCCATATCTTGCAAGGGTAAACCCGCTCTTAACACCATGGCATTACCATCGCCAGTACATGTGTGAGCTGAAGTAGCTGAATAATAAACTTTTCCGTATCCTCCAGTAGCAATTATAGTTATGTGCGACCTAAATCTATGAATTGTACCATCTGTTAAATTCCAAGCAATCAATCCTTTGCATTCACCATTTTTCATAATCAAATCTAAGGCAAAGTATTCAATAAAAAATTCTGTATTTTGTTTTAATGCTTGTCCATACAAAGTGTGTAAAATTGCGTGGCCTGTTCTATCTGCTGCCGCACAAGTTCTTTGAGCAGTTCCATTTCCATAATTTTTTGTCATTCCCCCAAATGGTCTTTGATAAATTTTTCCATCTTCGGTTCTGCTAAATGGAACACCATATCTCTCGAGCTCAACAACAGCTCTCGGAGCTTCTTTACACAAATATTCTATAGCATCTTGATCTCCTAACCAATCGGAGCCTTTAACAGTATCATACATGTGCCATCTCCAGTCGTCTTCTCCCATATTTCCTAGAGCAGCTGAGATGCCACCTTGGGCAGCTGAGGTGTGACTTCTAGTCGGAAACACTTTAGAAATACATGCAGTTTTTAAACCAGCCTCGGATAAACCAACAGCTGCTCTTAATCCGGATCCACCTGCCCCAAGTACCACAACGTCGTATTCATGATCTATAATTTTATATGCACTCATTTATAATTTTAAAATTCCAACGATAGTTATTAAAGGAATTACTATAGCAAATAAATTTATAGTTTTATTTGCGACATTTTTGATTTTATCATTACTAATGTAATCCTCGAATATTTCACTCATTGTTAAAGCATAGAAAAAGTAAGCAATAACAACAAATAAAGAGAATAATATTTTGGAAGGCTGTGAAGAGAAAAATTGAATAATTTGTTGATAATCATTATCATAAATTTTTACTAAATTAACTATAAACCAAATCATAAAAGGTATTAATACTGCAGAGCTAATTTTTGTAAATAACCATTTTTTTGTAGAACTATGCATGCTAAATAAAATTTTTACCTATTATATAAAATAAAATTGCTAAAAAAAAAGATCCTATAAAAACTAAAATTCCTGTAATCTTTGCAATCTTAAGATCAAAACCTAATCCTATATCCCAAGCAATGTGCCTAGTCTCATTTAGAATATGAAAACTAAAGGACCAGCAGAAACAAATAATTAAAAATTTGCCAAAAAAAGTTGTTAAAAAAATTCTTACAGGCTCATAACTGCTTTCACCTAGTGATAAAGACAAAAACCAAAAACAAATTAAAGTAATAATTAAAATATTTATTACTCCAACTATTCTATGAGTTATAGAAAGAAGGGACGAAATTTGCCACTTATAAATTTGCAAGTGTGGGCTTAAGGGATTTTTGTCTGTATTCATATTCTATTTACTATTTTTTATTGTTTTTAATCAAATATTCTGCAATTTGAACCGTATTCAAAGCAGCTCCTTTTAAAAGATTGTCTGATACTACCCAAATGTTTATTGCTTTTTTATTAGAATTATCTTTTCTTATTCTAGATATAAAAGTTGAATAATTTCCTTCAGCTTCTAAAGGCGTAATATAACCTCCATCTTTTTGTTCATCTATAACTTTGCAGCCTGGTGCATTACTAAGTATTTGTTTTACTGTTTCTAATTCATAATCATTTTCAAATTCTATATTTACAGACTCAGAGTGTGAAGTCTTTACTGGGACCCTTACACAAGTTGCACTCAAACCTATTTCGTTGTCTAATATTTTTCTAGTTTCATTCTCCATCTTCCATTCTTCTTTCGTATATCCATCATCAACAAAAATATCTATATGAGGTATGAGATTAAAAGCTATCTGTTTTGTGAAATTTTTTGACATTATTTTTTTATCACTAAGATAATCTTTAGTCTGGCTAAATAATTCATCAACTGATGCCTTGCCAGCTCCAGAAACTGCTTGATAAGTTGAAACAATAACTCTTTTAATTTTATATTTATCATGAAGGGGTTTAAGCGGTAGCATCAATTGAATTGTTGAACAATTAGGATTTGCTATAATATTTTTATGTTTTTTTAAATCTTCAGAATTAACTTCTGCTACAACTAAAGGAACATCGTCATTCATTCTAAAATATTTTGAGTTATCAATAACTATTGTATTTTTTGAAGCTTTTGGCACCCAATTTTTTGCAATTTCACTACCAGCAGCAAAAATAGTAATCTCAGCCTTAGAAAAATCATAATTTTCCAATTGTTCTATTATTATTTCTTTATCGTTAAATTTTAATTTTTCTCCTGCGCTTTTTTTAGAAGCTACCAAAAAAAGATTTTTGATTTTGATTTCTGATTTTTCGAGTACTTCAATTGTTTTTCTGCCAACATTTCCTGTGGCTCCGATAATTGCTAGATTCATATTACTTACTATTTTATTTCAATTTCGATATAATTGCATCACCCATATCTGTTGTGGTGACTTCCTTTTTTCCTTTAGAAATTATATCTTTGGTTCTCAAACCATCATCTAGCACTTTCTGCACAGCTTGATCTAGTTGATCAGCCTCTTTATCAAGATTCAGGGAATATCTTAAAGCCATTGATAAGCTTAAAATAGTTGCTATGGGGTTGGCTAAATTTTTTCCAGCAATATCAGGAGCCGAACCGTGTACGGGCTCATATAAAGATCTAATTTTTCCTTTTTTATCTTTAGCGCCTAAAGATGCAGAGGGAAGCAGACCTAATGATCCGGTTAACATACCGGCTTCATCAGATAACATATCTCCAAACAAATTATCTGCTAAAATCACATCAAATTGTTTTGGATTTCTCAATAATTGCATTGCACAGTTGTCTGCAAGCATATGATTTAATTCTACCGATTTATATTCTTTATCCTTGATTATTTGAACTTCTTCTCTCCATAAAACTCCAGCTTCCATCACATTGGATTTTTCGCAAGAGGTCACTTTATTTTTTCTTTTTTTTGCTAAATCAAAAGCAACTTTAGCAATCCTGTGTATTTCATTTGTAGTGTAAGTGTGTGTATTAACGCCTCTTCTTTGATTGTTTTCAATTGGTTCGATTCCCCTAGGCTCTCCAAAATAGATTCCTCCGGTCAGCTCTCTTACAATCATAATATCTAAACCCGATACTATTTCTGGTTTTAATGAAGATGCGTCAACTAATTGTTTAAAACATATTGCTGGTCTTAAATTTGCAAATAATTTTAGTTCTTTTCTAAGTTTTAAAAGCGCTCTCTCAGGTTTTTTTGAAAACTCTAAATTATCCCATTTTGGACCACCACAGGCTCCTAGAATTACAGCATCCGATTGAAGTGACTTATAAAAAACTTCATCAGTTATTGGTATTTTGTTAGCATCAATTGACGCTCCTCCAATTAATTCTTCCTCGAAACTAAAGTCTAAAGATTTATGCTTATTAAACCATTCTAATATTTTTTTAACTTCTTTTACCACCTCTGGTCCAATCCCATCTCCTGGTAATAATAAAATTTTTCTACTATTTGTCTTATTCATTGTTTTAAATCCACGGTTTCGTTAGTTTCATCTCTTTTTCAAAATTATCTATTTGACTGGTCTTTTCCATAGATAAAGCAATATCATCTAAACCCTCAATCAAACATTTCTTTTTAAAAGAATCAATTTCAAATTTTGTTATTTCGTTACCAGATTTTATTTCTTGTTTTTCTAAATCTATTTCAATTTCACCTTTTCTGATAGAGTATTCTGATAATTTCAAAACTTTTTCTTCGTCAAGTCTTACTGGCAAAATTCCATTTTTAAAACAATTATTATAGAATATATCTGCAAAGCTTGAACTAATTACACATTTAATACCAAAGTCTAGTAGTGCCCACGGAGCATGCTCTCTTGAAGAACCGCATCCAAAATTTTTACCAGAAATTAAAATCTTAGATTCGCTATAAGGTTTATTATTTAATATAAAATCTTTTATTTCTTTTCCATTTTCATCATATCTCATCTCATAGAATAAGCTTTTACCCAATCCAGTTCTTTTAATGGTTTTTAAAAATTGTTTAGGAATTATCATATCTGTATCGATATTTTGTAAAGATAGATAAGAAGGTATCGATTTAAGGTTAGTAAACTTTTCCATTACTGAATCTCTCTTACATCTGAAAGATGTCCATTGATTGCTGCTGCAATCGCCATTCCTGGACTAACAAGATGGGTTCTTCCTCCTCTACCTTGCCTTCCTTCGAAGTTTCTATTGGATGTGGATGCACACCTTTCTTTTGGTTTAAGCTGATCAGGGTTCATTCCAAGACACATAGAACACCCCGGTTCTCTCCACTCAAAACCCGCTTCTTTAAATATTTTATCTAGCCCCTCTTTTTCAGCCTGTATTTTTACTAATCCAGATCCAGGAACAACCATTGCGCTTATATTTTTGGCAATTTTTTTTCCTTTCAACAGTTCTGCAGCTACTCTCAAATCTTCAATCCTCCCGTTGGTACAACTTCCAATAAAAATCTTATCTATTTTTATATCAGATATTTTTGTATTAGCCTTAAGACCCATATAGTCTAAAGATCTTTTCATAGCCATTTTTCTATCCGCATTTTTCTCCTTATCAGGATCAGGTACTAATCCGGTAACAGGTGACACGTCCTGAGGAGAAGTTCCCCAAGTTACAAGTGGTTCAATATTTTCAGCTTGAATGTTAATTTCTTTATCAAATTTACAATCTTTGTCTGAATAAAGTGTATTCCAAAATTCAACAGCCTTATTCCAATTTTTACCTTCGGGAGACATCGTTCTTCCTTTTAAATATTGAAATGTTTTTTCATCTGGTGCTATCAGTCCTGCTCTAGCTCCAGCTTCAATAGTCATATTACATACTGTCATTCTTTCTTCCATGCTTAGGTTTCTAATAACACTTCCAGCATACTCGACTACATAGCCAGTACCTCCTGCAGTTCCTATCGTACCTATAATTTTTAAGATTACATCTTTTGCTGTTACACCTTTTGGCAAACTTCCATTAACGTTTATTCTAAAGTTTTTTGTTTTTTTTTGAATTAATGTCTGAGTTGCTAAAACGTGCTCTACCTCTGAAGTTCCTATCCCAAATGCTAAAGCACCAAATGCACCGTGGGTAGCAGTGTGACTGTCACCACAAACTATAACTGCTCCTGGTTGAGTAAATCCTTGTTCTGGTCCGATAACATGAACGATACCTTGTCTTTTATCATTTACATCAAAAAGTTCTACTCCAAACTCTTCACAATTATTTCTTAAAGTTTCGACTTGAATCCTTGACTCTTCATCGTCTATACCTTTTGATCTATCAGTCGTTGGAACGTTATGATCTGAGACGGCTAGCGTAAACTCAGGTCGTCTAACTTTTCTTTTTTGTAATCTTAAACCCTCGAAAGCTTGTGGACTAGTTACTTCGTGAACAAGATGGCGGTCTACATAAATTAAAGAAGTTCCATCCTTCTGCTCATGAACAAGATGGTTTTCCCATATCTTATCGTATAGAGTTCTAGACATTAATATTATTTTTTTTCGCTAATTGGTTTTTCAGCTTTAGCTTCAGCTATTGGTGTTTCTTTTTTAGTCTCCTCAACTTTAACTTCTTCTTTAACGGGTGTAACATCTGATTTAACTGAAACGTCAACACCAATTTTTTTTTTAATTTTTTCTGCAATTCTAGCAGATTTACCTTTTCGATTTCTCAAATAATAAAGCTTTGCTCTTCTAACTTTTCCTGCTCTGATAACTTTAATAGAGTCAACATTAGGACTATAAAGTGCAAATGTTCTCTCAACTCCCTCACCAAATGAAATTTTCCTTACAGTAAAAGATGAATTTATATCCCTATTTTTTTTTGCAATACAGACGCCTTCAAAATACTGTATTCGTTCTCTTTTTCCTTCCACAATTTTAACTCCTACTTTAATTGTATCTCCCGGAGAAAATTCAGTAATTTTTTTATTAGCAACTATTTTTTTTATTGCTTCTCTATTTATATCTTCAATGTTTTTCATTTTTTTTATTTAAATATTTTTTCCATAGATCAGGTCTCTGGCGTCGTGTTATAGCCTCAGATTGAGATAAACGCCACCCCTTAATTTTAGCATGATCACCAGAAAATAGTACTTCAGGAGGACTTTTACCCTCCCATTCTCTAGGTTTGGTGTATTGAGGATACTCCAAAAGATTGTTCTCAAAACTTTCTTCCTTTGTGGAGTCCTTATTTCCTAACACTCCTGGAAGTAATCTTACTAGAGCATCTACAAAAACAAAGGATGCAGTTTCACCTCCTGATAAAACAAAATCTCCTAAACTGTATTCTTCAATATTTCTACTTTCTAATAATCTTTGATCTATACCCTCAAAATGACCACACAAAATATTTATTTTTTCAAATTTACTCAAAAATCTTGCTTCTTTTTGATGAAAACTTTTACCTTTTGGTGACAGGTAGATTATTTTTTCATTTTTTTTTACATTTGCATCAAGAGCTGAAGCAACCACATCAGGTCTTAAAAGCATTCCACTGCCTCCGCCAAATGGGGAGTCATCTACAGCGCTGTGTTTGTCTTTTGAATATTTCCTAATATCTATTACTTTTAAGTCCCAAATTTTATTTTTTCTGGCTTTTTTATATATTCCTATGTCTAAAGGACCAGGAAATAGATCTGGATACAAAGTAAAAATCTTTACTTCTAACATTATTAATCACCTTTTGGTTAAACCTTTTTCTCTTCCTTTTTAGCTTCTGCTTTTGGTTCTTCCTTTTTAGCTTCTG
>CENP01106663.1_pt1 | contig 42361 bp, 34 predicted proteins | sample 361281 | NCBI WGS metagenome assembly CENP01 (sample SAMEA2591122, study PRJEB7988) | marine metagenome | biome: marine biome (ENVO:00000447); feature: deep chlorophyll maximum layer (ENVO:xxxxxxxx); material: saline water (ENVO:00002010), including plankton (ENVO:xxxxxxxx) | depth 70 m
CTTATTCTAGTCAAACACCATATAGAATTGAATTTTTTGGAGATGAAGTAACCAGAATTCGCTCATTTGATATTGATAGTCAGAGGTCTGAAAAGAATCATCAAAGCATTAAAATTATTTCAAACATCCAAGTGTCAAGAAAATCAAAAAATATTCAAAATATTTTTGATGTAATAAATGATGAAACTGTAATATACCTTCAATGCATCAATTTGTTTAATTCTGAACTTCAAAAAATTGTTGAAAATGCAAAATCAAAATTTGATAACTCCCAAAACAGAGAAGATTTAGTTAATCCAGAAAATCTATTTATTAATATACAATCGGTAAAAAAACAACTTAAAAAATTCAAGCGGGTTGAATTTAATTCAACGAGCTCAAAAATTAACTTCAAATTAAATATTCAGCCCCAACCATCATTTAATAAAAGCTTTGATCTTCTAATTGACGATTTAAAAAATAAAAGTTTATCAGGTTATAATATAAGCCTGTGTTGTACGAATAATCAGCAGAAAAAAAGATTATCACAGATTTTTGAAGACTTAAATTATGAAGATGCCATTGATCCTGTAATATTACCCCTTTCCTCTGGTTTTATTGATATCGATGAAAAGATGGTTTTTTACACTGACCATCAGATTTTTGAAAGATATCATAAGTTCAAATTTCGTAAAACATTTAAAAACAAACTATCTATTGCACTTAAGCAAATTAACAGTTTGAGCAAAGGAGATTACGTTACACATTTAGATCATGGAATAGGAAAATATGCAGGATTACAAAAGATTGAAGTAGACGGAAAAATTCAAGAATCGATGAAAATAATATATGGAGAAAGAGATGTTTTATTTTTAAGTATTCATGCAATCCACAAAATTTCAAAATATAATGGTAAGGACGGAAAGACCCCTAAATTATACAAACTTGGAAGTAAATCTTGGGCGTTATTAAAACAAAAAACTAAGAAAAATGTTAAAAAAATAGCGTATGATTTAATCAAGGTATATGCAGAGAGAAAACAAAAAAAAGGATTTAAGTACGAAAGGGACAGCTATTTACAAAATGAGTTAGAAGCATCTTTTATCTATGAAGATACTGATGATCAGTTAAAAGTTACTAAAGACATCAAAAATGATATGGAAAGTGAACAGCCAATGGATAGATTGATATGTGGAGATGTTGGTTTTGGTAAAACTGAATTAGCTATAAGAGCTGCTTTTAAAGCTGTTGATAACAATAAGCAAGTTGCCGTTTTGGTTCCGACAACGATTTTAGCTTTTCAACATTATAAAACCTTTTCGTCAAGGCTAAATCAATTACCTGTAACAGTTGATTACCTAAACAGGTTTAAAAGTAATAAGGAGAAATCGTCAATAATTGAAAAACTACATAATGGAAAAATTGATATTATTATTGGAACCCATCAACTTGTAAATGACAAGATTAATTATAAAGATTTAGGCTTGTTGATTATTGATGAGGAACAAAAATTTGGTGTTGCAGTTAAAGATAAATTGAAATCAATTAGAAAAAACGTAGATGTCCTGACCTTATCAGCAACACCAATTCCAAGAACTTTACAATTCAGTTTAATGGCTGCTAGAGATTTATCTCTAATCACAACTCCTCCACCAAATAGGCACCCTATTGAAACATCTGTTATCAGATTTGATTCAAATTTAATTTCACATTCAATCAGATATGAAATGGATCGTGGCGGACAAGTTTTTTTTGTTAACAATAAAATTCAAAATATAGAAGAGATTTCAAATTTGATTCAAAACTTGGTTCCAGAGGCACGTATTGCTGTAGCTCATGGTAGATTAAACGGAAAAACACTTGAATATTTGATGGTTAAATTCATTAATAAGGAATTTGATGTCCTTGTAAGTACAACGATTATAGAAAGTGGCTTAGATGTTCCTAATGCTAATACTATTTTTATAAATAATGCTAATCATTTTGGGCTCAGCGATTTACATCAAATGAGAGGTAGAGTTGGAAGAAGTAATAAAAAAGCATTTTGCTACTTAATAACTCCAGAATATTCAAAAATGACTGATGAAGCAAAAAAACGAATTACTGCTTTAGATTATTATTCTGAGCTTGGCAGTGGTTTTAATATTGCTATGAAAGATTTAGAAATTAGAGGTGCAGGTGATTTGCTAGGTGGTGAGCAAAGTGGATTTATTAATGAGATGGGTTTTGAAACTTATCAAAAAATTCTAGATGAAGCAATTAATGAGTTAAAGGAGAATGATTTTAAGAACCTTGATTTAGAAAAAAATCAATTTTCCAAAAAGGTAAATATGATATTTGAATCCGATCTTGAACTTATGTTCCCAAATGATTTTATCAATTCCAGTAAGGAAAGACTAAATCTTTACACCAAACTAAATAAAATTACATGTCAGGATGAATTAGATTCATTTAAAGCTGAGCTAATTGACAGGTTTGGTGCTTTACCAAATATTGTAGATGAATTACTCAAAACTATAGAATTAAGATGGCTTTCTTCTGAACTAGGGTTTGATAAAATTGTATTGAAAAAAAATATATTGATTGGATATATAAAGAATTTTGATTCAGAGGAACAAAAGATACATTTAGATAGATTATTTAAATATTCTTTAAATAATCAAAACTTAATTTCTTTTTCTCAAAAGAAATTTAATGATGGCGAAAAATTTATCGTAAAAATTCAAAAGATAAATTCAATATCAAAAGCTATACAAGTACTAAGTGAAATTAAGGATTAGTCATAAAATTTTATATCCACACGTTCTTTTGATACTATCAATTCTATTTCTCTACCAAGAATCATAGGAAAATTTTTTTCTCCATGACCTGCTGGAAAACCAAAGACAACTGGAATTTTATATTCATTTACAATGTCAAGAATTAATTCTTCTAGGTTTCTGCCAAATGATGTGGTATTTTTTCTTAGGTCCGTAAAATCTCCAATAATCAATCCGTAAAGATTATCAAAATAGCCTGCTCTTTTTAGTGAATATAACATTCTATCAATATGATATAGATATTCTCCAAGATCTTCTATAAATAAAATTTTTCCTTTAGTGTCTATTGAAGATTTTGAACCAAGTAGACAATGTAGAAGAGTTAAATTGCCACCAACTAGTTGACCGCTTGCTTTTCCTTCAACGTTATAACTGTTTCCTGCAATTTGATATGAAAGACTATTTCCAAATAATATTTTCTTAAGTAATTTTACAGACTCATCTTTATTAATATCTAATTCTTCTAAGCTCTTACACATTAAACCGTGTATTGACTCACTTTTTTGAATATGTAAGTCATTATGAATGGCTGTAATATCAGAATATCCAATAACCCATTTTGGATTTTCCTTATACTTTTCAAAATTTAAATTATCGATAACCCTCATTGCCCCATAGCCACCTCTAGCACACCAAATTGCACTTATTGAATTGTCATCCAATGCTGTTTGGAAATCTAATGTTCTTTCCGAGTCGCTTCCGGCAAAATGACCATCATCATTATACACGTTTTCACCTACAACTACATTCAAATCCCAATCTTTTAATAATTCTTTTGCTTTACTAATGTAATTGTTATAGTTTTTTAAAACTCCAGACGGAGCAACAATAGCCACAGTATCTCCCGGAGTTAAATATTTAGGTTTTATCAATTTATTATTTGAGGTTATTTGAGATGATAGTTCAAAAGAAAAAATAGTTAATAGTATTAAAAAAATGATACTAGATTTCAACTTCATAATACTGTTTATATATTAACAAGAACTTATATTTTACTTCATATTTATAATCATAATTGATTACTTTTACTAATATAAAAAATATTCTTGAGTAAAACTTACACTATTACAGCAGCATTACCCTATACAAATGGTCCAATTCATATTGGTCATTTAGCTGGTGTTTATGTGCCTGCAGATATCTATGCTAGATATTTAAGAATCATGGGGAATGATGTTGTCTATATTAGCGGTAGTGATGAGCATGGTGTGCCCATAACAATCAAAGCAAAAAAAGAAAATAAAACTCCCCAAGAAATTGTAGATAGATATCATCAAAATATAAAGAATTCTTTTTCCGAATTTGGAATTTCTTTTGACAGCTATTCAAGAACCTCAGCAAAAATTCATCATGATACTGCATCTGAATTCTTTTTAAAGTTACTTGAAAATAATTCTTTTGAAGAGTTAACTTCAGAACAATTTTATGATGAAGAGGAGAAACAATTTCTTCCTGATAGATTTTTAATAGGAACATGCCCTAAATGCGGATTTGAAGAATCCTATGGAGATCAGTGTGAAAAATGTGGTACTAGTCATAACCCTAGAGATTTAATTAATCCAAGATCTTCAATCACCGGAAATAAGCCATCTCTCAGAACAACTAAACATTGGTATTTGAAGCTTGATAAATTTCAAGGGTTTTTAGAAAAATGGATTTTAGAGGATAATAAGGGAGTGTGGAAATCTAACGTTTATGGACAATGTAAATCATGGTTAGATGATGGCCTAAAACCAAGAGCTGTTACAAGAGATTTAGACTGGGGGATTCCTGTTCCCGTTAAAAATTCTAAAGGAAAGGTCTTATACGTTTGGTTCGACGCCCCAATTGGATATATTTCTTCAACTAAGAAATGGGCTATTGACAATAAACAGAATTGGGAGAAATATTGGAAGGATAATAACACTGAACTTATCCATTTTATAGGAAAAGACAATATAGTTTTCCATTGCATTATTTTTCCTGCCATGTTAAAAGCGCACGGAGATTTTATTATTCCAAAGAATGTTCCAGCAAACGAATTTTTAAATATTGAAGGTTCTAAAATTTCAACCTCAAAAAATTGGGCTGTCTGGTTACCAGAATTTTTAAATGATTTTCCTGGAAAACAGGATGTTCTTAGATATGTTTTAACTATTAATGCTCCTGAAAACAAAGATAATGACTTTACATGGAAAGATTTTCAGAATCGAAATAACGGTGAGTTAGTAGCAATATTAGGAAATTTTATTAATCGTGTAGTTATCCTGACAAAAAAATATTATGAGTCTTACATTCCGGCTAATAATGAATTACTTGACAAAGATAAAAATGTCTTGGATTTAGTTAATCAATCAATTAACAAAGTAGAAGAATCGCTGAGTAATTTCAAATTTAGAGATGCATGCTCAGAGTTCATGAATATCGCAAGAATAGGAAATAAATACCTAGCCGATGAGGAACCATGGAAAATAATAAAAGAAAATCCAGAGCGGGTAAAAACTGTGATATTTATTTCCCTACATATTTCATCAGTTTTAGCTATTGTTTCAGAGCCATTTATTCCTTTTACTTCTAAGAAAATTAAAAATATTTTAAACTTTAAAGACGAAATTAATTGGTCATGGAAAGGTTTAAAAAAGAAAGATTTTTTGATATATGAGAATCATAAAATTAACGAACCAGAATTATTGTTTAACAGAATTGAAGATTCTGAAATTCAATTGCAAATTGACAAATTACACAAAAACAATTAAGATTTTACCTCTTTAAATTCTGTATCATCTATCACTGCTTTAGCAATGATTTCTCTCATTATTTCAGATGTTCCTGCACCTATAGTTCCAACTCTACAATCTCTGTACATTCTAGCTAGAGGATATTCTTCACTAAACCCATTTCCACCAAAAAACTGTAAGCATTCAGTTGAAACTTTTTCATGAAGTTCTGTCACTAAAAGTTTAGCCATCGAACAAAGTTTTACATCATAAATATTCTTATTATATAATTCACAACAATAATAGCCAAATACTTTAGCAGATTCAATTTCGGATGAAAGACTTGCAATTTTATGTCTGATGGCTTGAAATTTATCAATCGTTTGACCGAATGATTTTCTCTGCTTCATATACTTAATAGATTCAGAGATTGCAAATTCCATTGCACCAACACAACTTGGCACAAAAATTAATCTCTCTAATTGTAATCCATTCATTAAATAGTAAAAACCTTTCCCTTCTTTGCCTATCAAATTTTCCTTGGGTACTTTTACGTTATCAAAGCTAATTTCAGCGGTATCTGATGCATGCCAACCAAGTTTATCGATTTTTGTTCTATTTATTCCTTTTGAATTTAAATCAACCACAATAAGACTTATTCCTTTGGTTCCTGCATTTGAATCAGTTTTGGCAACCGTCACTACAAAATCCCCGTATACCCCATTTGTAATAAATGTTTTTGAGCCGTTTAATAAATAATGGTCGCCTTTATCTTCTGCCTTTGTTTTAATACTTTTTACATCAGAGCCAGCATCGGGTTCCGTAATTCCTATACATCCAATTAAATCACCCGAAATTATTCCAGGCAAATATTTTCCCTTTAATTCTTCACTTCCATATTTAAGAATATATGGAGATGACATACATTGAACTACTTGTTGTGTAATGACGAATCCACCAGAATTCATTTTTGACATTTCTTCAAATAGAATTACTTCAAAAAAGAAATCAAGATCAAAACCTCCATATTTTTCAGGGTAGGTAAGACCAAGAAAACCTTGATCGCCCATTTTTTTCCAAATATCTCTCGGGATTTTATGATCTGATTCCCATTTATCAATATTTCTTTTAACTTCTTTGTTTAAAAAATCTCTAAGACTCTCTCTAAACATTTCATGCTCCTTAGTAAAATAATTCATGTTTATCTATTTTTACAACCTCTTTTGAAGAGTATAATTTCACCTAAATTTTTTGAATCACTTACAGTGATTTTTATTTCTTTGTATTTGGGATAACGAATAAAAATCTCTTTGATATCATCAGATATATCTAATTCAAAAAATCCATCAAAATCTGTCAATTTTGGTTTTTGATTTAATTGACTTTTATTAATTATTATTTCAGCACCAGGTATTGGAAGATTTGTTTTACAATCTATTACCGTACCACTTACTATTCTGTTTGGATATACATACGTAGACATTAAAAAAATAAAAATTAAAATATTTAAATTTTTAATCATTGTTTATTTTATTCCCAAATTATTTTTTTGTCAGAATGATGCCATTCATCATATTTATCCATATACATTTTATCAACATTACCTCTTTTGATCTTCATTGTTGGGGTCAAAATTTCATTTTGAGGAGTCCATTCATCTTTACAAATCACAATAGTTGAAACTCTGAGATAATTAAAAGCCTTTGAATTAACTGATGATAATTTATTTTCTAACTTATCGATAAGTTCATTTTTTGTAAGTTTTTTACCTATATCTGAAATATTTACTAGCATTATCGGCTGAGGAATTCCTAAGCCTACAACACACATTTGTCCAAAATATTCAACTTCACCAAAAAGTACCTCAATTTTTGCTGGATCAATAAATTCTCCTTTACTCGTTTTAAATGTATCTTTAACTCTTCCAGTTATGTATAAATGTCCATCATCATCAATTTTCCCTTTGTCACCCGTAAGAAGCCATCCGTTTTTTATAGTATTGTTTGTGGTTTCGGAATCATTATAATAACCCAACATTACATATGGCCCTCTCATCAATACTTCTTCAGACCCTTCATCAATTTTAATTTCAACATTTGGATGCACTTTACCAACTGACCCCGGTTTACTGAAATTCGATCCTGGTAGTTGAGTTGTAATTGCACAATTTTCGGTCATACCATAACCAATTGTGATATTAACCCCAATTTTCCTAAACCAATTTCTTTGAGCAACTTGTATTGCAGCGGCACCTGAAACAACAACCTTAGCGTTTGAAAGTCCAAGACCTTTTTGGATTTTCTTTTTTATGATCGAAGAAAGAAAAGGAATTGACAATAAGAAATTAAGTTTTTTCTGACTGAATTTAGATAATATACCTAGCTGGAATTTTGTATAAATTCTTGGTACACCAAAAAACACAGATGGTTGAACTTCTGAGAGATTTTTTACAAATGTATCGATTGATTCGGTAAAGGAAATTACTCCACCATTTTTAAAGGTTGTGAATTCAATAGCAATTCTTTCAGCAATATGATTCATTGGAAGGTATGAAAAGAAGGAATTATTTCCTTCAAAATCTACCCCTAAAGGATTATATTCCTTTGTATAAATTATATCTGTATTTTGATTAATTCCAAAAGTTAAAATAACCCCTTTTGGATTTCCTGTTGTACCCGATGTAAATATAATTGTCCATATATCATCTATGTTAGGATGATAATTTTCTTTTTGAGCTTCAAATTGATTTATAAAATCATTCCATTGATATCCTCTGTCTATTTTAGAATTACCTTCATAATGTGGAAAAGTAATAACAGGTATTTCATTGTCAACACCATTTTTTATTTCATCCCAATTCTCAACTTTACCCATAAATAATGCTTTAACATCTCCAAATTCAAGAAGATTTTTAATTTCATGTGATTTTAGATTAGGAAAAAATGGTACTGAAACATAACCTGCCATTATAATTGCCAAATCTGCTATAATCCATTCACGACAATTTTTTGACATTAGCCCTATATGACTACCTTTTTCTAAACCTAAACTTTTCAGGCCTGTAGCTAATTTCCTTGCCATCAGACCAGCTTCTCCCCAAGTGTAAACTTCCCAATTGTCACCAAAGGGCTGTCTTAAAAAGGGTTTGTCTCTAAGTTTTTCCTCCCAGTCATAAAATCTAAAATGATATTTGTTGCTACTTGACATGTTTTTATTTCGTTTTGAAATAACAAATTACAAAATTGTCTTAGTTTATTGCGAATTATTCATTTATAAATTACTAAAAAAATATTTTGATAATTTAAGTATCTTTTTTTTGAATTTTTGATAAAATAATTAATTACACTTAAAATTAAAATTGTTAAATTGTTTCCTCAAGATTTTATTCCCAATTTAAAATGCAAGAAATAAACTCTAAGATTGATGTGTTAGGCTCAAAGTATATTGAAAATTATGCCTCAATGAAAAAAATTATTTTAGAGTTAGAGTCCTACTTTGAGCTTTCTAAAAATGAGGGTAGTAAGGAAAAAATTAAAAGAGCTAGAAAAAGAAATAAATTACTCGCAAGGGAAAAAATTGAGTTACTCCTTGATAAAAATAAACCTTTTGTTGAACTTATGTCATTGGCTGGTCTAAAACATGAAAATGGTTTTGGTGCAGGCGGTACTACTGTTGTCATCCTTGGCTATGTTTCAGGGGTTTTGTGTTTAATCAATGCTAATGTAGCTACTAGGAAAGCGGGTGCAATCGACTATGCGACCAGTTTAAAAAATCTAAGGCTTTCACAAATTGCCTCTGAAAATAGTTTGTTGACAATCAATCTTGTAGAAAGTGGCGGCGCTAATCTACCTGATCAAGATAGAGTTTTTAATAATTATGGTAGATTCTTTATGGAAATGTCACAGAGATCAAAAAAAGGTATTCCATCAATTTCTGTGGTGTTTGGTAATGCAACTGCAGGAGGAGCTTATGTTCCAGGAATGTCTGATTATACAATCATGCAAAAAAATAACGCAAAAGTTTTTCTTGCTGGACCTCCTCTTGTGAAAATGGCTACCAATGAGGATGCAAACGATGAGGAATTGGGCGGAGCATGGATGCACAGCAGTATTTCTGGAGTTTCAGATTTTTTAGCAGAAGATGAAAAACATGCCTTAAAGATAACTAGAGATTTAGTATCTAAAATTTATGAGAATAAATCGATGAAATCTGAATTCGAAAAACAAGCTTTACAACCAAGATTTAACGAAGATGAAATTCTTGGGATAATTCCTTCAAACTTAAAAAAGTCATTCGATATTCGCGAGTTAATAATGAGGTTCATAGATAGCTCTGAGTATACAGAGTTTAAAGAAAATTATGGGAAAACCATGTTGTGTTGCTGGGCTAGAATAAATGGATATCCAATTGGAATAATAGCAAATAATGGAGTTATTTTTATTGAGTCTGCACGTAAAGCAACTCACTTCATTCAACTTGCAAATAAATCTAATATCCCACTTTTATTTGTACATAATACAACTGGCTTTATGGTTGGAAAAAAGCATGAGCAAAGTGGGATGATTAATGCAGGTTCACAACTAATTCACGCAGTTGCGGGTAGTACCGTCCCTCACATTAGCTTACAAGTTGGTAATTCATACGGAGCTGGAAATTATGCTATGTGTGGAAGATCATTTAACCCTAGATTTCTTTTTTCATATCCAAATTCGAAATCAGGAGTGATGGGCGCTGATCAGTTAGCAGGTGTTATGGAAATAGTAAAAAGAAAATCTGCAGAGTCATTAAATAAAGCTATAGATGAGAAATTGTTATTGGAGGAAAAACACAATTTAGCTGAACAAGCTGAAAAAAAAGCTAGTGTATGGCACACTACATCGGAAGTTTGGGATGATGGAGTCATTGATCCAAGAGATACCAGAAAATATTTATCAATGGCTCTTTCAGCTGTATATAGCAACACAATTAAAGGTACGGACTCATTTGGGGTATTTAGAATGTAAATTTTACAGTATGAATTATTTTAGTGACGGTCAATTATCAAATTTTTGGGAAAATAATTTTCATTTTTTAAATATTGAGGAGAATGAAGATGTTTTTTTTCTAACATTGAGTAGACCAAACAAAAAAAATGCTTTACATCCTCAAATGATTAATGAAATCGCGTTTTGCTTTAATTATATTTCAAAAAATAATAATATAAGACTAGTGATTGTAAAGTCTAGTGGTGATACTTTTTCTGCAGGAGCTGATTTAAAAGCTTTAAAAAACAATGTTGAACCTCACAAGTCTTCAATTCCTGAGCCATCTAAAAAAATAATAATTGGTAATTTATTTAATAGTCTATACAAACCAAAGTTAGCTGTGGTTCAGGGAAATGTATATGCTGGTGGTTGTTTAATAGTTGCTGGGTGTAATTATGTAATTTCATGTGATGATCTTTCATATTCTTTGCCTGAAGTAAAAAGAGGTATTTTTCCTTTGCAGGTTATGGAATCTCTTTCTCATATAATTGGATTAAAGAAAACTATAGATTGGTGTATTAGAGGATATAAGATTGATACGAATAAGGCTTTTGACTGGGGTCTTGTAGACCAAATATGCAAACATGATGAGCTTGAAAAATCAATTAATGATTGGGTGTCCAGTTTTTCTGAAAATTCTCAAAGGGCAATCGAATTTGGACTAAAAATATATCATGAGCACTTTCAAGATAATTCAAAACACGAAAAGTTGGAAAAACTTTTTAGGGAAATGGTTGAACATAATCAGTTATCTACCGATTTCTAAAAATTAACTAATAGGGATTAGTTCTGCTGTCATTTCAAAAACGTAGGGAAGGGTAAAGTAAACTACTAATGTTATTGTTATTATTGAAATTAAATTCATCCAAATTCCCTTTTTAAACATGTCCTCAATTTTCAAAAATCCAGACCCAAAAACAACAGCATTTGGTGGTGTTGATATAGGAAGCATGAATGCACATGAGGCTGCTAATGTTGCACTAACTAGTAAAAAGTAAGGGTGTACTTCGATTGCTAATGCAATCGTTACAAGCACAGGCAGAAGCATGGCGGTTGTTGCCATGTTTGAAGTAACCTCAGTTAATAAATTTATTGATGTTACAATGATTAGTATAATTAAAAATAATGACACATTTTCAAGGTTTTGAAGTAAGTCAGCAATCCATAAAGCTAAACCACTTTTCCCAAAGGCACTAGCTATAGCCATTCCACCCCCAAATAAAATTAGTATTCCCCAGGGTAATTTTACAGTATCTTCCCAGACCAATAATTTACTTTTAACTTTTTGATTTTTTGTGGGAATTATAAATAAAGAAACAGCAAAGAAAATAGCTATGATAGTATCATCAATCATTGGAAGAATTGCTTCAATACTTGCACGGAATATCCAGCCCAATGCTGTTAGTGTAAAAACGATTAAAACCTTAATTTCTTCATTAGAAAAATTTCCTAAGTTTTTTACTTGTCTAAGGATTTCATCACGCCCTGCAGAAAATTCCTCATTCTTAAATTTAAAAGCAATTTTTGTTAAATAAAACCAGCATATAATAAGTAAAAATGATGATAAAGGAACTCCAAACTTCATCCAATCAAACATATTCAATTTTATCCCATAACTTTCTTCAACAACCCCAGCTAAAACCATGTTTGGAGGTGTTCCAATCAGTGTAGCCATTCCTCCAATAGAGGCACTGTATGCGATTGCAATCATCAGAGATTTACCAAAAATTTCATTTTCATTCTCTTTAGTATTGGTGTCATCCTTTAATTGAGAAATGATTGCTAGTCCAACCGGCAAAATCATAATTGAAGTTGCTGTGTTAGAAATCCACATAGATAGAAAAGCAGTAGCCAACATGAAACCAAGTATAACTCTAGATTTATTACTTCCTGTAACTTTGATGATATTAAGTGCAAGTCTTTTGTGAAGGTGCCATTTTTCAATTGCAAGTGCTATTAAAAAACCACCAACAAAAAGGAATACTAATTTATGCCCATAAGCAGCAGTAGTTGTTGATAGATCCATGCCACCTGTGAGAGGAAAAAGAACAATCGGAAGTAATGCTGTTACAGAAATTGGAACACACTCAGTTACCCACCAAACAGCCATCCACGCAGTTGAAGCAAGAATACATTTTGCTTCAAAACTTAAACCTTCAGCATCAACAAATATCATTATTACTGAAAACAGTATTGGCCCTAAAATTAATCCAATAATATTTTTATTTAATCTCATCTTAATTGAACATTAGATTGCATGCATTATCTGCATTTGGTATTAGGTTGTGTCCAGCTCCCTGAATTATATGTAATGACCAATTGAAATCATAGTTATTTGACTCCGAGATATTTTGCCCAGTTTCAAAAAAATGAACTGCCCTTGTTACTCTATTCAATCCTTGTGCATCAGCATATTCATTATGTCTTAAACCGGCAGAATTTGGGTTATTGTCCAAAGCCCCAACTTGTATATATAAATCACTTGATAGTAAATTATCAAGGTTGGCGGAATTTAAAATACTATTTTCGTATCCATATGGAAAAGGAATAGTATTTTCGGGGACAGTATACCATCCTGCTGCCCCAGCAACTACCTTATCAAATCTTGCATTCGGTTTGAATTGGATAAATCTGTGAACAAATTGTGCACCAGCTGAAAAACCAAACATATTGTATTTATCATTTTCTAAAGATAGTGAGCTTTTTACAGAGTCAAATAATGGTTCAATAATTGAAAAAGACCATTCATTTTCGTTATTTAAAGTATTGGTAGTGGGATTATCTCCGTCAACATACACATTCCCTAAATTATATCCATCACCAAGAGAAAAATTTGAAGATGAAAATTTTGGAGCTATAAGAATAAAATTATATTCATTTGACTTTTGAATCATATTATTTCTAACCCCTTCAGCATCTCTACTACCACCATGTAATGCAAAAACAACTTTAGACGAAGCACTATATGTCGCTGGTACATGGTAAAAAACCTCGAAATCAATTTCATTCATTGAAAAAATGAACATATCCGTTCCCACATTAATTTCAGCTGGAATTATTGGATCAGGATTTGGCGAAAAACTTGAACCAGCGGGATCACATGATATTATGAAAAGTGTATAAATTAAAGCAAAATTTCTAAAAGATATTTTCATAAGATTTCAACGCATTATAATTATAAATAAATGAAATTTATACGAATAAAAAAATAACAATTCATTTATTTTTTCTATGTTTAATAATTATTAAATATAACGTTTTAGTGTATGAAAATTAGAATAGTATTTTTATTAGCCTTTTTATTTATTTTTAGCTCTTGTGATACTGATGATATTTCACCCGTAGTTTCACTAACAGCATCTTCAAGTGAAGTCAGTGAAGACCAGGGTTTAACAACAATAACAGCAACATTAAATTCGGAGACAAATCAAGAAATCATAATTCCTGTGACATTTTCTGGAACAGCAATATTTGGAGAAGATTACATTAGTTCAGAATCATCTTTGATAATTCCGTCTGGAGATAGTTCAGGTTCATTAACTATAAGTTCAATGCAAGATGAAGATATTGAAGATATTGAAACAATTATTATTTCCATTGAAGCTCAAGGTGACGTGACTGTGCTTAGCTCGTCAATAACAATTTCATTATTGGATGATGACTCAGATTCTGATGGTGATGGAATTAACGATAGTGATGATGATTGTCCAAATGAGGCAGGGCTTCCAGAGTATAATGGATGTTCACAACCTTTACTGATTATCAATGAAGTACTTTATGATCCACCGTCTGGAATTGAAGGTGATGCAAATGGTGATGGTATAAGAGAAGCTCAAGAGGACGAATTCATTGAGTTTGTAAATCTTGGAGGTACACTAGATCTTTCAGGTTATACTGTACATGATAATGCCCAAGAAAGACATGTTTTTCCTCAAGGTACAATAATTCCTCCAGGGGGCGTATTAGTTTTATTTGGTGGAGGAAGTCCAACAGGAGTCTTTGGTAATGCAATTGTTCAAACCGCATCTGCTGGAATCTTAAATATGAATAACGCAGGGGATTTTGTAACTTTATATAATACTAATAGTGAAGTTATTTTAACATTTGATATAGAACCGTTATCAAATAACCCTGATGAATCTTACACCCGATATCCTGATCTTAATTTGGAGCCTGGTGATGATGGTATTCTTTTCTATCAACATGCAGGAATTGGTGAAGCCTTAGGAGCTTCTTTCTCACCTGGAACTAAGATCGATGGAACTAACTTTAATTAAAAAAAGATATATGAGATTATTTTATTTTATTATTTCTTTTTTCATAGTTAACCTTTCTTATTCTCAAGGTTTAAAAATGCAATCATATAAATTTGGGGATGGATTAAGATTTGTTGGTGAGTCCGGTCAAAGCGTTAGACTTACTGGATATGCTCAACCTATGGCTGAACTAAAACAAACTGAGGGTTATGATGAAAGTTCATCGAGATATAGGATGAGAAGGCTTAGGCTAAGAGTTGATGGACAAACAAAAGATCCCAGATTTAAATACAGACTACAAGTTGATTTGAGTGGAGTTTCGGAAGCAGGTGATGCTGATGAAAATCCCTTGATGGATGCATACATTGATTACGCACCTAATAATTCATTTTCAGTAAAATTTGGTCAAAGAACCACTTATGCTGATAATCGTGAGTTATGGATGAGTTCTAATTCTTTACAATTGGTTGAAAGAAGTAGATTAACTTCTGCATTTGCATCAATCCGCGAGTTTGGAATTTTTGTTACAGGAAGAATAAAGTCTGGAAAAGGCTCATTTTTACGACCTTATTTAGTATTATCTAACGGTGATGGAAAAAATATAATGGGTAATGACAAAGGGGGGCTAAAGGTCGGAGGTAGAATTGATTATTTACCATTTGGTTTATTTACCAATATAGGTCAGTTTAGACAAATAGATGTTATGAGAGAGCAGGTTCCTAAACTTGTTATGGGTGTTCATTACAGTCATAATTCAGGTATGAGTAGTAGAAGAGGAAGATACAGTGGTAGACTTGTTTATTTGAACAGTAATGACGAAGAGAGTTTACCGGATTACTTTAAGTATGGTTTAGATTTTCTTTTCAAATACAGAGGTTTTTCGGCTCTAGGTGAATTTGTAAATTCATCAGCTATTGTTCCTGATGATATTACACAAAGGGTAAGAAATGATGGTTCAATTTCAACAACATTTTTGGTTAATGATATTCAAAATGTTGATGCATATGTAAAAGGTAGAATGATGTTAGGTAAGGCTTACAACTTTCAGTTAGGGTATTTATTTAAAAATAATTTTTCAATTGATGGAAGGTATACCCACTTGATTGCAGATCAAAATTCATTTCTAAATAATGCTACTTTTTATAACAGGCCAAATTACTACACATTAGGAATAACTAAATTAAGTAGAAGAAATTATGGTTTTAAAGTACAAGGCTCCATTACATATATTGACGGTAGTCTTGGGATAAATCATGATAACGATTTAAGTACTGATATTGTGTTCAAGGATGAATTATTATTCAGATTGATTACAACTATTTCTTTTTGATAAATTATGCTAAAAAAAATAATTTTCTACGTATTCATCTTTAATTTTTTGGCAACCAATGCACAGCTAAATCAAGAGCCAAAAAAAATAACCAATAAATTTTTTAGTGAACTTAATGATCTTGAAAATATCACACCAGCATTAAAAAAGAAGAAGGGTTTTACAAACTATGAAGAGTTAATAGATTTTATTACAGAAAAGGTTAAAAAGTATCCTGAATCTGTTTCGTCAAATTTTATAGGAGAGTCTCAAAAAGGAAAAAAAATCCCAATTATCTACATCAAAAAGAAAAATCATAATGATGAAAAAAAACTAAAGGTTTGGATGCAAGGTGGTTTACATGGAAATGAACCTGCAAGTACAGAATCTTTATTGTATTTAATTCACCTCATTTTAGAAGATTCGGATTATAATTATTTGCTAAATAAAATCGAATTGGCAATTCTCCCGATGGCAAATATTGATGGGTTTTTAAAAAACGATCGGTACGCTGCAAATGGTTTAGATTTAAACAGAGATCACACTAAAATGATGGCACCAGAGACAAAAGCTTCTAAAGTGGCTTTTGCAGATTTTGACCCTCACGTTGCACTTGATTTTCATGAATATAGACCATTTAGAAAAGACTTTGCACAATTAAGTTCTTTTGGTATAGCAAACCCTTATGATGTAATGTTTTTGCATACAGGCAACTTAAATGTGCCTGAAAATATTAGGATTATAATTGACACCTTATTTGTTAAAAATGCAAAAAAATCTCTTGATAAATTAAATCTAAGACATAGGCATTATATTAAGTCAGAAAAACATAAAGGTGAAATTCATTTTAGTACAGGTTCAAATACTGCAAGATCAAGTTCAAATTTTTATGCTCTTAATAACGTAATTGCAACCCTTTTTGAAATAAGAGGAGTCGGAATAGGAAAAACTTCTTTTAAAAGAAGGATAAACTCTGGCCTTTCTGTTGGTTTTTCATTTTTGAAAACTGCATATGAGAATTCAATATTTATTTTTGATGAAATTGCCAAAGCAAAAACCTACTCAAATGATATTGTTTTAGAACACCAAAGATCTGTCTACTCTGATGTGATTAAGGCAATTGATATAGGGTCCAATGAGATGATCGATTTTGAAACTACGATGCATAGTTCAAAAGACTCTTATGCAATTTCCAAAAGGGATAGGCCATTAGCTTATATAATCAAACAAAATAATTTTGGATTTATCAAAAAATTAAAAGATGTTGGGATTGATTATGTTGAGTTTCAAAAAGACACTGTGATATATTCAGGCAGTTATAGAGTTATTAAATTTAACAATAATTTTAAAGTTTATGAAAAGATGAGAATGCAAAAAATTGTCACGTCAATTGAGTATAATGACAATGGATTTTCAAAGGGAGATATATTAATCAGTATGAATCAAAAGAGATCGAATTTAATCGCAGAATTATTAGAACCCGAGGCTCCAAACAGTTATGTGAGTTTTGGAATTATTAAAACCTCGTTAAATAGTCAATTGCCAATTTATAGAATAAAAAATAATAACTAGAATATGAAAAAATTAATCATTACAACTTTATTTATACTATCAATTTCTTATGCCTTCACCCAAGACTCTGAAAGAAATAGCGCTAGTTTTAGCCTTGGAGATGGAATTTCTTTTTCTTTCAATGAAGGTGATTATGAGTTCAATATATTCGGATTTATAAAACCAACATATATTTACAATGATGAAGAAATCTATACATCCGATGGAGAATTTTCTAATGTTTACAGACAATTTAAAAGTCAAAACTCAAATTTATTTTTTACTGGGTTTGCAAAAGAAGAAAAGTTAAGTTTCACAATTCAGATGGATTACAGCTCAAATAATCCTCTTGTTGAAGCTTTTATTGGTTATCATTTTGATGACAAAACCAGTTTATATTTTGGTCAAATGCAGGTAAGTCATAATAACTTAGAAATGGTTCACAATGAGGATCAGCTTAGATTTACCGACAGAGGTCTGATAAGTCGCACCTACACTGAAAATGGAGAAGAGTTTGGGTTGTTTTTTGAAACAAGTTTTGGGAAATCAATAGTTTTTAATCCCACTTTTGCGATTACTTCAGGGGATGGAAAAAATTCTTTTGGTGCTGACTCAAGAGATTCTGACAAAGGTGGAGTGAAATTTGGTTCCAGAATAAATATTTTTCCTTTTGGAGACTTCTTAGAAGGTAATAGGCTTTCTAGTGTCGACTTGATTCAAGAACAAAAACCTAAGGTTCAATTAGGGCTAGCGTATTCTAAAAATATCGGTGCCAGTAATCAGGTGGGTGATGGTCATGGTGATTTTACACTATATGATAACTCTGGAAATGAGCTATTTCCTGATTATTCACAGTTATTTATCGACTTAAATTTTAAGTATAAAGGTTTTTCTATTTTGTTGGAATATGCTGATTCTTTTGCTTCAGGATTAAATCAGATATACACAGATCCAAATGCGTTTAACCTTTTGGAACCACAACAAATCAGCGAATATTTAATAATTGGGGACAGTCAAGGAATTCAATTTGGATATTTTACAAAAAATGGAATTAGTATTGATTTTATATATGAAAGCTTAAATCCTGAGTTTGATCTTTTTGAAAATTCTATTTTGAGGAAAACTTCTAATATGGGTGTTGGGATATCAAAATATTTAGCTGGTAATAATTTAAAAATGCAAGCAAGTGCTTTTAGAACTTGTTACGAAAATTTCAGTGGACTAGATGATAATCAATTTTTGTCTGCAGCTTTTTTGGTTCAGGTAGCATTTTAAAAAAAAATAGTTAGCTTCGCAAAAAAAATATTATGAAGAAGATAGTCACACTATTGGTTCTGTTTATAACAATGAGCTCATCAGCACAATCAAATCAGGAGCTTACAGCACACTACAAAAAATATTATAAACAAATGCAATCTCAAGCAGATATTCAAGGAGTTATAAATGCTTTAACCCACTTAAATGTTCTTGAGCCAAGTCAGGCTAGAAAAGATACTTTAGCTACACTTTACATGAATGAAGGTAGACATGTTGAAGCTTTAAACACAATTGGAATCGAAAAGAATGAATCAGATTCAGATTTAGCGGTACAGGTTAAAGCTTTTTCTCTTAAAGCCATTAACGATATTGACCAGGCCTTAATTCATTATGAAGAATTGTTTAAAAGAAAGCCAAATCCTTTTATTGCTTATGAATTAGCAGAAATGAAGATCAGAACCGGGGATTTAATGGGAGCTACTAGAAATATAACATTCGGGATTGCAAATTCCGATGGAGAAATTGTTAGAAACTACTATGAAACCCAGCAGCCTTATTCGGTTCCGATGAAAGCTGCATTTACTTACCTAAAAGGATTGGTAAAAATTAATGAGGACAGAGAAAATAACATTGACGCAGCAATTTCCATTTTGAATGATGCCTTAGCTATTGCTCCAAATTTTAATTTAGCTAAAATTAGTATTGATGCCTTAAATGCTCAGAAGCCTACAATTCAGGAGTAATTTCTTGTTTTTCTGTTAACTTATCTATTTGAAAATTAAGGTTAGAGAAAGAGTTATTAATTTTTTTAACCATTTTAATCTTTTCTTCCTCACTTGATTCATAGTTAGAAAGCATTGATTCAAATCTAAAAAAATCTGTTTCTATGACGGTAAGTCTTGATTTTATTTCTGGCTTATTTATATCTGTTGGAATCGTATTTTTTACACCATTAAAAAATCTAATCAGATATTGTTTATTATCAATAAGGGTACTGTAATCACTTAAATTAAGTTGATTAACATACTCGTTTAACTCTATATAGTTTATCCATTCTTCAATGTTGGAATAAAGTTTTATTTTATAAACAGACTCAAGGTTAATCTCTGAGTAATTTATAGTTTTTGAACTTAAATTATTCTTTACTTCCTCAACGACTACCTCTTTACAGCTAATTATTGAAATAAGTATTATCGATATTTTAATTAATCTTTTCAAAAGTTTTTGGTTTTCCAATTACAAAGACTAATAAAATTAAAATTAACACAAATAACTCCCACCAATATAAGTAAGTTGGCCATTCACCAATTACCATTGGATTATCAACGGCTGGAGGTACGTTAACATACATATAATTAGAACCAAGAAAGTTATTTAAAGGAATTAATATAAACATGAATATATTTAAAACAACACATGTTTTTAGCCACGAAAATTTAGTTAATTTCATCCCTAAATTATTTCTCAAGTATATTGGAAATGCAATTATCATTGCATGTTTAAAAAAGAACTGAATATAAAAGAAGTCATAACCGCCATAATCGTCAAGTAGTGGTGTAAGTATGGCCTGAATACCACCAATTATTCCACAATAAAATAGAAATTCAAAAAGAAATTGTCTTTTATTTTTTGGAATAAACATGATGAAACAGCAAATTAAGCCACTGATAGAACAAAGATGCACTGGAAGTTCTTTACTGATCTCCCATTTTCCTAGAAAGAAAAGTAATGAGTGGTTTATAATAAAAAAACCAATCATTAGAGCAGCTAAGAATTTAGCATATGTTTCTTTTTTTCTTGCAGGAAGTTTATGACCAACATATAAAACCATGAATATCAGAGCAATAACGCACGCTACAGTGATTATCCAGTTAGTTGACATAAATTCTATTGTGTATTTATTTATATCAGAATCTGTCATTTATAATTTATTTGAACTTGAGTAAATATAGTAAAATTTAAAAATTGATATAAAACAAAAGCCCTCATTTTAATGAGGGCTTTATGTGGTACCTCCAGGAATCGAACCAGGGACACACGGATTTTCAGTCCGTTGCTCTACCAACTGAGCTAAGGTACCTTTTGAGCGCGTCAAAGATAGATTCAATTTTGTTATTCCCAAAATTATTTTATAAAAATGCTTTTGTAAATTTGAGCTTATAAAACATTGAATGAACCTCGCGCTAGACATTGGTAATAATTATTTTAAAATTGGGATTTATAAAAATTCAGATTTGATATATTTTTTTTCAGACATTAATTCTAAAATTGATTCCATCATAAATAAAGTTTTAGGTGAATATAACGATGTTAATTATGCTATAATTTCAAATGTATCATCATTAAATGATGTAGATTTATTTAATGGTTACAAAATTAGAGTTTTACAATTAAATTCGACTTTTAATTATCCTTTTAAGTTACTATATAAAACTCCTTTTACTCTTGGAAATGATAGAATAGCACTTGCTGCAGCTGCATCATTACTTTATCCAAAATCAAATAAAATAATAATCGATGTTGGTACTTGCATAACAATTGATTTTATAGACTATAATAATATCTTTTTTGGTGGGTCTATATCTCCAGGTATTGACATGAGATACAAGTCATTAAATAATTACACTGCTAATCTTCCGTTATTAGAAATATCCGATAAATTTAGTTTTCCCGGAGATTCTACTGAAACCTCAATTCATACGGGAGTTATAGGTGGTGTATGCAACGAAATAAATGGTTTTATCGACAATATTAGCTCAAAGTATGCTGATGTCAAGGTTATATTAACCGGTGGAAATGCTAAATTTTTGTCAAAAACATTAAAAATTACCATATTTGCGAATCAAAATTTTATATTAGATGGCCTTAACAGCATTCTAAATCTAAATAAAGAATAATTGAATAAAATATTTCCACTAGTTTTTTCACTGTTTTTAATCTCCCAAGCAGTTATTTCACAAAACAATACATCATCTCCATACTCATTTTACGGAATTGGATCACTTGATTTTAAGGGAACTTCTGAAAACCGAGCTATGGGTGGCCTAACAGTTTACAATGACAGCATACACATGAACTTTAGAAATCCAGCATCCTACACTGGTAAGAATATGTTTTCATTTAATAACGAGGGGAGATTAGTAAAATTCACTGTTGGATTAGGTCATTCAGAAACCAATTTAAAAACCACTACTGATAATTCAGAAACTACGAATTCAAGTTTTGAATATCTAGGTCTAAACATTCCCATGGGAAAATTTGGATTGGGGTTTGGACTTATTCCATATTCATCGGTTGGTTATAAATTACAATCGTCTAACCAAGAAAATATGCTTCAATATAAGTACTCAGGAAATGGTGGATTAAATAAGACTTTTCTGGGTATTGCATATCAGCTTACTAATAATATTTCTGTAGGATTAGATGCCAGATACAATTTTGGTAATATTCAAAATTCTGCCCTTGAGTATTTATATGATGATGAATCCTTACCTCTTGATTATCACGCAAGAGAACAAAATCGATCTGACTTGAGCGGAGTTAATTTTAATTTTGGTTTGGTTTACAAAGGAAAACTAAATGAAAATCTTGAATTGCATGCTTCGCTAGCTCATTCTCCTGATTATAATCTAAGCTCAAGAAACAGTAGAACATTTGCATCTGTTGTAATTAATCCAAATACGCTTATTGAATTTCCAGTTAATGAAATCGATGTTGATTTACAATCAATTGGCCTTGATAAAACTGATTTATCGATGCCATCTAGAACAAGTTTTGGTTTAGGTATAAGCAAAGAAAAAAAATGGTTTGTTGGTGCTGAGTATACTTCTATCGGAAGCAGTGTATTTTCAAATGACTTAATATCTATTGATAATAGTGAATTTGAAGATTCATCTAAAATATCATTTGGTGGATTTTATATACCTGATTATGCTTCATTTAGTAAGTTTTGGAATAGAGTTGTATACAGAGCTGGTTTTTATTCTGAAAAAACAGGTTTGGTGATCAATGAAGAGTCAATCGATGAATTTGGCATATCATTTGGACTAGGTATTCCTGCCGGAGGATTGTTTTCAAATTTAAACACCACTTTTGAATTTGGAAAAAGGGGTACCACAAACGAAAACTTAGTTGAGGAAAACTTTGTTAATATTCAGCTAAGCTTGTCTTTAAATGACAGGTGGTTTAATAAAAGAAAATATAATTAATTATGAAAAAAATTATTGGATTTATATTGCTATTGACAATTTCATTTAATTCATTTTCCCAGGCTAATGAAGAAGATATTAATGCTTTATCTATTTTTAGTGAGTATGTAAAAGCTAAAAACTATGATGCTGCTTTTCAACCCTGGATGGAGTTAAGACAAAGAAGCCCTAAGTTCAACAGTGCAATTTACGTTTATGGAGAGAGAATTCTAAAACATAAAATCAAAAATTCAACTGCTGAGGAAAAAGAAAATTTTATTAATGACTTGCTTAAGTTATGGGAAGAAAAAAGAGAAAACTTTCCTAGCAAAACCCCTCTTGGTGACATTCTTGCTAAATCAGCACAATTACAATTTGATTACAAAAACGAGTTGGGACTCAGCAGTACAGAAATTTATGTAAATTTTGATAGAGCTTACAATGAGGACTTAAATTCATTTAATAATCCTAAGAATTTATATACATATTTTAAACTTCTTGTCAAATTATATGATGAAAATCAAAAAAGTGCAGAAGATTTATTTACAAAATATGATGAAATTTCAGAAAAAGTTGAAAAGGAGATTAAAAATTACACTAATAAAGTAAATAAGTTTGTTGGCTCTGAAGATGAAGAAGTCACTATATCAACGAAAGATCAGAGAAGAATAAAATCATACAATAGCTTTTTAAAAGCCTATGATCAAATTTCTAAGGGGATGGAAAAGGATTTGGGAGATAGAGGAAATTGTGAAAACTTAATACCTCTTTACGAAAACAATTTTGAAGCAAATCAAGCTGATGGTAAATGGTTGAGTAGAGCAATGAACAGACTATACGGAAAAGCATGTGATGATTCACCTTTATTTGTCAGAATTGTTGAGAAAAAAAATGAGCTTGAGCCAAATGCCTCAACAGCATATTACCTGGGTACCATTAAAGATAAACAAGGCAATTCTTCAGAAGCTATAGTTTTTTATAATCAAGCAATCGAATTAGAGACAGACTCTTATGAAAAAGCAAAAATATTATTTAGAATTGCAACTAATTTTAGAAAAAATGGTTTATTCTCTAGAGCAAGGTCATATTACATGCAGGCTTTAGGATTCAACCCTTCAATGGGAAGGTCGTATTTGGCTATTGCACAAATGTATGCGTCAAGTGCAAAAAACTGTGGTAATGATAACTTTAGTCAAAGAGCTGTATATTGGCTTGCATCCAAAGAAGCAATGAAGGCTTCAAGAGTTGATGGAACTCTGAAAACTGCAGCAATCAAAAGTTCAAAAAATTACGAAGCAAAAGCTCCGCAGAAATCTGAAATTTTCTCGTCTGGAAGAGAAGGTGAGGTTATAGAGATATCCTGTTGGATAAATAAATCTGTAAAAGTACCAAATTTGTAAAATTGAAATATATTATTTCATGTTGTCTTATAATTTTATTTTCATGTGATGAAGATAAAAATCTTACATCTTTTTTAAGGGCTGCTGATATACCAATTTCATCTGCAAAGGAAATCAATACTGTCCATACTGATTCAGGAATTGTTAGTAGTATCTTAAATAGCCCTAAAATGTTTAACTTTAGTAATGCTAGTTTTCCATACTTCGAGTTTCCTGAAAGAATAGAAGTTATATTATTTGATAAAAATAATAATCAGACCAAAATTAGATCTGATTATGCAATTTCTTATTCCAATACTGATCTAATTGACTTAAGAGGAAATGTGATAGTTTCAACACATCTTAATGATACTTTAATTACAGATCAGTTGTATTATGATAAAGGTGAAGAATGGTTATTCACAAATTTTGATTTTCGTTATGTCTCATCAGACAAAGATATTCTTGGAAAAGGTTTTGACTCAGATAAGACCTTTGATAAAATTAAATTTTTAAAGGTTAACGGATTTGTATCGCTAGAGGATTAAGAAGTACAGCTTTATTTTTGTTATTTATAAATAAGCGATAATTGATCGTATTTCTATTACAGAAAAATTATTTTTTATAATTGATAATAAAATACTACTTTTGGCCACTACTTTTATAGTAAAAATATGGCAGTTTTAGGAAAAATTAGAGCTCTTGGTCCGGTAGCGTTAATAAGTGTTATCGGATTAGCTTTATTTGCGTTTGTATTTTCGACTGGATCGGGTTCAGTTACAGATGTTTTTAAAGCGGATGAATTTAATCAAAGTCGTGTTGCCGTTGTTAACGGTATTGAGATGGATAGAACAGACTTTATGCAGAAAGTTGACAATATAGAACAACAAAATAGAGGGTCAAGATCATCAATTCAAGCAATGAATTCAGTATGGAATTCAGAGCTTAAAAACCTTGTTCTAAAATCTGAGTATGAAAAAATTGGCATCCAAATAGAAAGAGAAATGATGAGAGACTTTCTTAAAACTAATCTCCTTGCATTTGAAGATTTTCAAGATGAAAATGGTGAATTTGACGAAACTAAGCTAAATCAATTTATATTAAATTTAAAAGAGATTTCACCAGAGACAATGGAGCTTCAAGGATCTTTGGTAAATTATCAATCATGGAATAATTTTGAAGAAAATATCGGTTCATTAGGTATTGAAGAAATATATTACAAACTAATTGATGCGGGTATAAATACACCGCTTTTTGAGGGGGAAGAAGACTATTTTAATTCAAATGATGTTGTAGACTTTATGTATGTTAAAATCCCATTTAGTACCATCTCTGATAATGATATTAAAGTTTCAAAATCTGAGGTCAACTCTTACATTAATGAAAATAAAAATAATTTTTCATCAGATCCATCAAGAGATATGATTTTTGTTCAGTTTGAAGAAAAGCCTTCTGGACTAGACGAATTAGAATCAAGACAAACAGTGATTGAACTTTTGGAAGATAGAGAAGAGTTTGATTTAGATTCTCAAAGAAACATTACTTATAGTGGATTCAAAAACACAAAAAATAATGAAGAATTTTTAAATTTAAATTCAGCCATAAAATTCTTTGATTCATTTGTTTTTAAATCATCACTTTCTAATTCAATAGCTGATAAAATATATGATCTCAAGAAAGGTGAGGTTTACGGACCATATAATGAGAATGGTTTTGTAAAAGCTACTAAGTTGATTGATTCAAAATTTATTGCAGATTCTGCAAAAGTTAGACATATTCTAATCCCTTATTTGGGTTCTTTTAGAAGTGGACCCGAAGTTTCCAAATCTAAGGAGGAAGCTAAAAAAACAGCTGATAGTATTTTAAGAGTTCTAAACAGAAATAGAAGTAAGTTTAACTCTTTACTAAGTTTATCATCTGATGAAGTTAGTAATGAAAATGATGGAGTTATTGAGTTTGCCTACATTGACGGATTTGCACCAGAGTTTAGAGATTTTTCCTTTGAAAGAAGAGTAGGGGCTGTTGATGTTGTTGAAACTGACTTTGGTTTTCATATAATTGAAATCTTATCTCAAGGCAAAAAACAAAAGGCTGTTAAAATTGGAAATTTAGCTATTAAGGTTGAGCCTTCAGAGAGAACCAGAGATAGTATTTACAATATTACCTCTAAATTTGAGATTGCTGTCAATGAAGATAACTTCAGAGACTATTCCAAAGAAAATGATATAAAGATTAATCCTGTCAATAATATTGGTGAGTTAGATGAAAATATCCCAATGTTAGGTCAACAAAGAAGCATTGTTAGATGGGCTTATGAAGAAAACACTGACATAGGCGATATAAAAAGATTTAATCTTCAAAACGGTGGGTATGTTATAGCTATGTTGACAGCAATTAACGATAATGGTATGATGTCATATGAAAAATCATCTATAACTGCATTACCTAAGGTCAAAAATCAAAAGAAAGCTGAAAAAATTATTAGTAGCATTAAATCATCAAACCTAGATGAAATAGCTAGTCTAAATAATGTAGATGTGCAAACTGCTTTATCGGTAAATATTAATAACCCAGTAATTTCAGGTGTTGGAAATGAGCCATCAGTTGTTGGATATGCAATGGGTATAAATAAAGATGTTACTTCACCAGCCATAATTGGAAACAGTGGAGTCTTTTATATCTATGTAACCGACAGAAGAAAAGCTTCATCTCTCGAAAATTATCAAAATATGGTTAACTCGATAAATTCTACAAGGTCAAGTAACGTCAGAAGTAAAACTTATGATGCTTTGAAGGATAAAGCTGAAATTGAAGATTTTAGAAGTACTTTTTACTAGTTAATATATACCAAGTCTGATAGCTTCAGTATTGTGTTATAGCCTTTGTTTTTAAAAAAACTGAGGTCATTGTTTTTAGATGTCACTAGAATAAAATCACCACCCCAGGCACCAAGACTTTTTATTTTACCTTGACTGTAGGCAGAAAAAACTGATTGATGTATGGGTTCTTGTGAGGTTGCACTTGCGATAATATTTTCATGTTCCATGATTAGATCCTCAAATTGATTTAAATCTTTACACTTTATAATTTCTTCTGCAATAAAATTCACCTTTTCAATTAAGTGTTTTCTGTCTGACTTTATATTAAAATAATTTATTATCGAAGTTTGGGTATTTTGTTTTTTTTCTAAGTATACTAAATATAAATTTTCAATAAAGGGTGGGTTAAAAATTATATTTTCAATGCTAATTGAATTTTGTTTTTTCTGAAATAAAATCGGATTCTTTACATCACAACATGCAATGTCATATCCACTACCATTGAAAGCAGAGAATAGTAACTTATAGGGGTCTGTATTTGCCCATTTAGCAAGATTATTTACAAATGTTGATGATGTGCCAAGACCCCACTCTCTTTTAAAGTTAAGTTTTGTTAAAAATTTATTTCCCAGTATATCGTTTACGCCTTTTGTTTTTAGTAAATATTTAAAAAGAATAAGTATTTTTTCAGAGGTTCTATTTTTTTTACTATCATATTTTAGATCACTACCACTGAAATAAAATTTTTCTTCAAACCATAAATCATTGTTTTCATCAAAGCTTTGCCATTCGATTATTTTATTTTGACACTTAGAAACCTGTAGGTCTTGGGTTAATCTTGATGGCAAGGCAATTGCTTTAGCTCCCTCCAAAACCAAATATTCTGAGCATAGTAAAATTTTACCATTACTTTTAAATAACATTTATCGAATTTTTTTTATAAAATTTTCTACGTTAGAGCTTGTTACAAGTTTATCCTTAAAATATATTAAGGCACTCTCTTTTTCTTTTTCAGATGCGTTATGTTTATTAAGTAAATTTGTCAAGTGCATCTTCATATGACCTTTTTGAATTCCTGAAGTAACTAAAGATCTAAGAGCACCAAAATTTTGTGCTAGCCCAACACTTGCTATAATATTCATTAATTCTTTTGAATTGGGGTTCTCTAATATCTGTAAAGCTAACTTTACTAATGGGTGCAGATTAGTAACTCCACCTACAGTTCCAACTGCCAGTGGCAATTTTAATTCAAAATAAAAGATATCATTATTAATATATGCTCTAGACAAGCTTTTATACTTTCCGTCCGAGGCGTAAGCATGCGCACCAGCTTCGATTGCTCTAAAATCATTTCCGGTTGCTATAGCTACGGCATCAATACCATTCATGATACCTTTATTGTGAGTAACTGCTCTGTAAATATCGATATTTGCAATTTCAATTGCCCTTACAATTTTTTCAGCAAAATTCTTTGTTTCAGGTTCGAGCTTATTAAGTTCTGTAACCCTACAACTTACAGATGATTTGACTAAGCATTTAGGTACAAAGTTTGATAAAATACTCATTATAATTTCGATATCTTTCTGTTTTAACTCACGATGGTTAAATTTTAAAACAGATTTGTAAAAGGTTTCAGCAAATTCCTCTAAGCACGAATTTATAAAGTTGGCGCCCATTGCATCAACGGTATTAAATGTTGCAAAGATTTGATAATATCCGTCTAATTCACTGGTTTTATCGATTAATTCGATACTGTTTATACCTCCACCTCTTGATTCCATTTTTTTAGTTATTTCTTTAGTGCTTTCAAACAGATAGGGTTTTACAAAATTAAAATATTCTAAAAGGATTTTTTTATCGCCACTAAATAAAAAATGTACCTGGCCAATTTTTTCAGAATCAATAACCTCAGCTTTGAATCCACCATTTTTCATCCAAAATTTTGCAGACTTACTTGCTGCCGCAACTACAGAGCTCTCTTCAATAGTCATAGGAACAGTATAAATTTTATTATTTATCAAAAAATTAGGAGCTATTGCAAAAGGTAAATAATAGTTTGATATGGTATTTTCAGAAAACTCATCATGTAATTTTTGAAGATTACTATCAATATTCCAGTATTGAGTTAGTATTTTTTTTGCCGAATCACCGTCTTTAAAACATGATTTTGACAACCATTCAATTTTTTCTTTTTTGGTTAGTTTAGAAAAACCTTTGATTTCTTTAGACATTATTCTATACAATATAAATCAAAGATAAGATACTTGAAGTAAAATCATTACCAATAATTTATTAATGATTAAATTAACATAATTAGGTAAAATATAATATTTTAGTGAATTCAAAAAATAAATTATGACAACCAACCCAATAACACAAGAAAAAACAATTTTTGGACATCCAGCAGGGCTTTACATTCTATTCTTTGTAGAAATGTGGGAGAGATTTTCATACTATGGTATGAGAGCTATTTTGACATTATTTTTAGCTGCACCTGTAATTATGGGAGATCCACAATCTGGATATGGATGGACCAATGCTGAAACTCTTTCTTTTTACGGTACTTATACAATGTGTGTTTATTTGATGTCTATCCCTGGCGGATGGGTTGCCGATAAGTTTATAGGTCAAAAAAAGGCTGTGATGCTCGGAGGATTATTGTTGTGTGCTGGTCATGGTATCCTAGCTGTTGATGCTGAATGGGCGTTTTTTACAGGACTAATTCTTATCGTAGTTGGTGTTGGATTTTTAAAACCTAATATCTCAACCATGGTTGGGGGTTTATATCAAAAAGGTGATAATAAACGTGATACAGGTTTTTATATTTTTTATATGGGTATAAATATAGGAGCCTTTCTTGGAGCTTTAACAGTGGGAGCTGTTGCTGCTAAATACGGATGGCATTATGGATTTGGTTTAGCCGGAATTGGAATGGCAATTGGTCAATTGGTATATTTTTATGGTCTTCAGTATTTAGAAGGTATTGGTGAATTTATTGGAAGTGATAAATCACCTGATAAGGAGCTAATGAATAAACCATTAACCAAAGTTGAAAAAGACAGAATGCTAGTCATGTTTTTGTCATTTTTGATTATAATTGTTTTTTGGGGTGCTTTTGAGCAAGCAGGAGGACTGATGAGTTTATATACAGAACAAAAAACCGACAGAATGCTTTCATTTTCATTACCATTTATAGGAAATGAAGTGCCAGCTGCAATCTTCCAATCAATAAATGCATTCTTCATAATAATTTTTGCAACTGCTGTTGCTTATTTTTGGACTCAATGGGCTAAAAAAGGTAAAGAATCTTCTTCATTATTTAAAATGGCTGTAGGATTAATCATTATGGCTTTTGGTTTTTTCTTTATGACAAAAGCTTCAACTGAAGTTGTGATGGAGGGAGATGAAATCGTTCAAAAATCTGCTATGATATGGTTAGTCTTAGCATATCTTTTTCACACGATTGGTGAGTTATGCGCCTCACCAGTGGCTTTATCATTTATTACAAAATTAGCACCGGTTAAATATGCTGCTTTTATGATGGGCGCTTATTTTGCAGCAACAGGTCTAGGAAATAAGGTTGCTGGATTTGTAGGACAACTCTCTGAGGGTGCTGGTGAATTTCAAGTTTTCACAGGGATTGCTATTTTCTGTACTCTGTTTGGAATATTAGTATTACTGATTTTAAAACCACTTAAACGACTTACTCATGGTGCTGAAGAAATTGATGTTGAATAATGAGTAATACCGATAAATTTTTTAGTAAAATTGTAATAGGTCATCCTTCTGCACTATTTGTGTTATTTTTTACTGAAATGTGGGAAAGATTCTCATATTATGGAATGAGAGCTATTCTTGTAATATTCCTTACGGGTGCTATTCTTGGTGATAATCCAGGTTGGGGTTGGAGTTCATCTGCTGCGTTGTCATTACTTGGTACATATGCCATGTTTGCTTATTTAGCTCCTCTTGCAGGTGGATGGTTAGGAGATAAAAAAATTGGTTATCGCAATGCTGTTGTTATAGGTGCATTATTAATGACATTTGGTCATGCATCTATGGCTGTTGAAACTCCTACTTTTCTATACATTGGAATTTCATTACTTGTTATCGGGACCGGATTTTTTAAGCCTAATATTACCTCAATTATTTCAAAAATATATGAAGGCAGAGATGATAAAAAAGACGGAGCATTTAACATATTTTATATGGGTGTAAATGCTGGTGCTTTTTTGGGGATTATGCTTTGCGGATGGGTTGGTGAGAAAGTTGGTTGGTCATTTGGATTTGGATTAGCAGGAATTTTTATGCTTTTGGGTATGATTCAGTTCTATTATGCTCAGCCATTATTTGGTGAAATTGGAGGAGTTCCAGAAAAATATGACAAAAAACTAGAGGTCAAACAAGAAAACAATGATAAGTTAAATCCTTTTTCATCATTAGATATTTTATTGATTTTAATTTTTGTTGTAAGCGCACTTATATTTATAATTAACGATCCATTGAGTAAAATCGGAGGTATTAATATTTTTAATTTCTCTAATTTTGGAATGGAGAATTCATTATTTTTTGCTCTTGTAGCCTTTATTTCGTTTATAACATTATTGCTAGTAAGAATTCCAAGGTACACTCCTATAGTTCGTGATCGGATGATTGTATTTACAATATTTTGTCTTTTTACAGTTTTCTTTTGGGCAGCGTTTGAACAAGGTGCAGGTTCTTTACCCTTATATACAAGGGATTTTACTAATAGATTTTTAGAAGGTAATTCAGCACTGATTTTTAAAATTGTTGATATTTCAGTCACTATTGTTCCATTATTAGTTATTACATATGTTCTTATTAGTTTATTTAAGAAGACATTTACTGAAATTCTATTTTCAAACATAGTCCTCGGTCTCAGTTTTATCATTGTTTGGGGTATAATAATTTTTAAAATATATTCTGAATCTCAATCCACATCAACCGAAGTTCCAATCACATGGTTTGCAATTTTAAACTCACTTTTTATTATCATTTTTGCTCCATTGTTTTCAAAATGGTGGGATAGCAGCTACAATCCTCCAGCCTCAGTAAAGTATTTTCTAGGTTTAGCACTTTTAGGAGTTGGATTTGGTTTTTTGGCTTTTGGCGCTAGGAATGTTCCAGCAGGCGCCGACAGTGCAAGTTTAAGTATGATGTGGCTAGTATTTGCATATCTATTTCATACCCTTGGTGAATTATGTTTATCGCCTATGGGACTGTCTTATTTAAGTAAACTTATTCCTGCTAGGATGATAGCTTTCATGTTTGGAGTGTACTATTTAGCAGTTGCTATCGGAAATAAGCTAGCACATTATGTTGGTGGAGATATTGATAAAATCACCCAGGAGTACTCCTTATCTGGCTTCTTTTTAATATTTACTATTATTCCCATAGCTCTAGGATTTATTTCTTTGCTATTACATCCAATTATCAAAAAATCAATGCATGGAATCAAATAGCTTATAAATAATTTTAAAAATTATACAAATCAAAGTCTGATATCTTTTAGTATTTTTGTCGAACATAATTTTATTTATGAGATTTTATCATTACATAACTATTTTATTTGTTTTCATACTATATACTAATTCTTTTTCTCAAGAGATAAAGTGGATATCTCTTGAAGATGCTGTATACCTACAAGAAGCTGCACCAAGAAATATAATTATAGATATGTACACGAACTGGTGTGGTCCATGTAAATTACTTGATAGAAATACCTTTGCAAATAAGGATGTAGCAAAATATATTAACGATAATTTTTATGCTGTTAAATTTAACGCAGAAGGTAATGATATTGTGAATTTTAAAGGTTACACATTTGAGAATCCAAACTATGATCCGGCTAGGGCAAATAGGAGGAATAGTAGCCACCAATTAAGTCAAGCGTTCAGAATTCAAGCTTTTCCTACAATTGTATTTTTAGATAAATCATCTAATCTCTTGCACAAGTTAAGGGGCTATAAAACTCCAAAGCAACTTGAAGTTTATTTAAAGTTATTTACTGACGAAAATTATAAAAAATACCAATCTCAAGAAGATTTTAATAAGTTTTTTGAATCATTTGTTTATGAGTTTAGCTCTAAATGATAATTGACTATTTGACTGGCAGTTTCTTTACTCGCACCATCTTTACTCAATAATTTTTCTAAGTCATCATAAAAATCTATCACCTCTTTTTTACCATCTTCACTGATAATATATTTAAGTTCTTTTGCGATATTCCTTTTATTTAGTTGTCCTTGAATTAATTCGGTTACGGCTGTCTTATCTAAAATTAGATTAACAAGTGAAATAAATTTTAAATTCTTAAGTAAAATTTTTCCAATTTGAAATGAAATCCAACTTGATTTATAACAAACAACTTGGGGAGTTTTAAATAATGCAGCTTCCAAGGTAGCAGTGCCAGAGGTAACCAATGCTGCACATGACTTTTTCAAAACCTCATAAGTTTGATTTTGGACAATTTCAATATTATCACTATCAGTTTTTTTGATATAATCTTCGTAAAATAATTTTGTTTTGGATGGCGCCCCACAAATTACAAATTTATAATCTTTAAATTCTTTAGTAACGCTTAGCATAAGCGGTAATATTTTACTTATTTCCTGGTCTCTACTCCCAGGAAGTAGTGCGATTAATTTTTCTCTTTTATTATTTAATTTACCTTTATTTTTCAATACATCAAGTAACGGATGTCCAACATAATTAACCTCATAATTCATCTTTTGATAATACTTTTTTTCAAAAGGAAGAATCACAAACATTTGATCAATTACCTTTTTAATTATTTTGATTCTACTTTCTTTCCATGCCCAAATTTGAGGAGAAATATAAAAGTGATTTGTAAAATTTTTAGATTTTGCCCACTTTGCAATTCTCATGTTAAACCCCGGAAAGTCAACATAAATAATTGCATCTGGTTTGAAGTTCAAAATATCTTTTTTACAAAGTGAAATATTATTTACAATCTTAATTATATTTTTAAAAACCTCAAAGAACCCCATATGTGAATAATCTTTATAATGCTTAACAAGATTACCACATTGCTCTTTAATTAAATCACCTCCCCAGCATCTAAATTCAGAATTCTTATCTAACTTTTTTATTTCTTTAATTAAATTTGAACCATGTAAGTCTCCTGATGCTTCACCAGCTATAATATAATACCTCACTAAAAATTATTTAAATAAATGGTTAAAATTGCAATGATAAAAGTAGCAACTAGAACTCCTCGTGCTATCTCTTCATAATCATATCTTAAAAAAATAAAAAAAACTATTAAGTTCATTACAGCGCCTAAGCTAATCAGCTTTGTTATAAAGTTATTAGAAATCGAATTGCTTAAAATTCTTAAAATATTTGAAATTTTAATTTCTTGAAATAATATAATAACAGAAAATATAGTGCCTACAATATTTGCAAGAAAACCACTAAATATCCCTAATAAAATTTCTTTTTTATTCAATTTAATTTCCAATTTTTTATTTCTTCTAAATCTGCATAAGATGTCATATCATAACTTATTGGTACCACAGAAACATATCCATTGTCAAGCGCCCACTCATCTGTTTCTTTATCATTATCCTGATTGATGAAACTACCAGTTAGCCAATAATACTCTTTGCCTAATGGACTAATTCTTTTATCATAGGTGTCTTCCCAATATCCTTTTGCTTGTCTACATACTTTAATTCCTTTGAATTTTTTGGTCTTAGAAGGGAAGTTTACATTTAATATTAAATTTTCCTTACTTTGGTTTAAAACACTAAGACAAATTTTTTCAATAATAGATTCACAAGGTTTAAAATCAGCGTCCCAGCTGTAATCTAACAAAGAAAATCCAATTGATTTAATGCCTTCAATTCCAGCTTCAACCGCAGCACTCATGGTTCCTGAGTAAATTACATTTATTGAAGAATTTGCTCCATGATTTATTCCTGAAACACATAAATCAGGTTTTCTATCTAATATTTCCCTAATGGCAAACTTTACACAGTCAGCTGGAGTACCAGAAATACTGTATTCTACCTGTGGCCCGTCATCAATTTTTTCTTTTTTTGAATACAGCGTATCACTAATCGTAATGGCATGACCCATTCCACTTTGTGGGCTATCTGGAGCAACAACCACAACTTCCCCAATCTTATTCATAACATGAATGAGTGTTCTTAAGCCTGGAGCAGTTATGCCATCATCATTTGTAACAAGTATTAGAGGTTTTTTCATATTTAAATATATGAAGACAAAAGTACACAAATAAATAATTAACTACTTTAACAAAAAATTATATAAAACCTCATATTTTTTGGCTTAGAATTTGATTATTTTTGATTTCTTATGAGTAAAAATCTTTTCACACTATTAATCGCATTTATAATGTGTTTGGCTTCTTGCAGCTTTGTTTCAAAAGACTTTGACACAAGCGATAAAGACAATTTAATTATTCAGCTTATTACCTATGTTTTAGACCAGGCTCATTATCTTGATAAAGAAATAAATGATGAATTTTCTGAAAAAGTTTTTGACACTTTTCTTGAAAATTTAGACCCTTACAAAAGATATTTTTATGCTTCAGACATAGAAGAATTTTCAAAATACAAATATTTAATAGACGATGCTTTTAAAAACCCTAATCTAGATTTTTTTGAACTTGTCTATAAGAGATATACTAAAAGGATGCTGGAATCTGAAAAAATATTTAATGATATTCTATCAAAACCATTTGATTTTAACAAAGATGAGGTATGTGAATGTGACTTTGAGGAATTAGATTATGTAAAAACAAAGGATCAACTATTTGATAGATGGAGAAAGCTTTTAAAAATTTATGTGATTGAAATTTATCATAACGAAATAGAAGATGATTTAAGAAAATCCAAAGAGAATTCTGATTTTATCTTAAGAAAACCTGTTTTAATCGAACAGAAAACCAGAGAGTCATTAAAGGAAATAATGCAGCAAAATTACGTATTCATTTCTGAGGAAATGCAAAGATCAGATTGGTTTTCAGTTTATATTAATTCGTTTGTTTCTCAATATGATCCAAATACCTCTTACTTAGATCCCGAATCAAAAGACAGATTTGATGTTGATATGTCGGGTAATTATGCTGGGATTGGAGCAAGACTACAAAAAAAGATTGATAAGGTCGAAATTACCGAAGTTATTTCAGGTGGTCCAGCATGGCGTGATAATATCTTGGAAAAAGGTGATGCAATTCTAAAAGTTAGACAAGATAATGAGGATGAGCCAGTTGGGATTCTTAATATGAGGTTAAGTGAGGCTGTCAAATTAATTAAGGGTAAAAAAGGAACTAAAGTTCATTTAACCGTTAAAAAGCTTGATGGTACAGTTAATGAAGTTACTGTTAAAAGGGATATTGTTCTTCTGGAAGAAACCTATATAAAATCCTCAATTGTTGAAAAAGATAATAATACTTATGGTTTAATTAATATTCCTAAATTTTATATTGATTTTGATAACCAAAGTAACAGAGACGCAGCTAAAGATTTAAGAACAGAAATAGAAAGACTTAAAGAGCAGGGAATACAGGGGCTTGTAATTGATCTTAGAAATAATGGAGGAGGAGCTTTAAAAACAGTAGTTGAAATGGCTGGTATGTTTATCAAAAATGGTCCAGTTGTTCAGGTAAAATATTTTGACAAAGAGAAACAAGTTCTAAGTGATCGTGACAGATCTGTTTTGTGGACAGGCCCATTAGTTATTTTAGTTAATGAAGGATCAGCTTCAGCATCTGAAATACTAGCTGCAGCCATGCAAGATTATAAAAGAGCAATAATTATTGGAGGTAATCAGACTTGGGGTAAAGGAACGGTCCAAAATGTTTTCCCACTAAACAGAATGGTTAGAGGTAATACAAATGGTGACCTAGGAGCTCTAAGATATACCACTCAGAAATATTATAGAATTAATGGAGGATCAGTTCAACTCGAAGGTGTAAAAAGTGATATAAATGTTCCTTACAGATACAAGTACTTAGAATTTGGTGAAAAAGATTCTGAAAATCCATTACAATGGGATGAAATAGACAAGGTTGAATTCGATACATGGAATAGTAATTTTAACTTTGAAGAGGCTATAACTCAAAGTAATAAAAGGATGGCTGATAATGAATATTTAAAGCTAATAGACGAAAATGCAAAATGGATAAAATCTATAAGGGATAATAAATTGATAAATTTAAATTATGATAAATTTAAATTGGAATTAGAAGAAAATTCATCCATATCAAAAAAATTTAAAGCACTAAACGATTATTCAATGAACTACAGCTTTAAGTCCCTTCCTTATGAACTTGATTTAATAAAAAATGATTCAGTGCTAGGGCTTAAAAGAGAAAGATGGCATAAGAGTTTAAATAAAGATTTTTATATTGACGAAGCTTTGAATGTTCTTTCAGATTTAAGATTTTCGTATCTTGATAACTAACACATAATTCATGAATAGTATAATCCAAAAGTTTTTTGATTTGAAGAGAAACTTTTTAGGGATAATTAGTTTTGGTTATATTTTTTTTGTTTTCATTATCTCTATTTTTGCTTACGTTCTAGCACCAGATAATTCCTCAAATGCCAATTCAATGAATCTTTCAATTCACTCAAAAAAACCTGGGTTTTCAACTAAGATGTTGGTTTTAAATGAATCGAAAAATAAAAAATTCTCATTAAAGGCTCTATTTTTTGGATCCAAAGAACAAATAAATCAAACACCTATTTCAAACTATGAGATTAAGGATGGATATATTTATTATATGCCTCAAGGAATGAATGATAATAAGTTTAAAATCATAAAATCAGACGAGGCTGAAATTGTTGATAAAAAATATTATTTCGGTACTGATAAGTTTGGAAGAGATGTTTTGAGTAGGGTTATTATTGGCTCAAGAATCTCTTTTTCCATTGGATTTATTTCCGTCTTTATTTCCTTGTTTATTGGAATTATTTTAGGCTCAATTTCTGGATATTACTCAGGATTTCCTGATAAAATTATTATGTGGTTAGTTAACGTTACCTGGTCTATTCCTACTCTGTTGTTGGTAATTGCAATAACACTTGCACTCGGTAAAGGTTTTTGGCAAGTTTTTATTGCTGTTGGATTAACCATGTGGGTTGAAGTTGCAAGAGTTGTTAGGGGGCAGGTTAAGCAGTATAAAGAAAGACAGTTTGTTGTCGCAGCTAAAGTTCTTGGCTATAATGATTTTAGAATTATTACTAATCATATTTTACCAAATATCATATCTCCTCTTATTGTAATTTCTGCGGCTAATTTTGCAGCTTCAATCTTAATTGAAAGTGGATTGAGTTTTTTAGGTCTTGGTGCACAGCCTCCTATGACTAGTTGGGGACTCATGATTAAAGATCATTACAACTATATTATACTCGGTAAACCTTTTCTGGCTATTATCCCTGGCTTATGTATAATGCTTCTAGTGTGCTCGTTTATGATACTCGGTAATTCTTTCAGAGATTTATTAGATGTTAAAAATTAGTTTTTTGACGGTGGAAATTGGAGTAAAATTTTTCCAACCATTGCGCTAATCTTTTCATTTTTCTTTTCTGGTTTATCTGTATAAATATATCCTTTACCTATTCCTTGCCATACCAATTCATTTTTATCACTATCTACTATATCAATGAATAGAACACCTTCATTATAATTATAGGAGTTTTGATACCAACTACCGGCATAATGCCCTATCCCTGCATATGGACTCTGAACCATTGAACCATAGTAATTATTTGACGGGTAAAAATTTACTTTTTCATTTGTTTTTGTGAAGAAATTTATAATGAAGTCAGGATCAATTGAGCTTTTTCTAAAACCTTTATTGTATAATTCAACATCAATTGCCTTTAATATTCTTTTTTTATCAATATCATTAATTTTTACTTTATCAACTCCTTGCTTTGAAAAAGCGTAAGTCTTAAGATTTGAAAAATCAATATCATTATTGTAATCAGAACTAACTCTTATCGAATCACATGATAAGAAGATTGAAATAAATAAAAATAATATCGAATTTTTTTTCATATTAAATATTTTCTAAGAGTTTGTCATCTACTAAGTTAGGTAAAGTTACCTTAAGTTTTGGATTTTTTTGCATCGCTCTAGAAATTTGAACTGTAGCTCCTTTATTTCTCGCCCAGTTTCTTCTTGCAATTCCGTTATTAACATCCCAATATAACATTGATTCAATATTTATTTCACTCTTTTCACTTCCATCAATCAACATACCAAAGCCACCATTAATTACTTCTCCCCAGCCTACACCACCACCGTTATGAATACTAACCCATGTAGCACCCCTAAAACTATCTCCAATAACATTTTGAATAGCCATATCAGCTGTAAACTGAGAACCATCATAAATGTTGGAAGTTTCCCGATAAGGAGAATCTGTTCCAGAAACATCATGGTGATCTCTGCCTAAAATTATCGGACCGATTTTACCTTCTTTAATTGCTTTATTAAATGCTTTTGCAATTTCAATTCTTCCATCAGAATCAGCATAAAGAATTCTTGCTTTAGACCCAACAACTAATTCGTTTTCTTTTGCAGCTTTAATCCATTGAATATTATCCATCATTTGCTGTCTTGTATCTTTGGGTGCATTCAAAGCCAACTTTTCTAAGACTTCACACGCAATAGAGTCAGTTATATCTAAATCTTCTTGCTTGCAAGATGAACAAACCCATCTGAATGGGCCAAATCCGTAATCAAAACACATTGGCCCCATTATATCCTGAACATAACTGGGGTACTTAAAACTTCCATCTTTTTTTAGAATATCAGCTTCAGCTTTAGAAGCTTCTAATAAAAATGCATTTCCATAATCAAAAAAATATGTTCCTCTTTTTACATGTTTATTTACTATCTCAACATGCCTTTTAAGAGATGATTTAACCTCACTTTTAAATTTTTTTGGATTTTCATATATCAGTTTATTAGCTTCTTCAAAAGAATATCCAACAGGGTAATAGCCACCAGACCATGGATTGTGAAGAGAAGTTTGATCACTTCCAATATCAACTGTTATATTGTTTTCATAAAATGATTCCCACACATTAACGATATTTCCATGAAAGGCAATCGAAACAATTTCTTTGTTTTTTTGAGCATTTTTCACTCTTTCAACCAATTTTTCAGTATCATCAATTACCTCATCTACCCAATTTTGTGCATATCTTGTTTTTATGGCTTTAATGTTAACCTCAGCACATATTGTAATACATTCAGAGATATTACCAGCTTTTGGTTGAGCACCACTCATACCTCCTAAGCCAGATGTTAAAAATATTTTTCCCTTTGGATTTTTATTGATTTTTCTAAACGCGTTAAGAACAGTTATTGTCGTTCCGTGTACAATACCTTGTGGTCCAATATACATGTAGCTTCCCGCGGTCATTTGTCCATATTGACTAACCCCAAGAGCATTAAATTTTTCCAGGTCTGATTTTTTAGAATAATTTGGAATTACCATTCCGTTAGTTACTACAACTCTGGGAGCATTTTTACCGGAAGGGAATAGCCCCATGGGATGACCTGAATACATGACAAGCGTCTGTTCATCTGTCATTTCGGATAAATACTTCATAGTTAGAAGGTACTGTGCCCAATTTTGAAAAACAGCTCCATTTCCTCCGTATGTTATAAGTTCATGTGGGTGTTGTGCCACTCTTTGATCAAGATTATTTTGAATCATCAACATAATTCCCGCAGCTTCTTTGGAGTTATGGGGATAATCCTCAATTGGCCTAGCATAAATTTTGTAATCAGGTCTAAATCTGTACATGTAGATTCTACCAAATTTTTCTAACTCTGATTTAAATTCTGTGATTAATTCTTCATGAAATTTTTTATCGAAATATCTAAGTGCATTTCTAAGTGCAAGTATTTTTTCTTCGAGAGTGAGTACATTTTCTCTTATGGGCGCATGATTCACGTTTGGGTCGTAAATTTTTTTATTTGGTAGTTCCTTTGGAATTCCTAATGCAACTTCTTTTTTGAAATTCATTTAATTAATCTTAGGGTTATAACCATATGGACAGTGTTTACAATTGCTCTTACAACAATATCCTCTTTTAAGGTGATATGTTTCGGTAAAACATTTATATCCTTCATCTGTTATATAGAAATCTTCATTATCCATAAATAAATAACAATAGTAGTACCAAAGATAAATTAAAACATAATAATTTCGATTATCTTTGTGCTAGGTTATTGTAATGAAAAGAGTTCTCTTATACTTAATTATTTTAATTCTAACCTTTGGTTGTGGAACTAAAAGAGTCATCTACAACAATAAATCAGAGGAGCCAAAAAAAGAGGTAAAAACCAAAAAAGAAAAGTCAAAAAAGAAAAAAGCAAAAAAGGTTATCATAGTACCTAAAATTTTGAATACTGAGGACTATGTTAAATATTACTCAAATATTGCAATGGATGAGATGGTTCAATTTGGTATTCCAGCAAGTATAACTTTAGCTCAAGGGATTTTAGAGTCAGGCGCAGGTAAAGGTAGGTTAGCGGTCCAAGCCAATAATCATTTTGGAATCAAATGTCATGATTGGAATGGTAAAAAAATCTATCATGATGACGACGAAGAACAAGAGTGTTTTAGAAAATATGATAATCCCGAGTATTCGTATAGAGATCACTCACTTTTCCTAACAAATAGAGGAAGGTATTCATTTCTTTTTGATTTCAAAAGAGACGATTACAAGCAGTGGGCCAAAGGATTAAAAAAAGCTGGCTATGCAACAGACCCTAAATATCCAGAAAAGCTAATCGATTTAATTGAAAGATATGAGCTTTACAAATACGATAATATTGTTTTAAAGAAAAAAAATAAACAGTATAAAGTCAGAAGAGGAGATACACTATATTCTATTTCCGAAAAATTTAATATGTCTGTAAATTCAATAAAAAGACTTAATAACTTACAGGGTAATGACTTAACGATTGGTCAGACGATTATTATAAAAAAATAATATTCAAGTCATCAACGTTTTGGTGTAATCAATGTAGTGGACCAGTGAGG
>CENP01234493.1_pt1 | contig 42316 bp, 39 predicted proteins | sample 361281 | NCBI WGS metagenome assembly CENP01 (sample SAMEA2591122, study PRJEB7988) | marine metagenome | biome: marine biome (ENVO:00000447); feature: deep chlorophyll maximum layer (ENVO:xxxxxxxx); material: saline water (ENVO:00002010), including plankton (ENVO:xxxxxxxx) | depth 70 m
TTTGCCTTAGCCGGAGCTGCCTTTGCCTTAGCCGGAGCTGCCTTTGCTCCCGTACTCTTTGAGGACTCTGTAGCCTTTTTTAAATCCTCTTTCTGCGACGCTTTCTTCTTTACCGGAGATTTCACTGCACCTTTACCGTTAATATCTAAAACGCGCAGAACTGTTTGATCCTGACGGTGACCATGTTTTCTTTTATAACCCTGTCTACGTTTTTTCTTAAAAACGATAATCTTGTCCGCACGAGACTGATCCATAACTTCGCAATTAACAACAACCGACGCAACCGTTGGCTTGCCAACCTCTAATGACTTATCTCCATCGCCTACCATCAAAACTTGATCTAATTTAATTTTGGCGCCGGCGTCACCAAGCAATTTTTCAACAATAATCACGTCTCCAGGCGAGACCTTGTATTGCTTACCACCGGTTTTTATTACTGCGTACATAATACTTCTTTTCACTTTTTTATAAGACCGAGATTTAATGGAAAATATATAAAATTTTCCTAGAGTCGGCGGAAATTAACGGGCCATTACTCAATTGTCAATGCCAACATTCTCTGTTTCTTAATAATACTAACTGGTGTCTTTTACCTCAAGTTGGCGTAATCTATATCGTTGCAACTTTCCAGTCTGTGTTTTTGGCAATTCCTTGACAAATTCAATAGCTCTCGGATATTTGTAGGGAGCGATTGATGCCTTTACAAATTCTTGCAATTCAGCAACCAGATTATCACTTGACTGCGCTCTATCTCGAAGAACAACAAAAGCTTTAACGAGATTGCCTCTATCTGGATCCGGGGATGCTATAACGGCACATTCACTTACTAGCTCATGCTCTAGTAAAATAGCTTCCACCTCCGGTCCAGAAATATTATATCCCGAAGAAACAATCATATCATCCGCTCGGGCCACATACTTTAAATACCCATCTTTTGACATTTCATATATGTCGCCAGGGTAATTCCACCCATTTTTTACATAATTTTTCTGACGCTCAGGATCATCTATATATTTACAACCAGTTGGCCCTTGGACCGCCAAAAAACCAGGTATCCCTGGTTCTACAGCCTTCCCTTTATCATCAAAAATGCGCGCCCGGTAGCCCGGTATTGCAGAACCAGTATAACCTGGCCGCATTTCCTCTGGTGGTTTTGAAATAAAAATATGAAACATCTCTGTTGAACCCAAACCGTCAATAAGCCGAATACCAGTAGCTTTGTAGAACGACTCCCATGTTGATTTAGGCAAAGTTTCACCCGCAGAAACACCTTGCCAAAGCGATGAAATGTCGAAATCCTGAACCAAATCCAACATCGCTCGATAAGCAGTTGGAGCTGTATAAATTTGGGTAACTTTGTACTTTTCAATGGTTGAGAGTATCTGCTCTGGATACGGACTTTCCAGAAATTGTATTGAAGCACCAAACCTTAGTGGAAAAATCATTAGTCCCCCAAGTCCAAATGTAAAAGCTAATGGAGGTGTTCCAGTAATAATATCTCTGGGTGTAACCTTAGTAATGGATAATCCACACGTATCCGTCGTCGCCATTATATCACGATGGAAATGCATTGCTCCTTTTGGTTGACCTGTAGTTCCTGAGGTAAATGCTATTATAGCGATATCATCTGCAGCAGTTTTCACATTGTTAAATTTACCTGTCTTTTTCTTGCATGCTATTTCAAGTGTTGATTCTTGATCTAAAGATCCAACACGAGAAAAATATAGAAGATGTTTTATCGTACTTGATGAATCTGCAGCAATTTTCATTTCTTCAGCAAGATCCTGGTCACAAAGTGCTATTGAAACCTTTGCCCTTTCAATAGGGGCTTGAAGTTCTCTAGCCTTAAGTAAGGGCATAGTAGTCACACAAATTCCACCAGCTTTTATAACGCCAAACCAAGCCGCAACTAGCATAGGTGTATTTGGAGCTCGCAATAGAACCCTATTTCCGCTTACTAAACCACAATCTTCGGTCAACACTTCAGCAATACGATTTGCTGTATCCAATAACTCAAGATAGGTCCAGCCAACGTCCCCAAGCGCAACAGCTCGTTTATCACCAAAGCCGTCATCAATTGCTTTATCAAGAATTTCAGTCGCCACGTTCAAATAGTCTGGATAATTCGATAATTCTGGTGTGTTAGAGTAATCAAAAATAGGAAGCGATTCAACTGGAGGCATATTATCGCTGGCAAAAGTATCAATATGACTTGTAGGAACACCGCCAGGGGTTTTATTTGTCATTATTTTCACCTTTATTTTCAGTTTTATCAGAAATTTCTTCGGCAGCCAGAATGGACTCCTTGAGTTCTCCCAACAGAGTAAGTAAGTCGCTGGCTTGGTTTCTTCCCATATTGCTCATTAGATTATTTACCCAAGAACTGTGAGCAGGTATCATCTCGTCTACTGCTTCTTTGCCATTCTGAGTGAGACTAATATGTTGCACTCGGCGATCTTCCGAAGAGGGATCCCTTTTAATTAAATCTTCATTTACCAATCGGTCAACTAAAGGAGTAATATTTCCATTGGTAACCATCATTCGGTTCGATAATTCTCTCATCGGTTGTCCATCCGGGGTCCTGTCTATTTGGACTAAAGCATCAAAGCGAGGCAAGGTTGTATTAAAACTGTCCCTAAGATTCTTGCGTACCCTTTTTTCTATCAAATGAGTACACGTCAACAAACGAATCCAAATTCGCAGATCCAATTGCTCATCATCATTTAGACTGGTCTCAAAATCACTCTTTAAATTAGTATTTTTTTCAAATTTCATGTTTTCAAATGTTAAATGTATAAAATTTGTTAAATTATATTTTTACTTTAAGTCTAAAGTAATTAAATTAGAGCAAACTTAGATGTTGGGCAAGAGGAGCTTAACCAACTAACGTGATGTAGATGCCTATGAGTAGCGTATTAATAATCTAAATAGAAAGTTCAATCTAAAAAAGTAATTTTTTCATCAATTTTTCATCTATCGGTAATATCACAAACTTCATTGTCTAGTTTTCAATAATCTGGTTAATCGTATTTCTCGATGGTACTGCGTTTCGTGTTGATTTGGTTGATTCTACGCTTAATATTGATAACAAGTGAGTTTATTATGATTTCAGATAAGGAGAGGTGCCAGAGTGGTCGAATGGACTGGTTTCGAAAACCAGCAGGCGTGCAAACGTCTCGGGGGTTCGAATCCCCCTCTCTCCTCCATTTGCATAGATTTCACTCAAGTATTTCTATTAATAGCTTATTCTAAATCATATTTTCAGAATGATGCATCTTTTGTGTAATATTATGATTAATAAATTGCTTAATATATAAATTCAAATGTAATATAATTTTATCTCAACGAAATTAAAAACCTAAACTTTTTGAAAGTTCAAAATGTATAAAGACATAACTTGGATTATATTTAGGTTTAAATATTTACTGAATTTTTCGATTATTTTAAGCATGACTTGTTTTATTGGGTTCAGCGTGAATGCTCAGCATAAATTAATTAAAAAATTTGACAAAAACAGTGATAATATTGTGGACAGAAATGAAATTCCACTAGGGGCTATGCCTCCATTTTTTGCTAATCGTTTTAATGACATCGATTGTAATAAAGATAATGGTATCACCAATGATGAACTGATGGCTTGGTTTAGAGGTGGGCGTGGCGAATGCAATATTAACCCGGATAATATTAAAAAAGGTTCATCGACCATACATCGACTAGTCGACAAATTTGATAAGGATGATAGCGGCACAATCGAGTTAACGGAAATTCCATCACGTGCTATGATAAAACCTAATTTTAATGATATTGACTGTGATCAATCTGGAGGTATAGCAAGCAAAGAGTTAACTGATTATTTCAGACGTGGGCAAACAGCATGTCCTGAGGGGTCGCCAAAACTTACATCAAATATGGATAACACAAATCAATATACTCAAATCTCTGAAGATTTAGATAAATACTCAGCCCGTTTGTACAAACCAAAGGGCACAGGCCCTTTTCCAGTTATTATCATGAGTCATGGTAGTGGTGGTGCGATAAAGGGTTATTTCCGATGGGCTAAAAAGTTCCTAAATTGGCAAGTTGCATCAATCGTTTTAGATCATTACGAACCACGAGGCGTGAAAAGAGCCCCAAATTCTGAGGCGAGCATAGCTTGGCGACGAGAGGATCTTTTATCAATTTTGCAGGCAATACGGGGAAGATCTGATATAGATCGTAAAAATATAACTCTGGCTGGTTGGTCGGCTGGCGCTTACCTGGTTTTTCATGGCTTACTAGATAAAGATTCTATCAAAGGAGTAGGATTTTCTGACGAATTTAAGGCTGCGATTCTTTTTTATCCTGCATCGGATACGATAATTAGTAATTTTAATCTTCAACCTATTCAAATCCCAACAATATTTTTAACTGGCGAGAATGATAGAATTTGGCAGGGCGGTCGCTATGAGTGGAAAGAGAGTATAAAAGACATTAAATCGGATCGAGATAATTTTTATTTGAAGGTTTACCCAAACGTAATTCACGGTTTTGAGTCCTTTCCTCAATGGCTTGGTAAAAAGTGCACGGAACTGAACTGTCTAGAATATGATGAGAAAGCTCACAAGCTCTCAATAGCTGATTTAAAGACCTTTATAGAAAAATATATACAAAATTAACGGTAAGAGAATGTTTAATCAGTTGGATAAGAATCTGGAAAACTACTGAGCCTCGCTGGTATCAAAGGCTAGAATCCCAATAACATAACTATTTTAAAAAAATAATAAAAACATTTAAAGGTGTTATATGAAACTAGTTACATATCAAGATAATTTTATTGAAAGTGCCGGCATAATTACCGATAACAATGAAATTTTTAATTTATCAAGTTTTGCTAACATACCTCATACGGTCCGTGAAATTTTAGAAGCGGGCGAACCCATGATAAAAGAGATAAAACAAATACTTAGCTCGTTTGGAGAGTCAAATTTAAATACCCCATTGGAAAAAGCAACATTATTACCGCCAATACCGAACCCAAAACTAATTCTCTCCATTGGACTCAATTATTGGAAACATCTAGAGGAAATGGACGGAACTCCAACACCCAAGAACCCCGCAGCTTTTATTAAATCTAGAGATACTCTCTTAGGTTCTGGCAAGGCCGTAACCAAACCTGAACAGTGTTCAGATATGATTGATTACGAAGGTGAATTATGTGTTGTAATAGGCAAAACATGCCATAACATTGAAACCTACGAAGCAATGGATTATGTAGCCGGTTATACAATTGCGAATGATATATCGGCTCGAGACTGGGTTGCCGAAGTTTTTTCTTCGAAAGGCACCTTTGAGGCGGTACATGCCTGGGAACGTAATATTAATGGTAAACAGTTACCAGGCTTTACTCCATGCGGTCCTTATATCGTGTCGAAGGACGAAATTCCTGATCCACAGAATTTGCTATTAGAAACTCGCGTTAACGGCCAAATCATGCAATCATCAAATACGAGTGATATGATTTTTAGTGTTGAAGAAATTATTACTTATTATTCTAAATGGTATCGATTTAATCCAGGGGATATCATAACAACTGGAACACCAGCAGGTGTTGGGTTCGGCCGAGATCCAAAGTTTTTTATGCAGTCAGGTGATATTGTTGAAGTGGAAATTGAAAAAATAGGGGTTCTTTGCAATAACATATTATAGTTATCTAAAACCAATATTACATTATCAATTTTCTAAGCCTATTTTATCTAGCTATTTTCCATATTTGTATCCTTACTTTACTCCCGCCGCCAATTGTAAATCTCTTATATAACTTATTATTAAGGTAACTTTATCACGGTGTATTTTTATCGCTGGCATATTACCAAATGACCAATGATGGGCTTCAACACCTTGATCAACGGCACGATAAAAAGACGAATCGTCGTGATGATCAGGTGCATAAACCTTATGAACAAGAGGTGGTCCCATTTTGGAGCCTTGGGCATATTTTCCGTGACACATTGAACAGTTTTTCAGAAAAAGACTTGAACCCGACTCTGCTGAGATTTTTTTTTGCAGCGGTTGTTTATTCCGACTCACAATTTCTAAAGTTCTTTTTAAATCTTCAATTGAAATCCGATGTGCCACATATTCTTCTCGGTCAATTTTTATTTCTTTAGGGTAAGATTTTAGGAATATTTTTCCTAATTTAATTTTTTTGTTTGCGTCCTGAGTCATTACTGCAACCTTATACTCCAAAAATAAAGCGAGAAGGTGATTGGGCACTTCATCTTTAATTCGTTGAGCAAAAATCATTACATCTTTTTTATTTTTCAGTACCAAATTCATGAGACCTAAATGGAATAGTCCATCTAAATTAATATTATCAATAAGTTCATATGCTTGAATAGTCATAGGTGCAAAACGTCTGGCTTCATTTACATCCCCTCGCTCGCTCGCCGCCATTACACGATTAAATAGGCGGTCTGCAGCTTCACGCGGACTCATCTTAGAGAGATCAGGAGGCCGAGAATTTTGGGTCAATGATTGGGATGGCAGTAAATTTTTATCTGCAACATTCCCTTTTACACTATCATTATTAAAACCTAAAAAAATTCCCAGGCTTCCTGTAATGGAAACAAACATTAATATTAACAAAAGTATAACTATTTTTAACTTCGGTATTTGTTGATCTATCGCTTTATTGATTTGAGTACCACAATTACTACAGTATTTTGCTTTAGCTGCGTTTTTTGTTCCACATTTAGGGCAGACTACTTTTTTATCTATTTTTTTATTTTTGGCCATCAGCACATGCTTTTATTCAAGTGTCAAAGTTACGAAAGACTGGTTGATTATATTATAAATGTAAATAGTTGATTACTTCCAACCATTAAATCCAAAATCTTTTTAGTAGGATAAAAGATAATAACTATCGATCTTTCACACACCTAAAACCAATATAAACAGCGGCCATTTCGCGGGGTTTTAATGCCACTGGAGAGTCGCGATGCATTTTGTGAGCTCCGTACCACCAAGAGCCACCTCTTGTCCCCTTATAATTTTCGTTATCTATATTAACCCATTCCCAAACGTTAGCTCCCATATCAAAAAGCCCATTAATCCCGGCTTTTGTTTTCCCAACTCTTGCATGACCTATTCCTCTATCAAGTAACTCTGAATAGTTAATTGCAACGCTTTTGCCGCAGTCATTTAAACAATTTGCTCCTATCGGTTTATCACCAAGAGGATACGAATAGGTGTTATTGTATTTAAATAATCCATTTGATTTTGGACGTTTCTCAGTATACGCAGCTAAGGTCCACTCTTGATTTCTAGGCAATCGTTTGCCTGACCATTTACAATATTTGCTAGCTTCATCGTAAGTTATATGCACAGCAGGTTCATCATTATTTGCTTTCGTGCCAAAAGGGTTTCTCCAATTCCACCCGACTTTCTGCTCCCACCCATCTGCAAAAATAAAACCACCGCCCGTTTTCTCAGCTTTAGTTACGATACCTGTTTCTGTGACAAATTTATTAAATTCGCCCACAGTAACCTCGGTACGATCAATGGAAAAGCTATCCAGAAGTTGCATATCCCCCTCATCTGCAACGAGAATACTGGGAGCTATGACGAGAAAAAAAAATAAAATTGTGAGCAAATTCATCTCATTATTAACTATCATTTTAATAAAACTATTAAACCAAGGTTTTTAAAATTTTTAACATTTGATTGTTTTCAGCGGGTTTACCAATGGTAATACGCAAAACTCCTTCAAAATCAGAAGAGGCAATTGATCTACCTCGTTGTCCTTTTATAAAAATACCAGTTTGTTGCATATCTTGCTCAATTTTTAGAGCTTTCTCAAAAGATGGTAGAGAAAGACAAATAAAATTTCCCCCAGATTCAAAAGCCCGCAAACCCATCCGCGCTATTTCATCTTCTAATCTTCTTCGTTCACTGTATATAGCCTCAAGATAATTATCTAAATGCACTTTATCGGATAGGGCTGCGACCGCGGCCTTAAGAGTTAAAACACCAACATTAAATACGGTATTTGAGCGCTTCAAAAGAGCAGCAAAATCTTCATGATAACAAATACCATAACCAACACGCATACCAGCCAAAGCATATGCTTTGGACATCGTTCGAAGAGAAATAAATGGTTTTCCAGCTTCAGTTAATAAAGCAATAGCATCTGGGTAATCTAATTTATTTCCTGAAAACTCGACGTACGCCTCATCTAAAACAAACAATGTATTTGGATCTACTGACTCAATAATTAAGCTAAGCTCAGATTTCGAAAAATAACTGCCAGTTGGATTGTTTGGCATACACAAATATATCATTCTAATACTTTGGTCTATCGATAAACAAAACCTTTCCGCGGAAAAAGAGAGATCATCCTCATGGGGAATCCCAATGACAGTAGCCCCAGCAGCCGCAGCCCATATATTCAGAACAGGGAAAGTAGGAGAAAGACATAGAACTTTATCACCGGGCCTCAAACACACGTTCATTAATGACAACATTATAGATTCAGCACCACAATCGAAAACGAGCTGAGAGACTTTTACATTTAGTAAAGATGCAAATTCTCTAGCAAGGTCAGAACACGTATTATCAGGATATAAGTGAATCTTATCTAAATTACTGGTGATAGCATCCAAAACACGGGGGCTGGGACCATAAGGATTTTCATTACTGCCCAAGCGAATCAGATCGAGTTCTGGATTATTTTTTTTAAATTCTTCATAACGAACACCAACTCTAAAGTTTGGTAATTTAGCAATTTCATCACGCACAAGGGTATTTGGATCTGTTATAGCTTTAGCCATTTAATTTGCCTTTTTTTTGAGAGACTGCTCCACTAATTCAGAGAGTGTAAAGGCAGGCGAAATTGCCTCTTCTGATACAGCAAGTTCAATTAAACTAGGCCCCTCACTCTTTAATGAAGTTTCAAATACACTCTCAAAGTCCTTAGTTTGAGAAACCCTGTATCCTTTTATGCCAAAAGCCTCAGCGTAAGAGACAAAATCTGGATTATCTAAGTCAGTCCCGATTGACCTTGTTGGAAACTCGCGTTCCTGATGCATTCGAATTGATCCATATATTCCATTATTCAAAACAATAAAAATCGGCCTAGCATTATATTTTTTAGCCGTAGCAATTTCCTGAGCATTCATCAAGAAACAACCATCGCCAGCAAAAGCAATCGAAATTCGCTCTGGGAACTCGATTGAGGCAGCAATTGCTGCAGGGACACCGTAACCCATTACTGCACCTAAAGGTGCAAGTTGGGTAGCAAATTCCCGATGTTTTATAAACCTTAGCAGCCAATGTGTGTAATTACCCGCACCACAAGAAATAAAAGTGTCGCTAGGTAGACGTTTATCAAGCCAAGACATTATTTGCCCGATATGCACGTCGCCAGGGCATTTATTAGGAGATGTGAAATTCATATAATCAGCGCGCATCACTTTTAATCCTGTGGAATTATCTGAATGCCTTTCGAAATCCTGTTTAAACAAAATATCCATAAACTCAGCCATCCCAGAATGAATAGCTAAATCGGGTTGATATACGCGACCTAATTCTTCCTCGTCCGGGTGAACATGTACGAGTTGTTGTTGCATTCTTGGAAAACTATACTTCGTAAAACCCTCGGTTACGATTTCACTTAACTCAACACCAAGCATCAATAGCAAATCAGCGTTATCAACATATTTTGAGATATATGAAGGCGTACCCACACCAATAACCCCGATGTAATTGGGGTGATCGTTATTTATCTTATCCTGGCATCTAAAACTTGTAACAACTGGAATATTATGTTTCTCAGCAAAATCAGCTAATTGCCCGCAAGCTTGCGCGCTCCAGGTTGAAGATCCCAACACAAGCAGCGGTTTTTCAGCAGTTGAAATTAAACTAACCAACTTAGTAATCTGAGGTAGAGATGGACTTGAACAAAACGGTATGTTTATCACCGGTAGTTTTGTTTCAAATATTTCTTTCTGAACATCTTCAGGCAGACTAATAACAACGGGTCCTGGGCGTCCAGAAGTCGCTACTTTAAAAGCCCTTGATAACAGTTCTGGTAACCGGGAAGCTTGATCAATTTGAACCGACCATTTTGCCAATGGCTTGAACATGGCTGGTATATCGACTTCCTGAAATGCTTCGCGGTGGGTTGAAGAAGCTGACACCTGTCCGACAAATAAAATAAGAGGTACGGAGTCCTGTCTGGCAACGTGCACACCGATGCTGGCGTTTGTCGCTCCTGGTCCGCGGGTTACAAAACAAATACCAGGTTTTCCAGTTATTTTTGCATAAGCGGCAGCCATAAAAGTTGCTCCACCTTCTTGTCGGCAATTAATAAACTGGATTTCATTTCTTCGTTCATAAAATGCATCCATAGCGCCCAAAAAACTCTCTCCAGGCACCGAAAATACTTTATCTATTTTATTGGAAATAAGGTGCTCAGCTATTACCTCGCCACCGGTCTTTAAGTTTCCCTCTTCCTCTAAATTTCCCACGTTTAATCTCCTTTTCCCAAATCAGACTAATTTTTAATTATTTGGTCTCCAAATCCTATAAGAATTATTTTTTATTTTACGAAGAAGTTCCAAAAATATTTTAATTTCATTATCCGTCAAACCCTCTAAAACAAAATCAATGTCCTGTAAGATTGACGGTAAGACTTCAGTAAACTTTGCTTGGCCTTTTTCAGTCAAAAACACCAATATGTTTCTTTGATCTTTATTTTCACGACGTCGAACAACTAACCCCTCGCGCTCCATGATTGCAACAGAACGACTCAAATTTGTTCTATCAGTATAACTTCGTTCAGCAAGAGAATTTACATTCTGACCATCGTACTCTTTCAAATTAGCGAGCACACGCCACTGAGATGGCGTTACGTTAAATGGCCTCAGAATTTCTTTAATCCTCGTGTAATTTCTTACATAAATTGCCCGAAATAATGTAGTGGGGTAATTCTCAGAAATATACTCCGAGTTTCTATTTTTAACTCCACCAGTCAATGGCTTTCCTATTCTTGAAAAAAAATATTATGATGCAATCATACATATTTACGATAAAAAAATACTTGTGGCAATTCAGAAACTCCCTAAGATAAAGAGCAGTTGGTTTTTTCCACTACATAGACTTATAACAAACAGGGAGTATTTTTGATGAATTTAAATAAATTAAGGTCTAGCAAACTCATGGTGAGCTTATTCACTGTCATGTCGCTGTATTTAATTACAGGAGTTGCCCATGCAGATCGTCTGGCCGACGTTAAGAAAGCTGGTATACTACATTGTGGAGTAGTTCCAGGCGTTCCTGGTTATGCTTTCCCGAATAAAGAAGGTAAGATGGTTGGTTTTGATGTGGATTTATGTAGAGCTGTTGCTGCTGCTGTTCTTGGTAATCCCGACAAAATTAAGACGACAAAAATGAAACTACCCGTAGCCTTTAATGCGATGAAAGCTGGAACTGTGGATATCGTTACACACCGCTTTACATGGACATTTGGACGTGATGTAGGTCAGGGATTAGACTTTACTCGCGTTATGGTATTCGATGGTCAGGGTTTCATGGTTCGCAAAAGCCTTGGAGTCAAATCTGCAAAACAACTTGATGGTGCAACTTTTTGTTTATCTGGTGGGGCAACAACTCAAGGCAACGTTAGTGATTTTTTCCGAAAAAATGGTATGAAATTTAAACAAGTGACCTTTGGAAGTATGGGAGAAGCGCAGAAGGCTTATGATGCTAAAAGGTGCGACGTCTATGCGACAGACAAATTTGGTCTGGGTGCTCGTCGTTTATCGATGACTAATCCTGATGAACACATGATTTTGCCAGAAACAATATCAAATGAACCTATTTCTCCAATGGTTGGTCATGGTGATCAGGTATGGAAAGATATTGTGGTTTGGACATTTAATAGCCTTATTGCTGCTGAGGAATATGGTATTACAAGCAAAAATGTCGATGATATGCGAAAAAATGCAAAAAACCCATTTGTACAGCGTATTCTTGGAGTAACGGGTAAATTTGGCGGAAAAATTGGCCTTGGCAAGGATTGGGCTTATAATGCAATAAAGGCTGTTGGAAATTATGGCGAGATTTGGGAAAGAAATCTTGGAAAGGACAGTAGATTAAATATGGGCAGAGGTAAGAATATTCTCTATACGCAAGGTGGATTACTTATTTCTCCCCCCTTCCGTTAAGCCTTAAATAGTTTAAAAGGAATAATTATTGATGCCTCATTTTTTAATGAGGCATCAACTAATTTTATATTCTAAAAGTATTTAATATGACAAATGCACTGAGTTTTTGGCGCAAAGAAAGCGTTAGATCACTGACGTATCAGTGGGCTGTAGTAGTAGCGCTCATGTACGGTTTATATTGGATTTACGATACAGCCACAACAAATATGGCGCGACTTGGGCTAAAAACTGGTTTTGATTTCTTAACTGATGAAGCAGGGTTTCCGATTAGCCCAGCTTTAATAGATTATAGCCCAAAATCAACATATGCAGAAGCAATGATTGTGACGTTATTAAACACAATTACTTTATCAGGAATCGCAATTGTTCTGGCGACTTTATTGGGATTTTTTATAGCATTGAGTAAACTTTCTCCAAATCTCTTGCTTCGAAAATTTGGTAATTGTTATGTTGAGATTTTTCGAAATGTCCCCTTATTACTTCAACTCTTCTTTTGGTACTTCGCTGCTTTAAAAATGCTTCCCGAAAAACGCTCGTCAATTAATTTCTTTGATGTAGCTTTTTTAAACATTGAAGGTTTTTTTGTACCCCTACCATTGCTCCAAGACGGCGGCAGAATTGTATTATTCTCTTTATTGGCAGCATTCTGTGTTTCTATCACAATATGGTTATGGGCTCGATTTCGTCAACGAAACACAGGACAACCATTTCCAGCCTTCTCGGTTGGAGTCGGCTTGATTATTTTGGTTCCGTTTATTACGGCGTGGGCGCTAGATTTCCCAATAAGTTGGGAAATACCAAAATTTGGTCGATTTAATTTTAACGGGGGCACAGCATTGGAACCTGAGTTCACAGCAATGCTTTTTGGTTTAACTTTATATAATGCAGCATTTATCGGCGAAATTATTAGAGCCGGTATTCTATCTGTTGATAAAGGTCAAAAAGAAGCCGCGATGTCTATTGGTTTTTCTCAAATGCAAACTTATTCGCAGATTATTATCCCCCAAGCATTGAGATTTATTATCCCTCCAATAACCAATCAATATTTAAATCTAGCAAAATCAACAGCTCTCGCAGCTGCTATTGGATATGCTGATTTCTTTTGGGCAATGGATGGTGCAATCGCACCTCAAACAGGGCAAGTTATGGAATTACAAGCAATTACACTGGCAGGGTATTTAGGAATCAGCCTCTTCATTGCTATGCTAATGGCGATATATAATCAGTTCAGCAAAATACCTGAGAGATAAAGATTAACCATGCAACCAACAACTAATCAATTTAAAAACCCAGAACCTGCGCCGTTCAAATCAGGTAGCTTTTGGGGATGGTTAAAAATAAATCTTTTTTCATCTTGGTTTAATACTTTTATAACGTTAGTTCTACTCTATATACTATATATATTCAGTACTTTTTTTATTAACTGGGCATTTATCAATGCCGTTTGGTTTGGCGACACTGCTAAGTCATGCCCAAACAGTAATGGCGCATGCTGGGCTTTCGTTACTGATCGTTGGCGCATTTTCGTGTATGGTCTATACCCTAAAGAAGATTATTGGCGTGTAAATATTGTTTATACTATAGCTGCGCTTACAATTATATCATTCTTATTTTCATTTGGTCGTCTAAAAAAAATCTTCAGAATTTCAATGGTAACTATCCTACCCATTGCAGGATATATTTTATTAGTGGGTGGTTACTTCAATTTAGAGTATGTCGCACCAGAAAATTTTGGCGGCCTTTTACTAACGCTCGTGATCGCAAGCATTTCAATACTTGGTTCAATACCTCTTGGTTTAATGCTTGCTTTAGGTAGAACCTCCAACTTAGTTGTAATCAGTAAAGTTTGCACTTATTTTATAGAATTTTGGCGGGGGGTGCCCCATATAGTTATAATTGTAATGTTTGTAGCACTTCTTCCAATTTTTATACCTGATGGCAGTAAAATTGATGTCGTTGTGCGTGCTTTCATCGCGTTTGCTGCCTTTAACTCTGCGTATATGGCAGAAGTCTTCAGAGGTGGCCTTCAATCTATACCAAATGGACAATTTGAGGCATCACGTGCACTCGGTTTGTCCTATTGGAAAATGATGGGATATATAATACTCCCGCAGGCTATTCGAAATTCAATTCCAGCTATGGTGAACACATGTATTGGAATTTTTAAGGAGACCACAATAGTTATGCTGATTGGATTTAGTGATCTTCTGGGCATTATCCAGATCTCTCTAGAATCATCTGACTGGGTCGGTCCCCCACATATTTTTAGCTCCGCTTATACATTTGCGGCGATCGTATATTTTGTTTTTACCTTCGGAATATCAAAATATTCCGAACGGCTTGAAAATCGAAGTAATGTTGATCCATAGAATAGGAATTTCTAATGAAAATTGATCCAATAATATTATTTGAGAGAGTAAATAAGTGGTTTGGTGACTTTCATGTTTTACGAGATATTGATTTATCAGTAGTAAAAGGCGAGAAAATAGTAATCTGTGGACCTTCTGGTTCTGGCAAATCTACTCTAATTCGTTGCATAAATAGATTGGAGGAACATCAAAAAGGAAAAATTATTGTTGAGGGTATAGAGCTTAATGATGATCTAAAAAATATTGACTCGATCAGATCTGAAGTTGGTATGGTTTTTCAATCGTTTAATTTATTTCCACATATGTCCGTATTGGATAATTTAGTTATTGGGCAACATTTGGTAAGGCGCGTTCCCAGAAAGGATGCCGAAGAAATAGCTATAACTTACCTTAACCGAGTAAAAATTGCAGACCAAGCAGATAAATACCCAGGACAACTTTCCGGAGGACAACAGCAACGCGTAGCAATCGCCAGATCTTTATGCATGAGGCCTAAAATAATGCTATTTGATGAGGTAACATCTGCTCTAGATCCTGAAATGGTTAAAGAAGTATTGGATGTAATGGTTGATCTGGCTCAAGAAGGTATGACGATGCTAGTAGTAACTCATGAAATGGGTTTTGCAAGAACTGTGGCGGATCGTGTAATCTTTATGGATGAGGGACAGATTATTGAGGAGAATAGTCCTGATGCATTCTTCGATACCCCATCATCTGATCGGGCAAAGAATTTTATTGGCCAAGTACTTCACCACCTATAATTTTTTACAAAAGTTAACAAATATAAGTTTAGGAACAAAAAAATGTATTTGGAATTACCCATTCTTTTTTTTGCGGGGTTCTTCGGTGGCGTTCTTAATTCAATTGCGGGTGGTGGAACCTTTATTACATTTCCGGCTTTGATTTTTGTGGGCCTACCTCCAATTATTGCGAATGCCACCAATACATTTGCCTCATGCTTCGGATACTTGAGTGGAACTTATGCGTTCCGACGCGATCTGGTAGCTCATAAAAGCGAAATACTCAAATTAATTTTTATAGGGATAATTGGAGGAACGGTAGGCGCATGGTTATTACTTCAAACCTCTGAACATGACTTCCAAAATGTAATACCATGGTTATTAACTTTTGCTACTATTATATTTATAACAGGTAATTATATAAATATAAAAATCCGAGACTTTGCAAAAAAACATAAAATAGCATCCCATGTGGGCACTATCGCAACGATAGTGCTATTATTTGGGATCTGCATTTATGGTGGATTTTTTAACGCTGGACTTGGAATTATTGCATTAAGTTACCTCGCTCTTGCCGGATATCAAAATTTAAATACAATGAATGGTTTAAAATTATTACTTTCAGTTTGCGTTTCAATAGCGGCTATAATTTTATTTGCTTTTAACGACTCAATTGCTTGGGCCCAAGGTTTAGCAGTTCTTCTTGGCACCTTGTCCGGAGGTTATTTAGCAGCCAGAATTTCTCGTTATCTTCCACAGAATTACATAAAAACATTCATCACGTTAATTGCTACCTTGGTGACAACCTTTTTCTTTTATGAAGTTTATTTCTTAAAATCACAAAATACCTAAAATTTATCTTGTATCTCGAGAGATGACCCTATTTTGTTAGTATCCCCTTGAAATAAACCTATCGCATGCACATAGTGAATTTATATCTACTAAAACAATTAGATAAAAGGATTTTATATGACCACTGTTCCTATGACACTCTCGGATATCTATCAACTTGCCAAGTCAGTGATGATAAATAATGGTTGTGATGAGCTTAACGCAAAGGCACTAGCCGATATCATAATGAGGGCAGAGCGCGATGGGTCACATTCACATGGGTTATTTCGCGTAGCTGGTTATATCAAAGCTTTACGAAGTGGAAAAGTTAACGGAAAAGCTAAACCAAAAGTTGAGAAAATAACTCCAGCAATTATCAAAGTATATGGGCATAATTGTTTTGCTCCAATCGCTCAATCAATTGGCCTACCTGAACTTGTTAAAGCAACCAAAAAGATTGGGATAGCAGCACTATCATTAACCGGCATTCACCATTTTGCAGCATTATGGCCGGAGACAGAGTATCTGGCAGAGAATGGGCTCGTTGGTATTGCTTGCACAGCTTATATGCCCTCAGTAGCGCCAGCAGGATCAAAAAAAGCACTATTTGGCACCAATCCTATGTCCTTTGCTTGGCCTCGCCAAAAGGGAACACCTATTGTGTTTGATATGGCCACAGCATCAATGGCAATGGGTGATGTACAAATAGCCTTACGAGATGGAAAAATGTTGCCGGAGGGGACAGGATTAAACAAAGGGGGTGAACCCTCGATCGATCCAGCTGAAATTATAAAGGGTGTTTTATTACCATTTGGTGGTTACAAAGGATCTGCAATTTCACTAATGGTTGAGTTGATGGCAGCTGGTTTAACAGGGGAACATTTTAGCTATGAGGCAAAAGAAAATGATAATGGCGACGGTGGCCCACCTAGGGGAGGAGAAATTATTATCGGTTTGTCGCCAGACATAATTGCTGGACCTAAATGGGACGACCACGTGGAGAAATTCGCTGCTAAAATGTCAGCTATGGAGGGAGTGCGCTTACCAGGTTCCCGACGGCATAAGAATCGCCTTAATACTGGAAAAAGACAAATAGATACTAATCTTCTAAAAATAGTCCAAGAGCTTAATTCTTGATTATTTCTCAAAAAAATTATGAGTAAAATAACGATGCAAATTCTTATTTCGGTTAATCACCCGTAATTGAATTTGTTCCAGCCCCACGAGAACGCGATAACTCTGTTGATGGGGCATAAATTCTCGTAGCAAAAGTATCGAGAACTTCAATGCAACCGCCATAACAATCTGGCAATCTTAAAGCTGGCGTTTTTGTTTTAGCAATTACTAGAGCTTTACTCAGTGGACGAATAAAGCACTCTGACTGGTCCAACAATAAAGTATCTGAAAAATCTGAATGCATCTTTAAGTTTTTTTTTCCTAAAGCACCCGATATACAAAAATCTTCTGCATAAAGACCACTCCCCTCTGTCACACTATTCGAAACAAAAGGGAGTAATAGCAAAGGTTGCCTAATAAGCCCTAAAGAGACCTCCGTATCGGAAGGAACCTGTATCAATCCGTCTGAAATTTCTATCCCGATACTTAAAGGACAATATGGATAGGTGTTATCTTCTCTAGACGCGCCACTCCATTCTGGCAATGATGATTTCTGTAAGTTGTACCAGCTAAGATAACGACATAAGGCTGCGACGCCTGGCAATCCATAACCTTGAAGCCATTTGATAGCTTCACTTACTTCTTCTGCAAATCCCCACGTCATACCAGCACCGCGCGCTGCTTTTAAAGCTAAAGCTCCTGTCTCACTCTGTGACCAACTCATTCTAGCAATATTCCTGATCAATTAACTGAGGAAAAACCATATCATCTGGATCTAAGTCTGACATTTCATCCGGGAAGGGCATATGTTGAAACAAATTAATGCGAAGCCAACGGTCAGATCGTGGATCAAAATTGGTTGCTCCAAAAAATGATAGCTTAAAACGAAGCAAGTCAACTGGGATCATATCCGCGGAAATAGTGTTATCTCGGATTTCCGCATATTTCATCTTGGAAACCGTTTGAACGCGTCGAATAATGTGTCGATGCTCCGGAAAAAGTAATAAAAATTCCGCGACATTAGAACACTTCTTGGAATGCTCGAGATCTTTCATCAGTCTCATTGCATCATAACCAGGAGATAAAGGCTGTTCAAAGCGATCTAGCTCTTCGCTAAACCGCTCGCCTAAACGCGGCTCGAGTTTTTCGTCTGAAATATACCAAATACGCCCACGTTCAGAATTAGTATTAAAGTCAATACGAGCCGCCCAATCATAAGTTTCGTGAACTATCTTTATTAATTCAAAAGTTGTCTGTTTACCATTTATTCGATTAAGTTTTGTCTCATCCGCCGACATTGTTGATGATAAATCATCAATCAAATATCCAAAGGGTTCCATCATTAACGAAATCAATGCTTCCTGACCCTCAATTGACATGTGTTCCATACTCCACACAAAGAGAACATTCCACGGGTATCGTGTAGCGTCCGTTAACTCTAGTGTTTTTTTGAGTAATGCATCAAGGTCGTTACCAAGACGCTTAACTTTATTAAACTGTTTTGGATCATCGACCTTCCAATTTTCTTGGTTCAATTTCGCACGACGGATAAGAGTTTGAAAATCACGCAATAAAGCTGTATCCGCTGAATCTAAAGATCTTACCCTCGCTAGTGCTGTTTCGCGAGCATTTATCCACGAATGAATAAGAGTAGGATGATTGATTAAGAAGGGCGCCATGCCAAGTCCGGTTGCATTCCCAATTCCCAACTGGCGACGGATCTGAGGATCTAGTCTTACATAGGACATTGGTGAGTCGGTCCGGGCCATATGCTCGACTAAGTCTACTGAAAACATTCGAGTTAACCATATAGCAAGCATTTCAGGCTGAAAAGAACCTGAAAATTCTGAACGTTTTTTCCAACAATTCATATCTGCCGCCCCGAACTTACCAGCGCCGTAAACAGCTGTCGTTCTCATCAGGTAACCAATTTCATCTATTACACTTTTTTTTGGTTGCGAGCCACTCGCAAGACATTTGCGAACATAAGAGAATAAGCGTAAAGATTTATTGGCACGTCCGAGAATTAGTTCGGTTTCAGAAATACGACCAGCCTCCTGCAATGGTACATTAGAGTTTAATCTTACAATTTCTTCTTCAGTTGCTTCACCATCAAACAACACAAAAGTCGCATCCCAAGCTTTAGCTATAACTCTATCCGAACGCTGTTCATCTTTTAGATTATGTGAATATATTATTAGGCTATAGATGCTGTCCGGCCCTCGAGCACAATAAATCGCAACCCCGACACCTTCACTGTCAATACGCCATAAAGGCCTATCAAAATGCCAATTCTCTTTTTTCAATTTTCGAAGAAGAACCCTTAAAAAGCTTAACCTACTTTGGTGAAAGGCACCCATCCGGCTCAATCGCATTACAACATCAGGTGAACGCAGGCTTATATTAGGAGGAGCCTGATCTTTTCTACGGCTGGCCAGTGTTTCCATGAAATCACTCTATAATATAATTTAATTGGCAAAATTAACTGATGCCCTAATTCATAGTATAAACAGATTATCCTACTTGGGGAGCAAAACCTTTATCAAAGAAACTTAACCAATTCTCGCCCATGATAGCGGCAACCTCTTTTTCAGAAAAGCCATGCGTCAATAAACCTCTTTTGATATTATCAAAATCCCTATTATCCTTATACCAAGTTGGCATTTCCGGAAAGCCAGGGTTATCAGCGCTTCCCTCCCCATAATCAATCGTCTTGGTCCAACGTCCTGCTCTCATCCAATCTACAGTGCTATCCGGTTGATCCTGGCAAAGGTCGGAGCCAATACCAAGATTATCTATTCCAATTAGATCTGCGGTGCGTGCGATCATTTCACAGAAGCTAGTTAGACTGCAATCTGATTTACCTTTTAAATGATGTGGATAAAGTGAGAATCCCAGCATACCGCCAGATTGGGCTAGAGCCAAAAGGACATTATTGGATTTATTTCGCACTGCTTTGTGCCAAAAAAATGGGTTTGCGTGTGTTATTGCAATGGGTCTGCTCGATATCTCAATAGTCTCAAGTGTTGAACGCTCGCCAGAGTGGCTCATATCGACAATCATTCCAATACGATTCATTTCAGCGATCACCTCTCGGCCCATTCGTGTAACTCCGGCATCCACCTCTTCATAACATCCAGTGGCTAACAAAGACTGATTATTGTAGGTTAATTGCATAAACCGTACTCCAAGCATGTAACAAACCTCAACTAAACCTATATCACCTTCAATGGGAGATGGATTTTGAAGTCCAAAGAAAATAGCAGTTCTCCCCTCACGGCGTGCTCGGCGAACATCATCACCAGAACGCCCATGAAAGATTAGCTTAGGGAATAACTCAAAATAGCGATTCCAGGTTTCAATATTAGCCACCATTTCCCTAAACATTTCGTGATAAGCAATTGTAACATGAACAGCATCCAACTTACCTTCACGCATTTGCAAAAAGATTTTCTCAGACCAATTGGCAAACTGTAAATTATCAATATGATGCATATCTTCTACCTTTAATGATATTAATCAGAATTTTATTCTTGGCGAATATCATAACGAACAAGAGCTTGGAAAACATCCTCCATACTAATAGTTCCAATCGCCTTGCCCTCATCTTCGACTTCATAACTACGGCTAGTATCCCCCTCAGCTATCGCAATTAACGCTTCTAGTGAAATATCAGCATTGACGCTTCCATGACTAACTTTCCTACCGCACCCTTCCTCCATTACTGAGCGAATTTTCAATACCCTGGCTCGGTTGATATCACTAACAAATTCTTCGATATATGGATCGCTCGGTTTTAGCAAAATATTTTGAGGTTCGCCCTGTTGAACAACAAAACCATCTTTTAATATAACAAGGTGATCTGCCAACTTAAGTGCTTCATCGAGATCATGAGTAATAAAAATAATTGTTTTATGCAAATCTTGTTGTAGTTGAAGGAATAAATCCTGCATTGATGTTCTTATTAAAGGATCAAGTGCAGAAAATGCCTCATCCATAAGCATAATTTCTGCATTAGACGTAAGAGCTCTCGCCAATCCAACTCTTTGTTGCATGCCTCCAGACAACTGATGAGGATATGCTTGCTCACTGCCCTCAAGATCAACTCTTTTTAGCCATCGTAAACCATTTTCAGTTGCACTCTCGATATCCTCACCTCTAACAACAGGAGCCATTAGGGTGTTTTCTAAGACAGTTTGATGAGGCATTAAAGCAAATTTCTGGAAGACCATGGACATACGATTTTGACGCAATTGCCGAAGTTCGTTTTCATCATATTTTATGATGTCGTTACCATCCATTAATATTTTACCAGAGGTTGGCTCAATTAATCGATTGATATGCCGAACTAAAGTTGATTTTCCAGACCCTGAAAGACCCATAATCACAGTAATCAAGCCATCAAAAATATCTATATTGATATTATTCAATGCTAATATATGGTCTGATTTTTTTTGTAACTCTGCTTTATCAATACCATCATAAAGGAGCGGTAAAATACTAACTGGATCTTCTCCAAACACCTTAAAGAGATCACGAACTGATATTTTTACTTTTGGGCTTTTAGGTTTCACAAAAAAATCCAGTTATTATATTTCTCGAGACTCATCGATCCGAGCTAATGCGGTTTTCGAAATACGGTCAAGAATAACTGCCAAAACTACAATTCCAAAACCAGCAACGAATCCAACACCTAGTCTTAAATTATTAATACCATCAAGTACCAAAGTACCAAGACCTGGAGCAGACACTAATGATGCAATTACCACCATTGCTAAACTCATCATTATAGTTTGATTTATACCAGCCATAATATTTGGCAACGCTAGCGGAATCTCAACATTTATTAACTTCTGACGTGGCGTCATACCGTATGCATCTGCTGCTTCTATCAGATTTTTATCAACCAGACGAATACCAAGATTTGTAAGTCTAATCACAGGAACAATTGAATAAAACATTATAGCAAGACCGTATAATTTCGCCTCAGTAATTTTAAAGAGAAAAATCAATGGAATAAGATAAACAAATGTTGGCAGTGTTTGCAGCATGTCAAGCACTGGAGTAATTATGCGTTGGGCAGTGTCTTTCTTAGACATGAGTATACCGATTGGTATGCCAATCAAAGTACACAAAATAGTACAGACAAAGATAATTGAGAGGGTTTGAATTGCATATGTGTAATGATCGGTAAATAAGAAGAAGATAAAGCAAAACGCCACTAAAAATGTAATTCGAAAAGACTTTGTAACATATTGAGTTCCAAAAAGAATTAGCGGAACAAGTACCCACCATGGCATAGTAATAAAAAAAAGTAGTGTATAATCTAGTGCCCAAGATAAAGGTTGCGTTAAAGGATCCAAAACCAATCTTAAGGCTGGGCGGACCGCTAAAAAGCCCGCTTCAAGAGAAGCAGTTAAATCGCGGGTTTGAGGTATTGATGAGCATGCTTTATGAAGATTATCCAAGGATGGAAATGGTATTTGCCACCATTCTATTTTATCACCTCTCAACTCACTCAATGACGTTAGGGTATTGGCTTTACTTTCGTTACACCATTCTCGGAGACCTAAGCTGTCAAAAACCTTCTCATAGGAGGGCATTTTTCATTACCTGATTGATTTCGTCGGTTCGTCAACCTTATAAGTTCTGAGCCATAAAATATTTTATAACCCAGAACTTATAAATACCTGTCGAAGTCGCTGGAAAAGGCTATAGTTTCTTTTCTAATTTAGCCTTTGCATCTGCGTTAACCCAAGATAGAACCATATCTTTATGATTCTTCAAGACCCACGCAGCAGCCTCATCAGCTGAAGCCTTTTTTGCTTCTTTCCAAGCTAGAAGACTACTCAAAACATCATTTGGAAAAGTCATTTTACCAATAAAAGCCGCAACTTCGGGCTGTCGTTTGGCAAAATCAGCTGTAATAGCATTCAACACAGGCGCTGATGGAAATCCTGAAACACCTATCTTAGATCGATCAGCATCTTTCTTTTGGTTAATAGTATGTTGCTCTTTATTTACCGGACCTATATCAACTTTCGTCATTTTATACTTACCAAGAACTGCCGTTGGCCCCCAATAATAACCAAACCAAGGCTCTTTATCTGCAAAAGCAGCCGCAATAGACGCGCTCAAATTAGCACCAGATCCGTGATCAAATACTTTAATACCATTTTTTTCGAGATTATGTACCAGCTTTAAATTATCATTAACTACTCTGCATCCCCAACCCACTGGACAATTGTGAAACCTTGAACCAACTTTTTTAGGGTTTGCCAGTATTCCCTTTATCGTTTTAAGCTCTGGGTGCTTTTCAGCTAAAGAAGTGGGTATCCACCAACCTTCCTCTCCACCGTTTGAAAAAACATTAGAGGCTGTAATCACTTTCCCGTCTGCAACTAACTTACCATATGCTGGCGCGGAATTATTCCAGACTTCAGGAACAATATCAGGCTTACCATTTTCAGCAAGAGAAGTTACCGCTGGTACTGTATCAGTAGGAACAATTTTAACTGTACATCCGTAACCAACTTCCAGAACAAATTTTGCAACGGCAGCTATAGATTCTCCCGAAGCCCAGCCCATTGCGCCAACACTAACATCACCACAATCAGCTTTCGCAACATCTTTAGAAGACTGGTCATATAGTAAAACTATTAAAAAAATCGCCACAATTGCGCCTGCAGCATAACGTATAAATTTAGGCATTTTTATCCCCTGGATAATTAATTTGGAGAGATGATAAACTATAAATTAAGGTAATGCAAAATTATGCTGAATATTTACAAGTTTTAACCACTTTCAGGCCCCTATCATATGCCCGCAATCATATTCCATTGAGTTGGAAAAAATAAATAATAATATAGTGGATACTGAAAGCTTTTGGTTTTAATCTATCACTTTTTAACTGATATTTAATTTAGAATTTTCTCTTCTCTATTTTAGTAGCATTTAAAGGTCGGCGCATCGAATATGGTGTAATACCAGACTTAAGTGCTGCCATTACACCAGCAGCCTCCCAATAATTGTCAACTCTATAGAATTGATCAGAAGCCCAGGGAAGCTTTTCTAAATCATTATTCATCAAATTACTATTTTCCCTCACTGCTATTACAGGTATACCCTGATGAAGTGCGGCTAGGGTAGGTAAGCCCAGACATTTATCCGGAATCACGAGACAAGAAATATTAGCCACGTTTAACAAATCAGGTTCGCTCATCAAATTAGGGTCTGTTATAATCTTTGGACTGCGGTGAAGGCCTTTTAACATGCACTGAACAAAAGTGAGTGATACCGCCTCGGCAGCCAGACGCGGCTCTACCAAACCAAGATCAAAATTAGCTACTTTATGATTTTCCAACATTGGTGAATGGGCCGCTGGAATTTTAAATAGCATAGATACAGCGTGAGTAAGCATCGCTTCTACGCCACCCCAGGGATTGGTCATCGAGCCCTCACGGCTAAAATAATCTTCATGATACTGGTCATCAACATCGATAACAGAAGCGATAGCTACCGCATCAAAATTTCCTTTATTCTCGTCCAGAACCGTTCGAAGCCGATCAAACCCGTATATTCGACCTGCAGCTCGGCCTGACTCAACAAATTCCGCATGCATTTTAATTGGAGGATCAACTTTTATTACTTTTACACAATCAAATCCATAAGTTGCTCGAGCAGCACTCACTGCATTCACGGTATCATTTGCAAACATTTCAATCTCATGGTTATCAATAATAACAAGTACACGATTTTTATTCTTCGGTTGCAAAGTAACACTTCCCATCAATAAATTTGAAATCGCACTTCCTTCTACATAAAATGCATTTTCAGGAATTTCATTAATATCAGATGCATTTACAACGTTGGGATGGGTTATTAAGTGATCACAAACCTCAGCCAATACCCGCGCAACTGGTGTCGCATCTCCCGCATGTCCACCTATTTCTGCGCCTATGCCAGTTGGAACAAGAAAAACAGCGTTAAAAGATCCGGTACGCTCTATTTTTCGTCTATTAAATTGAAAGATGGAATTAGTTATAGCAGAGAGTTCTTTTTCAACACCGCTTAGTATCGAAAACTCGCATTGAATTTCTTTATCATTCATGGCGGTGATAACAAATCGAACTGGGGCTTCATCCGACCTTAACTGAGAATCAATAACTTCTTCCAATAATTTAAAAATATTTTGATCAAAGCTTGGTATTGGTATCGATATTTTGTTTTCTTTGAGCTCCATAATAACACACTCAAACTCTATCAATAAATCTTGCTGAATGATCTTTAGCGGCGAACCATTTCACAGAGAATTTTTCAGCAACCTTTGGATCATAAAGCTTACAAGAGAAAATATTTATATAGACCGCTTCCAATTGATCCAATGTATGGATCACGATTGAACTCGTTAAAATAAACTGTACTGCCGATGTACCCTGAGTATGAGGTGACGTCTGTTTTTTCTCATCAGGGACACCTATATCATCCCAAAAATGTAATTCTTCGCGTTGCATATCGATTAAAACGCACAGTTCTTCAAAATATTTACTAATACTTTTCCTAGTAAATTTAGAAGCGTCACATCCGTGCAGGTCTAGTATTAACTCAATGCCATACTTACCATGCATTAAGCCAGAATTTTTATCAAAATTTTGCGTTTCGTTAGTCATGAGGTCCTTAATCTATATTTTACAACTTAATTCATCAACTATACAAATTCATTGACAACTTAAACGTCTAATTACTGAAAATTTTGCTTTCCCAAAAGCCTAGAAGTGAACTCATATTTTTGAGCCTATCAATTAGTCCAAAATCACGTGAGGAACCACCTGCGCATTGGTGCCCGTGATCAGTGAATCATCTTCTCTAATGCACAAGCCCTGTACCCTACTCGCAACAAGCCAACATCCTATCAATGGATAGGCCCCGTCAAATTCTGGTAGACGCTTCAAACCTTGAATAATATTGGGTTGGTCTTTGTAAGGTCCATCTGTTTGCGAAATTATTTGGCCACCTTGCATTATTTGAATATTAGCACCTTGTCTTGATAATAATGGTTTGCGGACATAATCCCCCCCATTAATAAATTTTTGACATTCTGGATCATCCTCAAAAAAAGTAGGAAGAAGATTTGGGTGTCCTTCGAACATGCCCCACATTAACGCCATTAGGCCCTTGTTTGATAAAATAGCTTTCCATGGAGGTTCAAAGAAGGTTGCTCCACATGAAGGAACATTTGCTCCAAATTGTTCATCCATTATCCATTCCCAAGGATACATCTTAAATAACCTCGTTATTATTTTATCATCTAAATCGGTCAGTAATCCTTGATCATCCAAACCTATATCAGAAATAGCCACAAACTTTGTTTCAATCCCAGCTTCATTCGCACACTCCTCAATATAATCAAGAGTGCCTTTATCGTCTTCAATATCCTTATTACACGTAAAATGTGTTAAAGTGGAAATATCTAGTTTAGAAAAAGAAGAAATTATACTATCATGTATATCATTTAATTGATCGCAGTTTGCATCTATTAATTTCTGCTCTTTTGCCTGCTCAAGCCATTCCCATTGAAAAACTGCAGACTCATACAATGTTGTTGGGGTATCCGCATTATATTCAAGCAACTTTATTGGCTGGTCAGAGTTATACGAAAAATCCATTCTACCGAGTAAATTTTTTTCGCCATCTTTCCAGCTATTGGCTAAGTAATCCCAGAAGTGTTCAGGGATACCTAGACGATTTAAAACGGATTCAGTTTTTACTGCTCGATCCACAACCTGCAAACACATATCTTCCAACTCTTGAGCTGGAGCTTCAATATGTTTTTCTATCTGCTCTAAGTTAAAACTATAATACGAGGATTCATTCCATCCAGTTATGCCTCTCCCTGGAACAAACTCTAACTTATGTTCCTTGGCAAGATTATCGAGATTAGCGCGTTCTTTTACGCGAATGCGTTGCATAGACTACCTGCAATCTCGCCAAAATATCTATTCATTAAGTTGCGGCTGACCCAAACCGGCCTCCGGAAGCTCCAAACCCGCCACGAGACATGGTTGTTGTTTTAAAACTTGGTCGACGTGTGGTTGAACTAGCAACTCTCGTCTGACCTGTTTTTGCTCCAACATTACGATTATCTGCAGTTCTAAAACTACCTGGATTTTTTGTGGTACGGTATAAGGGTTGAGAAGCCATTGAACTTCTTCCACCAAGCATTGAGCCCATCATATATCCCATCATCATAGGCATAAAAACAGAACCACCATTTGCAGTTCTATATGGAGCTTGCTCACATTTGTTCTCACCAAATTCGGCCTGGCAATCTGCTTTTGAAGCATATTTAGGTGCCACCGCCGCGTGTTGACTTTTAGCTTCTTTAAAACTTCGTTCACAGTCATCCGATTTTACGAGTGGATCCCTTTTACATTGATCAACACTGCTATAAATCGATGCATCGACTTTAGGCTCATCACATCCACTCAAAGCTATTAAACTTACGCTCATCATTAGCCCTAAAGCAAAAGAACTTCTTGATTTCATGTCGTTTTAACTCCGTTCATATCTTTACTAATGTAAATGTATTATCTAAATAAAATGAATTGATCAATTAATTTGTCATTGATGCTGCATTTAAAATACCACCGGCAAGAGAGGTCGCACCTAACCAAAAACCACTCGCCAATTCCCCCTTCTCTATTCTGTCAGATATTTTAGGGATTGGAAGTCTTACTAGAAAAAATATTAAAACCTGCACAATAATTGCAATTATACCCCAAACAACACAATCAATTATGGAAACAGAATTTGCCATAGCACTCGCAAGAGGAAGACAGAATCCTATCAAACTTCCTGCAAATGCTGTTGAAGCCGCCATATTATTCTCTCTTATTAACCTAATTTCAGGATGAGGAGTGATCCAGCTATAAACGACCATATATACCAAGGTAAGTATAATTGATGTGAACATATAAGCCAGAAACAACGGCAAATCATTTAGGGGGGCTTGTAAAATATCCAAAATTGGCTCCTTTAAATCTAAATTTGAAATTAAATCGATCATAAAGCAAAAGGCATGATTATTCAATTCCTCGGTAAGTTTTAAGATTTTATAATTATTTTATTGACGGAACTAATATTTTTAATAAATATTTACATCGTGATATTAATTATTCGCAGGATTGCAATATTTATAAAACTTAGGGAGAAGAAATGAAACAAGTTAAATATGTAAGTCTCGTAGCAATAGTATTTGGATTTTTTAGCACTACACCAGTGTATAGTGCAGATCAACTATCGCTCGCAGTGGGAACGTTGGGTGGAACGATGGGCCGTATAGGCTCGGGTTTAGCTGACGTCTTCAATAAAGGTCAAAGCGCAGTAAAATTAAGTGTTGTTCCAGGAGGAGGCAGCTCCAATCCAGCCAGGGTAGGCTCAGGTGGTGCAGATTTTGGTTACTCATTCTCAAGCTTCACAGCGAACGCCCGTAAAGGCAAAGCACCATACAAAAAAGCTTTCTCTAACCTCAGAGTCGTCTCAAGTTTTTATAGCTCATGTTATCACCAATACGTTGCGAAAGACGTTTTTGATGCGGGCTATAAAACATGGGAAGATATTGTGAATTCAAAAAAAGCTCTAAAAATTGGCTTAGTTAAAAAAGGGACTAGTAGTGAAAAGATCGGCGCAACGATCGTAAAGTTTCTTGGTTCAAGTTATGAGAAAATGGCAGCGCGAGGTGATAAACAAACATTTACAGGCACTAGTGCTAACTCAAGAGCAATTCGCGCAAAGCAAATTGATTTTTATTTTCATAATTCAGGCGACCCAAACGGAGCTGGAATACAGGCTGCATTAGGTAGAGACTTAACATTTTTGAAAATGTCGGGAAAAGTTAAAAAAATGTTATTAGATGATGGAATGTCACCATGTGTAATTCCTGGCGGCATTTATAAAGGTAATCCCAAAGATACAGAATCTATGGGTGTAACTGGAATGCTGCTCACCACCGATAAGATGAGTTCTGATACGGTTTATAAAATGTTAAAAATTGCTAACGACAACATTAAAAAGCTTGCTGGCGTTCATAAGATTTATAAAAACTGGTCACCAAAAGTTGGGGCAGACGTTGCGGGCTTACCGCTCCACGATGGTGCAAAACGGTTTTTTAAAGAAGCCGGCGCATTATAAAGCCAAGTCAATAAAACATATGACATAATAACTCCTCTGTGTAGGTTAGTAAATTCCTTCACAGAGGAGATATTAGTTTAGTAATAATGGAAAATTCTGCAAATATATTCCTTAAATACCTGATTACAATCATTGCCGTGTCGATGTCACTGTATCATATCAATATAGCGTATACTGGTGGCTATGAGTTTGTATTTCAACGTTCGCTAGCATATCTTTTCGGTGTTTCTCTAATTTTCCTAACCTACGGCATAAAAGAAAGTAGCTTAGGAAAAAAAATAGTATCAGTTTTACTTTTTATCATCTCAATAGTTGTCCTAGGTTATCCTGCCCTCATGGCAGACTACTTGAATTCAAGACTGTTTTATGTGGACCCCCTTAAGCTAGAAGATTATATTTTTGGAACCATTGCCATTTTAATAACACTGGAAGTGGCACGGAAAACTATAAACAATGCCCTACCATTAATTGTATTGTTTTTTCTTCTGTATAGTTACTTTGGCTCATATTTCCCATGGGAATTTGCACATAAAGGAGCCAGTTTCAAAAATATTATCGATCATCATTATTTGGCTCAAGAAGGTCTGTGGAATTTACCCCTTGGTGTTTTCTCAGTTTATATATTTTTGTTTATCCTATTTGGGTCATTTTTAGACCGAATGGGTGCAGCTGATTACTATGTTAGGCTATCGATGGCGGCAGCAGGTAGCCTACGTGGCGGCCCCGCAAAAGCGGCAATTTTTGCAAGTGCTATGACCGGATCAATAACTGGAAGTGCAAATGCAAACGTAGCAACAACTGGCCCATTTACAATTCCCATGATGAAAAAAACTGGATTTAAACCTGAAGTAGCTGCAGGCGTTGAGACGGCAGCATCGACTGGAGGACAAATTATGCCCCCAATAATGGGTGCCTCTGCATTCCTCATTGTTGAATTTACAGGGATTAGTTATTGGGAAGTTGTAAAAGTTTCTATACTTCCAGCAGTTCTTTACTTTCTATCCGTATATACAATTGTTCACCTTGAAGCCCGAAAAGAGGGCTTAGTCGGTATTCCTCGCGATCAATTGGAGAGCGTACCAAGAGTATTACTTGAAGGCTGGTACTATTTAGTTCCGCCGATACTGATTGTTTATCTTCTTATGAAAGGTCAAAGTGTTCCATTTGCTGGGGTTATTGGAATTTGTTCGGTTATTGTTCTTTCAGCTATTAAAGGGTCAATCGAACTCCTTAAAAAAGCCAAATCTGAAACATTAAAATTTATTGATCTTCAGGTTTCGGTATTTAAAGGAATTGAAAATATTATCAAATCTCTCGAGCAAGGTGCTATTAGATCTCTCTCTGTCTGCGCTGCATGCGGAGCAGTTGGACTGGTCATGGGAGCACTTTTCCAAACTGGTTTGGGATCAAAATTCTCCTCTGTGATTATTGCTCTTGCTGGTAATAATTTATTTTTAGCCATAGTTTTTGTAGGGATAGCGTCTTTTGTATTAGGAATGGGACTGCCAACAAGTGCAGCTTACATCGTATTATCAGTTATGGCTGTGCCAGCTTTACTTGAACTTGGCGAACCGTATGGCCTCTCACTTCTAGCTGCTCACTTAATCGTTTTTTGGTTTAGTTTGGACAGTTGTTTCACTCCTCCTGTGTGCGTTCCGGCCTATACTGCGGCCGGAATTGCTCAGGCAAACCCAAGCAAAGCAGCTTGGGCAGCATTTAGAACAGCCAAAGGCATGTATGTTATTCCCGTAATGTTTGCATTTACACCCATACTATTATTGGATCAAACACTAGCTCTAACCCAAACTTTTATAGCTGCTATCGTTGGATTCTTAGCACTTGCTTCAGCAATCGTCGGGCACATATACATACCCTTAAAGCCTGTTGAACGAATAGTACTATGTTTAACAGCATTATCATTATTTTGGCCCTTATTTATGAGCCAGATTTTAGGCGGAGCTATTTTCGCGATTATCTTTTTCCGGCAACGCCAAGAATGCCGTGCTTTATAATTGATTGGGTATCGAACTAATCATAGATTTTAATAGTCCAAAGTTTGATGGGTCCATCTCTAATTCTCCATCATTTAAACGTCGATCAATTTCCGTAACAGCTGCATTGCATTCAACAGAAATTTTTAACTCCTTACCCTTTTCAGCAACCAACCCATTAATAAGGGACATTTCACTTTTTCGTCCTTTCAAATGATCATGAATAGGGGCCGTAACTCCTTCTTTTCCAACATGAGACATTAAGGTTTCCACGGCTCGTATAAGTGTGTCATCACTAGCTTCTGAAAACTCTTCAGCACTCATCCCAAATACTGGCTCAAGCTCATAACCTAATGCCTTACCAACGGCCATTGATTCACGACCTAATGCAACTGACATATCAAACATTCCTGGAAGTTTTCTCGCATCCCAATTTTTCAAACCAGTAAGGCCGATTGGCCCCATAGTCATAGTATTACAAATTAATTTGGTCCATTTTGCGCCTTCAATATTCTGGGTCAAAGTAATTTTTGAAACGTTCTCCATTATCTCTTTTATTTTATCGAGCCTTTTTGTATATTTACCATCCAATTCACCCAAACCAAACCAAGTATGAGATCGATCTGTATCCCTTTTAACAATACCAGGAGTAAATATTTCTGCAGATAGTTCTACAACAGCACCAATTGTTCTCTCAATTCCCACAATTTTGGATATTATTTTATTATTCATTCCATTTTGAAGGCCAACAAAAATACCATCTTTCTTAAGATAAGGTTCGATTAGATGTGTCATCCAATGAGTATCATATGATTTAACGACAAGAAAAATTATATCAAAAGCTGGAACATGTTCGGCTAATTCACATAGGTGCCATGCTGTCACAGGCTGTTTTAAATGCTCGCCTGGCATGGTAATCTCCAAACCATTATTTTTCATAGTTTCGACATGTGCAGGCCACTGATCAATAATTGTGACATCAAGCCCTGCTTTGGCTAGATCTGCCCCAATAGAACTTCCAATTGATCCTGCACCAAGAATTGCTATTTTCTCATTCATTTTTAAAAATTCCTTAACTAAATCGAATAATTTCTGATAAGTTGTAGCAGATTAAAGAATAAAGTGTAGCGCTAATAGAGGGAAAAAATGGAAACACTTGTAATCGGGGGAACAGGTCCGACTGGACCATACATTGTCAAAGGACTTCAAGATAGAGGCCATAATGTTTCAATCTTAAATAGAGGCAGTCATGAAACGGCAGAAATACCAAATTCTGTAAATCGAATAATAGGTGACCCTCATTTTAAAGAAACACTTATCTCAGCCTTAGATAGCAAATATTATGATCTCATAATCGCAAGTTATGGAAGATTAAGGATTATAGCTGAAATCGCAGGCAATCATACAGACCGCCTCATAAGCATTGGGGGGTCCCCCAGTTATCGGGGTGTAAGATACCCAGAAACCTTATTTCCAAAGGGCCTTCAAGTATCAGTGCCAGAAAATGCTCCAAAGGTCTCATCTGAGAAAGAATTCAAGTTTGGGCATTTAGTAAAAATTAGTGAAGATGCAGTAATGAACGGACACCATGCTGGTCATTATTTGGCAACCCATTTGCGTTACCCCCTAGTCTATGGTCCTCGCCAACCTATTCCATGCGAGTGGTGGGTCGTAAAAAGAATTCTCGATGGAAGAAAAAGCATTGTTTTGCCAGATGCTGGATTGACAGTTATGACCCGGGGATATGCGGAAAATATGGCTGAATCAGTTCTACTTGCTGTAGATAACGAAAATAAATCTAAAGGCCAAATATATAATTGTGGAGATATACTTCAATTTACGATGGCCCAATGGGTAGAAATAATATCATCTGCCATGGGAACAAAACTAGAGGTAATATCAATACCAAACGAATATGCAAAGCCCTCCCAAGACATCATGATAGGAGGGTTTAACTCTCAACACTTATACTTCGATACATTTAAAATTAGATCGGAACTTGGTTATCTTGATAAAATATCTCCTAAAGATGCTTTAAAAAGAACAGTAGACTGGTATTTGAAGGCCCCCCCTAGTTTAAATTCTTCAACCGAGGCTAATTTAGCGGAACAGTATAAAATCGAAGATAAGCTCAAAAAGATTAGTTCTGAAGCAAAACAAAAATATGAGAAAATAGAGTTAAGTCCGCCTGATTTTAAGCATCCTTACGCACATCCAAAAAAACCAGGAAATCAAAAAGATCATCTAGGAAGATAATAGAGTTTTTGGTAAAATAGACATGACACTGTAATGACTAAACTATAAATATAAACTTTATGGGAGAAATCAATGCCCTTTTACCAATGGGACAAGATGGAAAGAAAAAACATAGCAAAACCATCTGAGTCAGAAGGTAGTATAATTATCGGAGAGAATATAACTTTAAACAGATCCGTAAGCCAACCAGGTAAAGTCGCCAAACCCCATTTTCACGGTTGTGAACAAATTTTAAATGTTATGCAGGGAACTGCGCAGTTTAGAGTTGGTGTGGAAGAAAAAAAGGTTTCTGAAGGAGATGTTATCCATATTCCAGTTGGGGTGGAACATGAATTTATCAATATTGGAGAAGAAGAATTTATTTATTTATCTTTTAAAAATAAGTCCGAGGATTGGCCTCCAAAGGAAACATAGAAGTTTTTAAAATAAAAACTACAGAGCATAACATAACCATTAATAGTTACGTTTTTAGGGTGAGACCATGACCAGAAACTGTCGGCGTAGACATTTTCCCCTTATTATCAACCTTTGGCCACCCTTCAAATGCAGGTTCAATTAATGGGAAATCTTCCAATAGAAGCTCCCCATCAAAAGTCCCATTTAAATGTATAAATAATCCAGGAAGAAAATGCGGTGCGAGAATAATATTGCGCTCCGCCGCAACAATTGAAATTTCTAAGCATGGTGTTATGCCTCCAGCCATTGCCAAATCAGGTTGAATAAAAGAGGTTATTTTATCCTCCATAACTGTAAGAAAGCGATCTTGTCCCTGAAGATGTTCGCCAAGTGCAATTGGAGCGATATTGTTCAATTGAGACAATCGTCTATATGAGATAACATTTGCAGCAGGAAGAGGTTCTTCTATAAACTTCATATCAAGCGCACTTGCTAGTTCTAAGAGCCTAGTTGCAGACTCAAAATCTCCTTTTTCATTAGCATCTGCCATGAGATCAATGTCATCTCCTATAGCCAATCTTATCGCTTCTAAAAACTCACCATCTTTTTCGGTAGCGTTTACTCGAGGCTTTATCGCAGTATACCCGTTCCCTATATGATGCATTGATTTTTCTATTGCTTCCTCAAATGTATCATTAGGATTAAAGTTACTGCTCGCATAGACAGGAACTTCTCCAGATTTTCCGCCCAAAGAGATATTTAGAGGAACCCCTTCTATATTAGCCTTCAAATCCCAAATACCCACATCTAAGGCGGCTAGAGCCAGTATATTGGGACCATCACCGGTTCTATTAAAGCTCTTTTGAATTTCTACCCATTTTGCTCTGGGATCAATAATAGACTTATTGGCTATGAAGCGATCAGCAAACGTTTGGGTTAATTTTGCTACCAAACCACCACCGCCACCAATTACATAACTAAAACCAAGACCAGTTAAGCCATCTTTATCGGTCAATGTAACTACAATTATATCAACGCCAGTCACAGTTGACCCACCAACCGGTTTATCAAAACGGCGCTCAATTAGATCAACTGTAACATTCTTAATAAACATAATAAACTGCCAATGGCCGCTCAAAACATAAATCACAAAAGATGTTATTTTTGTGCTTCAAGAAAATCTATCATTTTTATAACATCAGCAGCATCTATTCTTCCAATAGGTCCTGAGCTATAAGAGGATGTAATAACTTTACCCTCGTTGTTTATGATAAATTCAGACGGTTGAATTAACCCTCGCCTTTCTTCCCACCAAGATCCAATAAAATCACGGTGCTCCTCATTTGCACCATAGCCAATTGGGAAAGAAACATCTTTTGATACTTCACGTGCCTTGCCTTCTGGATCAACACTCGCAGCAAATACCTTGATATCGCGCTCCTCCAATTGATCTTTTATTTTTTCAAAGCCGACTAACTGCCGACGGCAGTATGGTCACCAATGACCCCTATAAAATAGAATAACGTTATATTTTCCCTCAAGATCATCTGGCAAATTAATGGGAGCACCATCTACGATATTAACTGCCATTTTAGGAAAAACTGAACCTGGGCCCAATTTATTTGTCATTTGAATGTCCTTTCGCGAGCTTAAAAATTTTGAAAATAATTTAGGTCTAAGTATATAATATTTTTCTCTATTTATAGAGGCAAATTTTTATAAACCCAATACTTTTAATAAAAGTTAGTTAAAAATAAGAGTGAAAATCGCATAAAAGAAATAACCATTCTCAATTAATCAGGGTATTTAAATCCCTTTATTAATTCGAGACATTAGAAGACTAAATCCATAATTTATCTCCCATAAAATATAATATTCCTGCTGATTATATTGGCTTCCATAGTTAAATATTTTAATCGACTTTGATTGCTTGTTAATAATTACTTAATACTCTCTATGCACTATAGGTAGTGTTAAATAGAAATTTTAACGGAACATATAGTAATTCCAGAAAGGTTATACAATGATGTTACAAGCATTAGGGCTCGCGTACGAGTTTAGAAACTTTAAAGCTCCTAGAAAATTGGCTGAGGCAAAAAATTCAAGCGAAAATGGGAGATTTGCCAAAAGTCATAGAAAAGAAACTCAAAAAAGTTTTATCGCTGATAAGTATGGTAAACACCATAAACTCAATTTGTTGATTTAAATATCTGATTTAAATAGAAAAATTCGGCCCTTGCTATTAAAGTATAATGCTCAGATTTGATCTTTAATCAACTATCTTTTTGTTAAATTTACAGACAAATCAGTAAACCTAATAAATAGGTGGCTTTTTAGTTGTGATGTAATAATCTATGTAAATCGAGTTAATTATCATAGCGACAATCAAAATTTATAGGAAATAAAGAGTTAGTATTGGGAAGAAAAATATTAATTGCTGGGGCTGGATTAGGAGGTTTAAGTGCCGCTGGTTGCCTTTTAAAAGCTGGATTTGATGTTGAAATTTATGAACATGCACCCTCATTAGGCGAAGTTGGCGCTGGTATTCAAATGAGCGCAAATGCAATGCACGTTCTTAATTATCTGGGCATTGGAGAAAAGATATCAGCGCAGTCCGTTCGACCTGAAGCATACGTATTTAGACTGCATAATACGGGGGAAATCATTGATCGCTTTAATTTATCCGATGAACACCTAGCACTACACAAAGCGCCCTATAACCAAGCCCACAGAGCCGATCTACATGGTCTACTTACTGATATGGTATTAGGTTTAAAACCAAATTCCATTCATTTGAATAAAACAGTAAAATACTTCAATGAATCAGAAAGAGATGTTAGCCTTTTCTTTGAAGATGGAACCAAAGTTATTGGTGATGTTTTAATCGGAGCAGACGGTATTAAATCAGTTGTAAGGGATCAAATTTCAGGCAAAGTGCCTGCTACATACACGGGAGATTCTGCGTGGCGTATCACGGTTCCAAAAGAAGTTCTCCCTAAAAATTTCATGGAACAAGTAATGTCAGTATGGATGGGTCCTGGTAAGCACGCGGTCACTTATTGGATAAAACGGGGAACACTTCTTAACTTCGTAGGAAGCGTTGAAACACCTGTCGCTTCCGATGAGTCATGGACGGCAAAATTCCCATGGGAGGAAATGAAATCAAATTTCAAAGGATGGCATTCAGATATTCAAACAGTCATTGATTTAGCCGATAGAAATGAATGCTTTAGGTGGGCTTTATACAGCCGGCCCGTCGTTAAAAATTGGAGTACTTCTAGAGCGACTATTTTAGGGGATGCCGCGCACGCAACATTACCATATCTAGCTCAAGGAGCTGCAATGGCGATAGAAGACGGCGCCATTTTGGCTCGTTGTCTCTCAGATGTTAGTGAGATATCGAAAGCATTAAATTTATACGAACGTAATAGATATGATCGCACAAAAAGAGTCGTTGAGACGAGTAATGCGAACCGCAAACTATTTCACTTAGACAATGAAGATGAAATACGAGCATATTTTTCTAATCGCGATGAAGGGGCAAGCAGAAACGAATGGCTTTATTCCTATAATCCACTGACAACAGTCTTAAAATAAACAAAAAAGGATCAGTGACAGGCTTTTCCCAGTACTTTTAAGCGCCAATAGTTGTATGGTAAAGGCGTGATAAAGCCTGAAATTAACATGATAGGAATAACCCAAAGTTCTAACCGTGCTCCACCGGTTAGCCAAAAATCCACTAAATTCATAGCAAGTTCCATTGAAACCATAGAAAGTAAAGACATTCCTAATGCCGTCTTGAATGCCAATTCAAGGCTCATTTGGCGCGATAGTATAATGGTCTCAAGAATAATCGAAGTTATCAACCCATTCACAATAGCCAGACACATAATATTGAAGGTTGACCAATCAAAATTAGAAAATTGGAAAAAAGCTATGGTACCCATATCGCCTATGGAACATCCAATTAGACACCATAGAGTATTGTATGATGCTCGCCGCCACGTATCTTTGCAGAGCCAGTCAATTTGAATTTTTTTCAGTATATTACTCATGATAAAACCTTGTGGTTCAAATAATTTTCCTGTTTATTCAAAGATAAATGCGATGTTTTTTTAATCTTCTTAAATTAGATCTCGCAATACACCAACTGATGTTTTTAATGGTACATAACAACGAGAGAAGAATGATAATAATGCTCCGGTTAACAATTTTCTTACTGTCATTATCTTTAACTCAAATTTCTGAGGCTCAAGATATAGAAATTGAAAAACAATTACAAATTTTAACGATGGTAACTGAAGTTAATAAACCTCAGAGACTACCTTTCTCAGTTGAGTTAACCGAGTGTTATCGTGAAAGATTAGGGCGAATTGATGAACAGTTTGGCGACCCGGAAAACAGAAAGAAAAATAACCTTATAAGCCTTGAGGTATATTCAGCTTGGGTTCAGGGCCTTGATTTAAATGACTGGCGCGTTCCATCACCTGTTACATTGCGTAAATGCTATACTAAACTTAAGTCCAAACCATGTAGAAAAAATGAGGGCGCGGTTATAGCTTTAAACACAGCCGTAATGAAATGTAATTGGAGTGAATTGCAAAGAAAGAGAATCAAAAAAAATAAATAAGATTATCCTATTTAGGGTCTAAATAAACCTCACTTACGTAAACTTACAGCAACATAAATTCAGATCCATTTAAGGTCAGGAGTTTTGGAAGTTGAAAAAGCCTATTAAATTGTGCTGGTTCCGTCAGGACCTCCGAATAAAAGATAACATTGCATTAAATACTGCTGCGTCAGACAGCATAGTGCTCCCGATATACATTTTAGACGAGATAAATCCGGAAAGATTTAAGATGGGACAAGCGAGCCGCGTATGGCTCCATTACTCTTTAAAGCAATTGAACAAAGAGTTAAATGGAAAGTTATTATTTTTCAAGGGGAACCCAGAACTCATACTAGCCGAGCTCTCAGAAAAACTAAACATATCAGAAATCTACTGGAATCGGTGTTACGAGCCTTGGCGTATAAAAAGAGATTCTAAAATTAAAGAAAAACTGAGTAACATGGGAATCAAAGCCCATAGTTCTAATGGTTCTTTATTATGGGAACCTTGGGAGGTAGCTAAAGCAGATGGCACACCATATCGGGTTTTTACACCTTTCTATAGAAAAGGCTGCCTAAATGCTACATTACCGAGGAAACCTATTGCTCGGCCAAAGGATCTTAACTTTATACCCGATACAGACCTAACAATCACAAATTTACCAACATATAATCTTGATGATTTAAATCTTCTGCCGGAATGGGGTTGGGATAAAAAAATTAAAGACAACTGGGATATTGGGGAGCAAGCGGCTAAAAATCGTTTGAATTCCTTCTTAAAAGAAGGAATTAATGGTTACAAGGATGGTCGAAATTTTCCATCTCAAGCTTATGTTTCAAGGCTATCAGCATACCTGCATTGGGGTGAAATATCCCCAAACACAATTTGGCATGCAGTGCAGGGATCTATCATAACAAATAATCAAAACCATGGAATACAAAATAAAAATATAGATACTTTTTTAAGTGAAATAGGATGGAGAGAATTCTCTCATTCACTCCTTTACCATTTTCCTGATCTACCAACAAAAAATCTACAATCTAAATTTGACACATTCCCTTGGCAAGAAAATCAGAGAGATTTAGAAGCGTGGCAGTCTGGATCAACTGGGTATCCAATAGTAGACGCTGGTATGAGAGAACTTTGGCAAACGGGGTATATGCATAATCGAGTCCGGATGATTGTCGGCTCATTTCTCGTAAAAAATCTCATGATTCATTGGCATTGCGGCGAGTCATGGTTCTGGGACACACTCGTAGATGCGGATCTAGCTAATAATAGTGCGAGTTGGCAATGGATAGCAGGCTGTGGGGCAGATGCAGCCCCATATTTTCGAATATTTAATCCAATAACTCAGGGTAAGCGTTTTGATCCAAATGGAAGTTATACTCGTCAATACGTTCCCGAACTCTCGGCTTTACCTGATAAATACTTGTTTGCCCCTTGGGAAGCTCCGGACATTATTTTGGAAGAGGCTGGCGTCGAACTTGGAAAACATTATCCAAAGCCAATATGCGATCTAAAATTATCGCGTGAACGTGCACTTAAAGCATTTTCGGAGATTAAAGTAAATCCATGACAAAAGCACTAAGGCTCGTTTTAGGAGATCAGTTAAACCTCAAAATCTCATCCCTTACTGATTATGATCCCGAGACTGACATAATTTTAATGTGTGAGGTTAGCGAAGAAGCAACATACGTTAAACATCATAAGAAAAAAATTGCCTTTATCTTTTCAGCCATGCGGCACTTCAGCACCGAGTTAAAAAATAATGGATATACTGTTGAATATACACGAATTGAGGACCCAGATAATACTGGTAGTTTTTTTGGTGAAGTTGAAAGATGTCTAAAGACATATGATCTTAATAAAATTGTTGTTACAGAAGCAAGTGAATATAGGTGCCTTGAAGAAATTAAATCTTGGGGTAAACAACTTAATTGTAAAGTCCTAATTCTCAATGATAATAGATTCTTAATCTCAAAGACTAATTTTATTAAATGGGCCCAAGGTCGCAAGGAACTGCGATTAGAGAATTTTTACCGAGAAATGCGGAGAACCCATTCAATATTGATGAGCAATGAGAAACCGATTGGTGGAAAGTGGAATTTTGATAGTGATAACCGCAAAACCCTGGCCGCTGGTAACGAAATCCCTCAAACGTATAAGCAAGAACCCGATCAAATTACTAGAGAGGTTATTAACTTAACAGCAAAATTATTTTATAATCATTTTGGTGATCTCAATGATTTCCATTTTGCCGTGACCAGAGATCAAGCTTTAAAAGCTTTGGAACTGTTTGTTAAGGAAAGACTATCCTCATTTGGCGACTATCAAGATGCGATGTTAAATGGCGAACCTTGGCTTTATCATAGTCATATAGGCCTATATTTAAATTGTGGATTACTACTTCCATCAGAGTGTGTTCACGCAGCCGAGAAAGCCTACCATGATGGGATTGCTCGCCTTAATTGTGTGGAGGGCTTTATAAGACAAATACTTGGTTGGCGCGAATTTGTTAGAGGTATTTATTGGCTAAAGATGCCGGAATACGAAACTGTCAATTTCTTCAATGCTAAACGCAAACTTCCTAGTTTTTTTTGGACAGGAGAAACTAAAATGAATTGCTTAAAACAAAGTATTTTGGAAACCAAACAAAATGCCTATGCACACCATATTCAGAGACTTATGGTTATAGGAAATTTTGCTTTATTAACAGGATTAAACCCAACTGCTGTCAATGAATGGTTCCTAATTGTTTATGCTGACGCTTACCAATGGGTTGAACTTCCGAACGTAACGGGTATGGCTCTGTTTGCGGATGGGGGTGTACTAGGGTCAAAACCTTATGCCTCTGGTGGAAACTATATTAATAAAATGTCTAATTATTGCAAAACGTGCTACTATAAAGTTAATCACAAAAATGGTGAAACGGCGTGCCCGTACAATTACCTATATTGGAATTTTATGATTGAAAATAAAGAAAAACTATCAAATAATTCTCGATTATCGATAATGTTTGGCACACTAAATCGTATGAGCGAGGATAAAATAAAATCCATAACTAACGACTCGAGAAAATTTCTTAAAACTATTAAATAAAAGATTATAGTATAAATTTAGACTAAATATGGATTTATCTAGAGTGCCAAACAAATATATTATATTTATTCTTCGCGCATAAATTTTTTTAATAGTTTTAACTGACCAACAAGAAAGATAATGGTCAGTACAAGGATCCCAAAAACTTTAAAATTCACCCAAAAATCAGTTGATTGGGTTCTCCAAACAAATTCATTAAGAAGTGCCATAGAGAAAAAGAAAAAGGAAAACCGCCGAGTAAATATTTCCCATCCTTCGCGCTCCATTTTTATTGATGTTCCAAGAAGTTTCTCTAGAAATAAATGCTTCATATAAAGACCACCCAAAAGAATTAGCCCAAATATTACTTGGATGATTGTTGGTTTCATTTTTATGAATGTCTCATCATTGAGCCATAAAGTTAAACCCCCAAACAAGACTATAATAATACCTGTAACTAATGGCATTATTGGAATGCGACGCTCGACTATAAGTGATATAGTCAGCACAATTACAGTCGCGATAATAATGGCAG